>Ga0302279_10003592_pt1 | contig 19079 bp, 14 predicted proteins | sample III_Bog_N3_3_FD_194541 | JGI IMG/M metagenome (GOLD analysis project Ga0302279, IMG submission 194541) | Peat permafrost microbial communities from Stordalen Mire near Abisko, Sweden - III_Bog_N3_3 | ecosystem: Environmental > Terrestrial > Soil > Wetlands > Peat | place: Sweden: Abisko...
CAGCCCCATCTGGTCGTGCTGGCCCTGCACCTCGACCAGCAGCGTGCCGACGCGGCGCAGCAGTGCCGCCCCCACCGGCGCGTCGTTGACGAACGCGCGGGAGCGGCCGTCGCGCGCCAGCACCCGGCGCAGCACGATCTCGTCCTCGGCCTCGATGCCCTGCTCGGCCAGCACCGCGTAGGCCGGATGCTCCGGCGGCGGCGCGAACACGGCGGCGACCACCGCCTGCTCGGCGCCCAGCCGCACCAGCCCCTGCTCGGCGCGGGCGCCGAGGGCGAGGCCGAGGCTGTCGAGCAGGATCGACTTGCCAGCGCCGGTTTCGCCGGTCAGCACCGTCAGGCCCGCGCCGAAGGAGAGGTCGAGCCGCTCGATCAGCACCACATCGCGGATCGACAACGCGGTGAGCATGGCGGCGCGGCGGTCCGGCCGCTCAAAAAACCCAGCCGAAGGCGCGGCCGAAGAAGCCTGGGCTGTCCTTGCCCTGCACCGGCGCGCCCTTGGCCTGCCCGTCGGCGATCAACTGGTTGTAGCTGTCCACATACCATTCGCTGCCGGGGTAGTTGTGCCCGAGCACCGCCGCGGTGCGCCGCGCATCGTCGGTCAGGCCGAGGGTCAGGTAGATCTCGGTCAGCCGGTGCAGCGCCTCCGGCACGTGGTTGGTGGTCTGGTAGTCGTCCACCACTTTCTGGAACCGGCCGATCGCCGCCGCGTACAGGTGCTGTTCCTGATACCAGCGGCCGACATCCATCTCCTTGCCGGCCAGATGGTCGCGCGCGAGGTCGATCTTCAGCCGCGCGTCGCGGCCGTAGGCGCTGTCGGGGAAGCGGTTCACCACTTCCTGCAACGCACCCATCGCTTCCTGCGTGGTTTTCTGGTCGCGCGAGATGTCGGCGATCTGCTCGTAGTAGCACAGCGCCCGCAGATAATAGGCATAGGCGATGTCGCGGTGCGCCGGGTGCAACTGAATGAAACGGTCGAGCGCGCCGATGGCGTCGGTGTATTTGCTTTCGAGGTACTGCGAATAGCCCTGCATCAGCTCGGCGTTCACCGCCCAGGTGGAGTAGGGGTAATACTGCTCGACACCGTCGAACTGCTTGATGGCGACCGTGTACCGCTTGGCGGTCAACGCATCGACGCCGCGATTGTACAGGGTCTCCACCGGCACGGTGGAGAGGTCTTCCTTGGCGTCCTTGTCGTCGTCGCCGCCGAAGATCGAACCGATGGTCGAGCACCCAGCCAACACGAGCAGCGAGGCGAGCGCGACGAGGCGAAGGGTCTGCAATTCTGTCACCGGGCTTGTGGGAGCTCCAGTCTATAGCACGTCGCGCGAGCCGTCGAAGCCCCCGGGCGGGCCGACCTCAGGCGGTGGCGACGGCGCGCTGGCGGCGGCGTTGGGCGATGGCCGGCAGCGCCGGCAGCAGGCCCGGATCGGGGCGGGAGATCGCCTCCGTCGCCGGCTGGACGCGCCAGTTGGCGTCGTCGGCGAACAGCGCGCGCAGCAGCTGGTTATTCAGCGCGTGGCCGGTGCGATGGCCGACGAACGTGCCGCGCAGCGGCGCGCCGGCCAGCGCCAGATCGCCGACCGCGTCCAGCAGCTTGTGGCGCACCGGCTCGTCCGGCATGCGCAGGCCGGTCGGGTTCAGCACGCGGGCGCCGTCGACCACGACAGCGTTGTCGAGGCTGCCGCCGAGCCCGAGGCCGGCGGCGCGCATCTGCTCGACGTCGCCGGCGAGGGTGAAGGTGCGGGCATGCGCCAGTTCGGCGCGGAACGACTCGGGGGTCAGCCGCAGCGTCCGCGCCTGCCGGCCGATCGCCGCCGCTTCGAAGTCGATCGACATCGCCATGTCGAAGGCGAACGGTGCCGGGCGCAGTTCGGCGAACGCCTCGCCCTGCTCGACCCGCACCGGGCGCAGCACTTCGATGGCCTGGGCGAATTCGGTTTGCGCCACGATGCCGGCGCAGTCGATCAGGAACAGCGCGCTGGCGGAGGAACCGTCGTGGATCGGCAGTTCCGGCCCGTCCACCGCGACCACCGCGTTATGCACGCCGGCGCCGGCCAGGGCTGCCATGACATGCTCGATGGTGCCGACCCGCGCTTGCGAATTGCCGGGCAGGCCGATGACCGTACACAGGCGGGTGTCGACCACGTGGTCGTAGCGGGCAGGGATATCGACGCCGAGGTCGGTGCGGCGGAACACGATGCCGGTGCCGGCGGCGGCGGGCCGCAGTTCCAGCGCCACGCGGCGGCCCGAGTGCAGCCCGACACCGACGCAACCGATCCGCGCCTTCAGCGTGCGCTGAACGGTCGGGGTGATCTGCAGGGGTAGGCTGTGCGGCAGTCCGTCCATGGGCGTGGTTTTGTCCCGTCCTCGATCGCGTCGCACACTGCGACCGGGGTAAGCTGGCAGCCGGGAGGGCGGCTGGCCAGTCAAGGATTATTGCTGACTATTACGCTGCAACGCCATGAATTTGCATGAGATTGTGTTGCGCAGCACGGCGTTTCGCGGGCGCTGCGACACACGCCCCCGGCGCCGGACACGCAAACGCCCCCTTCCGTCGCTGGAAGGGGGCGCCGAGTCGGCGGACGCTCAGTTGTTGGACTGGCGGCGCAGGAAGGCCGGGATGTCGATCGAGGCGTCGTCGCCGGCGGCCTGCCGGACGCTGGCGCGCGCCGGTTCGCCGCGCAGGTCGTGCTGCGTCGGCTCGGCGCGCTGCACCGGTGCCGGCGCCGGCAGCGGTGCCGCGTGCTCGGCCGCATGGCCGCGGATCGCGCCGGTGACCAGCCCGAACAGGCTTTTGCGCGGCGCCGGCGGCGGCGGGGCCGGCGGCGGCTCGGCGAACAGGGTGGCGCTGCGACCGGGGATGCGCGGCTCGCTGGCCGCCGGACGGGCCGGCTGGCGCGGCGCCGGACGCAACGGCTGCTGCGGCCGGCCGGCGTCGGCATAGCCCGCCTGCTCGTAACCGGTCGCGGCATCCTGCTCGGCGTGCGGCGCGGGCGCTGCGGCCTGGGCCTGCGGCGCATAGCGCGGTGCCGCCGGCTGGAGCGTGTACGGCGGCTGCACGCGCGCGCCCGGCTGCGGCGCGCGGCCCGGCGGCGACGGTGGCGGCGGCGCCGCGCGCAGAATGGCCGGCTGTGCGCCGGGCTGTGCCGACATCTGCGCCGGCTGCTGCGCCAGCGCCAGATTGCCGATCATCGCCGGCCCGGCCGCGACCGCCGGCACCGGCGGCGCACTCTGCTGGCCGACCGCGGACACGGCCGACGCCTCGCCGCCGCCGACCGCGACCAGACGCGGCCGCTCGCCCGGCTTGGCCGCCGGCGTGTCAATGCCGGTCGCGACCACGCTGACGCGGATCTTGCCGGTCAGGCTGTCGTCGATCGCCGAGCCGAAGATGATGTTGGCTTCCTCGTCGACTTCCTCGCGGATGCGGTTGGCGGCCTGATCCACCTCGAACAGCGTCATGTCCTCGCCGCCGGTGATGTTGATCAGCAGGCCGCGCGCGCCGGCCATGTTGTTGTCTTCCAGCAGCGGGTTGCTGATCGCGAGTTCGGCCGCGCGGATCGCGCGATTCTCACCCTCGGCCTCGCCGGTGCCCATCATCGCCTTGCCCATCTCCGCCATCACGGTGCGGATGTCGGCGAAGTCGAGGTTGACGAGGCCCGGCGCCATCATCAGGTCGGTGACGCCGCGCACGCCCATGTACAGGACTTCGTCGGCCATCTTGAACGCTTCTTTCCAGCCGGTGCGCTCGTTGGCGCGGCGGAAGAGGTTCTGGTTGGGGATGACGATCAGCGTATCGACGTATTGCTGCAGTTCATCGATGCCGGCATCGGCCGAACGGGCGCGGCGCGTGCCCTCGAAGGTGAAGGGTTTTGTCACCACGCCGACGGTGAGGATGTTTCGCTCGCGCGCCATGCGGGCGATGACCGGGGCAGCGCCGGTGCCGGTGCCGCCGCCCATGCCGGCGGTGATGAACACCATGTGCGCGCCGTCGAGGTGGCGATAGATCTCGTCCGCCGCTTCCTCCGCCGCCGCGCGCCCGATATCGGGCTTCGCACCGGCGCCGAGGCCCTGCGTGATATGCGGCCCAAGCTGCACCCGGCGGTCCGCGCGGCTGTGCATCAATTGCTGGGCGTCGGTGTTGGCAACAACGAACTCCACGCCCTGCAAATTCATCGCGATCATGTTGTCGACCGCGTTGGTGCCGCCGCCGCCGACACCGATCACGGTGATGCGGGGAGTGAAGTCGGTGTGCGTGATCGTCGGAACCGTCAAATTGAGCGTCATGGGCTTACTCCCCCGTCGGAACTGTGAGTGTACGCACGCGCGCCGATTCGCGTCCGCATCACACACGATCCCGAAGAAAATTGACGATGCGGCGGATCATCCCGCCAGGTCGGTCGGCGTCGAGGTCGATGTCAGGCAAGGTGCGTCCGGCGCCGGCGGCCCAGGCGAGCAGGCCGACGGCGGTGGCAAAGGCAGGTCCGGAGGCGCTGTCCGGCAGGCCGCGCAACGTCGCTGGCCGGCCGAGTCGCACCTGCCGGCCGAGAATCCGCGTCGCCATCTCGCGTGCGCCGGACAGTTGCGAGGCGCCGCCGGTCAGCACCACGCGCGAGCCGGCGGCGCGGCCGAGGCCGGACCCCTCCAGCCGCTCCTTCACCAGTTCGAAGGTTTCTTCCAGGCGCGGCTTGATGATGTTGACCACCATGCTGCGCGGCACCTTGGCGAACTGGTGCTCTTCCTCGCCGACCAGCGGCACCGGCAGCATTTCCTTCTCGTCGTCGGGGCTGGCCTGCGCGCTGCCGTACAGCGTCTTCAGCCGTTCGGCGTGCGTCACCGGCGTGGACAGCACGCGGGCGATGTCGTTGGTAACATGCGAGCCGCCGAGCGGCAGTTGCGCGGTGTGCAGCAACTGGCCTTCGGAGAACACCGCCATGCCGGTGGTGCCGCCACCCATGTCGATCACGGTCGCGCCAAGTTGCCGCTCGTCCTCGACCAGAGTCGCCATGCCGGCCGCCATCGGGGCCGACACCAGTTCGGCGATTTCCAGGTCGCAGCGATGCAGCGTGCCGGACAGGTTGAGCAATGCGGTGTGCAGCGCATCGACCACATGCACCCGCGCGGTCAGCGTTTCGCAATGCAGGCCGCGCGGGTCTTCGACGCCCTGCGCGTCGTCGGCCGCGAAACCGAGCGGTAGCGAGTGGATGATGTCGCGGCCGTCCGAGATCGCCCGCGCGCGGCCTTCCAGCAGCACGCGGCGCAGATCGGCCTCGGTCACGGCACGCCCGCCGACCGGCCACTGCACATTGAACAGCCGACTTTCCGGCTGGCCGCAGGACAGGTTGACGGTGATCGACTTGAGGCGCTGGTCGGCCTCGTTCTCCGCCTGGCCGACGGCGGCGCGGATGGCGCGCTCGGCTTCCTCGATATCGACGATGCCGCCGTTGCGCACGCCGCGCCCGCGCTGCCAGCCGAAGCCCAGCACGCGGCTCGTCCCGTCCGACTCGACGCGGCCGATGATGCAGACGATCTTCGTCGTGCCGATGTCCAGCACGCCGATCGGGCCGGACGGGCGCAGCCGCGGGCGCGCCGGCGAGTCGGGTTCCTCCGCCGGCGGCAGGTAGCGGCGCGACAACTCGTTCATGTCGGCTTCCTCGCGGGGGGGGATTGGGTCTTGGCGTCGTCGCCGCGCGCCGGTTGCGGGCGGAACACCAGCCGGTCCGGCAGCCGCAGGTCGAGCGCCTGCAACGGCCGGTCGAGCAGCGCATGCGAGGTTTGCATCTCCGCCAGCCGCGCCAGCGCCTGCACCTCGGCACCTTCCGGCAGCAGCACGTCGGTGCCGTTGCTCAGCCGCAGGTTCCAGCGCCGCTCGCCGACGCGCACGGCGGCCTGCACGCGCGCCTGGATGTCCGGCTGGGCGGCCAGTTCGTCGATCAGCGTGGCCGCCGCCGCCGGTGCGCCGTCGCCGACCACCAGCGGCAGTTCGCTGCTGAAGGTGCCGACGTCCGAGTCGGTGACGAGCTGGCCATCGCGGTCGATCAGCACGAACTTGCCCTCGTGCTGCCAGACCGCGAACGGCCGGCGCTCGACCAGCGACACCACGATGGTATCGGGCAGCCGCCGTGTCACGCTCGCCGCCTGCACCCAGCGGATCGTCTCGATGCGCGCGCGGGCGGCGGCGACCGAATAGGACAGGATCGGATCGCCGGTGACGACGCCGATGGCGGCGCGCAGCACCGCTTCCGGCGTTTTCTGCCGCCCCTCGATCACCACGTCGCGCACGCGCAGGCCGAGGCTGCCGGTGATGTCGCCCAGCCGCGCGCGCAGCGCTTCGGGGTCGCTGAGCGCGTGCGTCGCGGCCGCGCCGCCAGCCAACAGAATCAAGCCGGCGGTGCCGAACAGCGCCGGCGTCAGGCTGCGGCGCAGACGGCGCCAGAACACCTGCCGCTGGCTTGGCCGGTCCTGCACGAACGCCGTCGGCTGCCGCTTTCTCACACGCGGCATGCGGCGTGCTCCACCATCCAGGCGCACAGGCGCGGGAACGACATGCCCAGATGCGCCGCCTGCTCCGGCAGCAGCGAAGTCGGCGTCAGGCCGGGCTGGGTGTTCACCTCCAATAGCACGAGGCGGCCGGGTTCGCCGGCGGTGTCGTCGTAGCGGAAATCTGCCCGTGTCGCGCCACGGCAGCCGAGCGCCCGATGCGCCGCCAGCGCCACATCCAAGGCACGCGCGTAGGTGTCGGGATGCACGTCCGCCGGCACGACGTGGCGCGAGCCGCCGTCGGCGTATTTCGCTTCGTAGTCATAGAAGCCCTGGCGCGGCGCGATTTCGGTGACGGCGAGCGGCCGGTCGCCCATGACGCCCACGGTCAGTTCGCGGCCCGGAATGTATTCCTCGACCATCGCGGTCGGGCCGAAGCGCCAGTTTTCCACCACGGAGGCGCGGCGGTTGTCGCCTTCGCGGATGATCGAGACGCCGACCGAGGAGCCTTCGTTCAGCGGCTTGACCACGTACGGGCGCGGCAGCGGGTCGGCGTCGGCCAACTCGGCGACCTCGATCACGCGACCTCGCGCCACCGGCAGCCCGGCGGCGGCGAACACCGCTTTGGCGGCAGCCTTGTCCATCGCCAGCGCGGAGGCGCGCACGCCGGAATGCGTGTACGGGATGCCGAGCCAGTCGAGCACGCCCTGGATCGCGCCGTCTTCGCCGAAGCGGCCGTGCAGCGCGTTGAACACCACGTCCGGCGCCGGGTCGAGGGCTGCCAGCACGGCGCGCAGGTCGGCGCCGACATCGATCGGCGTCACCGCGAAGCCGGCGGCGCGCAGCGCGCCGATCACCTGTTTGCCGGACGACAGCGACACCTCGCGCTCGGCCGACATGCCGCCGTAGAGGACTGCGACGCGGGTCATGGCGAGCCCTCACCCTCCCGTTGCTGCGCAACGGGCCCCTCGTCGGTCTGCTTCGCAGCCCAACCCCGCGATGCGGGAGAGGGGCAAGACGTCGCGGCTGCACCAGCCCCTCTCCCGCACTGCGGGAGAGGGAGGGGCCCACGCCGAAGGCGTGGGAGGGTGAGGGTCACGCCACCACCTCCGGCTTGCCACCGGGAATGCCGACCCGCTTGATCTCCCACTCCAACGTCACGCCGCTGGCCGCATGCACGCGGCGGCGGACTTCCTCGCCCAGGCCCTCGATGTCGGCCGCTGTCGCCTCGCCGGTGTTGAGCAAAAAATTGCAGTGCTTGTCCGAGACCTGCGCGCCGCCGCGGGTGAGGCCGCGGCAGCCGGCGGCGTCGATCAGTTCCCAGGCCTTGTGCGAGCTTTCCACGGCCGAAGGATTGCGGAAGGTGGAGCCGCCGGTGCGCGCCCGCACCGGTTGCGTCGCCTCGCGGGCCGCCCGAATCTCCGCCATCCGTGCGGCGATGGCGACAGCATCGCCGGGCCGTGCGCGAAAGCGCGCCCGCACCACGATGCCGCCCGGCGGCAGGGCTGCGTGGCGATAGCCGAGGCCGAGTTGCCCGGCGCCGAGCCGCAGCAGTTGGCCGTCGCGGGTGACGATCTCGGCCCAGTCCAGGCACGCCGCCACGTCGCTGCCATAGGCGCCAGCGTTCATCGCCACCGCGCCGCCGACCGTGCCGGGAATGCCGGACATGAATTCGAGGCCGGCAAGCCCGGCCGCCGCCGCGTGTTCGGCGACCGTCAGGTCGAGCGCCGCGGCACCGGCCGTCACGCCGTCGGTCGTCGTCTCGATCGTCGAAAAACCGCGCGCCAGCCGGATCACCACGCCGTGGATGCCGCCGTCGCGCACGATCAGGTTGGAGGCGGCACCGATCGCCAGCACCGGCACGTCGAGCGGCAGGGCGGCGAGGAACGCCGCCAGATCGGCCGTGTCGGCGGGGCGGACCAAAATTTCGGCGGGGCCGCCGACGCGAAACCATGTGGTCGGGCCGAGCGGCGCATCGGCCTGCACGCGCCCGCGCACCGGCGGCAGCCGGCCGAGCAAATGCGGCATCTGTTCGGCGGCCATCATCGGCCGCCCCCGGCGCGGCGCGGTGTGGCGGCCTGCAATTCGGCCAGTTGCCCCGGCAGTGCGGCCGCCCATTGCGTGATGTTGCCAGCGCCGAGGCAGACCACGTAGTCGCCCGACCGTGCGATGGCGTTGACCATCTCGGCCAGATGTTCCGGGGCCGCCAGCGGCACCACGCTGCGATGGCCGCGCTCGCGCAACCCCTCCACCAGCGCGTCGCGATTGACGCCGGCAATCGGCGTCTCGCCCGCCGCGTACACGTCGGCGACGATCACCGTGCCGGCGTCGTTCATGCAGGTGCAGAATTCGGCGAACAGCGAGGCGAGCCGGGTGTAGCGGTGCGGCTGCACCACCGCCACCACGTCGCGCGCGCCGGCCTGCCGCGCCGCCTTCAGCACGGCGGCGATCTCCACCGGATGGTGGCCGTAGTCGTCGATCACGGTGATGCCGCCGGCCTCACCGGTCTTGGTGAAGCGGCGCTTTACCCCTTTGAATGTCGCCAGCGCCGTCTTCAGCGTCTCATTGTCGATTTCCATTTCCGTGCCGATGGCGATGGCGGCCAGTGCGTTCTGCACGTTGTGGCTGCCCAGCATCGGCAGATGGAACGGGCCCATCGTGCGGCTACGGTTGCGCGCGCGGTCGGCGACGACGACCTCGAACGCCGAGCCGTTGCGGCCGGGCGCGAGTTTCTCCGCGCGCACGTCGGCCTGTGGCGAGAAACCGTAGGTGATGATGCGCCGGTCGGACAGGCGCGGGATCATCTGCTGCACCACCGGATGGTCGATGCACAGCACGGCGAAGCCATAGAAGGGGATGTTCTGCACGAAATGCTCGTAGCCCAGCACCATCGCCTCGGCGGTGCCCCAATGGTCGAGGTGCTCGGCGTCCATGTTTGTCACCACGGCGATGGTCGCCGGCAGGCGGAGAAACGAGCCGTCACTTTCGTCCGCCTCGACCACCATCCAGTCGCCCGCACCCAGGCGCGTGTTGGTGCCGTAGGCGTTGATGATGCCGCCGTTGATCACCGTCGGGTCCAGATGCGCGGTCTCCAGCACGGCGGCGACGAGGCTGGTGGTGGTGGTCTTGCCGTGCGTGCCGCCGACCGCGATGGACCAGCGCAGCCGCATCAGTTCGGCCAGCATTTCGGCGCGCCGCACCACCGGGATCAGCCGCGCGCGGGCGGCGCGCACTTCCGGGTTGTCGGGCTTGACCGCCGTGGAGACGACGACGACCTGGGCTGCGCCAAGATTGGCGGCGTCGTGGCCGACCGCGACCGGAATACCCTCGCCGCGCAGGCGGCGGACATTGGCGCTGTCGGCAATGTCGCTGCCCTGCACGCTGTAGCCGAGCGTGTGCAGCACCTCGGCGATGCCGGACATGCCGATGCCGCCGATGCCGACGAAATGGATGGTGCCGATGGAGAGTGGCAGGGCCCTCATGCGGTGCGCTCCCCGACCGGCGATTTCGCGACCGCCGCCTCGACGACATCGGCCAGCTTCGCCGCCGCGTCGGGCCGCCCTTGCGTCGCCGCCTGCGCCGCTGCCTCGGCCAGCACCGTCGGTTCGGCGAACAGCTGATCGAGGCATTCGGCCAGCGCCGCCGGCGTGAACGAGGGTTGCGGCACCAGCCACGCGCCGCCGACGCCCGCGCATTCGCGGTCTGATGGTCGTCGATGGCGATCGGCAGCGGCACCAGAATGCTCGGCCGGCCGACGGCTGCGAGCTCGGCGACGGTGGAGGCGCCGGCGCGGCCGACCACCAGCGTCGCGGCGGCGAGCAGCGCCGGCACGTCGGCGAAGAACGGCGCCAGATCGGCGGGAATCTCTGCCTGCGTGTAGGCGACGCGCACGCGGTCGATGTCCTCGGCGCGGCATTGCTGGGTGACGCGCAGGCGCATGCGCAATTCGGCTGGCAGCGAGGCCAGCGCATACGGCACCACGTCGGAGAACACGCGCGCGCCGAGCGAGCCGCCCAGCACCAGCAGCCGGATGTCGTCTCCCTCCGCCACGTACGGCGCGCCGGCGATGGCGGCGATGCCGGGCCGCACCGGGTTGCCGACCAGCACAGTGTGTACGCTCGCCGGAATGCGCGACGTGGCGGCAAAACTCAGCGCCAGCGTATCGGCGGCGCGTGACAGCATCCGATTGGCGCGGCCGAGCACGCCGTTCTGCTCGTGCAGGATCACACGTGGCCGCCGCGCCAGCAGCCGTGTCGCCAGCACCGGCGCGACCGACGGATAGCCGCCGAAGCCGACCAGCGCCGCCGCATCCAGCCGCGCCAGAATCTTTCTCGCTTGCAGCGTGCCGGCGGCGAGTGCCACGGCGGCGGAGGCCGCGCGCACCACGCCGCGCCCGGCGATGCCGGCGCCGCTCAGCACAAATTTCTCGCAGGACTCAAAGGTGTTCGAGGCAAGCCCGCCGGAGCGCGCATCCGTCATCAGCGCGACGCGATGGCCACGCTTCAGCAACTCCGCCGCCAGTGCCTCGGCCGGGAAGAAATGGCCGCCGGTGCCGCCAGCGGCGATCACGATGGGGCGCACGGCCGGACCTCTCATGTCGCTTCTCCCGGCATCCGCCGGCGCGTCAGCGCCAGCAGCAGCCCAATGCCAAACGCCACCGCCATCGCCGACGAACCGCCGTACGAGATGAACGGCAGCGTCATCCCCTTGGTCGGGATCAGATGCAGCGTCGAGGCCATGTTGACGAATGCCTGCAAGCCGAAGCTGGTCACCAGCCCCGCCGCGCCGAGCAGCACGAACATGTCGTTCTCGCCGAGCAGCCGGATCAGCCCGCGCAGCACGATGAAGGCGAACACGCCGAGAATGATCAGGCACAGCACCATGCCGAACTCCTCGCCGGCGACGGCGAACACGAAGTCGGCGTGCGCGTCCGGCAGCACGTCCTTGACATGGCCCTCGCCCGGCCCGCGCCCGAGCAACCCGCCGCTGCCGAACGCCTCCATCGCGCGCATCACCTGATAGTTGTCGCCGACATCGGGATGCAAAAAGCGCTGCACGCGGCTTTGCACATGCGGGAACAGCGCGTAGGCGGCCACACCGGCGCCGCCGATCATCGCGGCCAGTCCGCCGACCAGGAACAGGTTCAGCCCGCTGATGAACAACTGCGTGAAGAACACGCCGGTGACGACGGCCAACATGCCGATATCCGGTTGCGACTTCAGCAGCAGCGCGATCAGCACATAGACGCCGCAGGCGACGATGCTGCCGGGAAACCGGTTCGACCGCTTGCCCTCGGCGATCAGCCACGCGGCGACCACGGCAAAGCAGGGCTTCAGGAATTCGCTCGGTTGCAGCGACATGCCCGGCAGCGCGATCCAGCGCGTGGCACCCTTGATCTGCACGCCGGCCACCAGCGTCAGCGCCGTCAGCACCAGCGCGACCGCGCAGCCGGCCAGCGCCACCCGCCGCACGCCGCGCGGCGACAGCAGGCTGACGCCGACGACGATCAAGCCGGCGACGGCAAGAAACACGACCTGCTTGAGGATGAAGATGCCGCGCGCCTGGCCGATACGCTCGGCGACGGCGGGGGAGGCGGCGAGCATCATCACGTAGCCGAAGCCGATCAGCATCGCGACCGCGAGCAGCGTCCAGCGGTCCACCGTCCACCACCAGCGGCCCAGCACGGAGGTATCGGCGCGCGAGAGCACGGGCATCAGGCGGCTCCCTTCGGGCCGAGGTCTTGCACCAGCGCGCGAAACCGGTCGCCGCGCTGGTCGAAGCCGGTGAACTGGTCCCAACTGGCGCAGGCGGGCGAAAGCAGCACGGTGTTCGCCGCACCGGCTTGCGCGGCGGCGAACGCGGCCCGAGTCGCCGCCTCCAGCGTGCCGACTTCGGTGTAGGGCACGCCATGCTGCGCCAGCGTTGCAGCAAGCAACGGCGAGTCGCGGCCAATCAGGAAAGCGTGCGCGACATGCGGCAACAGCGGCGCGAGCGAGGCAATGCCGCCGGCCTTGGCCTGACCGCCGGCGATCCAGACCACTTTCGGGTAGCACACCAAAGCGCGCGCGGTGCTGTCGGCGTTGGTCGCCTTGCTGTCGTTGACGAATGCGATGCCGTCGACGGTGCCGACGTTTTCCTGTCGGTGCGGCAGGCCGGGATAACTGGCGATGCCGCGCGCGATGGCCGCGCGGGTGATGCCGAGGCCGAGCGCCAGCGCGGCGGCCGCCGCCGCGTTCTGCGCGTTGTGCGCGCCGGGCAGCGTGGGCGCCGCCGCGAGGTCGCAAATGGTGCCGCCGGCATCGCGCAACACGCCGCCGGGGGCGCTGACGTTGGCGTCGCCGTCGGCGGAAATCGTCACCACGCGCGGGCCGCGCGGGCGCAACCGCCACGCGATGTCGCGGCAAAAATCGTCGTCGATGCCGACGATGGAGAGGTCGCCGGCCTCCTGCCGCTCGAAGATTTCCTTCTTGGCGGCGGCGTAGCCGAACATGTCGCCGTGCCGGTCCAGATGATCGGCGGACAGGTTCAGCAGCGCCGCTACGTCGAAGCGCAGCGAGGCCAGCCGTTCCAACATGTACGACGACATTTCCAGCACATAGACGCCGCTGTCCGGCAGCAGCGGCAGGGCCAGCGCCGGCGTGCCGAGGTTGCCGCCGGCCGCGACCGGCAGCCCGGCGGTGGCGACGATGTGCGCCAGCAGCGCCGTCGTGGTGGACTTGCCATTGGTGCCGGTGATGCCGGCAAAGCGCGCGCGGGAATTGTTGCGGCGAACGGCACGGAACAGCAGGTCGGCGTCGCTGAGGATCGGCACGCCCTCGGCCAAGGCTGCGGCGGCGAGCGGATGCGCGGCCGGCCGCGCATGCGGAATGCCGGGCGACAGCACCAGCGCGGTCAGCGCGTCCATCGCCGGTTGGGCGACGGTCACGCCCGCCGCCGCCGCCTGTTCGCGCGCGGCGACCGAATCGTCCCAGGCGACCAAGTCGGCACCCAGTGCGCGCAACGCCAGCGCCGCCGGCAAGCCGTTACGGCCGAGGCCGACGACCGCGAATGTCTGGCCCGCGAAGGTGGTGGGGGAGAAGCTCATCGGATCTTCAGCGTCGCAAGACCGACGAGCGCCAGGATCATCGAAATGATCCAGAAGCGGATCACGATGGTCGGCTCTTTCCAGCCCTTCTTCTCGAAATGATGGTGCAGCGGCGCCATCAGGAACACGCGGCGGCCGGTGCGCTTGTACCAGAACACCTGGATGATGACGCTGACCGTCTCGACCACGAACAGCCCGCCGACGATGGCCAGCACGATCTCGTGCTTGACCGCGACCGCAATGGCGCCGAGCGCGCCGCCGAGGGCGAGGCTGCCGGTGTCGCCCATGAACACGGCGGCCGGCGGCGCGTTGAACCACAGGAAGCCCATGCCGGCGCCGATCAGGGCGGAACACAGCACCGCCAGTTCGCCGACGCCCGGCACATGCGTCAGTTGCAGGTAGTCGGCGAACAGCCGGTTGCCGACCAGATAGGCGATCAGAGCGAACACGGCCGCACAGATGATGGTCGGCACGATCGCCAGCCCGTCCAGCCCGTCGGTCAGGTTGACCGCGTTGGAGGCGCCGATCATCACGACCATGCCGAACAGCGGGAAGGCGAAGCCGAGCGGCAGCAGCACGTCCTTGAACACCGGCACCGCGACCGCCGAGCCGAGCGGCCCGTGCGTCAGCAGCATGAGCCACACCGTCGCGCCGAGGCCGAGTGCCGCCTGCACGATCAGCTTGCCGCGCCCGGACAGGCCGCGAAAACTCGCCTTGGACAGCTTGATGTAGTCGTCGACGAAGCCGATGGCGCCGTAGCCGAGCGTCAGCAGCAGCACCGCCCACACGTAGCCGCTGCGCAGATCCGCCCACAGCAGCGTCGAAACGGCGAAGGCCGAGAGAATGAGCACGCCGCCCATCGTCGGCGTGCCCTTCTTCTCGATCAGATGCCGTTCCGGCCCGTCCGGGCGGATCGGCTGGCCGCCGACCTGCACCCGCTTGAGCCAGCGGATGAACATCGGCCCGAACATCAGACTCAGCACCAGCGCCGTCAGGCACGCCGCGCCGCTGCGGAATGTCAGGTAGCGGAACAGGTTGAACAGGATGAATTCGTCGGCCAGCGGGCGGGACAGGTTGAAGAGCATCAGCGCGCTCCCGCCCCGGCCGGTGACGCAAGCGGCGCCGGCGCTGCCAGCGCCTGCACGATCAGTTTCATGCGGCTTCCAAGACTTCCTTTCACCAGCACGGCGTCCCCCGGGCGCAGCGCCGCGACCACCAGGGGCGCCAGCGCGGCCGATGATTCGGCATGCGCGCCACGGATGCGCGACGGCACCGACTCGTGCAGCCGGCGCATCAGGGGGCCGCAGGTGAACAGCAGGTCGGCGGCGGATGCAACCTCCGGCGCCAGACCGGCGTGTTCGGCCGCTGCCGCGTCGCCGAGTTCCAGCATGTCGCCGAGCACGGCGACACGGCGGGCGCCCGGTTGCAGGCCCAGCACCGCCAGCGCCGCGCGGACGGCGGCGGGGGAGGCGTTATAGCTTTCGTCGAGCAACATCATCTCGCCGCCCGGCACCGGCAGACGCTGCCGCGCGCCGCGCCCGCCGACCGGGGCAAAACCGGCCAGTGCCGCGGCACTCGCCAGCGGGTCGAGCCCCAGCGCCGCCGCGGCGGCCAGCACGGCGGCGGCGTTGGAGGCCATGTGCCGGCCCGGTGCCGCCATGCGGAATTGCACCCGAATTTCGCCGACCAGCGCGGTGACGTCGTTGCTCTCCGGCCCGCTGGCACTCTCCAGCAGCCGCACATTGCTCCCGGCGGCGGCGCCGAACAGCTGCACCGAGGCGTCGCCGACCTGCGCGCGCAGGCGCGGCAGCAGCGGCGAGTCGGCCGGCAGCACGGCAACGCCGCCCGGTTCCAGCCCGGCCAGGATGGCGGCCTTCTCGTCGGCGATGGCCTCGATGGTGCCGAGATGGCCGAGATGCGCCGGCGCGATGGCGGTGATCACGGCAACGTGCGGCCGCGCCAGCTTGGATAGGGGAAGAATTTCGCCGGCGTGATTCATGCCGATCTCGATCACCGCGAAGGCGGCGTCGGCCGGCAGCCGCGCCAGCGTCAGCGGCACGCCCCAATGGTTGTTGTAGGAAGCGACCGCCGCATGCGTCGGCCCGGCCTCGGACAGCACGGCGCGTAGCATCTCCTTCGTCGTGGTTTTTCCCACGCTGCCGGTGACGGCGACCACCTTGCCGGCAAAGCGGGCCCGTGCAAAGGCGCCGAGCGCGGTCAGCCCGGCCAGCGTGTCGGCAACCACGATCAGCTTTGCCGGATCGACGCCGTCGGGCAGGCGATGCACCAGCGCGCCGGCGGCACCCTTGCCCAGCGCCTCCGCGACATGTGCATGGCCGTCGCCGCTCTCGCCGACCAGTGCCACGAACAGGTCGCCCGGCTGCACGGTGCGGCTGTCGATGGAAACCCCGGTGGCGGCAAACCCGGCCGCCGCCCCGGTCGCGGCGCGCAGGTCGGCGGCGGACCACAGCGCGGTCATGCGAGGCCCGCCAAACGCCGCACCACCGCGACGTCGTCGAACGGCAGCGTGATGCCCGCGATGGTCTGGCCCTGCTCGTGGCCCTTGCCGGCCACCGCCAGCACGTCGCCGGCGCCAAGCCCGGCCAGGGCCGTGGCAATCGCCGCCTCGCGGCCGCCGCCGTCGATGCCGCCGGGGCAGCCGGCCAGCACGGCGGCGCGGATGGCGGAGGGGTCCTCGCTGCGCGGATTGTCGTCGGTGACGATGGCGACATCGGCGAGCCGCGCGGCGGCGGCACCCATCAGCGGCCGCTTGCCGGCGTCGCGGTCGCCGCCGGCGCCGAACACGACGTGCAGTTTGCCCCGCGTGTGCGGCCGCAGCGCGGTCAGCAGCCGCTCCAGCGCGTCCGGCGTGTGCGCGTAGTCCACATACACCGCCGCGCCGTGCGGCAGCCTTGCGGCCAGTTCCATGCGCCCGCGCACGCCGGTCAGTTGCGGCAGGAGATCGAGCGCATCGGGCACGCCGGTCGCCAGCGCCAGTGCCGCCGCGACCAGCACATTGTCAGCCTGGAATTTTCCGGGCAGCGCCACGATAATCCGCTGCCGCAGGCCGTTGTGGACGATATCCAGCGCCTGCCCGTCCGGCAGCGGCGTCGTGGCGAGCAGGCGCAAAAAATCGCCGCCCTCGCCGACGCTCCAAAACTCCAGCCGCCGCCGCGCCGCGACGGCACGCAAGGCGGCAAAACTCTCGGCGTCGAGCGTCGTGCTCGCCACCACCGGCGCACCTTCGGGCAGCAAGTCGGAAAACAGCCGCAGTTTCGCGTCCCGGTAGGCGCCCATCGAGCCGTGGTAGTCCAGATGGTCGCGCGTCAGGTTGGTGAACGCGCCGGCCGCCAGCCGCAGCCCGTCCAGCCGGAACTGGTCCAGCCCGTGCGACGACGCCTCCAGCGCCGCGTGCTGAATCCCCGCTCGCGCCAGTTCGGCCATCGTTCCGGCGAGCACCACCGGGTCCGGCGTGGTCAGGCCGGGGCCGGCGGCGAAGCCGGGCGCGTGCAGCCCCAGCGTGCCCAGGCTCGCAGCCGGGTGGCCGGACAGCGCCCATAACTGGCGCAGGAACTCGACGGTGGAGGTCTTGCCGTTGGTGCCGGTGACGGCGACCAGCGTGCGCGGCTGCGCCCCGGCCAGGACGGCCGCGATCTGCGCCAGCCGCCGGCGCGGCTCGGCATCCATGATCAGCGGGCGCGGCGGCACGCCCGGCGGCCATTCGGTGCCGGGCGGCGCGATCACCGCGACCGCGCCGCGACTGACCGCATCGCCGATGAAGGCGCGGCCGTCGGCGCGGGTGCCGGGGATCGCCACGAACAGCGCGCCGTCGCGCGCCTGCCGGCTGTCGGCGGTGACACCGAGCACGTCGATCTGGCCGGCGGCGCGCCAGGCGGGCGCCGGGATGGCCAGCGCGCGGGCGGCTTGCAGGCGGGCGATCATCTCATTGCCCCGCATCGGAGGGCACCCGATAGCTCGCCTCGTGCCGCAGGTCGCGCAGCAGCGGCACCGCCTGCGCGGGGGCGGCGGGCAGCGGCGCGCTCGGCAGCGCCGGCGTCGTGTCGGTCGTGGCGGCGGCGGCTGGTGTCGCCGGGCGGGCAGGAGCCGCGTGCGCCATCGGCGTGCCCGGCTGCGGCGCCGGCTTCTCCGGCAGCGCCACGCGGGCGCCGGGCGGATGCCCCGGCTCCATCGCGATCGCCAGCGACGCCTTGATCGCCGCCTCGTCGTCGAGGTCCGGCAGCAGCCCCAGCATCGGCGCCGTCCGCGCGATCACCCGCCCGGCGGCGGGTGCCGCCACCCAGCCGGCGGTCGCGTAGCCATGCGTGCTCGCGTCCGCCTGCGGCTCGTCGAGCATCATGTAGACCGCGTAGCGCGGCGCGTTCATCGGGAACACGCTCATGAACGCCGAGACGCGGGAATGGTGGTTGTAGGCGTGGCCGGAGATCTTTTCCGCCGTGCCGGTCTTGCCGCCGACATAGTAGCCGGGCACCTCGGCGGCCTTGCCATAGCCGTCCGTCACCACCAGCCGCATCAGCTTGCGCACGATGTCGGAGGTCGCGGTTTGCATCACCCGGACGCCGGTGCGTGGCGGCGCACCTTCCTCGGGCAGCACCAGCGTCGGGCGCAGCAGCACGCCGCCGTTGGCGATGGCGGCGGTGCCGACCACGACATGCAGCGGCGTCACCGCGATGCCGTGGCCGAAGCCCACCGTCAGCGTCGCCGCCTCGCCCCAGTTCTTCTCGGCCGGCACCAGCGGCGCCGCCGCTTCCGGCAGTTCGATGGGCACGCGCGCGAACATGCCCATGTTGCGCAGCCACGCCCGTTGCCGCTCGCCGCCGACCGCCTCGGCCATTTTCGCGGCGCCGATGTTGGACGAGTAGGCGATCACCTCCGGCACGTACAGGAACCGGTGCTTGCCCTCGAAGTCGCTGATGGTGAAGCGCCCGATCTTGATCGGGTAGGTGGCGTCGAAGCCGTTCCAGATGTTGACGGTGCCGCTGTCGAGCGCCAGCGAGACGGTCTGTAACTTGAACGTGCTGCCCGGCTCGTAGACGCGGCCGACGGCGCGGTCCGCCTGCTCGTCAGGGGCGGCGTGGCCGTAATCGTTGGCGTCGTAGTCGGGCAGGCTGACCATCGCGATCACCTCGCCCGAGCGCACGTCCATCACGATGCCGGCGGCACCGATCGCCTGGAACTCGGTCATGGCCGCCAGCAGTTCCTCGCGCACCACCGCTTCCACCCGCACGTCGAGCGTCAGCTTCAACGGCGTCGGGTCGTCGCGCAGGCGCTGCTCGAAGGCTTTCTCGACGCCGGCGACGCCGTGGCCATCGACATCAACGGCGCCGAGCACCTGGGCGGCGACGCGGCCGAGCGGGTAGTGGCGCCGCTCGGTCGGCTGGAATTCCAGCCCGACGATGCCGAGCGCGTTGATCGCCAGTTCCTCTTTCGGCGTGATCTGCCGCTCCAGATAGACGAACTGCTTGGTCGATTCCGCCAGCCGGGCGCGCACGGTGGCT
>Ga0302279_10003594_pt1 | contig 19069 bp, 17 predicted proteins | sample III_Bog_N3_3_FD_194541 | JGI IMG/M metagenome (GOLD analysis project Ga0302279, IMG submission 194541) | Peat permafrost microbial communities from Stordalen Mire near Abisko, Sweden - III_Bog_N3_3 | ecosystem: Environmental > Terrestrial > Soil > Wetlands > Peat | place: Sweden: Abisko...
GGGCACGGGTCGCGGGCGCCGACCGGATGACCGGCGGCCCGGAAGAACGAGCTGTTGGGCCGCCGGGACACGCGCCGGATGGCGCCGCATGACGGGGCGAGCCGGCGCCGAAACGCCGTCGTTGAACGCACAGGGGGCCAGCGCCCGATGGCGCAGCATGACGGGGCGAGCCGGCGCCGAAACGCCATCATGGAACGCACAGGGGGCCAGCGCCCACCGTGACCCATCGACGTCCGTGTCATCGCCGGCTCGCTTCTTGTTGGGCGCCGCCTAAGCGGGCTCGGGAGAGGCTCGGCGTCCGGGCATGTGTCGCTCTGGCGCGCCGCGTCATTGATGGTGCGGGACGACCGGGCATCGGGATCGCGGTGCGGGTGCGAAGTGGTCAGCGTGATAAATGCGAACCGATTTCCGCGCGGCACGGTTCGGCTTGTTTCGCGCCTACGCCGGGCGAATATGACGACTACAAATGCTTTTCGAACCAGTGATGCGCATACGGTTCGTCATTGAAGGCGGTAACTTCCAGGTAGCCTTCAGCGCGATAAAGCGCCTGAGCCTCGACCAGCGTCCGGTTGGTTTCGAGATGCAGCCTGTTCAGGCCAGCCGCCCGAGCGGTCATCTCGAGCCTGTGAAGCAGCCTGCGGGCGACGCCTAGCCCTCGCGCGGATGGCGCCGTCCACATCCGCTTGATTTCACCCGTCGTGTCGTCCTTGCGTTTCAACGCGCCGCATCCAACCGGTATCCCATCCAGGCGCGCCACAACGAAATAGCCGGCCGGCGGCGTCATCGCCTCGGCACTGGCCGGATTGCTCCTGGCAGGATCGAAGCCCGTCTCGAAGCGCTTCGCAAGTTCCCGGACGTATTCGCCCAGACACCAGCTTGCATCCGCGCTGTCGGGCGCCTCCACGCGCACGTCGATCTCGGCCGCTCTGATCAGCCGCTCGACCTCCGCCATCGCCGTGACCAGCCGGTCGCGCTGCGACGGAGACAGGGGGGCCAGGATCGAGGCCGCCAGTTGATCGGACAGCGCCTCATAGGTCGAGAATTCGGCCTGCCCCCGCGGCGTCAGACTGACGCGCCGCTGGCGGCCATCGCGATCCTGTTGCTCGACAGATATAAGACCCTGAGATTCCAGCGACCGCAGCAGCCGGCTGAGATAGCCGGAATCCAGCGACAGCCGCGCACGCAGGGTGGGGACGTCGGCACCATTCGGGCCGGTTTCGAAAAGGAGCCGCGCCTCCCCCAAGGGACGACCGCGCCGCAAATAGCTGTCTTCCAGCGCGCCCACCCGCTGCGTGATCACGCGATGGAAACGCCGAACCTGTTGGACCTGGGGCGCCAGCATTCCCTGACTTTAGTCAGATAAATCGCGGCGACAAGGGGCGCGGCCGCAGTGGCGCTCATCGGCAGCCGGCGTGGCACGCCGAACCCCGGCCTCAGGCCACCGGTGTCCATCCCGGCGGCGCGAGTTCGAACCCGGCAAAATCGAACGCCGGCGCGACAACGCAGGTGCACAGGGTCCAGGCACCGGCGCTCGCCGCGGCCTGCCAGCACCCGACCGGCGCCAGCCCGTGCAGCGTCTCGCCGGCACCGGCATCCGGCCCCAACCGAAGCACCGCGTCCGGACCAACCCGCAACCGCAGCGGCGCACCGGCTTGCCAGATCCACAATTCGGCGGCGTCCACCCGATGCCAGTGGCTTCGCTCGCCGGCCCGCAGCAAAAACAGGATCGCGGTGCCAACCCCACGCCCATCGTCCGCCGGACGGTCCCGCCAGGTCTCCCGGTAGTGCCCGCCCTCGGGATGCGGCTGCAATTCCAGCGCCTGAATGACAGCACCGGCATCCGCCGTCGCATCCCGCAGGTCGATCATTCCCGTGGCGCGGTCCCGGCAATCGCGGGCTCCGCGGAAAACGCCTGGTACCAGGCTGCCAGCTTCGGATGCCCCGCCCGCCACGGCTCCGATCCGTAGCGGAAGTCGAGGTACCCCAGCGCGCAGGCCACCGCAATCGAGCCGATATCGACCAGCTTGTGCGGCGGATCCGCCTCCAGCGCCGCCACCGTCCGGCTGATCGCCGCCTTGTAACGCGCGATCGCGGCGTCCCTGGCGGCTTCTTTCGGGCGGCCCAGCTCGCCGCGGCAGGGGACCGCGGCGTCCAGGATGCCGTCGCCCATCGCCTGGAATTTCAGCGCCCGCCAGCGTGCCGCGCCGTGGGCGGGAAACAGCGGCAGGGCCTCGCCGCGGCTGTCCAGGTATTCGCAGATCACCGGGCTGTCGAACAGCGCCAGCCCGTCATCGGTCACCAGGGCAGGCACCTTCGAGGTCGGGTTGTCCGCCAGCAAATCCGGCGGCGAGGCGTGCGGATTGCAGGGGATCGTCTCGATCTGCCCCGCCAGCCCGCGGGCGATGGCACAGGCCATCACCTTGCGGACATAGGGGCTGGTCGGCGAATAGTACAGCTTCACGGCATGATCTCCCGGTCAGAACTTGTCTTTCTTCGCGCGCCGGTCGGCGAAGGTGGCGACGTCGCCAGCATTCAGGAAGGGGTTGGCCTGCAACTCCTCGCCCAGCACCGACGGCACCGTCGGCTGCCCGGCGGCGCGCTGGGCCCTCGCCTGCTGCATGCGCGCCAGCAGGGCCGGATTGGCGCCATCGACGCTGAGCGCGAAGCGGCCGTTGCTTTCGGTGTATTCGTGCCCGCAGCACAGCTTGGTGTCGGCCGGCAGGGCGGCCAGTTTCGCCAGGCTGTCGTACATCTGCCGCGCGGTGCCCTCGATCAGCCGGCCGCAGCCCAGGCTGAACAGGGTGTCGCCCGACAGCAGGATGTCGCCGTCGGGAAAGAAGAAGTTGATCTGGCCAATGGTATGGCCGGGGGTTTCGATCACCCGGGCGGACGCCTTGCCGAGTGCGACGGTGTCGCCTTCCTTCACCCCGCGGTCCAGCTTCGGCAGCCGGTACGCGTCAGCCGATGCACCGACGACCGGCGCGCCGAACCGTTCGCGCACTTCGTCCACACCGGCGGTGTGGTCGGCGTGATGGTGGGTCAGCAGGATCAAATCCAGCCGCCCGCCGGCCTGCTCGATCGCGGCGATGATCGGGGCGGCGTCGGCCGGATCGACGATCGCGGTCGCGCCCGTCTCGGTGTCTTTCAGCAGCCAGGCGTAATTGTCCCGCAGGATGGGGACCGGTGTTGCTGTCACTGTCATGGACGACTCCCTGGGACTCTGTCATGCGGGCGGAAACGGGCAAATGTGTTATACTCACATTATGACGGCGGACGCACACGCGATCACGGACTTCTACGGCACGGCCAGGGGCGCGGTCACCACCCGCCTGCTGCGGGAGCGGCTGGTCGGCCTGTGGCCCGACATGGCCGGCCAGTCCGTGCTGGGGATTGGCTATACCGCGCCCTATTTACGGCTCTGGACCGGCCAGGCGAACCGCTGCATCGCGCTGACCCCCGCCCAGATGGGCGCGGCCCGCTGGCCCGCCGGCGCGCCCAACCTGTCGTTGGCCGCCGAGGAAGACGCGCTGCCGTTTCCCGACCTGATGTTCGACCGGGTCCTGATGGTGCATGGACTGGAAGCCGCCGAAAATGCCCGGCGGATGCTGCGCGAGGTCTGGCGGGTCCTGAAGGATGACGGCCGCTTGCTGGTGGTCACACCGAATCGCCGCGGCATGTGGGCCTACTGGGAAAGCACCCCCTTCGGCCACGGCCAGCCCTACACGATCGGCCAGCTCGGCCGCGTGCTGGCAGCCTCGCTGTTCCGGGTCGAACGGCGCGATACCGCGCTGTGGATGCCGCCCGTGCGGGCCCGGCTGATCCTGCGCGGCGCGGCGATCTTCGAACGCACCGGACGGCGCTGGATGCCGGGCCTGGCGGGCGTGACACTCACCGAAGCGGTGAAGGATGTTTACGCGGCCATGCCGGTGCAGGCGGTCGCGCGGCGGCGCCTGGTGTTGGCGGAGACCGCCTGATCCACCCGTCCCGCCGGTTGCAATTTGCCGGAACAGCATCAGAGTGGTTGTGTGAAGACACACGCATGCTAGTATCACGACGTTCCAATTTGCTGAGTGAGTCGAAATCTTGGTGCGTCTCGAGACGATCTATACCGCTCTGCCGGTACCGCGCCTCAACCGCTGGGTGGCGCTTTCCCTCGCAATCGCACTGGTGACGATGGCAATCGCCGTGCGCCGGGCGATCGGAACGGCGCTGCCGGGCGCGCAGTTCATCACCCTGGCGCCGGTGGTTATTTTCGCGTCGTATTTGTCCGGGCTGGCGATCGGATTGTTTGCTGTCGGGTTTTCGGCCATTGCGATCTGGTATTTCGTCCTGCCGCCGGGGCCGGGCATCTGGCATACCGATATCGGGCAAATCTACGCGCTGGCGGCCTATGTCGGGGATGCCTCGCTGGGCGTGCTGCTGGTGAGCGCTTTCCGCGCTTCGTTGAGCCGGGTCAGCGACCTGAGCGCCCTGATGTCCACGACGTTCGACGCCCACCCCGACGGCGTGATGATCGTGGACGCAAATGGTGCCATCGTGGATTGCAACCGGCGGGCTCGGGTGATGTTCCGGCAGCCGAACGGTGCCCTGATCGGTGCACCGCTCGAATCGTTGCTGCCTGAGCGGTTTCGCGTGAGCCACGGGCGCCTGGTCGCTGCGTTCTGGGCCGACCCGGTGCCGCGCGCGATGGGATCGGCGCTCAATCTGATCGCCCGGCGCGCGGACGGGGCCGAGTTTCCGGTCGATATCGGCATCGGTGTGCTGCGGCTGCGGGACCGCCGGTTGGTGCTGGCCACCATACGCGACATGACCGAACAGCGTGCGGCCGATGCGGCCTTGGCGGAGAGCCTCCAGGTGCAGGCCGCGCTGGAGGAACGGGCCCGGAATGCCGAAGCCGCGCGCCGCTGGGCCGACGCGTTCCAGAACGCGGCGTTCGGCATGGCCATTTGGGACGCGGCAACCGAAACCGTGCAGGTGGCCAATCCGGCGCAGGCCGCCATGGGCGGTCTGAGCGTGCAGGCGGCGCAGGGCAGGCCGATCCTCGACGCCTTTGTCCCAGACGAACGCGCCGGGGTCGCCGCCGAGATCGCGGCGGCCGATCGCACCGGCCACAACAGCTTCGAGACGATGCACCTGTGCGCGGACGGGCCGGCCTTTCCGGTGCAGATGCATGTAACGAGCGTGAGCACGGCGGATGGCAGCGTGCGGTACCGGATCGCCACCGCGCAGGACATCACGGAGCGCAAGCGGGCCGCAGCCCTGGCGGACGCGCTGCACGAGACCGACAGCCGGTTCCGGCAGATTTTCGACGAGAGTCCGATCGGCATGGTGCTGGCGACCGCCGGAGACTACCGCTTCATGCGGATCAACAACGCCTTCGCGCGCATGCTGGGCCGCCCCGTCAAGGATATCCTGGGCCGTACCCGCGACGAGTTCGCCCATCCCGACGACCGGGACATGCCGCAGCCACTGCCGCCCGGTACCCAATCGTGCGCGCAGCCGGCCGACAAGCGCTTTATTCACGCGTCGGGACGGATCGTGACCGCGCAGGTCAGTGTCGTGGCCCTTGGGTCCGGTGCGGCCGGGCAGGACCTGGTCCTGGGCATGGCGCAGGACGTGACGCCGCAGCGCCAGACCGAAGCCGCCTTGCGGCAGTCCCAGCGGATGGAAGCCATCGGCAGCCTGGCTGGCGGCATGGCGCACGACTTCAACAATCTTCTCGCCATCGTCATCGGCAATCTCGACAGCATCGTCGCGGTCGCCCCGGTGCCCGAGACCGTCTCGGCGTTGATCCAGGATGCGCTGGGGGCGGCTTTGCGCGGGGCTGAACTGACGCGCAGCCTGCTGGCCTTCGCCCGCCGCCAGCCATTGCGCCCGACAGACCTCGACCTGAACGCATTGATCACCGAACTGGCCGGCATGCTGGGGCGGCTGCTGCGCGAGGATGTGACCGTGTCGCTGGACCTCGCGTCCGATGTATGGCCGGTCACCGCCGACCGAGCCCAGCTTGAAGCCGCCCTGGTCAACCTGGCGAGCAATGCGCGCGACGCCATGCCGGCTGGCGGGACCTTGCGGATCGCGACCGAAAACCGCGTTCTGGGCCCGGAGTACTGCAGCCTGCATCCCGCGATGCAGCCGGGCGGCTTTGCGATGATCGAGGTGTCCGACACCGGCACCGGCATGGCGCCCGAGATTGTCGCCAGGATTTATGAGCCGTTTTTCACGACCAAGGCCGCGGACAAAGGGACGGGCCTCGGGTTGAGCATGGTGTTCGGCTTCGTCCAGCAATCCGGCGGCCATATCGACGTTTCGAGCGAGCCGGGCACCGGAACCGCATTCCGTCTGTATCTGCCCCGCTCGGCGCGGGCGGGATCGGCGGAACCGACCCTGGCTGCGCCGGTGTCGGAGCCACGCGGCGATGGCGTGACGGTGCTGGTGGTGGAAGACAATGCCGGCCTGCGCCGCATCGTGACCCGCCAGTTGACCGCGCTGGGTTACCAGGTGCGGGAGGCGGTGGACGCAGCCTCGGCGCTGGCGGTGCTGGCGGAGGGACCGGTCGATCTGCTGTTTTCGGACATCGTCATGCCGGGCGGCATGAGCGGTTTCGAACTGGTGGAGCGTGCCGGGGCGCTGCAACCCGGCCTCCGGATCGTGCTGACCTCGGGCTACCCGCAGCATCATGGACAGGCGACCGCGGCAGAGCCGAGTGGCGCGCACCGGCTGCTGCAAAAGCCCTATCGCAAACAGGAACTCGCCAGGGTGCTGCGCGCGGCGCTCGATGCTTAGGGAATTTTCACCGTGACCGGAAAATCTTCCTCCGTTCGCCGTGGCCTGGCGCATCCCCATTGGCGCCGGCAGAAGCGCGGGTTGGCGCACAAAGGTGCCGCGACAAGATGGCCGGCTCCAGACCTGCCATGACGATCGAGGGTGGCCGGCCATGTCCCAAAACAACGGGATCAACACCATGCCCAGCATGACCGCCGCGGCTGGATTCCGGCTGCTGTTTGCCCTGAGTCTGCTGGTTCCTGCCGGGTATTTCGCCGTCTCGGCGCTGGAAAGCCGGCAGCGCACCTTGCGGGAGGCCGATCAACACATCGTTACCACCGTCCGCCTGCTGTCGGAGCAGATGAACAAGGTGCTGCAGATGGATGATCTCGCGCTGACGCAGGTGGACGAGCTGGTGCGCGGGATGTCGTGGGATGAAATCCGCCAGTCCGCCCGCCTGCCCGCGCAATTGCGGGCACTGCAGGCGCGCCTGCCGCAAGCGGACGGGATCTCGCTGATCGCGCCGGACGGACGGCCCACCGCCAGCAGCTTCTGGTCTTCACCGCCACCCATCGACGCCGGGGACCGAGACTTTTTCGTCACCTTGCGCGACCACGCGGACCTTGGCGTCTATGTCAGCCGCAGCTACCCCGGGAAGGTCTTCCCGGCGGTGCATTTTCAGGTCGCGCGCCGCCGCACCGCACGCGCGGGTGTGTTTGACGGCGTCATTGTGATGTCCACCCGGCCCTCGTACCTGACCGATTTTTATGCGACCTTCGCGGGACCGGACGGCATGACGATCGCCCTGCTTCGCCGCGATGGTGCCGTGCTGGCGCGCTATCCGGCCGGCGACGCAACCGCCGCGTTTCCGCCCGACGACCCGCTGATCGCGGTTGCCAGCAAGACCGCCAGCGGCGTTGTGACGCTCTATTCGCCGCATTATCGCCAGACGCGCCTGGCCGGCTTCGCCCAGGTTGCCGATTCGGATCTCGTGGTGACCTACGCCCTGTCCCGCGACGGCGTTCTGGCACCCTGGCGCAGCGACCTGCTGCGCTATGGTCTGCTGACCGCGCTTGGCTCCCTCGCCCTTGCCACGATGACCGGGATCGCGATGGTCAACGCGCACCGCGTCGCGGCGGCGCGGCGGCACCTGGAAACGATCAACGCGGCGCTGGCGCAGGAAGTCGCCGATCGGCTGCGGATCGAGGCCGAACTGCGCGAACTCAACCGGCATCTGGAGGCGCGTGTTGCGTCGCGGACCGCCAGCCTGGCCGACATCGCCATCCAGCGCGGCCAGGAGGTCACGTTCCTGGCCGCGGTGCTGGAGGCATCGCCCTACGCGGAACTGGTGATCGACACGGGGGGCACGATCATCCTGGTGAACGCCGCAGCCGAACGCCTGCTGGGCTACCGCCGTGAGGCGCTGATCGGGCAAGGGGTTGATGTGCTGGTGCCCGAGACCTTGCGGGGTGGTCACGTGGCGTTGCGCAAGGCCTTCATGGAAGCGCCGGTGGGCCGCGCCATGGGCGAGGGACTCGAACTTCTGGGCCGGCGCCAGGACGGCACGCCGGTGCCGGTCGAAATCCTGCTCGCGCCGCTGCAAACCCGGGACGGGATGGCGGTGATTGTCGGCATCGCCGATATCAGCGCCCGCAAGCAGCACGAAGCCGCCCTGACCCAGGCCAACGTGGAGCTGCGAGCGGCCAACCAGGACCTGCGGCAGGCCAACGCCGTCAGCCAGCACCGGCGGGAGGAAGTCGAGGCCTTCGTTCACATCATCTCCCACGACCTGCGCACGCCGCTGATCACCCTGCAAGGCTTCTCGCGCGAGATGGAACTCGGCGGCGCCGAGCTGCGGCGCATGGTGGCGGCGCTTGACCTGCCGGCGGAGACGGGGCTGGCGCTGCGAAACCTGGTCGAGCAGGACATTGATAGTCCTTTGAAGTATATCAGGGCCAGTATCCGCCGGTTCGACCGACTGATTAATTCTTTGTTGGAATTGTCACGCACGGGCCGATTCCCGCTGCAAAACGAACCGTTGCAGGTCGGGGCCATCGTCGCGGCGATCCTGGAAGCTTTGCAGCAAGCGGCCCTCGCGGCGGGGGCCAGGGTCGAAGTGGGATCCTTGCCCGATGCGACCGGCGATGGCGGCGCGGTCGGGCAAATATTTGCCAACCTGATCGAGAACAGCCTAAAGTACACCGATCCGAAGCGAGAGCCGCGGATCGAGATCGGCGGTGAGACCGACGGAACCATGGTCCGGTACTGGGTTCGCGATAACGGTGTCGGCATCCCCGACGGCGCGCGGGCCCGCTTGTTTCAAGTGTTCCAACGCTTTCATCCGAAGCTGGCGGATGGCGATGGAATTGGTCTTGCCTCGGTACGCCGGTTGGTCGAGCGGCACGGCGGGACGGTCTGGGCCGACAGCGAGGTTGGGACAGGCACGACGTTTTACTTCACCCTTCCGGCAATGCCGCGGCAGGAGGCTTCATCATGACAGCGGTCTGTTCTGGGTCAGTCACGATTCTGGTGGTTGACGACGATGGCGGACAATGCGAACTGATCCGGCGCAACCTGCAGCGCGCGGCGGTCAGAAGCGATATTTCGGTCGTGCACAGTGGCGAGGATGCGCTGGATTTCATCCGCGGCCGCGCCATGCATGACGGGCAACGCGGCCTGCTGGTGCTGCTCGACATCAACATGCCCGGCGCGGTGAACGGCACCGACCTGCTGCGACAATTGAAGACCGATCCCGCGACGCAGACCGTGCCGGTGATCATGCTGAGCTCCACCGACGACCCGAAGGAAACCCGCCGCTGCTACGAACTGGGCTGCAACAGCTACGTCACCAAGCCGGTGGACCCGCAGCAGTTCATCGAAGCGATCCGCCGGATCGGCCGGTTCGTCGAGATCGTCAGCCTGTCACCCCTGCCGCTGGCGTCGGCCACATGACGCAGGGCAATGCGCTTCGCCGGATCCTGATCGTCGAGGATGATGCCGCCTCGGCGGAGCTGGAGCGCCGCGTGCTGATCCGATCGGGATACGCGCCGGTGGTTGCGCCGTCGCTGACAGAGGCGAAGGACCTGCTCGCCGCGGACGACTTCGCCGCCTTGCTGCTGGACTACCGCCTGCCGGACGGCGATGCCTGGGACCTTGTGGCCACGGCGCGGGCCCTGGTTCCGCATCTGCCGGTGATCCTGGTCACCGCCATGGGCAACGAAGCGGTGGCGGCCGAAGCGGTGCTGCGCGGGGTGTCCGAATATATCCGCAAAGCCGACGGCTTCCACGACCAGTTGGGCTCGGCGGTCGAGCGGGTCACCCGGCTTGCGCAGGCCCAGGAGCAACTGCGGCGTAACGATTCGCTGTTCCGCACGATCGCCGATCATGCGACGGACGCAATCGTGCTGCTGGACGGCCGTGACGCGATCCTGTGGGCGTCGGCCGCGGCGGAGCGGGTCTTTGCGGCTGCCAGCCAGGACGTTGTCGGACGGAAGCTGGCGGATTTCCTGCACCCGGATGACCGGGCCCAGTGGCCGTCGGATGGCGCCTGGAAAGCCGCGACCCGCCTGCGGTTCCGCTGCCGCGATCGGGACGGCCAATATCTGACCTTTGAACCAACGTTCCAAACTATCAATGACGGTGCGACGGCCCGGACCCTGGGTGTGCTGCGCGATGTGACCGACCGGCTGCAACTGGAGGAGCGGCTGCGGCATAACCAGCGGCTGGAGGCGCTTGGCCAGTTGACCGGCGGGATCGCCCACGATTTCAACAACCTGCTGGCGGTGATCATTGCCAACCTGGATGTGTTGCTGGCGGCGGTGGACGAAGGCACGCCGACCCGCGAACAGGCCGTGGACGCGTTGGATGCCGCCTTGCGCGGGGCGGATCTGACCGACCGGCTGCTGGCCTTCGCGCGGCGCCAGCCGTTGCGGCCGGAACCCTGCGACGTCAATGCCGCGATCCGCGCCATGATGAAGCTGCTCGGCCGGACGTTGGGCGATGATGTGAGCATCGAGCTGGCGCTGGCGCCCGACCTTTGGCCGACCCTGGTGGATCGTCTGCAACTGGAAACCGCGCTGACGAACCTGGCAACCAACGCGCGCGACGCGATGCCCCGGGGCGGCCGGCTGACCATCACCACGCGCAATACCTGCCTGGACCCGGACAACACCGAAGGCGACTCCGGTGCGGCCAGCAATGGCTACGCCCAGATCGAAGTGTGCGACACCGGATCGGGCATCCCGCCGGAGGTCCTGGACCGCATATTCGAGCCGTTTTTCACGACCAAGGAGCTGGGCAAGGGAACCGGCCTCGGCCTGTCCATGGTGTTCGGTTTCATCAAGCAGAGCGGTGGGCACATCACGGCCGCGAGCGAGCGGGGCCAGGGCACGGCGATCCGGCTTTATTTGCCACGGTGCAATCCAGCGGCGGCACCGGCGCCGATTCCCCCGAAGCCGTTGGAACCGGCCGGCGATGGACGCACGATCCTGGTGGTGGAGGACAATGCCAAGCTGCGGGAGATCACGGTCCGGCAGTTGCGCGGCGCCGGCTATGTGGTGCGGGAGGCAAGCGAGGGCGCGTCGGCTCTGGCGATCCTGGAAAGCGGCGTGGCGATCGACCTGCTGTTCACCGACATCGTCATGCCCGGTGAACCGAATGGATGCGACCTCGCCGAACAGGGACGGTTGCGGCGACCGGGGTTGCGGATCGTGCTGACGTCTGGATTTTCCGACCTGCAGGGGGCTCGGAAGGGTGCGGGGGTGAGCGATCATGTCCTGCTGCACAAACCCTATCGTCAGGCCGCCTTGCTGCGGGTTATCCGTGAGGCGTTGGACGGGGAAACGCAAGCCGTGGCATGACGGCCCGGGGTGCCGGCCGATGCCGGGCTGTTGTGGCTGGTCAGCCGATGGGATACCCGGGCGATCGCCGGCCGGCGATGCGGCGGCTGGTCTGGCTGGCGGTGGTCGTCGCCTGTGTGGAAGGCTGCATGTCCCGGGTCCCACCCTTCGCGCGCGTGCCCTATGAAGCGTTCTCGCGTGGGGCCGTGGTGGCGGTGGCGCTGCGGGAATGGCGGCTGTTCGGCCAGCCAATGGCCGAGGGGCCCGCGGATGAGACGGTGAAGCCCGAACGGGAGCCGGGATTATGGCAGCGGGTCGGGGAATACTGGTGGCTGGGGCTTGATCCGGGCGCGCCGGAATCCGGCTGGACCGGCAAGCATGATGGCGCGGGGCACGTGTTCAGCCCCGATGACGATGGCGATTATGCCTGGTCCGCCGCCTTCGTCTCCTATGTGTTTCGCATCGCCGGCGCCGGCGCTCGGTTTCCTTATGCGGCCGATCATGCGGTTTATATCAATGCCGCGAAACGCATGGCGCTGGGGACGGCGGAGAACTGGCTGGTGGTGGCGGAGCAGCCGGAGGCCTATGCGCCGCGGCCGGGCGATCTGATCTGTTTCGGGCGGGGGCGGGCCGGCGGATTGCGCTACGATGACCTGCCGACCGCTGCGTTGTTCCCGGCGCATTGCGATATCGTGGTGGATACCGCGGAGCCGGGTCGGATCATGGTGATCGGGGGCAATGTGCGGGATGCGGTGACGGCGACCTGGGTGCCGGTCACCGCGGACGGCAGGCTGGCGTCGGCGGATGGTATGGTGCTGGACACGCGGTTTCCGTGGATGGCGGTGCTGCGGTTGGCGGTCGCCGGGGCCGGATAGTCTATTCCGCCGCGGGCACGGCAAGACCGCAGGCCGACAGGAACCCGTCCCGAACGCCAGCCCCGTCGATCCGATGGGCGGTGACGATGCCGATCACCGGAACCGAGCCCGCCCGTCGGACGCGGGCAAGCCGCGTGCCCGCCAGGTGCGTCGATCTGAGGACAGCGCCCTCCAGCGACGTCCCGATTACTTCTGCCGCCAGGGCAGGCCCGCCGCCTTCCATCCCGCCGCGACGCCGCGGTGGCCGGCTCTGTCGATCGGACCCTCGAACCCGTCGGCGACATTGTAAGCGTGGGGAAACCCGGCGGCCTGCGCCGCTTCCGCAGCCGCCAGACTGCGCACACCGCTGCGGCAGAGGAAATAGATGTGGTGCTCCGGCGTAAAGCCGGCGTCGCTGAGCTGCTTCTCGAAGCCCGCATTGCGCGCCATCGTCGGATAGACCTGCCAGGGGATCAGCACCGCCTGCTTGCCCGCCTTGCCCAGGTCGGGGATGCCGACGAAATTCCACTCCGCATCGGTGCGGACATCGACCAATTGTGCCTGCGGGTCGTGCTGCAGGGCTTCCCAGGTCTCTCGGGGTGGCACATTCTGGACCATCTGTTTGTCTCCGGCTGCAAGAGGACGCGATGACCGAATTATATCACGGATCCGCCTGGCAAGACGACATGGCGGCGGCGATCGGGCAGACGCCGCTGATCCGGCTGCGGCGCGCGTCGGCGGCGACGGGATGCAATATCCTGGGCAAGGCGGAGTTCATGAATCCCGGCGGGTCGGTGAAAGACCGAGCTGGGCTCTACATCATCAGCGATGCGGAAAAGCGCGGGGTGCTGCAACCTGGCGGCACCATCGTGGAGGGCACCGCCGGCAACACCGGCATCGGCCTGACCCTGGTCGGCAATGCGCGGGGGTACCGCTGCGTCATCGTGATGCCGGAAACGCAAAGCCAGGAGAAGATCGACTTCCTGCGCATGATCGGCGCCGATCTGCGGCTGGTGCCGGCCAAGCCCTACCGCGATCCCGGCAACTACGTGCATCTGTCGCGCCGCATGGCCGAGGAGATGGGGGCGGTCTGGGCCAACCAGTTCGACAACCTGGCGAACCGCGAGGGTCACCGTGTCTCCACCGGGCCGGAGATCTGGCAGCAAACCGATGGCAAGGTGGACGCCTTCACCTGCGCCTGCGGGACCGGCGGCACTCTGGCGGGGGTGGCGCTGGCGCTGAAGTCGGAAAACCCCGCGGTGCGGATCGTGCTGGCCGATCCCGAGGGCAGCGGGCTGTACGGCTGGGTCAAGAGCGGAGATTTGTCGATCGCGGGGTCATCGATCACCGAGGGCATCGGCAACTCGCGCGTCACCGCCAACCTGGAGGGCGCGCCGATCGACGACGCGGAACGCATCCCGGACGCCGAGGCGATCGAGCAGATTTTCGACGTGCTGATCCATGAGGGGCTGTCGGTGGGGACGTCCTCGGGGATCAATATCGCGGCGGCGATCCGGGTGGCGCAGGCGCTCGGGCCGGGGCATACGGTGGTGACGATCCTGTGCGATGGCGGGGCGCGCTATGCGTCGAAGCTGTTCAATCCGGGGTTCCTGCGGGGGAAGGGGCTGCCGGTGCCGGGGTGGCTGGGGTAGGAAATGCTGTGCTCGCTACGGCGGTCGCGAGCCGACCCCCCTTATTTGAATGACCGCCGGATGGCGTCGGGCCAACTGTTCGGCTGTCGCCAAAATGCGGTGCCGCAATGATGGGTCGGCCCAGGCGATAATTCCGGCATCCGCGGTGTCGAGGCCTGGCAGCCACGCCGGTAGGGGCGGAACTCGTGCCAGAACCCGCAAGTCAAGATGAAAGGGGATCTGATTCAAGGCTTTGGCGGCCGCACGGTCAAATTCGATGACGCCGAGTGGTCGAGACGGTCCCGCTGGCCGCCAGGGTCCCGAACTGGTGTAGGCCAGGATCAGTTCAGGACCACGGCTTGTGTGCTGGACACCCAGGCAATAGGCGATGTGGGGAGCAGGACCCGGTTGGTCGGTCCGGTTGGGTGGACCGAACGGGAAATTCGTCAGGACGAAGGCGCCTTCCCCGATCGCCAGCGCCATGGCGATCAGCGTCCGCCCAGCAAAATCCCTAATGTCTCGGCACGACTGGCATAGCGCTCGTCGGTCTCGCCTGCCTCTCGGACCAGCGTGCCCGGCGGTTCGCCATGCAACTCCGGCGCTGTAAACACATGAATGACCCGTTCGGCTTCCTCGCGCGCATGCAAATCGCGTTCGATCAGCATCTGAATGTGGCCAGCCATCGAACGATGTTCGTGGGCGGCGATCCGTTTCACCCGTTCGGCTAGGTCGGGATCGAGGCGAACGGTGACGCCGGTGCGGGTTGGTGCGGTGGCTTCGCTCATGATGGGTATTATCTGCATCATATTGATGCAAACGTCAAGATGATGCAGGCTATTTTCCTGCTACCCCGGCGAAAGGGCGGTCGCTTATGATGATGAATGCGGGGAAGGCGATCACCGGCACGGCGATGACTGGGAAGAACCCTCTCTCGGGTCAAGGAAGATTCCCATGGATGAAAGCCTGAAAGTCAGCGTCGGAGGCAGCCTGAAAGACGACCTCGCAGCATTCCGGTCTGCCTGGGAGAGGGCGGAGCGGGGGGAAACCGTCACCCCTGACCGGATGCTGGCCTTCGAGTCCCGGGAAGGTCTGGCCGCCATCCTGACCGGACGCTTCTCGGCCGATATCCTGTTCTAGCGCCCGTCATGCCCGCAACGCCCGACGACCTCTTCGCCTTCCTCGACAGCCTGGGCATCGCCCACAGCACCGTCACCCACCCGCCCGTCTTCACGGTCGAGGAAGGCCGTGGCTGGCACCACAAAATCCCCGGCCTGCACTGCAAGAACCTGTTCATCAAGGACAAGAAGGGCGGCATCTGGCACGTGGTGCTGCCGGCGGACAAGCGCGCCGACCTGGGTGCGCTGGAAAAGACCCTCGGCGCACCGCGCTTTTCCTTCGCCAAACCCGAGGTCCTGATGGAGGTCCTGCAACTCACACCGGGATCGGTGACGCCGTTTGGGTTGATCAACGACACCGCTCGGCGGGTGCGCGTGGTGCTGGACCAGGACATGCTGCGCAGCGATCGGGTGAATTTCCACCCGCTGCACAATGCGGCCTCGACCACGATCGCGGCCGATGATTTGGTGAGGTTCGTGCGGGCGCTGGGGTACGACCCGATGATTCTGGTGGTGCCGGAGCGGAGTGTCGCAACGCCCTGAGCGATCCGATCAGACCCCGCCGTTCGGCTTTGGCGACCGTCCCAGCACCGCCCCGCCGGCAAACCTGGCGCGGGCGCCCAACGCCTCCTCCACCCGCAGCATTTCGTTCCACTTCGCCATACGTTCACTGCGCGCGAAGCTGCCGACCTTCAACTGCCCCGCGCCCCAGCCGACCGCCAGGTGAACGATCGTGGTATCCTCCGTCTCCCCCGACCTCGCTGACACGATGGCGGAGAAGCCGGCCGCCTGCGCGGCTTTCCAGGCCGCCAGGGTCTCCGTCAGGGTGCCGCGCTGGTTGGGTTTCAGCAGCACCGTGTTCGCCGCCCCGTTCGCCGCCGCCGCTTGCACCCGCGCCGCGTCCGAGACCAGGAAATCGTCGCCGACGATCTGCACCCGGTCGCCCACCGCCCGGGTGAAGGCGGCGAAACCAGCGGGGTCGTCCTCGGCCAGAGGATCCTCGATCGACAGGATCGGATAGCGCGCGATCCACCCGGTCAGAAGCTCGATCATCCCGGCGCTGTCGAGTGTTCGGTCCTCCAGCGCCAGCTTGTAGCGGCCGTCGCGGCCGAATTCCGATGCGGCGATATCCAGCGCGATGCCGACCTGCTCGCCGGGGCGGAATCCGGCGCGTTCGATCGCGCGCACCAGCATGTCCAGCGCTTCCTCGTTGCGGTCGAACACCGGCCACCAGCCGCCTTCATCCGCGACCCCGGCCAGCTTGCCGGCCTCGCGCATCAGCAAGCCGGCGTGACGATAGACCTCGGCGGTCCAGTCCAGCGCCTGGGCGAAACTGGACGCGCCCGGACACATCACCATGAAATCCTGGATGTCCACCCGCCGCCCGGCATGCGCGCCGCCGCCGAAGATCTGGATTTGCGGCAGCGGCACCAGGTCCGCCTCCGGCCCGCCCAGATAGCGGTACAGCGGCTGCCCCGCGGCGGCGGCGGCGGCATGCGCGGCGGCCATCGACACCGCCAGCACCGCATTCGCCCCCAGCCGCGATTTCGTCGGCGTGCCGTCGAGTTCGATCAGGCACTCATCCAGGTCCGCCTGGTCGGTCGCATCCATCCCGACCATCGCGCGCGCGATCTCGGTGTTCACGTGCCCGACCGCTCGGGTCACGTCGTAGCCGCCGAACGCGGGTCCGCCGTCGCGCAAATCCACCGCCTCCGCCGATCCGGTGGAAGCGCCCGCGGGCGCGATCGCGCGTCCCACCGCGCCGTCCTCCAGCAGCACGTCGGCCTCCACCGTGGGCCGGCCGCGGCTGTCCCACACGCGGCGGCCCTGCACATAGGCGATGCGTGTCCCGGTCATGGTGCGAGTTCCTTCATCCAGGCCAACCGTACCGCGGCGAGGCGCGACGGCGGTTCCAACAGCATGCGGCGTGCCACGCGGCGCACCTTGTCCTTGTCAGCGTTGCGGGTGATGTACTCGACCGGCGACTTCCCATCCACCCTGGCCAGCAACAATCCCGGCAACAGCCGAGCCGCTCGGGTTTCCAGATCGGCGCGGGGTTCCCAGGTGACCTGGTTCAGATAGGTCACCGACAGAGCGACGAAACAGGCCAGAAACCGGCCCTGCGCGAAGGGCGACCACAGGCACTTCAGCAGCAGATGGTTCAGGCAGAAGGCGAGGTCGAAGGCGGGATCGCCCCACCACGCGCACTCGGCGTCCAGGAAGACCGGTCCTTTGGGGCCGCACAGAATGTTCTTCGGGCTGACGTCGCCATGCACCAACGCATGCTTGGTCCGCGCGGTCGTTTCCACCAGAGCCTCTAACTGCGGCGCCAGGTCCGGATGCGCGCGCGCCGTGGCCAGAAGGTAAGGCTCCAGCCGGATGGCGTGAAAGATCGCGTCGGTGGGGAATTCCGCCGCGACGGCCGGATCGGCCGCGGTGGCCCCGTGAATTCGTGCCAGCGCGGTCGCCACCCGGGAGGCGAAATACGGGTCGGCGTCGCCGGCGTGCAGGCGGTCCTTCCAGATCGGATGATCGGCCGGCGGCAGATACGCCATCGCAAGTGCACCGCTCGCCTCGTCCTGCCCCAGCAACTGCGGAACCGCATCCGGCACCGCCGCGGCGGCGTGTCGCATCCAGCGCGCCTCGTACAGATTCCGCTCTACCGGGGCCTGCCAATCCGCGGCCACCTTCAGCTTGGCCAGCGCCCGCTTCACGCAGATGGGCCCCGAGGGCAGGTCGACGCGCCAGATATCCGAGGACACGCCCCCGGTCAGCCGGACCCCGGTCACGGTCGCGTCGTCCAGCAGGTGCATGCGGCGGAGCGCCTGGATGATCTCGTCAGGGGGTGTTTCGGCCATGCCGGACACTGTGGGCCGCGCGGCGACCGTTGCTCAAGGGGTCAGATGGGGCCGGTCGTGTCTCATTTTCAAAAATGAGACCGGCGTGGATGGGAGCAGAGGCCAGGCGAACAAACAGATGAAAGTTCTGGACCGATCCCGCCAATCTGAGAGACCCGGTGGAGCCGCCAAATCCGCAACCGGTCGCCGGCGTCCGCCGCAACCCAGAACGGAACACCGTGGTGCAGGCCAGGCTGTCCCAAAACCAGCTTTCCTGTCGGGCCGGCGAGCCTGCTTTCCCGTCCCGCCGTGGCGCACGCAACACCGTTCGGCGGATCAGGCCGACGGACCTCGCTCCTTCAATCGGGGGGAGGCGGATATTCGGAATATCGTTGCGAATTCCGGAATACAACCTGCTTGACACTCATCACGGTACCATATAGCGATGCGGTGCGAACTGCTAAGCGTATGGAATCCGCTAGTCACAGGCAACTCAAATGCAATTGAAGCGGATACGCTGCGGCTTGGCAATGGAATTGCGTATCATAATGGTTGGGGATATGTAACATCGTCTGGCTCGCCCCGGATAGGCACAGCCAGGGTACCAATGGGGAGCCAATGTGAAAAACCTGCTTCTTGCGAGCGTTTCGGTGCTCGCTCTAACCGTCGGCGCGCGGGTGGCCCATGCGACGGCATTTAATTACTCTGGGGCAATCGTCGATTACACCGTGCCGACGACCGGAAACTACGACATTGTCGCCTACGGCGCGCAGGGCGGCGCAGGCAGTAACGGCAATCCGGGCGGCAACGGCGCCGAGATCGGCGGCCTGTTCAGCCTGACCGCGGGCGACACGTTGGTCGTTGCCGTCGGCGGCCAGGGTGGCTATGGCTCGCGCGGTCCCGGCGGCGGCGGCGGCGGCGGCAGCTTCGTGGTCGACCAGAGCACCAGCACGATCCTGGCGATCGCCGGCGGCGGCGGCGGCGGCTACGTTAGTCCCGGCGGCGCCGGCATTACCAGTGGCAGCGGCA
>Ga0302279_10003596_pt1 | contig 19068 bp, 16 predicted proteins | sample III_Bog_N3_3_FD_194541 | JGI IMG/M metagenome (GOLD analysis project Ga0302279, IMG submission 194541) | Peat permafrost microbial communities from Stordalen Mire near Abisko, Sweden - III_Bog_N3_3 | ecosystem: Environmental > Terrestrial > Soil > Wetlands > Peat | place: Sweden: Abisko...
TGTCCATCAGGGAACAGGCCCCGCGCGTTCCGCAGCGCTTCCATTCAAGATCGCACCATTCCTGGGATAGATTGCGGACGTGTCGAAACTTGGTACTCGGGCGTCCGGAGGCGCGTACCCAATGAGATTCGGACGCTACCTCGTCCTCGAGTCGCTCCTGGGTGACGGATTCTTGACACGCGCACGGATCGATCCGCTGTCGGCTCCGCGCGAATCCTACCGCGACTCCGCCCGGGACCGCGCCGTCCACGAGCCGATCGCTCTGTATCGCTTCGAAGATGCGCTGCTCGAGGATGAGTGGCACGAAGGTTCACGGCCTCAAGTCGCCGACGATCTCCGGCGTCGCTTCGACGGTTTCATCGCCTGTGCCCCCCTTCTTCGAGGAGAGCCGAACCTGACCGACATCTTCGAGGTCGGGAAGCTCGACCGGCATTACTTCGTCGCCATGGAGCTCGTACAAGGCGTTGACTCGTTCGCCCTGACGCGCGCGCCGGCGCCTCTCGCAATCGTTCTCTTCGTGGCGGCCGAAGTGGCGCGCGGGCTCGCGGCGCTTCACGCCCGAGCCATCATGCATCCCGAGCTGTCCCCCTCGGACATAGTGATCACGAACGCCGGGCGCACGGTCCTTTCGGGATTGTTCCCCCGGCTGCTCAAAGGAAAGCCGTACTGGGTAGCCCCGGAGCGCATCCGCGGTGAGCCGTGCGGAGCGCGATCCGACCTCTTCAGCGTGGGGCTCGTTCTTTTTCGTCTGTTGACGGGGAGGAACGTCGTCGAGGCCGAGAGCGACTACGCCCTCGTCGTCGCCATGCAGGGTTGGAGCTCGCCGCCGCGCGCATCGAGCTTCCGCGCCGACGTGCCGGCGGACGTCGATCGCATCCTGAACCGGATGCTGGCCGCCGCACCCGATGACCGATATGCGAGTGCCCAAGAGGTCGAGCGCGATCTGCGCGCGGCGCTCGAGGTCATCTCGCCAGGATTTGGCGCCGCGGACCTCGCGGCGTATGTGGCGCGGCTCGCGCTTCCGACGACCTTCGCCATGCCGTGATTGAGCAGGACGACGGATTCCCGTGGGACGACCGCCCGACGGGAAAGCGGAATACCGAGCGCCCGTGGAACGAACGTGCGACGGGCGGTCGAACCGTCGAGAGACGCCCGAGGCCCCCGGACGGATTCCCGGCACTCACGGTGCGCCCGCGGGACGCGCGTCCCACGGGAGCGCAGAGCGACGAGCGCCCGTGGAATGAGCGTCCCACGCGAGCGCAGAGCGACGAGCGCCCGTGGAATGAGCGTCCCACGGGAGGGCGGAGCGCCGAGCGCCCGTGGGATCCGCGTCCCACGGGAGCGGAGAGCGACGAGCGCCCGTGGAGTGACCATCCCACGGGAGAAGGGCACACCGAGCGCCCGCGGGATGCGCGTCTCACGGGTACTCCGTGTGCCGAGTGCGGCCCCTCGGCTGACGAGAGCCCGTACGATGAGCGTCGCACGGGAGATCGGCACACCGACCGCCCGCGGGATGAGCGTCCGCCGGGAAGTCGCCTCTCTCGGGCTCACGCGAGGGAAAATAGGAGAACACTTCCCCAGTCCCCCGCCCCGTCTTTGGTCGTCACGCGGTTCTGGAAGAAGTAGGCGGTGAGCTTCGCCAACCCCGAGAGCGTCGTGCTCGATTGCATCGTCTCGGGGAGCTCAATCCAGGTCGTCTGGTCCGTGCTGTAGCGCCACCCGTAGACCGCGCGGTCGGCCGCCCACTTCGCGAGGAGCTTCACGCTGCCGGGCAAGCGCCCACGGACCACCTGAAACGCAGGCTTCGTTCGGACCGAGGGGCGCTTCACGGCGAACCCCGTGCTCTCGACCACCTCGGCCGCGCGCGAGCCGCTCTGGTCGGCGACTGATTGAACGTACGAAGCGAGCTGCCTGAGATCACGCCGGAGCACGGCGGCCTTGGCGTCGCGAGCTTCGCGTGCCCCCTTCGTGCGCGTGAGCACGTTCGACTCGGCCGCGGTGAGCGCGTCGATGTCCGTGACGAGCGTGGAAAGCGGGGGGTTCGGAGTCGGAAACAACGCGCTCGCTTGCATCCTGTCCACCGTGGACCTCGCGAGGGCAAGGAGCTTGGTTGCGGGCTTCGGCAGGTTCATGGCGACGACGAGATTCATGACTTACCTCCAAGAAAGACGATACGGCAAGAACCGGGCCGTCGTCAAGCACAAACATTGCATGCAGCTTGACGCTGCGCGCGAGTCGAGCAAATGTCGTGGGGAGCAAATGTGACCGTTTCCGCATCGCGGGGCGGCCGCAGGGCCTGTTCACCCTTTCGGCAGCTTCGCGATCCATGGGGCGAGGAGGCGCGCGTTGGCAGGATTCCGGCTCGCGAGCGTCCACGAGCGCCGCGCCTCCGTCCAGCGTCCATCGAGGAACGCGAGGAGGCCTCGGTACAGGTTGTCGTTCGGGTTCCGGCTCAAGGCGAACGCGCAGTCGTCACGGGCGGCCTGTGCTTCGCCCAAGGCCGCGTGGGCGATGCCTCGTGCCCCGCGGCTCGACGCGTCGTCCGGGTCGAGCGCGATGGCGTGATCGGCGTGGGCACGAGCGTTCGCGTAGTCCTGGGTCTCGAGCTCGATCCAGGCGAGGTGGTTCCAAGCCATATGTAGGTCCGGAATCGCAGCGACCGCGGCGAGGAAGTCCGTTCGTGCCTCTGCGAGATGCCCTTCCCACTCGAGGAGCAGCGCGCGCGAGAGCCTCGTATCACCGCCCGACGGGTCGAGCTCGATGGCCCGATCGACGCGCTGCCGCGCCAGGGCCCCGTCTCCCCGTTCACGGGCGACGCGGGCGCACCCGCGGACTATGGCGACGCCCGGTGCACTCTCCTTGAGTCGCGCCACGCAGTCTCGCTCCGCCGCGTCCCAGCTCTTCATGGTCACGAGATCGTCGAGCCTCACGGCGATCGCTAGACGGTTTTCTGGGTCGAGCCCGAGGGCCGCGTCGGCGTCGGCGAGCGAGATCGTCGTCTCCAGCATCTGCTCGTGCAATAGGGCTCGCCACGCCAAGGGCTGCGCGTCGCGCGGATCGCGCGTCACGGCGTCACTACACCACCCGACCGCCGCCGTGCGCTCCTCGCTGGTGTTCGCGAGATCCGCGCCCGTCTGACAGATCAGCGACGCCGTTCGCGCCGCCGGGTGGAGCGAGTCCGCCGCGCGAAAGTCGGCCAAGGCAAGCGCATACTGGTCGAGCTGGGCGTACGCGAGACCGCGGTTCGCGCGCACCGCACCGCGGTTCACGCGGACCTCTGGGTCGTCCTCCCGCTCGAGCGGGATCGCGATCGCTTGCGTGTAAAGGTCGAGCGTCTTCGCGAAGTTGCCTTCGTCAAAGCTCTTCTTGGCGTCGCGGGTCAGCCGGTCGTAGGAGATCGCCGGCACACGTGCGATGTGCCGCTCCACTCCAAAGAAGACGAAGGCGAGCCCGACGGCGACCGCCAGGGCAGAAACGACTCGCCTTGCAACGTGGGCCGCCGGCTTCGCCAGATCGCGCGAGAGCAGCGCTCCCACCAGCAGGCCTGTCATGAATCCTCCGCCGTGCGCGGAGAGGTCGATGTTAGGGACGCGAAGGCTGAAGAAGATGTTGTACCCGACGAAGCCGAGCAGGCTGTTTCGCTGCTTCTGGAGGAAGGCCTCGGGGAAGACCCCCTTGTGGGTGAGGACGAACGCGAGCGTCGCGCCGTAAACACCGAAGATCGCTCCCGAGGCGCCGACGCAGACCGTGAGCGGGTGCACAGAGAGGGACGCGAGCGCGCCGCCGACTCCGGACAGCATGTAGATCGCAAGGAACGCGAGGTTGCCGAAGATTCGCTCCGAGAAGCGACCGATGCTCCAGAAGGCCCAGAGGTTGCAGGCCAGGTGAAGGAGCCCCGCGTGGACGAAGAGCGAGGTGAAGATGCGCCACCACTCGCCGTCGATGACGGCGGGGCCAAAGTCTCCGCCCGCCTTGAGCAGCTCGGGGACCGTGGGTTTGATCGGAGATACGTGGAGCCCGATCTCGACCGCGAAGCCGATGACGATCAGCGCGACCAGCAGCGGGGTGACCCAGGCGCGCGGAGTGAGCCGCTCGAGGAATGCCGCGATCGGAATCGTCGAGGAGGCTTGGTCGGCTTGGGGAGCTGAGGTCGACGGGACCGAGGACGGGGGGTGGTGTTCCATTCTTGAGCGAGCAATGTGTCAGACGGCAACGCAGGTGGCTATCCGGGTTCCCGACGAGACGGGCGGCGCGGTCGTGCGCGTGCGGAGCCCGTGGAATGACCAGCGCCCCGCGTCATCGCTTCGAGCTACATACCGCGAATTCGTGCTCTCGATACTCGCGCCGAATCTCCGGTGGCGAGAGGGTCCGCGTCCTCTCGTACTCCGTGGCGCCGTTGTAGAAGACAACGATCTCCGGAAGCCCGGGCGAAGCCGATTGGGTACAGGCACTCGTCCGATCGAACTGCGCGATCGCGTCTTCTCGGCGTCCCAGGCGACTGAGTGCCACGCCGCGAACGTAACGCCATTCGACGACCTGAGGACCGACGAGAAGCGCGCGGTCGATGGCGCCGAGGGCCTCGTCCGGCCTGTCGAGGTCCATCTCTGCTTCGGCGACTCCCTTGTAAAACTGAGCCTGAAGAGGGGCCTGTCGTAGCGCGAGCTGGAAGTCCTCGAGCCCCGCGGCGGGCATACCGACATCTAGCTTGCAGAACCCACGCTCGAAGAGGAGGTACGGTCGCGGGGAGAGCGACACGGCCTTGTCGATGTCCCGAAGCGCCGCCGCGAAGCGCAGACCGTTCGAGTGTTCCATCGACCGGGCCTCGTAGTAGGCGGCGTTGGTCCCATCGAGCTCGATGGCGCGATTGAAATGCTCGAGTGGGGTGCCAGAGGCTTCGCCTTTCCGAGCGCCGAGACCCGCCAGATACTCGCGCTCGGCCTCCCACCGCGTGCCACATGCTGCAGCGGACTCAGCCAGCGCGGCGATGAGCGCGACCGAGGTCACGAAACGAGCCCTCTCTTGCGCAGGCCGGATCATCCATCGGGAGGGTACAGCCCCAATCGCGACCTGCCCACGCCGAGAACGCGGGCCCGGCCTCGATTTTCTGTTTCGCGGGTGATCCCCTTTTGTGTCTGCGGACACTACGAGAGCATGGCGTTCACGCACGCTCACGATCCGGTCGATGAAGGACGACCCCCGTCCTGACGCTCGTCCTCGACCGGTCGGGATCCATGGGCGGCCGGCTCGGACAAGCAAACCGTACCGACAGTCGCTGGCAGATCCTGACGACCGCCCTGGCGTCGAGCTTGCCGCACGTCGCGTCGACCATGGAGATCGGGGCTCTCGTGCTTCCGTCCGCAACACATGAATTCCGACCTACGTCAGGCAACAACAAAAAACATTCCCACACGGAAGAACGCGAATGCCAGCGTGCTTCCAAGACACGATCACTACGAGAGGATCGCGCGGCGCAGAAAGCGCGGCTCCGTTTCTCCGTCGGACCCACGCACGAAAGGCCCATCATGACTCCCCGTGAGCACCCTGCCACCCTGGATGAGTCGCTCCGTCAAGCGCTCGATCACGTACCCCTCGCCATCGCCGTGTACACGGCCGAGTCGTGGGTCATCGCGTCGATGATCGTCTACGTGAACGACGCATACAGCGAGCTGTGCGGCTATCCGGTGGAGTCGATCGTCGGACACTCGGCGCTGCTCCTCGGTGGAGCTCGGCCCGATGCAGAGATCATGCGCAGCATCCTGCCGGCCCAGCCCGAGCTCGGGCACACCGTGACCGTCGCGAAGGAGCGTACGGACGGCTCCGTGTACCAGGTTCGGGTCGGCGTCTCCCCGCTACGAAACGGGCGAGGGGAGGTGACCCACTACGTCGCAGTCGAGCGCCTCGTCGAAGCGCCGAGCGCCGTCGTGGGTGAGCTGCTCCGCCGCGTTCGTTCCGGACGTCGTGGCTGCTTTCGAGCACGTCTGCGCCACGGAAACGCCGGGAAAAAAAGAATGGCGCTCGAGTGATCCATTCTTCGCCCCGCCGGCCACAAGGGGAGTGCGGCACAGCCAATGGCGGTGACCGCGTCACGGCTGTTTCGCTCTCTCACCTCAGCTCCGTCGAGGCTCACATGCGTTCAAAGCTTATCGAAACGACATCCAGTCTCCTTCTTTGCTCGATTGCCGCCGTCGCGATTGGATGCGGGAGAGTCGCGCCGTACGATGGATCGACCGCCGACGACGGCGGCAACGGAGCCGACGGCGAAACGGCGGCGGTGCAGGCGGCCACGACAGACGGAGGAAGTGTCCGAGCCGACGGGACGAGCGGCGCGGACGCCGCGCGGGCCCTCGACGCGAGCATCGTCGACGACAGAGGCGATGGCGCCGTTGTCGCCATCGACGGCGCGGTGTCTCCGGACGGCGCGGCGGACGCGGCGGAGCCCGACGCACGCGGCACGGTGGACGCAAGCACCGATGAGGCCTCGAGCGTCGACGCGGGCGCGGATCTCGGGGGCTGTGCCAGCGGAACGATTGCGTGCAACGGGGCCTGCGTGGACGTCATGACCGACATGCGCAACTGCGGTGCGTGTGGCACGACGTGCACTCAGGAAGAGACCTGTACGTCGGGCGTGTGCGCCTGCCCCACGGGCGAGGCCGCGTGCATGGGCGGGATGGGCGGCGGCGGCCGCCCGGGGGGAGGCGCCACGACCTGCACGCTTCTCAGCAGCGACGCGCGCAACTGCGGAGCATGCGGGACCGAGTGCACACAAGGGCAGGTGTGCAGCGACGGCGCGTGCGCGACGAGCTGCGCCTCAGGGCTCGCACGATGCGGGAGCTCGTGCGCCGATCTGACCACGGACGAAGCCAACTGTGGCTTCTGCGGTGTCACCTGCGGGGATGGCCTCGTTTGCAATGGTGGGACGTGCGCGTGTGCGACGGGTCGCACCGATTGCGCGGGCGTTTGCGCCGACCTCGCATCGAGCCGCGAGAACTGCGGGACGTGCGGGACGGTCTGCGGCGCCGGCGAGGCCTGTGCGAGCGGACAATGCCAGTGACGGACGCGCTCGTTCACGGACACATAGGTGGCGCGCTCTCGTAGGGCTCGCCGGAAAGAATGGCCGTGCAGGTGTCGACGCAGCGGGACGGGCCAGGGCCGCAGCTTTGCCACGTCGGGGGCCCTGCGTCGGTGGGGCAGGACTGAGGGAGCACCCAACAGAAACCGATGCTCGGCGCCATGCATTGGTTGGGGCCGCTGCCCGGCGCGATCTTGCTACAGAGTGCGTTGGGCTGCGAACAAGGCATGTCATCCGGACCGTCGCACGGCGTGGGGTTTTCGCAGGACTGGTTTGCGCTGGTCGAAGCAATCCCGTCGGCTCGACGGAGACAATCGTTCCAGTAGTTGATTCCGTCGCACCCGCAGACGACCTGCGTCGAATTGTCGCATTGGAGAGGGCGGACTTTGCATTCTCCGGTGGCCGCGTTGCACGATGATTTCGCGCAATACGCTTCACGCAAACAGCTCTCGTTGCTCGTGCAGGTATGGCCGATTCCACTCTCGAAAGCCGGTCCCCCGTCGTGAGTCGCCACGGCCGTGGCCACGGTAATGTCCTGCTCACCGCAGCCCAGAGACGCCGTCACGAGGATGAGCGCAGCAAGCGCTGCCCGAGCTGAGACTCTCATTTTTCCCTCGCGCACTTGGACGCCGCAGCGAGCGGGATGCAAAAGCCAATCAGCATGGCGGGCCGAACGCTCCAGGGGGCCAGCACATCGTGGGTAGTCGGCCCGTCTTGCTCGGTGAAGTGATGGGGCGCCGTATCGTAGTCGAGCGCGATGCTCGCGAAGAGCCCCGCGCCGTCGCCGATGCGCACGCGAGCCGCGAGCTCTGCCTCCAAGATCGGGTCGGCGTATGTCGAGGAGGGTCGGAGGGTCGCCGCGGACGTGCCACTCGGGCTGGGAGTGATATGGAGGAGGTCGAGCCCGGCGCCGACCCCCGCGCCCAGCCGGATTGGGCCGACGCGGACGAGCTCGACGTTTGGAACCACGCGGAAGGACGAAAGGGTCGTGGACAGGGACACGAGGTTCGTCGTCGTCGTGACGGGAGCCTCGACGGACGCCTCGATCCACAATCCGGGCCGCCAGCGGCTTCTCGCCCAGAGCGCGACGTCCGTCGCCAGCCCTCCGCCGAACGCGGGAGTCGACGTCGCGAGCCCTCGAACGCTCCCGAACGCGGCGACGTCGACGCTGACATACCGTTCTTCCGTCACCGCGTCCGGCGTCGTTGGCGTCGTATTCTCGACGTGGGGCGGGGGGACTGGCAGGGGAGCCGCGACCTCCGGCGGTGCGGGCTCGCTCAGCAATGACTCCAGGGCTGCGCGAACGGCATAGGCAACTTCCTCCGCCTCCACGGCGTCCGAGGGACGGGGAAGCTCGCGCGCAAGAACGCGCCGTACGGGGGCGCTCGATGCGATCGGGCCGGCCCAAAGTAGGATGTCGATGTGGTCGGCGGACCGGGCGTCGATCGAGATGCGGGCACGTTCGTTCGAATGCGCGCTCGCGGCTTCGGTCTCCGGGCTCGCCCCGGCATGCGCACGGCTCACGCGTAGCGAGAGCCCGAGGCTGTCGAGCGGCTCTCGGAGCGCCTCTGTCAACGCATCCAGCTCGGTCTCGCTCCCCGCCATCGTGACCCACGCCGTGTGCGACGCGGTCGCACCGTGCGCGAGTGTGCTCGCGAGCGCAGAGGCTCCGACGGAGAGCCCGACCGCCAGTCGCCAGCCTTTGCCCGACACGCTCCTAGCTCACGGCGCGCCCAGCTCACGAAGCCTTCCGCGCGCGCGCGCCTCGTGGACAGAGCCCGGGTATGCCTGAAGGAGCGACGACCACGCTTCCGCCTCCTCGCGTGTCCGGCCGAGGCGCCCAAGCGCCAGCGCGCGATCGGCCATGACGTCCTCGCGGAGTGGCCCCCCGGTTTGCAAGTACGCGTCGAAGACTTGGACCGCGGTCGAGACATCGCCGTCCCCCAGAAGCAGGCGACCGAGGGCCGCCTGCGACTCGTGCGCTTCGGCGGACGAGGAATGCTCATCCATGAGCCGGCGATAAAGCGAGACGGCGCGTTCGTGGTCACCCGCGCGACGCGCGTCGTTCGCGCGGGCGAAGAGCTGGGCGGCGTCCGAGACGGGAGCCGCGACGGCTTCCATCACGGAGGCTGGGGGTGCCGCCGCCGGAGGAGCGTTCAACGCCAGGGTCGCGGCGAGACGGTCGGCGCTCGGGGCAGAAGCGACGCGCTTCGCTTGGGCCGGGGTCGACCCCGGGATGCCGCGCGGCACGGTCAACGCGTTCACGGACGCGGCCACGACTTCCGCTGCAGGCGTGGCGCCGGTCTCCACCGCGGGCGGCGGGGCGGTCGTGGCGGCGGTCGTGGCGGCGGTCGTGGCTGGAGGCTTCGACGTGATACCGCTTCGCGCGTGCTCAGTTCCGGGCGGCGCCGGCGACGCCGGAGCGCCTACGACGGCAGGGGGCGCGGCCCGCCACGCGCGCACGCCGCTCCAGCCGGCGGCCGCGGCGATGCCCCCGACGCACAACGACGCCGCGATCAGGAGCAGCGGCCTCCACCGACGGGTCCAAGAGCGTCGCGCCCGCGGCGCGCGTGCATCGGAAGACCGCGCCAGCTGCCGCTCGGCACCCGGCGCGAGCACCTCGGATAGAAGGCGCTGAACATCGAAGTCGGCATCGAGCGATTCCTCCTCCGCCAGGAAATCGAGGCGCACCTGCCGCTCGAAGCGGCACGTCTTGCATTGTGCGAGGTGTGCGTCGAGACGCGCACGCTCGGCGCCCGTAAGCTCACCGTTCGCGTCACGCTCGAGGAGATCCTCGGGATGGAGAAGGGCGACCGTCACGGGCTCCCCTCCTCGGTGTCGAGCTCGTCGGCCAGCTTCGGGTCGGCCTCGATGCGACGGCGCAGGGCTTCCTTCGCGAGTCGGAGCCGGCTCCGCACCGTGTTCACGGGCGCGCCGCTTGCTTCGGCGATCTCGAGGAGGGACCATCCAAGCATGAAGCGGAGAGCCAGCGCTTCGGCCTGCTCTTCAGGCAGGTCGTCGAGGAGCGTGCGGACAGCCTCGCGCCGTCGCGAAGCGTCTGGGTCGTGGCTTTCACCCTCGACCGTGTCTACTTCGACGTCCACGTCGCGGCCGTTCTGGCGGGCCTTTGCGCGCCTTCGGACTGCGCCGGCGGTGCGGACGGCGATCCGGGTCGCGAAGAGCGCGGGGTTGCACTCGCCTCGGAAGCTCGGCAGCGCCTGGATGAAGGCGATGAGCGAGAGCTGAACCGCGTCTTCCACGTCGGGATGCCGGGCCCCCATGAGCGTGCGTACGGCCCGAGTGACCCGGGGCGCAACATTCTCGAGGACCTTCCGCGTAGCGAGCGCGTCCCCACCCGCGGCCTGCCGAGCGAGCGCGACGGCCTCGGAGCGCACCGCGTCGGAGGCGGGACGTGGAGGCGTCGGCGTCGGCGTCGGCGTCGGCGTCGGCGTCGAAGGTAGAGCGGAACGCGGGAACATCTCCCCTGATAGTGTCATGGAATTCGAAACGGGATCACTGCGGGCGACTATTTGTTCGGCCTCGTGATGCAGTCGATGCAGTGTCCGCCGCTTCGTCTACGCTCGACGCGCAGGCCCTCATGACTGGAAACGACACCGCCGTGCTGCTGGGCTTCCTTGCGGCTGCCATTGCACTGGCGGGATTCGCCGGAATCGTCACGTCCATCGACCGGGGGGCAGCGGTCGCCTCCAACGAGGTCATCTCGTTTCGGGTTCGTAACCTCGTCACATCCGCGGTGGCGTCAGTCTTTCTGTCGCTGCTGCCAGTCCTCCTCGAAGCGCTTGAGCTTTTTCAGTCCAGCCTCTGGCGGCGGTGCTGTGTCGTCTCCGCCATCGGCATCGGTGCGCTCCTCTTCTCGCTCCTGTTGGGGCGGCTCCGGATGAGGGGCGGCAAGGACGCCGGACTGTCGCGTTCGCTGTTTGCCACGAACCTGACGCTCGGCGCGCTCTCGTTCGGTGTGCTGGTCGCCGGTGCGTCCGGAGCCGTTGCCGGGCGCGGCGCCTACTTCACGGGGCTCTGTTACCTGCTGTACCTGATGTGCACGTTGTTCCATCGCATGGTTGCCATGGCCGACGCCGCCGCGAGCCACGCGACGAATAGGAAGCAGTGACCTCCGAGTCGTCAGCGTTCCGTTGGGAAGCGTCAGACCCGTCCCCCCACGACCCTTCCACCAAAGGGGTCAGCGTCACCAGCGAAAGCGCGCCTCCATCCGGCGGGCGCCACGCTGCATCTTGAAGTCGAGCTGCGGCGCCATGCTCGCGAGATCGTAGATTCCGAGAAGCACCCCTTCCCAGACCACCGGATAGGCATCGAACTTGAGCAGCTCGGGCGCGATGTCCTCGAACACGACGAGCGCTTCGCTACCTACTCGCTCTACGACGACCTTGAAGGCATCCTTGTAGCTCTGCGCCACGACGCTAGGAATGACGCGCACGAAGCCGGCCACGGTGACGCCGAAGACACGCTGAACCCCCTCGAAGAGGCGGAGTATCGCAGGGCTCTTCACGAGCGCTTGGACGAGGAACTCGCGCGACGCGCTCTTCATGTCGTCCACCCCCAGCACGCCCAGCACCGCATCGGCGAAGCGGCCGTGCTCCATCACCGGGATCCAGTCGGTCCGCGCCGCGTGATCGATGCGATCGAGGACCTCGGCTGGCACCGATTCCCTTACGTGGCGAAGGGCGCCGGCTCTCGTCCTCGCGAGGAACGCGAGAAAGTCCTGCGCGTTCCTCGTCCGCACCGCCGGAGTTCTCGCCACCCTTTGACGCTAGCAACCGCTTCCGGCCGTGTCACGGCGCGCTCACGGGGAAGCTCCTCCGGAACTACGCGAACGGTCGCTGCACCCCTCGCCCGTCCGGCCCGGTCATCATGTGCGCCGCATGCGAGTACGATAGCTGCTTCGCCGACTCGCAGTGTCCCGGCGAGGACGTCTGCGTTTGCGGCGGACAGGCGTCGGTCGGGCGGCCCCCGAACTACTGCTCGCAGGGCGGCTGCCGGGTCGACTCCGACTGCGGGCCCGGGGGTTACTGCTCGCGGAGCTACTACCCGTGCAGCGGTGGCCTCGCGGGCTACTACTGCCGCACGCCCGGTGACGAGTGCACGAGCGACGCGCAGTGCAGCTCGGGCCTCGGTAGCGTCTGCGAGTGGAGCGCAACGAGCATGGCGTGGACCTGCGTCCAGCAGACGTGTCCGGGCTGAGTGAGACGTAACCGTGGCCCCGGCCTCGACGCGAATCGGGTCGCGCCGGCGTGGAGGGGCTCGTACTCGTTGGGAGCATGCACGCAACTTGCTAGGGTCGATCGCTCATGACTCCATCCCGCCTCCATCCCGCTCAGTCCCAATCGCATTCTCGCGCCCGGCCAGGTGTTTCCATGGCCGCAGCCCTCACGTGGGTCGGTGTCCTCACCACGACGGCCTGCGGTGGCTCCAGCACGGGGTCCTCCGTCGTGCACGACGCGGGGCACACGAGCGACGCCCGTGACACGGCTGATGCTGGGTGCGTGAACACTGGCTGTGTCGTCGCGCCCGCGGACGGCGGCTCAGGAGGTAGCTACACGCTGACCAACATGCAGCAGGCATGCGCTGGCGGAGCGACGGGGGCCGATCTGCTCGCGTTGGTGAACGCTGTCTCGACGGGCACCTACACCCCAGACACCCAGCGGCCCGCGCCGGCCCCCGCGTGGACCGGATCGACCTCGCCGAGCGCGCTCACCCTCACCGCGACGTACAGCGCGGCCTCGGTCCTGTGCACGCCGCCGCCCGTCTACAACTGCCCACCGGGCGCCCCTTGCGCGACCCCAGGTCCTCCGTCCGTATCCACGACGCTGACCATCACATTCAAGACCGCGGACGGCACGTTCAACGAGACCCTTGCGGCGACCGCGAGCTACACGACGGGCGCTTCGGACGCCCAGTGGACCGCCACCCTTCAGGCGACCGACATCAAGGGGACCTATCCATTCTCGGGACCGGCGAGCAAGGTCCGGCTCGAGTTTGACGGACCCCTCGGTCCGGGGACGCAGAGCGGAATCATCAGCGAGCTAACTGCCACTGAGTCCTACGGGGGTGGCGAGTGGTCCGCTTCGCCCGTAACGGACGCAGGCGTGGGCGACGCGGGCGCGAACGACGCGGGCGCGAACGACGCGGCCCACGACTGACAGGCACGCTGCGCGCGCGCAAGTTGCGCGATGAGGTTACCCGCACTCCCCCTCGCACGAACCGAGGGTGGCGAAACAGGTGTTGTCGACGCAGAAGCCCCCCGGGCATTGCGAGTCGGTGTTGCAGGCTTTCGGAGCACACGAGCCTGTCGTGCACGAGAGGTAGGACGGGCACTTGTCGCAGGAGAGAGGGCTGCACAGACCGGTCGACGTGTCGCACGCCTCCCAGTAGTTGCAGTCGTCGTTCGAGCCGCATGGGGGACGGCATGAAGGTCCACCGTCCTGGGTCTGGGCGCCGCTCCCGGTGCTGCAGACCTCGCCTTGCGGGCAAATTCCGCCGTCGAATATGCTGCACGGTTCCTCGGCGAGGCAGAGGCTCGCCGCCGTCACGGGGCCTCCGCAGAACGAGGTCATATCCGGACAGTCGCTCGCCAAGCGGCAGGCACCGTCCGGGAGCCCCGTCCCCGTGTCCTTGCTTGCTGCGGCGTCGTGGGTCGCGTGGGCGTCGGGGGTCGCCGCGTCGTGGCCGGAGTCGGAGCTCGCGACCTTTGCACCGCACGCCGTCAGGGAGAGCATGACGACAAGAAGAGAAGAGTGAGGACGTACGGTCATGCCGCTCGTCTTAGCAGATGCTGAACGAACGACGCCTCCACGGATGATGTGGCGACTCGGGCGGGGCCAGAGCGGCGCGGACGAATCAGGGCGGGTCTTCGGCGCGCGCGCAACGCCCAACGGCGATGAACCGGCCGAGCGCGCTCACACCGACCTTGTTCTCGGGGTCCCCGGGGACGGCTCCGCTCCCGCAACGGTACACGACCTGTGTCTGCACCGAGCCCGGGTTCGGGTCCCCGTCCACACGCGCCACGAGAGCGACGACGAGGGGAGGCGATGCCGTGGCAGTGAACACACTCGGTACGACGACGATACTGTCGGGCCACCACCCTTTCCGCACCTTGCCGTCGTGAATCAGGTCTGGAGTGTTGAGGCGCATAAGGTCGACGACCCTCCGGCGACCGAAGTAGCGCACGGCGCCTGCATCGACTGACCACACGACCGCGTCCATTGGCAGCTGCTCGGCGATGAACTTTCCGATTTTCACCTGGATGCTGTTCGCCGCCCCAACGCCATACGCATAGACGTCGCGCTGGCGCGGAAGGTCCGCGACCTCGAAGCCGAACATTGCGGTGAGGACCGTCATGGCGAGCGCCAGACGCCAGCGAGCCCGCGTCGCGTCGACGCTCAGCGTGATCGCCACGACGCTGGCGACGACGAGGAGGGGCACGCACGGAAGGACGTAGCGCTGGTAGTAAAACTCGTACGGGATCTTCATCTGCATCACGAGCGATGCACCGGCGGCGTACGCGAGCGCCGCCGCGGTGATCGCCGTGAGCTGCCCGCCTCGGCGCACGGTCACCGTGACGCGTCGTACGTGCGCGGCCCTGCGCGCTGCATGGGCACCAAAGACTAGAGCGGTTGCGACAAGCCCCCAGAGGATCGGCGACGAGACCGGGCGAACGCTGCCGAGCGTATCGACGAATCCAACCCGGAGAGCCTCGAGCGCGGGGCGCGAAAGGTCGGCCTTTGCGTAGAAGGTCGCCGGCAGTGGCCGACCCGAGACGAGCTGGTTGCGGATCAGGATCGCGGCGGGAGGGACAACGGCGCCGCTCAACGTCACGAGCGTCCGCGCGACGCGTCGTCCGCTGTCGAGGGCGACCATGGCGCACACGAACGGAACGACCACCGCGGCCTCCGGTCGCGTCGCGACCGCGAGCCCCGCGGCTGCACCGGCGAGCCACGCCCGCCGGTGGATCGCGAAGAGCGGGGCAGCCAGCAAGAGCGCGGACGCGAGCGGTACCTCCATTCCACTGACGGCGCCGTACACGGTTGGTGGCACGACCGCGACCAGCGCTCCCGCGCACAGCCCCGCGAGCACTTTCCCGCGTCGACGTACGAGAGCCTGCGCGAGGTGCATCGCGAGGAGCGCGGCGAGCACGTGGAACAGGACGCCGAAGACTTTCAGCGCGAACGCTGCAGACATCGAGGGGGCGGGCCCACCCGCCACGACGTGCGCGACCGCCGCGACGACCGTCCAAAGAGGCGCGGTCGACCCGGTGGCTGCGATGCCATCGTTGTATGCGAGCGTCCCGTGACGCGCGAGCGCGTCGCCGTAGACCATGTGGATCCACGCGTCGTCGAGTGGGAACCCCAGCCCGAATGAACGCGAAGCGACGTAGAGCGGACCGACCGTCGCGACGGCGGCGACGATGAGGTCGGGGCGGAAGCGTCGCACGCGCGAAGTATCGCACGACCGACACCCGGGGCGGTCCGCTGGCCCTCAGAGCGATCCGGGGACGCCGCGCGCGCGGAGAGGCGCGATGAGGTCGGCGGCCTCGGGGATTCTCTCCGCCATGCGCGCGTGATTCGTCTCCGCCGCCTGGTAGGCATGGATGATCTGCATCTCCTGCGTCGGGTGGGGCTGCGCGTCCGGTGGGAGCAGGCAGCCCTCGCAGCCAACGCCGGTGACCATGGCGCGCGCGCTCGCCAGGAACGTCGTCTGGATGAGCGCCGGGTCGGTGCCGCGTGGCCACAAGCGGACGAGCAGATGATCGGGGGCCGCCTCGAAGGCTCCCTCGAGCGCGCGATCCTTCGCGAACAGGTCTGGGTAGGCGAAGACGGGGCGTTTCGTCAGCTCGGCCGCGACGAGCTCGTGCGTTTTCTTGAGACCGGGCCCGCTCGTCCAGGGGATCGTGATCTCCGGGTGACGGCGCCGCACCTGGGCCATGCTCCAGGGCATGAACAGCCCTCCCGGGGCGATCACCACGCGAGAGCCGCAGAGGCGTTCGACGGCGCACACATACGCCGCGGCGTTGAGCGGGGCATCTCCGCTAAGGAGGAGGAGCGACCCATCGGGAGGCCCGAGCACCAGGTCGTGCGCGAAGGCCAGTCCGCGCATGTCGTCGCGCAGGTCCACGTCGCGGGCGTGCCAAACGGCGAACGCGAGCCACGCGCTCAGCAGGGCCGCGCCAGCTCCCTTCGCCGCGCGCGCGAGAGGCCATCGCGAGGCCGCGGCGGCGACTCCTGCGCCGAGCAGGAGGGCTACCGGCACGTGGGACATGGTCGTGAAGCGCGCAAAGAACGCGTCAGCCTCCTCCGAGCCGGTCTCCACCGTGTTCAAGACCCCGAAGATCGGCCCCGTGACGAGCACGGCTAGGAGGAGCGCTACGCCGATCGTCGTCTCCCGCCGGAGGAGCCACGCGGCGCCGAGCGCGGCGGCGAGGAGCCCGACGACGCCGAAGCTGCTCTCGAGCACCCGCCAGAGGATTGCCATCCGCTCGCCCGGGGTCCCGTTGCCGGCGGCATGCACCGCGCTCGTCACACCGCCGTAGTCCCGGCGCGTGACGAGCCACGCCCACGACTTCAGATCGTGGACGTCGCCCCACGAGATCGCCGGATCGCGCGCCGCAGCGAAAGGCACGAGCGCGTACACGAGGAGTGCGGGGAGGACGAGGAGCAAGACCAAGAGAAGAACCCGATGCCAGCGCGCGCCGTAGTACGTGACGATCGGAGACGCAGTGAGGAGGAGCAGCGTTGGGACCGCGAGCGCGATCATCATGTGGTGCGCAGCGGCGAGCCCCATCGCGACGACGAACGCGGCCGGCGCGTGTGGGCGTGCGCGGAGGCGCATGGCGAGGAAGAGGAGCGCGGCGAAGAAGAGGTCGTTGAGGGGAAATACCTCGGCGTAGAGTGACCCGAGGAAGAACGTGCGCGAGAGCCCCAGCGCGCACCCAGCCGTCACAGCCGCGACGCGACTCCGCACAATGGCGAAACTCGTAGCCACGGTGAGCGCCACGGTCCCGGCGTGGAATAGGGCGCTCGTGACGTTCACGCGCCAGGCGACGGAATGGATCGGCACGGAGGCGAAGAGGTGGCCGATCGTCGTGAAGAGGGGATAGCCAGGCGCGTGCGGCACCCCCCAGACCGCGGCTGCGGTCACCAGCTCCGCGGAATCGCCGGACAGGCAAAGGGTCGGGCAGAGCCTTCGTACGTAGAGGACGAGGAAGACGGCGCCCGTGATCGCGGCGATCCCGAAAGCGTTCCCCTCGCGCTCATCCGTAGGTGTTCTCAACGCTCCATGCTCCGGCGCGCTCATCGGTCCCCCAGCCTCCCTCGTACACCGTTGAGGGAGGGGCGGGTGGGCTCGAGTCGTGGCCTACGCGCCCTTTTCGTCCACTGCCAGATTCGCGCGCGCGTCGAACGACGCGAGCGCCACGATCGCCGCGTTCCGTGCGCGGTCGTTCTTCTCGGCCTGGCGGATTGCAGTTTCGAGAGCCGTCCTCGCGTCCGGTGATTCGCCGATGCTCGCCAGGAGCTCGAGCGCGACCTCGCGCGTCGCTTCGTGCTCGCCGGGCGCCGGGTGCCGCTGCTCCCGGAGGAGCTCGATCGCGAGAGCCTCGGCGTGCGAGGGCGCCAGCGCGCCAAGCGCCGAGAGCGCCTGCCGCCGCTCTTCGATGGGGAGCGTGTGGAAGGAGGGTTCGCGAATGCGCTCGGCGAGGACCGGCGCGGCGGCCGCGATCTTGTACTTTTCGATGCTCACGAGGGCGTCGAACCTCGCGGGCGGATCTTCGACGTCGAGCATCGAGCGCACCGCGGTCTCGAGCGCCGTGCCCGCGCCTCGGTAGGTGAGCGCGACGATCCTTACGATCGGGTGCGGGTTCCTCGCGGCTTTGTCGATGGCGTCGCGCGCGATCGCGGTGTCGAGCACTGAGAGAACGCGCAAGAGGCCAATCGCGAGCTCCGCGCCCGCCGTCTCGAGCGCCTCGCCGAGCTCGGCCTCGTGCCCTTCGCCCCACCGTTCGAGCCGCGCGAGCAGCGTGACCCGCAACGCGCCGTCCTCGCTCTCGCGGAGCGCGGCGAGCATCACCGATACGCTGCTGACGAGAGAAGGCTCCATCGCGACGCTCTCGTGCTGTCGCATGCCGGGCTTGGTTGGATCGACCCGGAAGACGACGTGCTCGAGCTGCTGGCCGTGCAGGAACGTCGCGAAGTCGGAGAACGGCGCGATGTCGTCGCCGAGCAATCGAACGACCTCCGCGAACTCGGACTTCTTGAGACCCGGGAGGAGGCCGATCATCCGGACGCCTTGCTCGTACGTTTTCGCGGCCCCGAGCGCCGATGACGCGTCTGCACCCCAGACGAGCTGATCGCGCGCAACGAAGCCTTCGGGGACGACGTTCCAGAAGAGGCCGATGTGGGCATCGGTGAGGGAGGTCGAGGCTTTGCGAAACGCGACGTCGAGGGTCCGAATGCTCTTCGGTGCTGCCGGGCCCTCCTCGAGCCGAACGCGCAGCGCGTCCGCGACGAGGCGCAGAATCTGGCGCAGCGCCACCGAGTCATCGTGAGACATTCCGGTCGCAAGGCCGGCATCCGGCTCGGCCGACGGTGGCGGAGGAGGGGGGACGGTGTCGAGGATCGGCACCTCGGGGGCGGCGCGTCGACCGACGCGCCCTCGCTCGGGGCCCATTGCGGCATCGACCTCGTGCCGCATCTCGCTGGCGGTCGCGTAGCGCTTGTCACGGTCGAACTGGAGCGCCGTATCGACGATCTTGGCCACTTCGAGGGGCACGGTGGAGGAGACGGACGCGATTGGAGGAGCGCGCTTCGTGGCCGCCACCACGAGTGCGTTCGTCGGACCCGCGGGGTGCACCAGCCTCCCCGTGAGAAGCCGGAACATGATGGCGCCGAGCGAGAAAAGGTCAGTCCGTCCGTCGATATCCGATATGGCCCCGATCGCCTGCTCGGGTGACATGTACGTAGGAGTGCCGA
>Ga0302279_10003602_pt1 | contig 19021 bp, 15 predicted proteins | sample III_Bog_N3_3_FD_194541 | JGI IMG/M metagenome (GOLD analysis project Ga0302279, IMG submission 194541) | Peat permafrost microbial communities from Stordalen Mire near Abisko, Sweden - III_Bog_N3_3 | ecosystem: Environmental > Terrestrial > Soil > Wetlands > Peat | place: Sweden: Abisko...
GGCGGGCCATGATGAAAGCCGTAGGCCCCGCGGTGGTCGGAAAACTCGCCGCCAAAGCCGGCCGGCGGCGGCGGCAGGGGCCGGTGCAGTTCCACCCACCGGCCGGCGCAGAGGCCGACCGCGAAGGCCACAATGGCCACCAGCGCAATGCTGAGCCGCTGCCTCATTGCCCGAGTTCGGCTTCCTGGGAGGCGGCGGTGATTTTCTGCCAGTCGGCCAATGTGCTGCTCTCGTCGCCGCCGGTGCGCTGAGCCTGGAACAGGGTCACGGCCACAAAGCAAAGGGCCGCCGTGGCGGCGCCGAGGGTGAACTGACCGAGGAAGGACGGCGCCGCCTTGGCGCCGGCGCGGGCCGCGACCAAGACCCGCTGGGCGAAGCCCGGGGAGAGTTGGGCCGCGGCGTGGTTTTGCAAGCGGCTCCAAGCGCGATCTTCAGGATTCATGGGTAGGTTGATAGTGTTCTCGAAGTTCTTCTCGGGCGCGATGCAAACGCGCCTTCACCGCCGCCACACTGGTCTTGAGCACAACCGCGATTTCCGCGTGGCTGCGACCTTCCTGGACCAGGGCGAGCAGGGCGCGATCCTGGGGCCGCAATTGGGCGAGGGCGTGCCGGAGAGCGTCCAACTCCTCGCTGTCGACGGCACCGGTCGGCTCGGGCACGTCCTCGTGCTCGGGGGCGAAGGGGAGAAAGATCCGGCGAAGCTTCTGGCGGCGGAGGTGGTCAATGCAGGTGTTACGGGCCAGGCGAAATAACCAGGATTCAAATTGGGCCGGCGCCTGCAGGCGGTCAAGAGCGCGAATCATCTTGATAAACACCTGCTGGGCGAGGTCTTCCACCGCATCGTTGCGTCCGATCATGGCATAGACAAACCCCGCGACCCGGCGTTGGTAGCTGACAATGAGCTCCCGCTGGGCGTTTTCTTCGCCACGTTGCGCCCGGCGGACCAAGTCCGCCAGGGCCGTCGTTTCACTGGAATCCATGCCGTGCGCATTGCTCTGTCCGGCTAGACGAGGGGTCGGGCGGAAAGATGCGTTTTTTCAATTGGCTGATCGCCGCCTGCCATGCAACCTTTCCTTTGCGGCCCTGTCTCCGACCGCTCCCGCTTAACCCACTATGTTGCCTAATCCTCGTTACCCCGCCGTCTTGGGCGCCGCTCTCGGCGCCGCCGCCCTCCTTCTGGGAGTCGCTGGATGTGAAACCAAGCCGCCGGACGAAATCGCCAAGGCAGTCTACTACGGAGAGAAGCCGGTGGCGATGCGGGGCAGCGACACCTTTTTCAACGGCCAGGTCGCCGCCATCGTCACGATCAGCCGCGGGATCGGCAGAGGCTACAGCCACCCCGGAGCCACCCGGGGCGGCAAAGGCCAGTACGCCATGGCCACGGGCCCGGACGGGCTGGAAGTCGAGCAGTCCTCGGACGTAAAAAAACGCCTCAGCACCCTGCCGCAGGGCACCACCGGCGAGAACATCGCCCAATCCGGCGGACCCAATACCATCCCGATAGGCCCGGCCACGCCCGGTTCGGCCAGCACCATTCCCGGCATGGGCACGACCGACACGACCAACAACATGAATGTGCCGACCGGCCTGGGCCGTGGGCAGATGCCCGGCAGCCAGGGCATGAGCGTCCCGGGCCAGAGCATGTCGGATGAATACGGCGAGGGCACCGATCAGGATGCCGACGCCGCCAAGATGGAGCAGGAAAACGCCATGGCCTACTACAAGGCCAAGGCCGCGATCGGCAGCCCCCTGCCCCCGGTCACCCTGCATCTGAATCTGCGCAATCTCAACGGCCAGCCTATGTCGGTCGAGGTTTCCACCTTCGATTCCGACCTGGGGAATTTCGCGGTCGAACCGGCTTCCATCGTCCTGCCGCCGCACCAATTGGTCCAGCCCGAGCCGATGATTTCCCAGCTCGGCGTCACCTCCGACGTCATTCCGGTCAAGATCACCTTGCGCTTGAACGGCCAGACCGAGACCCGGACGATCCTGGTCCGCAGCCTCCTCGATCCCACCGACACCGGCGGCAACTGAGGGCCGCCCGCTAGGGATGGAGCATGCGGACCCGGCGCTCCTTGCGGGGAAACTGCAGCGTGACGATGGTGCCGACCCCCGGCTGGCTTTCGATCCCCAGCTGGCCGCCGTGCTCGCGCATGATGCGCTGCGCGATCATCAGCCCCAGGCCGTGGCCGGCAGACTTGGTCGTAAAGTAGGGCTGAAAGAGCCGGACGAGATCTTCCTGCCTGATCCCGGAGCCGCTGTCGCCCACCAGCAGATAGACCGAGTCGTCGTCGGCCCGGGACTTGATCTTCAATTTGCCCCCCGGCTGCATCGCCTCCAGGGCGTTCTTGGTGATGTTGAAGAAGACCTGCTTCAATTGATCGCGGTCGGCCATGACCCGGGGCAGGTCGCTCGGGGTCTCCGCCTCGATCGCAATGCCCCGGTCGGCGAACTCGCCCTGCTGGACCTTGAGGACCTCGCCCAGCACCTCGGCCAAGTTGGTGTCGGCGAAGTTGGGCGGACGCGGCTGGATCGCCTGGAGGAAATTCTTGACGATGCCATCCAGGCGCTGGACCTCCTCGCGGCAAATCGCGATCGATTCGCCGACGGAGGCAAGTTCGGGCGAGGGCTTGAGCTTCTTCAGTTTGCGGCCGATGAGCTGGAGGTGGATCGTGAGGGAATTCAGCGGATTGCCCAGCTCATGGGCGACCCCGGCCGCCAGGAGGAGAATGGAGGAGGTGCGCTCGTTCTCGATCTGCTCCCCGGTCGCCTGCTTCTCCCGCGTGATGTCGGCCAGGATGACGGCGAAGCGGCGGGCGGCGCCGCGCTCGCCCCGGAAGGGCACCATGTAGAGGCGGAGGGTGCGGGGCTCGGGATAAGTCAGCTCGAACTCGCGGGTGACGGCCGGCTGGCCGGCGGCGGCCTCGGGGTTGTCGAGGGCGGCGTTGAGAGAGGGCCGCAGGCCGGGCATGAGGCGCCAGAGCGTCCGGCCGGCCAGCCCCTCCCCGCTCCAGCCGATCAATTGATGGGCGGAAGCGTTGGCGTATTCGATCACGCCGTCCGGCCCGATGACCAGGACCCCCTCCTGCAGGGTGTTGAAAATCTCCTCGAAGAGACCCCGTTCCCGCGCCAGGCGCTGGATCAAGTGGGCCAAGTCAGCCGTGTCCAGGGTGTCAAGGCGACCCAGGAGCCGGTCGAGGGAGGTGGTGCGGATGCCGGCCACGGGGTCAGTCCTCGGACTGGACGGCAGCGGGCGACCCGAGAAAGTCCATCTGGGCCGGATCGATCCGGGCCTCGAAGAGCTTGCGCAGGAAGACCGAGCGGTGGTGCGGACAGCGGCCGATGCGCAGCAAGGAAGCGCGGTGCTCCTCAGTCGCATACCCCTTGTGCTGCTGAAAGCCGTAGCCGGGGAACTGGGAGTCGAGCTCGGTCATCAGGCGGTCGCGCACCACCTTGGCCACAATCGAGGCCATGGCGATGCAAAGCGAGCGGCCATCGCCCTTGACGAAGGCGGTGTGGGGATAGGGGAAAGGGCGCAGGCGCAGGCCGTCGATCAGGATCCGGCAGGAGACGGTGGGCTGAAACGCCGCCCGCTCCTCCAGCCCGGAGAACAGATCCGGCTCGGTCCGGGTTTCAAAGGCCGCGGGGGCATAGATGCCCTCGAGGGCGCGGCGCATCGCCAGCTTGGTGGCGCCCACGATGTTGAGGCGCTCGATCTCGTCCACCGTCGCCATGCCGTAATGGGCGTGGATCCGGCCTTCGGCCATCAGGCCGTCAAATTCCGCCCAGAGGGCGAGCCGCTCGTCGGCCGAAAGGAGCTTGGAGTCGTTGACCCGGCCGCCGCGCCCGATCGCCCAGCGGCCCTCGAGAAAATCCCGGGTGACCAGCACCGCCCCGGCCACCACCGGTCCGGCCAGGGCCCCGCGCCCGGCTTCGTCCACCCCGATCAGGCTGGCGACGCCCTCAATCTGCTTGAGGTCGAAGCCCCGAAGTTGGCGGCGCTTGGGCATATCAGCGCTTCCATTCCGATTTCTCGGCCGGCGGGCGCAAGGGCAATTCGTCCAGCTTGCCGGCGGCCGCCACCACCTCGTAGGCGGTGCGGAAATGGAGTTTGGCGTATTCGCCCAGGGCCCGGGCCCCGAATTTGGCCAGGATCTCGTTGGCCTGGACCTTGACGAGCGAGCCCGCGCCCTTCTGCAGCTTGGCGCCCAGCTTCTGGGACAGGGCGTGCATCTGGCGGACAAACTCGGCGCGGGCCACGATGGAGGCCGCCGCCACCACGGGATCCTCTTCCGCCTTGGTCCGCATTTTCAGCTCGAAATTTTTCGGGCCTTTCTTGGCCAGCTCGCGCTGGGTGTAGGGGATCTCACTGAACTGGTCGAGAAGCCCCCAGGCTACGGGCTTGCGCGCCAGGGCGGTCGCCAAGGCCGTGGCGTGGAGCCACCCCAGCAGCTTGTTCAGGCTGGCGTGGGGCTTGGCCATCAGCTCGTTGTAGCGGGCCATGCCGCAGTAGGCGGTCTCGACCGCCACCCCCGGGGTCTGCCGGATCAGGCGGTCGAGGGCGAGAATCTGGGGTTCGCCGATCTTCTTCGAGTCCTTCACTCCGGCCTGGATCCAGGCCTCGATCGCAGGGCCGTCAGCGATGACGGTCCCGACCACGACCGGGCCGAAGAAATCGCCCTTGCCGCTTTCGTCCAGGCCGGCGTGGGATTCGAACCAATCCGGGTGGAGGACGGCGTCGTAGCCCAGCTTGGGCGCCTGGGTGACCTCGGGCTCAAGGGTATGGAGGACGAATTCCTCCGTGCCTTTGCCGGCGATCACGACCTTGCCGCTCTCGTAGGCGGTCACATTGCATTGGGTGCCTTTGAAGGCAAAGCGGGCGTAGGCGACCTCGAAGGGACTCCAGCCGCGGCCGGCCAGGATCGCCCGGAGTTTTTCCATTTGGGCGTCGTCCAGTTTGAGGGTGTACAGGGAGAGCTTTTTCGGCGCCTCCTCGTCCTCGTTGTGCTTCGGCATCAGACTGCAATGGCCGCAAAAAGGCGCGCAAAGCGCAAAAGGATTTTTCTGCGCCCGAGAGAAAGGCTTGGCCCTCTCGGCGCCGGCCCGCACGATTGCCGCAGTGACCCGCCTCCTTCCCTGGCTCTTGCTGTTGGCCACCCTCGGCGCCGGCTGCAGCCGCCCCACCCGCGTCGCGCTCGCGGCCCGCGACCAGATCCTGCTCGTCGGCAACGGGGCCGAACCGAAGGACCTCGATTCCCAGACCTTCGTCACGTCGAATGAATTGCGGATCGAGTCCGCCCTCTTCGAAAGCCTGGTCAACCTGGCCAATGACGGACGCACCCTCCTCCCCGGCGTGGCCGAGAGCTGGGAGGTTTCGCCCGACGGCCGGATCTACACGTTCCATCTCCGCTCCGGCGCCCGCTGGTCCGACGGCTCGCCCCTGACGGCGGAGGATCTGCTCTACTCCTATCGGCGGTACTTCGCGCCCACCCTGGCCAACGTCAACGCCGTCTACGGCTACGCCATCGCCGGCTCCCGGGAGTACAACACCGGCAAGAACCCCTCGCCGGCATCAGTCGGAGTCCGCATCGTCGATCCGCAGACCTTCGAAATCCGCCTGGCCGACCGCTCGCCCACCTTCCTTTCCATTCTCGCCACGATGTATCCCGTTCCCCGGACCGTGGTGGAGCGCTTCGGCGGCGGACAGCGCACCGGAACGGCTTGGACGCAGCCGGGCCACCTGGTCGGCAACGGGGCCTTCGTCCTGCGGGCCTGGCGCCCGGGTCAGGATTTGGTCGTCGAGCGCAATCCCCGCTACTGGGACGCGGCCCGGGTTCGCTTGCGCGAAATCCATTTCCTGCCGACCGATAATCCCGAGGCCGAGGAGCGGTCTTACCGCAGCGGCGAACTCCACACCACCTACGCCCTGCCGGTCTCGAAGCTGGCGGTCTACCGGGACCAGGCCGGCGGCCCGCTCCACGTCTCCCCCCAGCTTCACACCAACTACCTCGTGTTTCACACCACGCAGCCGCCCTTCACCGACGCCCGCGTCCGGCGGGCCTTCTCGCTCGCGCTCGACCGCGACCGGCTGATCCCCCAGGTTCTGCACGATGCCGGCAGCCCCGCCCACACCCTGGCCCGGCCGGGCTCGGCGGGCTACGCGCCCGCTCCGCCCCTCGATTACGATCCGGCCCAAGCCCGGGCCCTCCTCGCCGCCGCCGGCTATCCCGGCGGCCGGGGCTTCCCCGCAGTCGAATTTGCCTTCTATCCCGGGCGGGCCCGGGAGGTGATGGAAGCACTTCAGCAGGTCTGGCTCCGCGAACTCGGGGTCCGGGTCAGCCTGGCTACCCAGGAGAAGAATGTCCTCTTCGATCGCATGAGCGCGCATAACTTCACCGCGGCGGAGATGGGCTATTTCTACGCCGAGGATGCCCCGGAGGCGATGCTCCTGATGGCGCTGAGCGACTCGGGCTACAATTACGCCCAGTGGCACAGCCCCGCCTACGACCGGGCCTACGCGGCTGCCATCCATGCCGGCACGGCAGCGGACTACCAGGCGGCACTCGGGGCCATGGACCGCCTCCTGCAGGCCGAGGTCCCCTACGCGCCGCTCTTCTACGTTAATCAATGTTTTCTCGTCAGCCCCCAGGTGCGCGGCTGGCGGGACAACGCCCTCGGCCAGATCGACTGGCGCGAACTTTCGCTCGAGCCGTGAAGCTGGCGAAGAACCCGGCCGCCTTCCAAGCGGCGCTGCGGCGCTGGTACCGCGCGAACGCCCGTCCCCTCCCCTGGCGCGAGTCTCCCTCGCTTTACAAGACGGTCGTGAGCGAATTCATGCTCCAGCAGACCCAGGTGAAGACGGTGCTGCCCTACTTTGCCCGCTGGCTGCAGGAGTTGCCCGACTTCCCCGCCTTGGCGGCGGCGGAGCCGGCTCGGGTCCTGAAGCTCTGGGAGGGTCTGGGCTACTACTCCCGCGCGCGCAATCTGCACCGGCTGGCCCAGGCTGTGGCGGCGCTGCCGGAACCGCCGGCAAGCCCGGCGGCCTGGCGCGAACTGCCCGGAGTGGGCCCCTACACCGCGGCCGCGATTTCCAGCATCGCGAGCGGGGCCCGCATCGCCTGCGTCGACGGCAACGTGGTGCGCATCCTCGCCCGCCTGACCGCCGACGAAACGGAATTTCGCGACGGGGCGAGTGCTGCCAAGGCCTTCGCCCCCCTGGCCGACGCCCTCGTCCCGGCGGAGGCGCCGGGGGACCACAACCAGGCCATGATGGAACTGGGCGCCACGGTCTGCACCCGGGCGAACCCGCGCTGCCCGGAGTGCCCGGTGCGCCGCTTTTGCGCGGGCTATGCCTCGGATCAGCCCGCGACCTATCCCCGGTTGGTCCGCCGCCCGAGCGAAGAGCGCACAGTTGTCCGAGTGTGGAGCGAACGGGGCAACGCCCTCCTCCTCCACCGGGCCGCCGGCGACGCCCGCCGGCTGGCCCATCTGCACGAGCTGCCCACGGCGGAGCAGGCCGGGCTGCCGGTCGCAACCGTCCAGCGGGGAAAACTCCTGGCCAAAAAGAAACGCAGCATCACCCGCTATCGCATCACCGAGTCGATCCACGTCGCGACCGTCGAGGTTGGTCCGCCCGCCAGGGCCGGCCTGGTTTGGGTCCGCGTGGGCGAGCTCGAGACCGTCGCTTTCTCCGGACCGCACCGCCGGTGGGTGGCGGAGATCCTGGCCGCCCGGGCCCAGCCCGCCCTGGCCTAGCCGATAAGGGCCTCGAGACGCTCCTTGGAGGAGCGCACCTCGTCGACCGTCGCCCGCGGTCCGAGTTCGAGCGTGAGCAGATGCTCGGGGCGCCAGAAGCTGCTCACCATCTTGAAGTCGATCTTGCCGCTGCCGACCGCCTGATGGTCATCGCCCGCGGCATTGACGTCGTGGAGGTGGAAACCGATCAGGCGCGAGGCGTTTTTCTCCAGCTGCTCGCGGTGGTCGATCACCCCCAGGTTCTGCTTCAATTGGGCGTGGCCGGTGTCGTGCCAATAGCCGGCGGGCGCCCCGGCCGGGAGGCTGGCGAGAAATTCGGGAAAGTCGGCGTCGAGCGGCAGTTCCTCCAGCTTTTCCCGGTTTTCCAGGCCGAGCAGGACCCCTTGGGTCGTGGCATAGCCCAGGATCTCCTGGACGCTCTTCTGCGTCCGGGCCCAATAGGGCGGCATGCGCCGGCGGATCTGGGCCAGGGCCTTGGCCAGCTTGGCCTGGTAAGGCTTGTTCTCGGCCACGACGAGCTCGGGATGCTTCTCCTGGTAGGCCCGGATCCGCGCCCCGGGGTTGAGCCAAAAGAAAACGACGCTGCCCAGATGGCAGACCAGGGCCCGGGCTTTGACTTGCCGGGCAAAATCGAGCGAACGCTTGGTCTGGCGGAGCCACTGCTGGTGCTCCCGCGGATCGGTGTTGGAGGGCTCGAACAGATTCGGGGCGGCCTTGAGCACGCCGGCCGGCAAGGGGCAGAAATTGTGGGTGGAGCTGACCTTGACCACCCCCTCCTCCACCGCCTGCAAGATGCCGGGCAGAAGGAGGATCCGGATGCCGTGGCTCAGTTCAACCTGCTCAAAGCCCAGCGCCGCCATTTCCTGCAGCATGGCATAACCATCGGTATGCCGGTGGGAGCACCAGGAGGTCGAAAGGGCCAGTCGCGGCTTCACCGGCCTGCCTCCAGCTTGATTGAATCAGCTATCGTAACGACGGCGGAGCATCGCGGTGAAAGCCTGAACCTTCTCCTTGCGGCGACGCTTTTCGCACGGTTTTTCGTAATAGCGCTTAGCGCGAATTCCCTTGATGATGTTTTCGCGATCGAGCTTCTTTTTCATGCGACGCAGCGCACGGTCGATAGGCTCGTTTTTGCGGATCTTGATCTCAATAGACATGGACGTCGGGCTAAGGTCTTTTCGGAAAAAGGACAATTAGGCCCCGTGGCCGTAGGTCCGTCAATGGGAAATTATTGCAATCTCGCGGGAAATAAAATCCTTCAAGACTACCGTGGCGTCCGCTGACAAGAACTTCGTTCATCTTCATGTCCATACCGACTATAGCCTGCTGGACGGGGCCTGCCGAATCGACCGGCTGATCGACCGGGCCGCGGAGTTGGGGATGACCTCCCTGGCGGTCACCGACCATGGCAATCTCTTCGGGGCGATTGAGTTCTACCTCGCCGCCAAGGCGAAGCAGGTGAAGCCCATCATCGGGTGCGAGCTTTACCTGACCGAAGGCTCCCGGCTGGAGCGCAATGGCCGCTCGCCTGACGACGGCAAATCGATCTTCCACCTGGGACTGCTGGCCCAGAATCTGGCAGGCTACCAGAATCTTCTCAAGTTAGTGTCAGATGCTCACTTACAAGGATTCTATTACAAGCCCCGCACCGACTTTGAGACTCTGGCCAAGCATGCCGAGGGCCTGATCGGCTTCAGCGGCTGCCTGGCTTCCCTGGTGCCTCATCACCTGATGCACGACCGCTTTGACGATGCCCGGCGGGCTTGCGGTCGGTTTGTGGACATTTTCGGCCGGGAGCGGTTTTTCATCGAGATCCAGGACCACGGGCTGCCCGAACAGCGCAAAGTAATTCCTGGACTGCTCAAGCTGGCGGAGGAATTTAAGCTTAAGGTGATCTGCTCCAATGATGTGCATTACGTCAATGCGGGGGATGCCTCCTCCCATGACGCCATGCTTTGCATCCAAACCGGCGCCAAGATCGAGGACGAGAAGCGGATGCGCTTCGACAGCCCGCAGTTCTACCTGAAGACGCGCCAGGAAATGGAGCAGATCTTCTCCGAGGTCCCGCAGTCGGTCGTCAACACCCAAGCGGTGGCGGAGATGTGCGAATTGGCGATCCCCTTCCCCAAGGGCAGCGAGCGGTACCCGAAATACCCGCTGCCAGCCGAGGTCAAGACCGACCGGCCCGGCTACCTGCGCGAACTCTGCATCGCCGGCCTTAGAAAACGTTATGGGGTCGACTATCTGCCGCCGGTCGAAGGCGCCGATCCGGCCGCGCCGGAGGACCTGGCCCGGACCCTCTCGACCCGCCTGGACTACGAGCTCAAAATCATCGGCCAGACGGGCTTCGTGGACTATTTTCTGGTCGTGTGGGATTTCATCGACTGGGCCCGCAAGCACGACATCCCGGTCGGCCCCGGCCGCGGCTCCGGCGCCGGCTGCCTGGTGGCCTACGTCCTCGCCATCACCAATCTCGACCCCCTGCGCTTCAAGCTCCTCTTCGAGCGCTTCCTCAATCCCGAGCGCGTCTCGCCGCCGGACTTCGACATCGACTTCTGCATGCGCCGGCGGGGCGAGGTCATCGCCTACGTCCGGAGCAAGTACGGCGACGACTGCGTCGCCAACATCGTCACCTACGGCACCCTCGGGGCCAAGATGGTGATCCGCGACATCGCCCGGGTGCACAACCTGCCCTACGCCGAGGCCGACCGCCTGGCCAAGATGATCCCGGACGAGCTCAACATCACGCTCGAGCAGTCGATCGCCAAGTCGGCCGAGTTCCGGGACGAGATCGGCCGCAACCCGGTGGCGAAGAAAATCGTCGACCAGGCCCGGGTCCTGGAGGGCATGGTGCGCAACACCGGCAAGCACGCCGCCGGCGTGATCATCACCGACCGGCCCCTGGCCGAATTCGTCCCCCTCACCCTGCAGGAAGGCGACGTCACCGTGCAATTCGACATGAACGCGGTGGGCAAGCTGGGGCTGCTCAAGATGGATTTCCTCGGGCTCAAGACCCTGACCGTGATCGCGGATGCGGTCGACAACGTGCGGCGCACGGAGGACCCGAATTTCGACATCGAGAAGATTCCCTTCGACGACGCCAAGACTTTCGCCCTGCTCAACACCGGGCGCACGACCGGCGTGTTCCAGCTCGAATCCGGCGGGATGCAGAACCTCTGCCGGCAGCTCCAGGTTTCCTCCATCGACGAAATCATCGCCCTGATCGCGCTCTACCGCCCGGGCCCGATGGACTGGATCCCCGACTACATCCGGGGCAAGAAGGACCCGAGCACGGTCAAGTTCCCCCACGCCTTGCTCGAGGAGGTCTGCCGCGAGACCTACGGGGTCATGGTCTACCAGGAGCAGGTGATGGAGGCGGCCAAGATCATCGCCGGCTACACCCTGGGCGGAGCCGACATGCTCCGGCGCGCCATGGGCAAGAAGGACGCCGATGCCATGGCGAAGGAGCGGGAAAAGTTTGTCGCCGGTGCGGCCGGGCTGCACGGCATCGACGAGCGGACCTCCAATGCGATTTTCGACATCCTGAACAAGTTCGCGGGCTACGGCTTCAACAAGTCGCATTCCGCCGCCTACGCCATCCTCAGCTACCAAACCGGCTTCCTCAAAGCCAACTACCCGGTCCAGTTCATGGCGGCCATGCTCAGCACGGAATTGGGCAATGCCGACAAGGTCGCCCATTTCATCGCCGAGTGCGAGGCGATGGGCATCAAGGTGCTCGGCCCCGACATCAACGAGAGCCGGGAGAACTTCACCCCGGTCGTCCGGGCCCAGGGCGACGATCCCAATGTCCTCCAGGCCATCCGCTTCGGCCTGGCCGGGATCAAGGGCGTGGGCGAACTCGCCGCCAAGCGCATCATCGAGGAGCGGGAAAAGAACGGCGCCTACCTGGGCTTTGACGACTTTGTCGGGCGGGTCGACGGCCGGGCGGTCAACAAGCGCGTTCTGGAGCACCTGGCCAAGACCGGGGCCTTCGACTTTAGCGGGGCTTCCCGCCGGGCGCTGTTCGAGGGCCTGGACGGCGCCCTGGCGACGGTCGCCGCCTCCACCCGCGACCGCGCGGCCGGGCAGCACAGTTTTCTCGACGTCTTCGCCTCCGAGGCGGCCCCGGCGGCCGCCAGGGCCGCGGCCGCCGCTCCCGCGCCCGACTTCGCCCCCGCCGAGCGCCTCAGCTTTGAGAAAGAGCTCCTGGGCTTCTATGTCTCGGGCCATCCGCTCGACGTCTATCGCGGGCTGGCCGAAGGCCTGGATACTTTCCCCGCCGATGAACTGCTGCAGCAGCCGGGGCGGACGGACTTCCGCCTCTGCGGGATCGCCAGCGGCATCGCGAAAAAGCTTTCGAAGAAGGACAACCGCCCGTGGGCGGCTTTCACCCTCGCCACCCGCAAAGCGAGCCTGCCGCTCAATCTTTTCGCCGACGCCTACGCGGCGCACAGTGGCGCCCTGGCCGAAAACGCGGCCGTGCTCGTCCTCGGCAATGTCATCGTCGGGGCGGACGGACCCCGGCTCGGGGTCAAGGAGTGCTATCCCTTGGAGCAGGCCGTGACCGGCTCGGTCAAAAAGGTCACCTGGCTGCTCGAGCCGGCCCATCCCGAAACGACCGGCTTCCTCAAAAAGATGCGAGACATCGTCATCGCGCAGCCGGGCGACACGCGGCTGGAGTTCGCCTTTGTGCTGGCCGATCGGCTGGCCCCCATTGCGGAGGTCAGTTCGGCCCTGTCCTGGAAGCTGACTTCGGCCGAGTTTCAGCGGCTGCGCGCGCATCCCGCCGTCATCGGGGTGCAGATCGAGGCCAAGCGGTTGGAGTTCAGGCAGCGCTCCTACCGCTAGCGAGCCGCCACCGCCGGGATTTGCCCTTGAAATGCGGGAGGAAGCCACTGCCATGGATTAGGCCTTCCCGCCTATGTTCGGCATCCACCACTATTGGCTCTTCGTTTTGAGCGGGCTGCTGCTCAATCTCGTCCCTGGCCAAGACACCCTTTACATTCTGGGCCGAAGTATCGCCCAGGGGCGCCGGGCCGGGATTCTCTCCGTTCTCGGCATCAGCACGGGCTGCCTGGTGCATACGCTGGCGGCGGCGTTCGGACTGTCGGCGCTATTGGTCGCTTCCAGCCAGGCCTTCACCGCCGTCAAACTCATCGGCGCAGCGTATTTGTTGTACCTGGGCCTGCGGATGCTGGCGAGCGGCTCAGCGGCGCCGGCGGCTCAGGCCGAAACCCGCCCGGTCGCCTCCGACGGGGCAATCTATCGCCAGGGGATATTGACCAATGTCCTCAATCCCAAGGTGGCTTTGTTCTTTCTCGCCCTCCTGCCGCAATTCATCGACGCGCAGTGTTCCGCCAAGGTCATGGCCTTTCTCATCCTGGGCCTGACCTTCATCGTCAACGGCACCCTGTGGTGCATCCTGGTCGCCTGCTTTGCCGCCAGTTTCAGCCGGCGCCTCCGGGAACGGCCCGCGATCGAAACGTGGCTCAAACGGACCGCTGGGGCCGTCTTCATCGGTCTGGGCCTCAAGTTGGCCTTAGTCAGGCGGTAGGGGAAGCGCCGGTCCCTGGGCCAACCCTGCCCGGGAACCGGGGTTTTGACCGGCGGCAGGGCCCTCGGAGCCATCACTTGCCAATTCCGGTCTCCTCCCTAGCCTCGAACTCTTATATGAGCGTTGCCCTGACTGATCGCCAGTGGATCTGGCTTGCCGCGGGTTTCTACCTCGCGGGCTTCCTCCTCGGCACTCTGTCCGTGCTGCGCGGGGGGCGCCCCTCGGGCCTCGCGGTCTACGGGCTGATCCTGGGCGGGTTCGTTCTCCAGAACATCGGTCTCGGACTGCGCGGCCACGCCGTCGGCGGCTGTCCGCTCGGCAATACCTTCGAAATGTTTCAGTTCACGGCCTGGGCCTCGATCATCCTCTACCTGGTGGTCGGCGTGGCCTTCCGCTCCAGCCTGCTCGGGCATTTGACGGCGGCGCTGGCGGCGGTCCTGACGCTCGTGTCGCTCTCCATTCCCGCCTGGGACGCGACCCGCCGGGCGCATATCTTCGGCGGCAACCCCTGGATCGAATTCCACGCGGCTCTCGCCCTCTTCAGTTACGGAGTATTTGGCCTGCTGGCCCTCACCTCCCTGCTCTCCCTCCTTCGGCTCCACTCCCTCAAATCCAAGCATACGGGCGGCTGGTTTGCCTTCCTGCCTTCCGTCCTCGATCTCGACCTCATCGGGGTGCGGCTTCTGACCACCGGGGTGGTGCTGCTCGCCGCCTCCCTCACCGTCGGCTCCGTCTACTGGCTGCGCGACACCGCCAGCGTCAGCCTGCCCAAGCTCCTCATCACGGTTCTGATCTGGGCGGCTTACGCCGGAGCCCTGACCCTGCGCCTCCGCGGCCGGCTGCTGGCCAAGCGCTTCGCCTGGACCTGTGTCGCGCTCTTCGTCGCCGCCTTGCTCTCGCTCGGCCCGGTCAATGCCAGCCGCCACCCCGTCGCCGTCGCCACTCGCCCCCTCGCCTCGCCATGAGCGAATCGAGCCTATTCGTGCTCGGGGCCACGCATCACAAGGCGCCGATTGAAGTGCGGGAGAAACTCGCCTTGAGCGCCGAGGATGTCGCGGCCCTCCAGGTTGAATTCGCCGCCCTGGCCGGCCTGGAGGAATACGCCGTCCTCAGCACCTGCAATCGGACCGAATTCTACGGCGTGGCCACGGACGCAACGACGGTCAGCCGCATCCAGGCCGCCTTTTGCGCCCGGCGTCAGTTCGCGGCGGAGGAGTTCGCCAAGGTCCGCCTCGAACTGCGCGGACCGGAGGCGCTGCAGCATCTCTTCGAGGTCGCCGTCGGGCTCGACTCCCAGCTCGTCGGCGAAACCGAGATCTTCGGGCAAATGAAGACCGCCTACGCCGAAGCCCAGTCGCGGCGCACCGCCGGGCCGGTCTTGAACCGGGTCTTCCAGAAAACCTTCCAGGCGGCCAAGCACGCCCGGAGCACCACGGCCATCACCGTGGGTCAAGTCAGCATCGCCAACGTCGCGGTCGAATTGGCCCTGAATATCTTCGGCCACCTCGGCGAAGCCCGCATTCTGCTCCTGGGCGCTGGCGACATCGGGGAGAAGACCGCCCGGGCCTTTCAGAGCCGGGGGGCGGCCAGCCTGACCGTGGCCAGCCGCCGGCTGGAACGGGCGATGGACCTGGCCACGCAATTGGGCGCGAGCGCCCTGCCCTTCGAGTTCCGCGAGGCCCGCCTGGCCGAATTCGACGTCGTGGTCTGCGCGACGGGGGCGACCGAGCCGGTCGTGACCCTGCCCGGCACCGCGGCCGCCATCCAAAAGCGCCCCGCCCGGCCGCTTTTTCTGATCGATTTGGCCCTACCCCGCAATGTGGCCGCCGGCACCGCCGCTTTGCAGAACGTCTTTCTCTACAACCTGGACGACCTCTCCAAGATCGCGGAAGAGAACCGCCTCGCCCGCGAAGCGGAAATCGGGCGCTGCCGGACCCTGCTGACCGAGCGCGCCGGCGTGCTCTGGCGCCAGATCGCCCCCCAATTACAGGGCCGGCCCGGCGCTAGCGATGCCTCCGGGGCCCCGGCCCGCCTCGCGTCCCGCCCCTAGGCCACGGCGAAGCGGGCCGCCAGCTGCTCCCGCACGGCGGCAAAGACCGACTCCCAGTCTCCCGGTTTCGGCTGGCGAAACAAACGCATGGTCGGGTACCACGGGCTGTCGCTGCGGCCCAGGAGCCAGCGCCAATCCGGGGCAAACGGGAGCAAAACCCAAACCGGCTTGCCCATGGCCCCGGCGAGATGGGCGATCGACGTGTCGACGGCGATGACCAGGTCAACCTCTTCCGCCAGGGCGGCGGTGTCGGCGAAATCCCCGATCCGGGCGGAAAGATTCGCGACCGCCGGCAGGCCGGCCAGGGCCGCAGCATCGTTCTCACGCACCTCTTTTTGCAGACTGACCCAGCGGAAATCCAACCCGGATAAAAGCGCGGCGAAGCGGGCGAAGGGAATCGACCGGTTGCGATCATTGTGATGGCCCGGAAACCCCGACCAGGCCAGGCCGATCCGGGGCCGGCCGGACGGTGGCCCGAGTTCGGGCCAGCGCGCGGGGGTTCGGCCCAGACTCCGCAGGTAGGGCACGCGGGCTGGAATCGAGTCCAGTCCGGTCCCGAAGGCGAGCGGCAGGCTCGGCACGGTGCAGTGTTCGTCGACCGCCGCCACCGCCTCCCCCACCGTGGACACGATCACCTCGGGAAAGGAGCTCGCGAAGAGCCGGCGCAGCCCCGGCTCCGCTTCCAAGTGCACGCGCGCCCCCAGGCGCACGACCTCCGGCACAAAACGGGCAAACTGCATCATGTCGCCGAGGCCCTGCTCGGAGCCGAGCAGGATGGAGCGGCCCGCCAGCGAGCGACCGCCCAGCCAGGCCGGGGTCGGGAAGGTGCGCCCCTTGACCCGCGCGCCTGCCGCCCACCGGCTTTCGTAATTGCGCCAGCCCGCCAAGAGATCGCCCTGCAGCATCTGGGCGAAGGCCAGGTTGGTCCGGATCTTCGGGTGGTAGCGGCTGCGGCTGAGGGCGCGCTCGTAGGCGGCGATGGCCAGGGCGGTCTCGTTGCGATCCATGTGGGCGGCCCCGAGATTGCTTTGGGCCCGGACATTGACCGGATCGATCTCCAGAGCGCGGTAATAGGCGGCCACCGCCTCCTCGACCGCTCCGGTCCGATGCAGGGCCACCCCCAGGCTATTGTGGATTTCCGCCCGACCCGGATCCTGGGTCAGGGCGTGCCGGTAGGCCACGATCGCCGCTTCGTAGCGGCCCGCCCGGGCGAGCCGGTCGCCCAGGCAGCTCAATTGCCAGGCGGGCGAGCCGCGGGGCGGCCGGCCCGTGCCGTCGGGTTTCAAGGGCATGGCGGGAGAAAAGCCACCGCCGGGCGGTCAGGCCTTGGCCAGGCGCCCAGCCCGGGCTCGGTCGAGCGCCGCCGCCAGTTCCCCGGTCGTGATCGGTTTGCTGATGTAGTCGTTCATGCCCGCGGCCATGCAAAGCTCCCGGTCGCCCGGCATGGCGTTGGCCGTGAGCGCGATGATCCAGGGCGCGGTCGGCGTATCCGGCCGCAACCGCCGGATTTCGCGCGAGGCCTCCAAGCCGTCCATCTCCGGCATGTGCACATCCATGAGAATGATGTCGTAGGGCTGGCGCTTCAGCGCCGCCAGCACCTCATGGCCGTCGGCCGCCAGATCGGCGCGGAAGCCCTGCCGGGCCAGCATGAGCAAGGCCACCTTCTGATTGACGCTGTTATCCTCGGCCAAGAGCACCCGCTCGCCCTGCGAAACGGTGGGGACCGCACCCGGGGCCGGAGCCTGATAGGCGTTGTCGGCCGCGGCCGCCGGGAAAAGGTGGGCCATGGCGTCAAAGAGCTGGGAGGGCTTCACCGGCTTCGAGAGGGTGGCGGCAAAGAGCGCCCGGGCGTCAGCGAGGCCAGCGTGACCAACCGAGGAGAGCAAGATCAGCGGCAGCTCGGCCGCGGAGCGGCCCCGGCGCAATTCCTCCGCCAGCATACCGCCGTCCATATCCGGCATTTGCATGTCGAGGACGGCGACGTGAAAAATCTCGCCATGGCGGATCCAGCCCAAGGCCTCGGCCGGCGAGGATGCCGCCCGGACGGTCATGCCCCAGCCCGAGGCGATCGTGGTGAGTATGCGCCGGCTCGTGGCGTTGTCGTCCACCACCAGCAGCCGCTTGCCCATCAGCGGACCGGGGCTGGCCAGCCCCGACCGGCGTGGGAGCGTCGGGAGCACCTCGATCAGAATCGTGAAGGAGAAAGTCGAACCTTTGCCCACGGTGCTTTCCACCCACATGCGGCCGCCCATCAGTTCCGCCAAACGCTTGCTGATCGCCAGCCCCAGGCCAGTCCCGCCGTACTTGCGGGTGGTGGAGGCGTCGACCTGCGAAAACGACTGGAAGAGCCGGCTCATCGCCTCCGGGGCGATGCCGATGCCGGTATCGCGGACGGCGAAAATGAGCTCCACCCGCCCGGGGTTGGACGGCAGGCGCCGGCAGCGCGCCGTGACCAGAACCTCGCCGACTTGGGTGAATTTGACCGCATTGCCCACGAGATTGACCAGCACCTGGCGCAGGCGGGTGGCGTCGCCCCGCACGATCGCGGGTACGTCCGGGCTGACCTCAAAAAGCAGGTCGAGCTTTTTGGAGGCGACCTGGGGGGCCAGCAGGTCGAGGGCCCCCTCGATGCATTCGCCCAGGTTGAAGGGCGCGAATTCGAGCTCGAAGTTGCCCGACTCGATTTTGGAGAAATCGAGAATGTCGTTGATGATGTTGAGCAGGGTGTCGCCGCTCTGGCGGATCGTCTCGGTGTATTCCCGCTGCTCGCGGTTGAGGTTGGAATTGAGCAGCAGGCTGGTCATGCCGATGACGCCGTTCATGGGAGTGCGGATCTCGTGGCTCATCATGGCCAGGAACTGGCCTTTCGCCATGTTCGCCCGTTCCGCCGTTTCCTTGGCCGCCCGCAATTCCTCCGCCTGGCGCTTGAATTCGGTGATGTCGACTAGGGTCGAAACCTGCTGATGCTCGCCGGTGGCCGGATCGTTGAAGCGGTGGACGGAGAGAATGGCCCAGACGATGCGGCCGTTGGGATGGAGATAGCGCTTCTCGAGCGTGAAATGGGTAATCTCATTGCGGAGCAGTTGCTGGCGCAATCCCGTCTGAATCGCCCAGTCATCCGGATGGGTGGCCGCGGCGTAATTGGAGTCATGATTGCTGTCTTCGGCTGAAATGCCGGTGATGCGCACATAGGCGTCGTTGACCATCCGGGTTTCCTGCAGCCCGCGCCGCCAGGAAATTCCCACCGGGGCATGCTCGTAGATAAAGCGAAACTGCGCCTCTTTGCGGGCGAGCTCCTCCGCCAATGCCTTCTGATCGGTGTTGTCCATCACCATGGCCATGTATCCGGTCAATTGCCCCGCTTCGTCGCGCAGCGGCTGGACCTCGAGGTCCACCCAGATCTTCCGGCCGTCCTTGGTGTAGTTGAATATCCCGCCCCGATGCGGCCGGCCCTGCGCATCCGCCGCCTCCATCTCCGTCAGCTTCGTCCGGTCCGTTTCCGGACCGATCAGAAACTCGCTGGGCCGAAACCCGCGCAGCTCCTCCAGGCTGTAGCCGAGGAGGCGGAGGTAACTTTCGTTGGCCCACTGGATGCGCCAGTCCACGTCGCCGATCACCACCCCGCTCGCCGTATGCCGGACGACCAGGGCGAGCCGCGAATT
>Ga0302279_10003607_pt1 | contig 19001 bp, 20 predicted proteins | sample III_Bog_N3_3_FD_194541 | JGI IMG/M metagenome (GOLD analysis project Ga0302279, IMG submission 194541) | Peat permafrost microbial communities from Stordalen Mire near Abisko, Sweden - III_Bog_N3_3 | ecosystem: Environmental > Terrestrial > Soil > Wetlands > Peat | place: Sweden: Abisko...
CGCGAAAGATTTCGGCGCAACCGCTTGGGAAGTCTTGTGCTTCATCAACGATGATGGCATCGATTGGATTGAATCTTCCTTGATTCTTCAGATCTCGTAGCTGCTCGACCAACGCAGCGAGACTCGCCTCATAATCCGCGCCCATCTGTGGAGGTGTTTCGCCGGCATCCCTCACGACCGATTGTGCCCAACGATGAAATGTCTGGACCTGATCTTCGTCGAGGCCGTGCAATCGGGCTCCAGAGAGGATGAAGTTACTTATGACCCGGCCGACGGTGAGCACTTTGACGTTCGGGAAGCTCGAAAGAACCAAATAGTTCGCCCGAAGTAAAGCGAGGTTGGTTTTTCCGGATCCAGGCTGACCGGTGACGAGCACTGCACGCTCATCAATGTCAAGGCGGATGACTTCGAGCTGTTGCTGGTCGAGTTCGGATTCGTCCCGCCACCACGTCGATCTCACGCGTACCTCTAGGGGATCGAAGCGCGACAGCGGCACGCCGACTCGCCCGAGCAAGTTACCGTGCCGGAGATGCTAAGCCGGCGTGAGATAGAGAGGCGGAGAAGCATGACTACTCTCCGCCTTTCTATCAGATTCTGGCTGTCTTAGAGGCGGACCGCCGCCGTGTCTTGAGCCGTGCAATGATGTCTTCTTCGTAAGGCTCAATTGGTGGAGGGACAGGGGTAGGCAGCTGCTTCTTGGCGCGTGCGCGAGCATAAGCTGCGCTCATTTTCGCCGCTTTCTCTTGACCACTTGCTGTGGTCCCTCTATTAAGAAGTGCTCCCATCGCTCTTTCTCCCTGACGCGGTCTTACCCGCGTTTTGTCTTCCACTCCCATAACACAAAATGGGCTCGGTCAAGTTCCGATCACCCCACGTGTGGTTAAACTTCGCCATAACCGCCTTCCAAGGCCTCTGCCTCCTCCCCCGGAGACGAGGTAGAGATCTGTTCAAATGTAATTCTGTCGCTGGTCGGATGCTCGCCTGCCATGATCTCCAATTCATTCGCGGCCTTGGCTGCCTTGCTATGGGTTCTGATGACGTCCTCTCTATTGACCTTCCGCGCACGCTTCTCAGCCCGCATTAGTGCTACCGGAAGAGGGCATCTCACATAGACAATGTCGACCTCGAAGCCTAATTCCAGAGCCATTTCGATCCAATAGCAGTACCGCTCCGTATTGCCGGTAGCGTCCCAGACGATCGAACCGCCCTCAGGCCCCTGCTGTAGCTGGCCCTCGAGGGCCGCCGACGCCATGAACTTAGAGAGTTCGTGGGTCAGGCCACCCCCAAAATGCACTGGTTCCTCGTCCTTATCCATAATCACGACACGGGCGAATTCCGCAAGGGAGTCGAAGCCCAAATCGCCGACAATTTCCACGATCGCCCCCTGAACCTCGCGAGGGTATCGGCCTAGTTCGGTGAGGTCTATTGGGCCGCTCGGTCCTCCGAGGTCCGAACTCCCGAACTTCGCTCGAGCCTGTTCATCTCCGGGCGCCAGCGTGTAGGTTGGAAGAGTTGCCTTGTAAGCGTCTGGATCGAATCGCCGGTCGGGCGAAAAATCGCCACGTGGAGGTTGGGCACGCGAGTCATCTGTGTCGTAGACGTCCGCGGTTCCAACGTAGCGTTCGCGAATTACCGCCGTCTTTCCCGAGGCTGCTCCACCCAATACGAAGACCGCTACCGCCATCGGGCCACCCAATCCGACAGATACACAAAGCGGGTTCCAACATCAAGGCTGAGACCGCCTGCTTGAATAGAATAGCTATTCTGGCGATGGCGATAATGCGTTAACCAATTCTAGCCGCTACAAGCAAAAATCAGTTACAACGTCCTGCACATGAAACGCCTACTGCGACCACGTCGGCGGCTGTGCCCCGATCATCGACGCTATACCCGTGCGGTTGTTGTTCGACTCGGGGCAGCAATACAGCGGTCGCGCCTTTCGTGATTGCATGCACGAAGCGGCAGCGCACGGCGTTGTTATCGTCCGACCGCAACGCGGTTATCGTTGGTCGGACGACGGGGTAACGCTCGACATCCTCGCGCCGTCTCTGCCGGTACTCGCCGATACCGGAGACGACATCAACGAAAACAGCATCGTCGCGATGCTGCATTATGGAGACTTCCGCGAGTTGTTCATGGGCGACGCCGGCGAGTCAAGCGAAGCGCGCCTACTCGCAAGCGGCGCCGACCTCCATGCCGGCGTCCTTAAGGTCGGCCACCACGGCTCGCAATACGCCTCAACGCCGCCCTTCATCGCCGCCGTCCGCCCACAAACCGCAATCATCTCCGTCGGCCGCCACAACACATTCGGCCATCCTGGGCCGTCCACGCTTGCAACACTCGAACGCGCCGGAGCCACGATCTACCGAACCGACCGCTGCGGTGCGCTATCTCTATCAGCAGAATCACGCCCCACCCCTGTCATCCCGAGCGTCGTCGAGGGACAGCCACGATGCGCCCAAGTGCGTTAGCGCTGCCCAACTGAGATTTGTTCACGCACGCTGGGACAGGTGTGCCGCTGATGCTCGTCGCCGCCGGGCCGCTCGCGGTTGCGCCGAACGCACCGCAGTCCGGCGGCTTCATCGTCGCGGCGTCCCCAGCTATCCATAGCGCGAAAGATCTCGACGGACTGCAATTCAAAGGTCACTGCTGCGTCGGCTGTGAGCGACTCGTCTAAGGCTTCCGGATTTGCGGGCTGCATCGGTAGTCGGCATTACGGTCGAGTCATTCTGGTCGGCCGCCTAGCGATCACGGATTGCAGGAAGAGTGTCATTCATCGGTGCCATGCTGACGGCGTGATGTGAGTCAATTCCCTACTGCGATCATGTCGGTGGCTGCGCTCCGATTATCGACGCGATGCCGGTGCGGATGTTGTTTGATTCGGCCCCGATCATCCACGCGACGCCGGTTCGGATTGTGTTTGACTCGGGGCAATCTTACGATGGGCCTACGTTTCGCGATTCTTTGCACGACGCCGAGATGATGGCGATGGACGGCTTTCTCGCGATTGCCGGGCGCCCCGTCCGATTGCGCGTTAGTGATGAGATAGTAACGTAACGCCACCTTGCGCCGGACCGTTGACATAGATTTGATAGTTTGCGCACGAATACGCCGGCCATCCGATCATTGAGTAGCTATTCTGATTCGGATACGTCAGTGCGAAGCTCTCGAGCTCGGCCGTTGTTAGCTCGCCTTCGGCCGCCGAAGGGCCATTGAGGTAGGCTTGATACGACTCGGCGGACACCGAGAACGACCCAGTCCCGTCTTCACACCCGATGTCGCTGAAGGTTGACTGCACATTGAAGAATGGACTCGCGGCGCCATAGCAACCGGTTACCCCGGGGCCGGCTTCGAGGATGCACACACCGAGATTATCGTAGCTTCCGCCGGGAATAACGTTGCCGTCGGCATCATTCACCGTATCGGCGGTAAGAAAACAGGTTTCTTGGAAAAGACATTCCGCGGTATTGTAATTTTCCGAAACGAATGCCACTTGCGCGGGGACGCCGGCGAGTTGCATCGAGAAGGTGTTCTCTCCGGCCGCAAGGCCAAACACGTGGGACGTGTCCGCTAGTACGTTGCCCGCGCCTCCAACCGACAGGCTATCGTCGACTTCGGCAGTGAACGTATGTGGCCCCGACGTCGATACCCAGTTTAACGTGCACGGCAGGACGGCGTTGCACGGCTGGCGCGTTTCATACGCGCCGTCGATCCACAGCGTAGCATAACGCGTCGACGGCGAGACGTAGGCAACGTTGCGCCTATTTGCGGCCGTGCTCGCTTGTGGTATACCAATCGCCAACGTGCCGCTCGCGCGCTGCGAGGTTGCGGCGGGAATGTTGCTGGACGCGGAGACGTTCGTCGATGTAGGTACGCTGCTCGACGTCCCGCCCGAACACGCATTCAGAGCGAGCGCCGAGGAAATCGCGAGGGACAATGGGAGTGTTCGCAGGTTCACGGTTGATCCTCTCGGTCGTATTAGCTGATCGTTCCGGCCGTACACGTATACGTTGGAAAGAACAGCATGGCGTAGGTTTGATTCGGATAGACGAGTGCGTACGTCGCGAGCTGCTGCGCCGACACTTCGCCGGCTTGCGGTGAGCTGTTGAGAGCCACGTTTTGGGCCTCGCCGAGCGCTTGGAACGTTCCGTTCGCACCCGGCACGCAAGTGGCGATAAACGGCGTGCCGTCGGTGAAGCCCGGCACGCCGACGAGCGAGTAGCACGACGACCCACTCGCGCTCGAGAGATAGAACAGCCCGCTGGGGTTGGTGTGTTGGACGCAAACGCCGCCGTTATCGAAGCTGCTTACCGCCGAGTTCGCCGAGGTGTCGCTGATGAATTGATAGGCGGCGTCCAAGACGTAATAGGTGCCGATGTAGCAATTGAGGCCCGCATTCGTGCCGGGAATTTCTTGACTCGTGCAGGCCGGATTGCCGGCCGCATAGCGAGATTGTTGTACGAACTCGATCTGCGCGGCGACGCCGTTGAGCGTCAGAACGGGCAGCGTATTGGCGCCGGCGGTGAGCGTCACGGTTTCGCTGTTGTCGGAGAGCACGGTGCCCCCGCCGGAGATCGAAGCGCTATTGTCGAGGGCCACGGTGAAGGTGTGTTGGCCGGACGTCGATGTCCAGTTGATCGTGCACTGGTCGGAGGACGATTCCGGACAGGCGACGCGGGTGGCGGCAGGGCTGCCGTCGATCCAGAGGTTCGCAAACGTCGTCGCACCCGAGTTGTACGCCGGTCGTCTGAGGGCGGCCGAAGCGCCGCTCGCGGGCGTCCCGACTGCCAACGTTCCAGTCGCGCTTCGCGGCGCCGCACTCGCAAGCGGCGGCGTTGCGGACGCGCCGCTCGCTCCGCCGCCGGAGCACGCGTTCATCGCGACGGCGAGAACGGCGAGGGGTACGAGGAGTCGCGGATTCATGTGGCGTTCCGGATCACGTCTTAACGGCGTGCGATTCCACCGTGATCGGCCCGTTGGCCGGTCCGGCTACACTGATCGTTCCGTTGGCAGCGCAGGTGTAGGTTGGAAAGTTATCTACCGCGAGCGCATTTTGGTTCGGGTAGGTGAGCCCGTATGATGCGAGCTGAGCGGAGGAAAGCTCGCCCAAGTTATTATCCTGGTATTCCACGGGAACCGCCGAAAACGTAAATGTACCCGGAGGAGCCGCCGGTACGCAGCCGGCGGTAAAGTACTGGAACGGTACAATCTCGATGCCGCTACACGTTCCGGCGAGAAATCCAACCGTCGATGTCGGCGCGGCGCAAACCCCGAAGTCATCGTAGTCGCCGGGCGGGACGATGTTCTGGCCGCTCGCATCGACGATGTAGAACGTGCCGCTGAAGCAATTCTGGCCGGGGTTCAAACCGGGGCACGCGTTCGGGCCAAGGTCCGTCTCCCCAATGAAGTCGATTCCGGCGGGTACGGCGTTGAGAATAACGTTGGGTAGGCTGTTGAGACCCGTTGTGAGGTTTTCTTCGAAGCTGTTATCAGCCAGCACGGTTCCCGGCCCCGACGGCGATGAACTGTTATCGACCTCGAGGTTGAATGCGTGTGTTCCGGCCGTCGACGTCCAGTTGATCGTGCACTGCCCTGAGGTCCCGTTGCCCCCACCCGGCGTACACGCTTGTCGAACGCCGGTCGTGCTCGAATCGATCCAAAGAGTAGCGTACGTCGTCGCCGGCGACACATATGCGGGCTTGCGCGCGCCGGCGGCCGTACCGCTGGTCGCCGGCATTCCGATTTTCAGGGTGCCCGTGGCGACTTGTTGCGATGAAACGGGCAAAGCCGACGTCGGCGCGGAGCCGGTGCTGCCGCCGCCGGAACACGCGGAAAGAGCGAGGGATAGGGCGACGAGCGGCGCGGCGTATCGGACGGTCAACATGAATTCCCTTTCAGTGGTGTGAGCGATGACGAATTACAAAGCGACGGTGATCGTGAGCGATGCCGTGATTCCAGGCTGCGACGTGAGCGTGAGCGTCGTCGTTCCGGCGCGTAAGCCGGTAATGCTGAAGTAGGTGTAGGTCAAGTCGTTCGCAAGCTGCACGGAGGCGATCGTCGGATCGGCGACCGCGATCGTGAACGGTCCGGCGTAGCCCGGCTCGGTGCAAGCGACGATGTTCGTTTGATCGACGCCGACGATATCGGCGGTTGGATTGCACGCGATCGGTGCTGCCGTCGGGATGCTGATCACTGCGGCCCCGCCGGCTGCTGCAGACGGTGTGGCCGTCGGCGCGGCCACGATCGCGCTCTCGGTGAGTGCGAAGACGTATTGTTCTTGCGCGGCAAGGTTGAAAGCGGTGGTGCCGCCCGTGCACGTAACCGTCGTGCCGATCGGCGTGCAGGTCTCCACGGTTTGGTAGCCCGCCGATTCGGTAACGGGATCAAAAAGCTTGAGGTGAAGGGTAACGGTGCCGCTTTGCGGGAGCCGCCGGATACTTTCTAGCGCCGCGTCCGGGACGGCAAACGTGAACGCCGGCACCGTCGTCAGCGCGACGTTCGTGCCGGTCACGATGCCGACGAATACCAGCGGTTGGTCCGTACCGGTCGGCGCCGGCGCTCCCGGCGGCGGCGAGGTCCCGAGCGACACGCCCGCGCTCACGCCGCTCGCCGAGCCGCCGAACGTCACCATCATCGTCCCGCTATAGCCGCCGGCGCTCGGGAGTGCGACGGACTGCTGCGTTCCAGCCGTCCCGTTGAGAACGACCGTTTCCAAAGTGGACGACGAACCGCCGGGCGGGGCCACGGGTGCGCTCGACATCGTCCCGGCGCACGCAGCCAGCGCGGCCATGGCCGCGAGGGCAACGAGCCCGCGTTCCGGGTGGGTTCGGCGCGCTTCAGGCACGTCGCTCGCTATCCTCGAGGTTGTTTTTCGGGGTGTAGGCCGTGAGGAACGCGACGAGGTCGACGATCTCGGTAAAGTAGCGCCGCTCTTGGGTCATGAGATGGACGACGCTGCCGCGCCAGGCGACCGGCCGAGCCTCGTCGGGCTCGAGCGATTCAAACCACAGATTGACGAGAAACGCGTCTTTGTGCCGTGCCATGCCGCCATGCTAGGCGGCGACCGTTCCGGGAGCGTTCCGGCGGTCAGCCCGCGAGGGTGAGGGCGACCTCGCGGCCGGCGAGATAGGCAAAGATGTCGATGTTCCAGGGCATGCGGCCGTACGCTTCGGCGAGATCCGGGGGGATGCTCAGTGCCTCATCGGCGAACGCTCGCGCGGCCTTCCGGGCAAAGTCGTCGGCCGCAGGGGCATCCTCCAACAGTGCGCTGGCCGCGGCGAGGTCCCACCAAAATTTTGCCTGCAGTTCGTGACTGGGCGTGTCCCGCGTCGTGGCAATAGCCGCGGCAATCGAAGTACGTGCCGCCGCCTCATCGAGCATTTCCGCGTAGACGCGCGCCCCAAACGCATGAGCTTCTGCTAGCGCCACGTGCAACTCGAGCTGCGCCAGTTCCGCCTTTGCCGCATCCAATTCGACGCACGCCTGCGAAAGGCGCCCGCTCCGTGCTTCAACCTCGGCCAGGTAGGCGTGGATATGCGCGGCATACGGGCCGGTACCCAATTCCCGTGCGTGCGCGAGTGCCGAAAGAAAGCAACGTTCCGCCGCTTGGACGTGTCCGGCCCGCAAAAGCGTCGTACCGCGATGTGCCTCTCCTTGCAGGGTGATCCAAGGCTGATCGAGCGCAAGCGCATCGAGTTCGTCGAGCAAGCGCAACGCGCCATCGGTATCGCCGAACCAGCCACGAGAGCCGGCAAGATTGAGGATGGCGGTCGCCAGGCCCGACATCTCGCCGATATCGGAGAACACGGCGATGGCTTGCTCGTACTCGACATTTGCCCGCGCGCTGTCGCCGACCACGCCTGCCGCCCAGCCTACGGTCAGCCGTGCGTTCGCCTCCGCGAACCGGTCGCCGATCAATAGCGCGCATTCCAGCGAACGCGCGGCGTCGGCCAAAGCGAGCGCGCGCCGTCCGTCGGTTCCGGTTGTCGCCGCCACCTGATAGAACTCCATCTGCAGCGAGAGGTCCCCGCATCCTTCGGCAACCGGACGTAGTTCGGCGATGAGATCCGACGCTTCAAGCGGCTCGCCGAGAAAGCGGAGCGCGTGCACGTGCAGCAGCTGTGCTCGCAAGGACGCATCGCGATCCGCGAGCTCGCCGAAATGCCTCGCTGCGCGGACGGCCGCCGCCGATGCCAGGCGAAACTCCCCATCCGAGAGCGCCTCGCTTGCAACGGTTTTTTCGAAGATCGCTGCGGCGCGCTCGGACGAGCCTGCGAGGAGCTCCAGGCGGGCGAAAGCGACGCGTTGGGCGGGCTTATCGTTCCGAAGCGCCGCGATCAGACGTTCGAGAGCTTCGCAAAGGCGCTGCTCGTCTTCGCCGGCGAGTTCGCACAGCAACTCGGCATCTTCACGTCGTTCCGCCGGCGCTACCATTCGCGCGAGCGCACGTTCGCGCGTCGCAACCAAGTCGTAGCGGAGTTCTCGATCTTGCTCGCCGGCACTCGTGAGCGCCAGGCCTGACGTCGCCGCTTCGCGGGCATCGACATTTGCGTAGACGCCGAGCGCGTAGCGCGCGCCGCCGGCGTAGTACTCGGCGGCGTGCCGCGCATCGCCCGCTGCCGCATAGTGCTGGGCGATCTCGAGCGCGCGTTCGCCGCCGGTGAAGAGCGTCCGCAGTGCTCGCGCCACGAAGGCGTGGATACGCACCCGCTCCGCTTCGGCGATGCCCGCAAGTATCGCGCCATGAATGAGGTGATGCGAGAAGGCGAACGTCAGACCACGACTGCGGCCACCGGCTCGGATAAGACCGAGCTCCATCGACGGCGCCAACGCATCGACCAGTTCGTCGTCACGCCAGCCGGTCGCCGCAGCTAACGTCTCGAGTTCGAAGCGCGCCCCCAGCACCGCGCCGTAGTGCAGCGCCGTTTGAACCTCTGAGGAAAGCCGCGCCAATCGCTCGCCGACGACGCCGCGAAGATCCGCGCCGCTGAAGGCTCGGCCGGCGGCGATGTCGCGCGCCGCCTCTGCCAGAAGCAAGGGTACCCCCTCGGCCCACGTGACCGCCGCGGCGAGCGCCGCGTCCGTCAGGTTGGGCGGCGCCGCACCTCCCACCGCGCTTGCGGCGTCCCGGTCCGTGAGGCGACTCAGAGCCAAACGTCTCACCCGCTCCGAACGCTCCACATCGCCAATCAGCCCGCGCGTGCGATGCGAGCGCGGCAACTCGTCGTCGCGATAGGTGCCCACGATGAGCACCGGTGCCAGCGCTAGCCGTTCGATCAGATAACCGATCAGGTCGATCGTGGCGGGGCCGGCCCAGTGAAGGTCTTCGAGCACGATCGCCAGCGGACGTGCGCGCGCGAGTTCCCGCACCGCTTTCTGGATCGTCCCGAACAGGCGAAGGCGCGCCGACCGATCGTCACTCAGGGTCGCCTGCGAATGCTCGTCGAGGAGTTGATCGAGCCGGGACGCGTCGCCGAATCGCATTGCCGGGGCGCTACGCAGGGCCTCAATCACCGCCTCGTAAGGATGACGTTCGCCGCCGGCCGAGGTCTCCCCGACGATCGTCATACCGCCCTCGCGCTCGATCGCTCGCGCAAGTTCGGCGACGAACCTGCTCTTCCCGATGCCCGCTTCTCCCGCGAGGAAAAGCGCCCCGGCGCTGCCGTCCGCGCTGGCATGCCATCGTTCGATGGCGCGCCTCATCGGCTCTTCGCGGCCGACGAACGGAAGCGCCGCATCGATCGCCGCGCGCTTCACGCTTGACGGTTCGCTGGTTGCGAGTCGCGTACCGCGAAGGATCGCATCGCGCACGGCGACCGTTTCGAGCATCGGGTCGGCGCGCATCTCATCCCTCATTCGGGAGGCGAACTGCGCAAACGTTGCCAGCGCACCGGCTCGATCTCCCGCTTCGTATCGAACGGACATCAACTGACGGACGATATCCTCGCGCCACGGGTCGTCTTCAAGCAGGCGGCGCGCCGACGCCGTCGCGGCATCGAACCGGCGCAGCGAGCGATCGCGTGCCACGGTGCGAGCGAGAGCCTCATTCGAAGCCTCGCGAAGCCGCTCTCGGTCGGCCGTCGTCCATTCGTCGTAGAGCGTTGGGAGCAGCAGTCCGGCGTACTCGGCGAGGGCATCATCGTCTCGGCCGTCGGCGATTGCGCGCTCGAAGGAAAAGACATCGACGCGCGCCGGCGCTGCGGGATTCCATGCCACCCGTTCCGGGTCTGCGTTCACGAACGGTTCGCTACCCTCCGTCGCCGGCAGTGCCGAAAGCAAGTATGAGAGGTTACGCCGCAAACTGCCCCGCGCTTTCTCTTCATCTTCGTCGGGGAAAAGTGCAAATGCGACGGCATCTCGCGACGGCGGCCGTTTGCTGTTGAGAATCAAGTAGCCCAGCACGTTCAGCGTCTTGCGCGGAAGGGGGTACTCGCGCAGGCCGTCTTCCGAAAGAACGCGCGGCTGACCAAAGAGGGCGATGCGAACCGTACCCGATGTCATGATAACTTGCCGCCCAAAGCGAGAAGATTGGGCCGGAAGCTACGGTTCGACAGTCTTTTGTCGCATCCCGTGCGCAGGCGTGCGACCGCGAAAACGGACGTCGCTATCGGCGCAAAGCGATAACTCGCGACCGCGTCGATTAGCGGCCGGCGTGTCAACGAAGAAGGTTGCTACGGAGCCGTTCCGCCAGCCGAACACTCGCCTCGATCTCCACTTTGCGAATTGAGACGGAATCGACGTTGATCCCGAACGGAACACCCAGGCGGCGGCATAAGGACATGAGCTCAATCCCGGTTGCCGCAGCATACTCGAGGGACGCATCGAGCGGGTCGTCGGCGTGCAAGACGGATTCGATCGGGGCGACGACGTGTTCGGCCTTGGCGATTCCCACCGGGCCGACAGCATTCAAGCGTTACGCTCACACGTCGCCGTGCAAACCCACATTCTCCATGACGCGCTGACTAGAGCGTGGACAATTTTTGCCAAGAGCGGGATGCGAGACGCCCATGGACTGCTCGGGATCGCGGCGCAGGTTTGGCAGAATCGTCGTTCCGGGCCCGCAGCACGCCAGGCGTTCCAGGCCCTTTACAGCGAGTGGCGCGGTGATCCGAAAAGGCTCAGCCCGGACTTCAATCTCTTGCCCAAAACCGACTGAGGAGGTTCCACCAGTCAACCTAAACGGCAAGAAACGCGAGCGCGTGTGTCCTACGGCCTAAGGCTGACCGCGCCGCCGGGGGTCGGCTCTGCGGTTGAGCGCGAAGCCCGCGTCGCCGGCACCCGAACGGGTCGGGCCGTAGCACCTCGTTAGGAGCCAGCCGGCGACGGAGGGGGCTATCCCTCGGTATTCCACATACGATTCTCACGGCGATCATGTCGGCGGCTGTGCGCCCATCATCGATTCGATGCCGGTGCGGCTGCTGTTTGACTCGGGGCAACAATACAGCGGTCGCGCCTTTCGTGATTGCATGCATGAGGCGGCAACGCACGGCGTCCAGATCGTGCGACCGCAACGCGGATATCGTTGGACGGACGACGGAGTGGCATTCGAAATCCTCGCACCATCGCTGCCCGTTCTCGCCGATACCGGCGACGGCGGCGAGTCAAGCGAAGCGCGACTGCTCGCAAGCGGCGTCGACCTTCACGCCGACGTCATCAAGAGGTTCTGGCGCCATCGATGCCGTTTCTCGCCGATACCGGCGAAGACGTCAACGAAAATAGTATCGTCGTCATGTTGCGCGCGGATGGCTTTCGCGAGTTGTTCATGGGCGACGCGGGTGAAGCGAGCGAAGCTCGGCTCTTAGCAGCAGGTATCGACCTCCACGCAGATGCGGTGAAGGTCGGTCACCACGGATCACGCTACGCTTCAACAACCGGCTTTGTCGCCGCCGTTCACCCGCAGATTGCAGTAATCTCGGTCGGCCGACACAACACGTTCGGCCATCCGGCGGAGGCGACGATCGAAGCATGGCATGACACCGGTGCCGACATTCTACGAACGGACCAGTGCGGAGCCATCTCCCTGGTCGCTGGATCGGCGACGACAACGCTCGGATGCGCTCATTGATGAAGGGCACGCTCTCCTTTGGCCGGCGGCAGCGGCTGCCGCGGGGCCCGTTAGAGCGTCATGTACATCACCAGTGCGTCGACAAAGCCCGCAGTCGGATGGAGAAATGCACCCGGAAGCCGGCCGACGATTTCAAATCCTAACGACTGCCAGAGCCGCACGGCGCGCTCGTTGACGCTGACAACGAAGTTGAACTGCATCGCTCGATAGCCAAGCGCTCGCGCGCGATCAAAGGAATGGGCGAACATCTGCCGCGCGATTCCTCGCCCGGCATATCCGGAGCTCGTCATGTAGCCGCAATTACAAACATGGCGCCCGCCGCCGAGCTGGTTGGGTCGAATGTAATAGGTTCCCGCGAGTTCGCCGGCATCGTCGACAACGAAGGTCTCCTTCTCCGGATCCATCCAGTAGCGCAGTGCGGCATCTTTACCAAGATCGCGATCTAATGGATACGTCTCGCCCGCCCGGATCGTTGGGCCGATGATCTCCCACACAGCGTTCTCGTCGGCAGGCGTCGCGCGGCGGATGACCGTCATCTCTTGCCGACGGCTAACGCGTGCGAGGCAAGGGCGCGATCGACGGTCACGAGCCGAAAGTCTTCAACGCTGCACTGCGCGAGCAAGAGACGATCGAACGGGTCGCGCGTCGCCGGTTCCGGGCGAACGGCGGCGAGAACGTGGCGCTCGTTGATCGGAATGAGTTCGATTCCGGCACTGACGATGAGGTCCGGGAGGATGTCGAGCGCGCACGCTAGCTTTAGCTTGCCCAACCGCCATTTTATCGCAATTTCCCACAGACTCGCAACGCTCACGTAAAACGCGGAAGCCGTATCCTCCAGCACCGTCCGCGTCGAAGCAGGCAGCGTTGTTGTTCGTTCGTTGATGATCCCCAAGACGACGTGGGTGTCGAGCAGCAGCCTCATTTGTCCGGGGGTAGCGGCTTCAGGAGCGCATCTTCCGCCAACGGCTCGTCGAAGCCGGCCGGCATCGACGTGACGGCGCGACCCATACCGTTGCGTTCCTTGAATTCCGCTAGAGCCGCCAGGCAAAGCCCGAGCTGCGGACGGTGCGGCACGAGGTCGAGGACCGGCCGGCCGTTGCGCGTCACAACGATGGTCTCCCCGTTCTCAACCTTACGTGCGAGCTCGGTAAGCCGGTTCTTCGCATCTCGAATCGAAACGGTCCTCATATCTAATTGTGGCCACACGTAGCTACCTTTGTCAAGGCGCCGCGAATGAGCCCTAACGGCCGCCGCTCCTTCGCGTGCCCGCTTTGATGTGAGTCGATTCCCTACTGCGATCAGGTCGGCGCGATTTGAAGCCTTCGAAGAGCGTCGCGACTTCATTGCGCAACCACCGCAGCGCCGGATCCGCATCGCTTCGCTCGTGCCAGACGATTGCAACGGTTATTTCCGGAAGCGCGAAGGGCGGCCTCACGTAGGCGATGTCGCTGCCGGGAAACATCGCCCGTCCGGCCGAGCTTGGAACGAGCGCTATGAGGTCGGTCCGCGTGAGGATCGTCGGCAGAACCGCATAGGTCGGGACGCGCATCACGATCTGATCCGGCGAAACGTTCGTCGCGAGAAAGGCCGAAGCGTCGTCCGTCGTTCCCACAAGCGACGTCACCACCACGTACCGCGCCTCTCGAAAGAGCGCGGCTGACGGGCGCGCCAGCGAAGCCGGGTGCCCGGCCCGCATCGCAAATGCGTACCGATCGACGAACACCGTTTGACTGCGGATGGTCGCGGGCGTAGCCCTGATGATCCCGATACCCAGGTCGACGCGGCCGGCATCGAGATCGCCGAAGATCCCCGCGTCCATCGGTGAAAAGCGAAGCCGTACGTCCGGCGCCGCGGCCAAACGAGGTAGCAAGAGGGCAAGCAGCGTGACCGCTCCAAAATCCGTCGCGGCGACGCGGAATTCTCGCCGCGACTCGTGCGGAACGAAGACAGGCGTCGTCAGGATATTGGCGCGCGCGATTTCCACGATCGCGGCGATCGGATCTCGTAGCGACGCCGCCAGCGGTGTCGGCTCCATGCGGCGCGCCACGCGAAGAAAGAGCTCGTCGTCGAACAAGAGCCGCAAGCGGCGTAGGCCTTGACTCACGGCCGGCTGCGGAATATCGAGCGCGCGCGCCGTGGCCGAAACGCTTCCCAGCCGGGCGAGCGAGTCGAATACCACGAGCAGGCGCAGATCGAGGGTCGCTAGATCGCGCACGCCGCTCTACTCGGGGGAAAATATATACATTTCCTGCATAACACGGTATGCCTTAAAATGGCTTGTTCGCATTCTTGGAAATTATCTATACTCGTCGGCAACCGCTCGGCAACAAATCACCAGCAGCCCGACGAGGTCCGATCCATGGACGCACAGATCCCGGCAGTGCCACCCCCGCGCGGGCGCGGGCAATATCAGATGCTAACGCGCACGAACGCGGGCACGCCCGCCGGCGAATTACTCCGGCGCTACTGGCAACCGGTCGCGCTCAGCAGCAGAATCACGGCCGGCGGTGCGCCGCTCGCCGAACGCGTGATGGGCGATGATATCCTCATCTTCCGCGACGAGGACGGCCGACTCGGCGTTCTCGCGAAGAGATGCGCCCACCGCTGCGCGGACCTGAGTTACGGCCGCGTTGAAGCGGGAGGCCTGCGGTGCGTCTATCACGGCTGGGTGTTCGACGTGAACGGACGCTGCCTAGAGACGCCGGCCGAGCCGCCGGCCAGCACGATGAAGGATCGCGTGAGGCAGCGCGCCTATCCGTGCCGCGAAGCCGCCGGGGCGGTCTGGGCCTACTTCGGTCCCGGCGATCCGCCGCTCTTTCCCACGTTTCCCGCGCTCGCGGATTCCGCCTACGTTTACGCCACCCGGTGGCAAGGCGACGCCAACTGGCTTCAGGCAAGCGAAGGCAACATCGATCCGGTGCACACGTCTTTTCTTCATCAGATCGAGCCGAAGGATCCGGAAATGCGCAAGCGTTGGGGCGTCTTCTCGGTCAATGCCCGGCCGGAAGTCAGCGCCGTCGAGACGCGCTTCGGCGTCCGCCTGTTCACCAAGCGTCGCCTCCCCGAGGGCGACGATATGCTGCTACGCGTGACGAATTTCGTAATGCCCAACGCGTGCGCCGTCGGCGGTTTCGAAGGCAATCTCGGCACCGGCGGGCTCACGATGATTTGGGACGTACCGATCGACGACGAGCATCACTGGCGCTATGAGTTCATCTTCCACCGCAGCGGTAACCTCGACACGACGACGCTCGACGCGCAATACGAGTCGGAGAAGGTCCCCGGCGATCGCATGCGACGCACCGCGGAAAATCGCTACCTGCAAGACCGCAACGCCATGCAAACCGGGGAGTCTTACATCGGCCTCGGCGAGTGCTTCTCCGTTCACGATGTGTTCATTACGCAGTCGCAAGGCGTCATCCACGATCAATCGGCCGAGTTTCTCGGCACCTCGGATGTTGCGATCATCAAAGCGCGACGCCAGCTCGCAACCGCCGCGCGAGCGGTCGAAGAAGGCCGCGATCCGGTCGGCGTCGTCAGGACGGAAGCCGACAACGATTTTCGCGACCTGATCGTCGTCACCGAAGTCGTCCCGCACGACACCGACCTCGATGCGTACTGCGCGGCGATCGAACGCGACGGCACGCTCTATCGCATCGAGCCCGCGATCACTTTGCGCGATCGGTAGGCGCCGTTTTCGCTCGCTGGAGCTCCTCAACGGCGTCCTGAATCCGCTTCCGGCGAGTTTCGGGTTTGACGGCCTCGTCGATGCGCCGGATGATGAAATTCTGCCGTCCGGGCGGGAGCGCTTTGAAGCTTTTCGTCGCTCCCTCCGCTCGCAACGCGGCGAGCAAATCGGCCGGGTACGCGACGTCGGCGCGGTCGAGAACCGTGATTCGTATGTGCACCGGATCGCCGGTTTTTGTTCGCGTCTCTTTTCGAACCTTGGCTCTGATGCGGATATAATGCCGGCCGCCTCCGACGGGGAAGAGGCTCACCTTAAACGGTTCGGAGTCGTTGAGGCAAGCCATGACGAGGACGGCGGCGTGCGTCCCGAGCGCCTCGGTAATTCGCTCCGGAACCGGAACGGCGCAATAGTCCATACCTTCCGCCCAGTTCTCGAGCGTCGCTTCGAACGACAGCTGCTTGCCTGCGGTCGGTGCGTTTTTCATAGCTGTTGCTGCTCCAAGCGAAAGCTCCACGGACGACGGAGGGCACAAGCGGACGTAGAATTGGAGGGGCATTGCGTCGATGCCAATGACGGAGAAGCGGTTGTTATGAAGGCGTTCGAAAAGCCCGGGAAGCGTCCTTGGATTCTACCGGCGGCCGTGCTTGTGGCCCTCTTAGCCGCTTCGGCCGGAGCCGTTCGGGCGGCCTCCGTCCCGATGCCGGGGGCGACCGTCATTGCGAACGGACGGTCGATCTTTCAGACCGGCCGCGATTCTGCGGGAAACCGGATATCGGCAAACCCGCCTGCCATGTACCCCAGTTGTGCGGCCTGCCATGGCCCGAGTGGCGTCGGCGGACGACATCTTCCAGGCGGAGCCGTAAGTGCCGACCTTCGCTACGCGGCACTCGTCACGCATCAGCGACACCCGTATACGATCGCGTTACTGCAACGTGCGATCTCAACGGGGGTCGACGATGACGGCGCAAAATTGAACCCCGTCATGCCGCGGTGGAAACTCTCCGCGCGAGATCTTCACGATGTCGCGACGTACGTCCAAACGCAGTTGAAGTAGACCGTACGCTACGGAACGGGCACCGCTTCGGGCGCCAACATGAAAGCGTCGAAGAACGCCGCCAGTTCGTCGTAGGCGTCGAGCGGCAACACCGCTGCGACGAACTGATCCGGACGCACGACGACGACGCATCCCCGTGCACGGTCGATGCCGCGAATCGCGAAGATGTCTTCGGCGCGCGGGTCGACGCAGAACACTTTCTCGTAGTCCTGTAATCCGTAGCGACCCTTGGCCGGCACGAGGAACGGCGGAATCGTGGCCGAGTCGACCTCACGATGGGGCTGCTGGAGAACGGCGCGCACGTCGATCACGGCGTCGACGTCGGCGCCGCGCGGGGTGTAGCGGCGGATCGGCGACGCGGGCGACGCATCGAGGAAATCGCACAGGGCGCGCACGGGCGAGCCGGGCGCGGCACCCTCGGGCGTAGCGAACGCGAACAGGCGCCAGCGACCGTCGGCCTTCACAGTGTGGCCGAGATGAATGCTCTTCGCATCCCAGTAGCGGATGACCGGCGCCGAATGGAAGCGCATCCCTTGCACGAAGCCGGTCGCGAGGTGCTGGTGGGTGGACTCGGCGACGACGAGGTTCGGCCGGTAGTGCGTGGTCACGCCCGCCGTGTGCCGGAGTTTCTCCGTGAAGTAGCGCTGGAACTCGGCGGGATCGACGCCGCCGGCGTCGGGATTCGCGGGGTCCTTGGGCGGCGTGCTGAACATGCGCGACCACTCGTGATCGTGGTCGATCAGATCCTGCGCGCCGGTCCGGCGTTCGGACGTATACGTCTTGAGCAGACGCCACGACGCTGCGCCGCGTAGCACCGCTGCAAGCTTCCAGCCGAGATTGAACGCATCGGCAACCGACGTGTTCATCCCCAGGCCCGCCTTCGGACTGTGGGTGTGGCACGCATCGCCGGCGATAAAAACGCGCGGCCGGCGCCGATCGGCCTCGGCCTCGGGGACGTCGTCGAAGCCGTCCGTGATCCGTTGACCGATCTCGTACACCGACCACCACGCGACTTCTTTGACGTCGAACGTGTACGGCTTAAGCAGGCGCTGTGCCGCCGCGACGAGCCGGTCGCTCGTGATCTTCCGATCGCCGACGCGCTCGTTATCGCTGAGTTTGTCCATCTCGACGTACATGCGAAACAGATATCCGCCCTCACGCGGGATGAGGAGCGCGTTGCCCTCGTTTGCCGTGAGGATCGTCGCCTTGAAGCGGACGTCGGGGAAATCCGTGACCGCGAGGACGTCCATCACGCCCCAGGCCTGATTCGCGAAGTCGCCGTGCAGCGCGCGCCCGATCGATTGCCGGACCGCGCTGCGCGCGCCGTCGCAACCCACCGCATACCGTGCGCGGATCGTCTCGATCTCGCCCACGTGGCCCGGATCGGTGCGCTCGATGCGAGCGACGACCGGATGCGTCGACGCCGAAGCCGCGCCCTCGTCCGCGCTGGACGCATCCACGATCAGGCTGACGAGCTTGCGTGAGTAGGTCGGCTCGAGACGCGACGCCGAGTTCCGCATGACCTCGAGCAGAAAGTCGTGGACGCGCGCCTGGTTGAGGACGACGTGCGGAAACTCCGAGAGGCCATCCTCGACGTCTTGGGTCCGGCCGCTGCGCACGATGTGCTCGCGCCGCCGCTCGTCGGGACGCCAGAACGTCGTCTCGTTCACCCAATAGGCTTCCTTGAGAATCTTCTCGCTGAAGCCGAAGGCCTCGTACATCTCCATGCTGCGGCACGAAACGCCGTCGGCCTTTCCGAGGACCAACGGCTCTGCGGTCTGCTCGAGCAGTTCGACGGTGATCTCGGGGAACGCCGACAACTGAGCAGCCAGGGTCAGGCCCGTCGGGCCGCCGCCGACGATGAGGACGTCGACCGCACGCTCGGATGCGTCCGCCGGCGTTGCGTGACCGTCGCGCGCCGGGCTGATGAACGGATCGCGGGCCTGGAAACCGTTGAGATAGAATTGCACGACGTTTCCCTTCGATGCAAACCCAGCGCTTTGCTCCTAGTTAGGCAGGGCTCAGGCACTCATCCGTTGCGCCGGGACGCGGGACGAGCGCGCGAAGAACGGCTCGACGTCGATCGTACCTTTCGTCGACTTCGCCTCGCCGTATTCGAAGTCGATCCAACCAGCGTTGAAGCCGTCCAGCATCTGCGCGCGGGGCGTGGAATTTCGCATCTCTTGCGATGAGAA
>Ga0302279_10003611_pt1 | contig 18993 bp, 20 predicted proteins | sample III_Bog_N3_3_FD_194541 | JGI IMG/M metagenome (GOLD analysis project Ga0302279, IMG submission 194541) | Peat permafrost microbial communities from Stordalen Mire near Abisko, Sweden - III_Bog_N3_3 | ecosystem: Environmental > Terrestrial > Soil > Wetlands > Peat | place: Sweden: Abisko...
GCCGCCGCGCCCGAGGGCGGCGCGAAAGACATTCGCGGCGAAGCTCAGCCGGCCGTCCGGGAACACCAGCGCCTCGGTCATGCCGCCCGCACCAGCCGCCGATACGCCGTGTCGGCCGCCGCCAGATGCCCCGGCGATGCGTCGGCCTTGCCCGCCAGCGCCTCGCCGGCGGCGGCGCTCAGCATCGCCGCGGCCAGCCCCAGCGGCCCGCCGAACAGCAGGCTCGCCGCCCCCGCGACGGCAAGGCGCAGCGCCGGCGGCACCGAGTCGCCGGTGAGCTCCCGGTAGATCGTGCCGACCCCCGGCACATATTGCAGCGGGTTGAGCGCGCTCAGCACGTCGGCGAAGCCGACATGGCGCGGGTCCCAGTCGGCCGGCGCGGCCAGCGCCGGCGCGGTGCCGTGGTCATGGCCGGGGGCGATGGGTGGCAGGGCACCGGACATGCTTCACAACTTTCTGCGCGCGGATCGGCGCGCCACCACGCCCCGCAGCAAGCGCGGTGCCACCGCCGCTCAGTCCGGCAGGTGCCCGAAGCGGGCGACCTTGGTCGCCAGATAGCGGTCGTTGACGCCGTTCGGCGCGATCAGATGCGCCTCGCGATGCACCGTCAGGCCGCAGGCCGCCAGGGCGGCGACCTTGTCGGGGTTGTTGGTCAGCAGCCGCACGTCGCGCAGGCCGAGTTCCTCCAGCATGGTCGCGGCGACCAGGAAGGTGCGCTCGTCGGCGCCCCAGCCGAGTGCCCGATTGGCCTCCACCGTATCCAGTCCGCGGTCCTGCAGCCGGTAGGCGCGCAGCTTGTTGACCAGCCCGATGCCCCGCCCCTCCTGCGCCAGATACAGCAGCACGCCGGCGCCGTCCTCGGCCATGCGCTTGATCGCGCCGCGCAACTGCGGCCCGCAGTCGCAGCGCAGGCTGCCCAGCAGGTCGCCGGTGAAACATTCGGAATGGATGCGCACCAGCGGCGGCGCGGTCGCCGCTTCCGGCCGGCCGACCAGGATGGCGAGGTGTTCGATGCCGGCGTCGGGGCCACGGAACGCCACCACGCGCGCATCCGGCGCGTCCTCCAGCGGCACCTCGGCCTCGGCGACGCGGACCAGATGGGCCGCCATCGTGCCCGGATAGGCCAGCACGTCGGCCGCCAGCACCCCGAGCAGGCCGAGATCGGCGGCGCGTTCGGCGGCGGCGGGGGCGAGCGGTGCGGCAATGCACGCCGGCAGCAGCCGCGCCAGCTTGGTCAGCGCCAGCGCCGCCCCGGCCAGCGCCGGCACATGGCAGACCGTCGGGTCGGCGGCGAAAATCTGCTCGGCGGTCGGGTCGGCGAGGCTGCGCAGCGACGCCGGCTCCAGCAGCGCGCGCGGCAGGCTCAGCGCGACGGCGGCCTCGCCCGGATCGACCGGCCGGCGCAGCACGGCGGCGGCGCGGGCCGGCGCCAGCAGCAACACCGGGGCGGCGCCCGCCAGGGCCGCGAACTCGCCCAGTCCGCGCGCCCCGGCGGTTTCCACCGGCAGCAGCACCAGACTGTCCTCACCCTCCAGCAGCACCGGCGTGCCGCGCCGCAGGTCGGCCACCGCCCGATGCACCGCGCGCACCCGCAGCACCGACGGATCGGGCGTCACGCCCGGCTGCAACGGCGTGGCGACGAAGCGGGAAAGGGCGTGGTCGCGAGGGGTCACGTGCGTCATGTCATCACAGATAGGTCGGCGGGACGGATAGGGCGAGGACGGTATGGCAGAAATCCATTTGCGTCGCGCGTCATCGCCGGCGCTGTCATCCTGGGCGGTCACGCAACGGTTAACAGGAACCGTCGTTTCCCGACAGTCGCGCAGATGTGTACGTCTTGAACCGCGGCAAGGCGATCTCCACGATAATGTGTGCCGTCGATTCCGGCGCCAGCTCCCGCTGGAGCCGAGTCGCCGCAAAAAGGAAGAGATGTATGTCCGGCGAACGGCCCATCCTGATCGTCGATGACGATCCTGGCTTGCGCGCAATGCTGGCCGAACAGCTCGCGGTGGATGGCGAGTTCGTCGCCATCGAGGCGGGCAGCGTCGCCGAAGCCGAAGTCACGGTCGCCTCCCGCGGCGGGCGATTCGACGCCATGATCCTCGATGTCGGGCTGCCGGACGGCGACGGGCGCGACCTGTGCGTCAAGCTGCGGCGCAACGGCATCAAGGTCCCTATCATTATCCTCACCGGTTCGGACGAGGAAGACGACGTGGTGCGCGGCCTGGAATCGGGCGCCAACGATTACGTCGCCAAGCCGTTCCGGCTGGCCGAACTGCTGGCCCGGCTGCGCGCGCAGTTGCGCACGTTCGAGAACAGCGAGGACGCGGTGTTCAGCATCGGGCCGTACACGTTCCGCCCGTCGGCCAAGCTGTTGCAGGAGCCGCAGCGCAACCGCCGCATCCGGCTGACCGAGAAGGAGGCGGCGATTCTGAAATTCCTGTATCGCGCCGGCACGCAGTCGGTGGCGCGGCAGATCTTGCTGAACGAGGTGTGGGGCTACAACGCGGCGGTGACAACGCACACGCTGGAGACGCACATCTACCGCCTGCGCCAGAAGATCGAGCCGGATCCGGCGAATGCCCGCCTGCTGATCACCGAAGGCGGCGGCTACCGCCTCGACCCCGAAGGCCTGCCCGCCAGCGTCGCCGCCTGAGGGGACGCGGGCCAACGCCGAGGCCATTCCGGCAAAACCCGGAATGGCACCATTGCGCCACAGCGCGCGACCAGCCCGCCGCTACTCCTTCGCCACCTTGCGCGCCGCCGCGAGCGGCACCGCCGCGGCGGGCTTCGCCGGCGCGGCCTGCGCATGCGCCAGTTGCGCGCGCAAAAACTCCACCTCGGCGCGCAGCGCATCGACCTCGTCGTGCGGTCCCGGCGGGGCCTCGGGCGGCGGCTCGGCCGTCTCGCCGGTACGCGCGAACGGCGCGAACAGGCTCATCGCCCGCTCCATCATCGCCAGGTTCTGCCGCCCGACCTCCTCCATGCCGAACGGGAAGAAGCTGCCCATGGTCTGCTGCACCGCCTCGCGCATCTGCTCCTGCTGGCGGGCGAAGGTCGACAGCGCCTGTTCGAGGTATTTCGGCACCAGGGTCTGCACGGAATCGCCGTAGAACCCGATCAACTGCCGCAGGAACCCGGTGGGCAGCATCGCCCGGCCCTTGTTCTCCTCCTCGACGATGATCTGCGTCAGCACGCTGCGGGTGATGTCGTCGCCGGTCTTGGCGTCGAACACCACGAAATCCCGCCCTTCGCGAACCATCTCGGCCAGCGTGTCGAGGGTGATGTAGCTGGAGCTTTCGGTGTTATAGAGCCGGCGGTTGGCATATTTCTTGACGACGACCGTCGATGGGTCGCTCGGCTTGGCGTCGGGTTCGGCTGGCAACGGCTGCGACATTTGTGGCCTCGCGGGATGCGGACGAGCACCGTAGCATGATGCATTGCAACAACCCAACCGGCAGGCAGGGCAATGCGGCCCGCGTGGCACAATTTTCGCCGGCCGGGCGTGCTGTCGGGCGTGTTTGGCCAGGAGGAAGGATGACGGATGAACGACGGGCCACCGTCGGCCAGCCCGCCGGGAGTCGATTTGCAGGCCCTGGCCCGCGACTGGATCACGCTGTGGCAAAGCGAACTGAGCGCCGCCGCCAGCGATCGCGAATTGCAGGAGTCCTGGCAGGCGCTGGCCGGCCTGTGGGCCGGGGTTGCCGGCGCGATGCTGCGCGGCCTGCCGCGCGGTCTGCCGGATGATCGGGGCGGCGGCCGCGCCGCCGCGCCGGGAGGCGCCGGGGCCGCTGCACCGGCGGGGTCCACGGCCGCTGCTGCTGCATCTGATGCTCGCGATGCTGAAATCGAGCGCCTCGCTCGGCGCGTTGCCGACCTGGAGCGCCGGCTGGCCGGGCTCGAACGCGACGGCGGCGGCTGAGGCGCTCGCCGCCGCCGTGGCCGCCGGCGGCGCCGAGGCGGCGACGGCGTTCCCGCAAGCGGTGCTGGCGGACGTGCTGCGCCAGGACAGCGCGCTGATCGCCGGCATCGCCGCCTATCGCCGCCACCCCTATTTTCGCGATTTGCCGGACCCGCCGACCATCTGGGCGGAAGGCGAAACCCGCCTGCTCGACTTCGGCGGTGCCGGCCCGACGGTGCTGTTCGTGCCCAGCCTGATCAATCGCGCCTATGTGCTGGATCTGGCGCAAGGCCGCTCGATGCTGCGCTGGCTGGCAGGAAACGGCGTCCACCCGCTGCTGCTCGACTGGGGCTGGCCGGGCGAGGCGGAGCGGCGGTTCTCGCTGACCGACTACATTGCCGGGCGGCTGGAGCGGGCGCTGCTCGCCGTGCCGGGGCCGGTCGTGCTGGCCGGTTATTGCATGGGTGGGTTGCTCGCCCTGGCGGCGGCGCAGCGCCGGCCGGACCGCGTGGCGGCGCTGGCGCTGCTGGCGGTGCCGTGGGATTTTCACGGCGACGACCCGGAACGCGCCCGCACCGTCGCCGGCATGCTGCCATTGCTGGAACCGGCGCTGGCGTTCGCCGACACGCTGCCGGTCGATGCGCTGCAACTGCTGTTCGCGCTGCTCGACCCGTACGGCATCGCCGACAAGTACCGCGGTTTCGCGACCCTCGACCCGGACAGCGAGCGGGCAAAACTGTTCGTCGCCCTGGAGGACTGGCTGAACGACGGCGTGCCGCTGGCTGCCCCGGTGGCGCGCGAGTGCCTGCAAGGTTGGTACGGCGAGAACACGCCGGCGCGGCGGCAATGGCGCGTCGCCGGCCTGCCGGTCGATCCGGCGGCGCTGCGCCTGCCCGCCTTCGTCGCCGTGCCGGCGCGCGACCGCATCGTGCCGCCCGAGAGCGCGCGCCCGCTCGCCGCCCTGATTCCGGGGGCGGTGCTGCACACGCCCGGCGCCGGCCATATCGGCATGGCCGCCGGCTCGACCGCCGAGGCGGCGCTGTGGCGGCCGTTGCGCGACTGGATACGTTCCGGTTGATCCGCATCAAGGCTGCCACGCAACGCAACCCCTAGGCAGCCTGTCGTATCGTTGGAATACACGGTGCGGCGCACCAAGATCAGAGCAGGCGGGCGGCTGCCCGCAGGGGAGAAGCCAGAATGACCGACATCGTCATCGTCGCCGCCGCGCGCACGCCGGTGGGCAGTTTCAACGGCGCCTTCGCCGCCGTGCCGGCGCATGTGCTGGGGAGCGCCGCGATCCAGGCGGCCCTCGCGCGCGCCGGCGTCGCGGCGGCCGAGGTGGACGAGGTGATCCTCGGCCAGGTGCTTACCGCGGCCCAGGGGCAGAACCCGGCCCGCCAGGCCGCGCGCGCCGCCGGCCTGCCGGACAGCAGCACCGCGTTCGGCATCAATCAGGTGTGCGGCTCCGGCCTGCGCGCGGTGGCACTGGCGGCACAGCAGATCCGCACCGGCGAAAGCAACATCGTCGTCGCCGGCGGCCAGGAAAGCATGAGCCTGTCGCCGCACGCGCAGCACCTGCGCAACGGCGTCAAGATGGGCGACCTCGCATTCATCGACACGATGATCAAGGACGGGCTGTGGGACGCCTTCAACGGCTACCACATGGGCACCACCGCCGAGAACGTGGCGCGCGCCTTCCAGATCACCCGCGAGGACCAGGACGCGCACGCGCTGGCCAGCCAGCAGAAGGCCAGCGCCGCGCAGAAGGCCGGCAAGTTCAAGGACGAGATCGTCCCCGTCACCCTCAAGGGCCGCAAGGGCGATGTGGTGGTCGAGCACGACGAATATATCCGCCACGATTCCTCGGCCGAAGCGTTCGCCAAATTGCGCCCGGCGTTCAGCAAGGACGGCACCGTCACCGCCGGCAACGCCAGCGGCCTGAACGATGGCGCGGTGGCGCTGGTGGTGATGTCGGCGGCCGAAGCCGCCAAGCGCGGCCTGACGCCGCTGGCGCGCATCGCCTCGTTCGCCACCGCCGGCGTCGATCCGGCGCTGATGGGCACCGGCCCGATCCCGGCCAGCCGCAAGGCGCTCGCCCGCGCCGGCTGGAAAGTGGACGACCTGGACCTGATCGAGGCCAACGAGGCGTTCTCGGCGCAGGCCTGCGCGGTCAACAAGGACCTCGGCTGGGATCCGGCGAAGGTGAACGTCAACGGCGGCGCCATCGCCATCGGCCACCCGATCGGTGCCTCGGGTGCCCGCGTGCTGACCACGCTGCTGTTCGAGATGCAGAAGCGCAATGCCAAGAAGGGTCTCGCCACCCTTTGCATCGGCGGCGGCATGGGCGTGGCGCTGACCGTCGAGCGCTGACCGTGCCAAAGGTTGCACCTGCGGGTGCAACCTTCCGGCGGCTTGACGGCCCCGCCCCGGTCGCGCACATCCGCAGAATGTCGCCCGATCCGTTCGTCCTGCCCGAAGATTCTTCCGCCGCCGCGGCGATCGCCGCCATCGCCGACGAATTTTCCGTGTTCGACGACTGGATGGACCGCTACCAGTTCATCATCGAACTCGGCCGCAAGCTGCCGCCGTACCCGGACGCCTGGGCCGACGACGCGCACCGCGTGCCGGGCTGCCAGAGCCGGGTGTGGCTGGAAGCGGAGGTTCGCGACGGCCGGCTGTATCTGGCCGGCGCGTCGGACGCCGCCATCGTCTCGGGCCTCGTCGCCCTGCTGCTGCGCGTCTATTCCGGCCGCACGGCCGCTGAGATCGCCGCGACCGATCCGGTGTTCCTGAAAGACCTCGGGCTGATCGAGGCGCTGTCCACCAATCGCGGCAACGGCATCGCCGCGATGGCACGGAAAATACGCGAGGTGGCGGTGCTGCGCGCGGCGGCCTGACGCTACGGCAAGCCCGCCAGATAGGCGGCAACCGGGCCGGTCACGGCCACGCCCGCCAAATCCTCGGGCGCGAACAGTTTTGCCGCGACGATCTCGCGGTGATCCAGGCGCAGCGCCGGCAGCGCCTCGAACCGCAGCGCAAAAAAATGCACGTGGTCCGGCCGCCCGTCCCAGCGGCCGCTGGCGCTGCCGGCCGGGGTCAACTCGGGTGCGGCAAGACCGATTTCCTCGGCCAGTTCGCGCCGCGCCGCCGCTTCCGGCGTCTCGCCGCGCCGCACGCCGCCGCCGGGAAAATTCCACGCGCGGCGATACGACGGCCGCACCAGCAGCAGCGCCCTCCCGACATGCACCGCGACCAGCGCGCCCTGGTGCGGCCGGGGCCGCAGGCGGAACCACAGCACGGCGAGCGGAAAGGCGAGGCGGAAGGCGGTCCGCCACGCGAGGTCGATCAGCCCGGCGATGGCCCGGCCCCGGCCAGCGCGGCCAAAAGGTCCGCATGCACCCGCGCATCGCCGGCGGCGAGAATGGTACGGTCCGAGGTCAGCGTCAGCCGCCGCCCGGCCCAGTCGGTCATCACGCCGCCGGCATGGCGCACGATGGCGTCGAGGGCGGCGTAGTCGTGGAGGAAAAAACCGTCGGAGGCGATGGCGTCGATGCGGCCGGCGGCGAGCAGGCCGAACACCATCCAGGTATCGCCGTTGGCACGGCCGGCGGCCCGGCCGCGCAGCGGCCGCAGTACCTCGTAGCGGTGCCCGGCAAAACTGTCGTAGCCGGTGGTGCTGAGCACCGCATCGGCCAGCGTGGCACACGGGCGCACCGACATCTTCGTGCCGTTCCAGGTGCTGCCCAGCCCGTCGGCGCCGAGGAAGCGGTCGCGGGTCAGCGGCTGCTCGGCCAGCCCCAGCACGATCTCGCCCGCGTGCGCCAACGCGATCAGCGTGCCGAACAGCGGCAGGCCCTGGATGAATTCGCGCGTGCCGTCGAGCGGGTCGACGATCCAGACGAACTCGGCGTCGGCGCGGTCATGGCCGAACTCCTCGCCGATCACGCCGTGCCCCGGATGCACCCGGCGGATCGCATCGCGCAGCGCGGTCTCGACGTTGCGGTCCACCTCCGTCACCGGCGAGCCGTCGCCCTTGGTCTCCACCGCGACCGGGCCGCGCGCATAGCCGCGCAGCAGATCGCCGGCGATGTCGCCGAGCGCATGGGCGAAGGTCACGAGGTCGAGCGGGCACTGGGGCATCGGCAGATCCTAGTCGCTGCTGTCGGGCACGGCGGCGGCGGCGAGCATGGCGACGACCTGATCGGACAGGTCGGCAAGGGCATGGCTCATCGCGGCGACGTGGTCGCGGGTGCTGGCGGTGGCGGCGGCGGCGGTCAGCCGCAGCGTGCGGGCCTCGGCCGGGCGGCGGGCATCGCTGTGCCGCAGCGCAACCTGCGCCACCAGCACCAGTTGCCCGCTCGCCTCGGCGTCGAAGCGTTCGACATCCAGTTCCAGCACCAGATCCGGCGCCGTCGAGATCGCGCCCGCCTCGGTGAACACCGCCGTGTCGGGCAGGCGCTCGACCAGATCCTCGGTGAACACCCGGTCCAGCATGCCGCCGAGCGGTTCGCCCCAGCGCTCGTTGTCGGCCAGCTTCAGGCGGAAGGCGGCGGAGGAGCGGACGATTTCCGGCCGGTCGAGATAGCCGGCCAGCCCGATCCGGCGCACCTCGATGCCGCGCACCCGCAGATGCGCAACCGCGCCCGGCAATGCCGCGAGCGTGTACAGGTCGGCCGCCGGCGAGGCGCAGGCGGCCAGCAGCAGCGCGAGCAGAAGCCAGACCGGCCGCATCAGCGATTCCCCAGCCCGCCGCTGCGGCCGCGCAGCAGCGCTTCCGGATGCTGGTCCAGGTAGTCGGCCAGCAGCCGCACCGAGCGCGCGGTGTCGCTGACCTGCTCCAGCAGGCGTTGCAGGTCGCGGCGGAATTGCGAGTTCTCGCCGTAGCCGACATCGGCCGAGCCGACCAGCTTGCCGGCGCGGTCCACCACCGCCTGCAAGCCGAGTGCGATCTCCGGCAGCCGCTTCAACGCCGGCCCGGCGTCGGCGTCGGCGGTATGGGCGAGCGCCTGCACCGAGGCGAGCGTCTCGTTCAGCGCCCGCAGGCTCTGCCGGATCTCTGGCCCGTCCGTCAGGTTGCGCGCGCCGGCCAGCGCCGCGTCGAGATTCCTGGCGATGTCGTCGAGCGGCAAGGCGTTGAGCTTGCGCAGGATCTCGGAAATGTCCGCGGTGATGCTGTCGAGCCCGCCGGCAACGGTCGGCAACACCACGACGCCGTCCTTGAGCTCGACCGTGGCCGCGGGAACGTTCTGAAAATAATCCATGGCCACCAGCAGCTGCCCGGTCAACAGGCTGGCCGAGCGCAATTGCACGCGCAACCCCTGCGCCACCATGCGGCGCGCGATGTCGATCTGCTCGTTCTCGCGCATCTGGTCGGGGCGCAGAAAGCGCTCGGGGTGGATCTCGAACCGCACCGCGACGCGGGATTCGACGCCGCCGGGGTCGAATTCCAGCGCGACCGAGCTGACCGAGCCGATCGGGATGCCGAACAACTCCACCGGCGCGCCGACCGCAAGGCCGCGCACCGAGCCGCGGAAATACACCAGGAAGGGAATGCGCTCACGATAGCCGGCATCGGCGGCGGCAGCCTCGTCGCTGAACAGGCGGAAGCTGGCGCCGGCCGCCACCGGCTTCTCGCCGCGCGAAAACAGCGGCGAATCGAACGCGATGCCGCCGGAGAGCAGGGCTTGCAGGCTTTCCACCCGCAACTGCACGCCCTGGGCGCCGAGTTGCACGTCCAGCCCCGAGGCGTTCCAGAAATGCGTGCCCGCCCGCACCAGCTGGTCGTACGGCGCGCTGACGAACACATGCACGTCGATGCCGCGCTCCGGTTGCAGCGGATGGGCGTCGTAGCCGAGCACCTCGCCGGCGGGAATGTCATGGTAGAACAACGGCGAGCCGCTCGACAGCGACCCGATGCGGTCCGCCCGCAGCGTGTACGACGTGCCCGGAATGTCCGAGCGCACCGCCGGCGGCTCCTCCAGCCCGAGGAACTCGGTCTTCGGCGCGCCGCGCACCGCGCCGGGATCGAGTTCGATATACGAACCGGACAGCAGCGTATCGAGGCCGCTGATATTGCCGGCGTTCAGCCGCGGCCGCACCACCCAGAAACTGGCGCTGGTGGTCAGATAACGCTCGGCATCGCGCAGCATGTCGGCCTCGACGGTGACGTGCTTCATGTCGCCGTGCAGCGCGATGCGGCGCACCGTGCCGAGTTCCACCGCCTTGTGGCGGATCTTGGTCTGGCCGGCGACCAGCCCCTCGCCGGTCAGGAAGGTCAGCGTGATGGTCGGGCCGCGCAGGTAGAGTGCGCGCCAGCCGAGGTAGCCTGCGATCAGCGCCGCCACGATCGGGATCAGCCAGACGAAATGGAACGGCCGCCTGCCATGCACCCGCGCTTCCGGCACGTCCTCCGGCACCGATTCGCTCATCGTGCCGGCCGCTCCGGGGCATCCCACATCAGGCGCGGGTCGAAGCTGTGCGCGGCCAGCATGGTCAGCACCACCACGCCGCAGAACGCGACCGCCCCCGGCCCGGGAAACACCGAGGCGATGGCGCCCATGCGGACCAGCGCGGTGAGGATCGAGACCATGAACACGTCGATCATGGACCAGCGGCCGACCGAATCAACAAGGCGATAGATCAGCGTCCGCTCGCGCAGGCGCCAGCGCGAGCCGCGCTGCGTGGTCAGCAGCAGCAGCGTCAGCCCGACCAGCTTGAGCAGCGGCACCACGACCGAGGCGAACAGCACGAGCAAGGCAAGCGGCCACATGCCGGCATCGGCCAGTTCGCGCACGCCGCCGAGGATGGTGCTCGGCGTGCCACGGCCGAACCGCACCAGCGTCAGCACCGGCAGCAGGTTGGCCGGCAGGTAGAGAATGACCGCCGCCAGCATCAGCGCCCAGGTGCGCGCGACGCTGTTGCGCTTGCGGGCAACCAGCGCGCTGCCGCAGCGCGGGCAGGCGCCCACGGCATGGCTGACCAGCCCGCAACTGTCGCAGCCGATGCGCGGGCCGTGCGCGGCCAGCGGCGGCTGCCCCGCGACAACGCCGGCGTGCTCCATGCGCTCCCAGATCGCCTCGTCGTCGAGCGCCGAATCGGCCGCCGCCGTCGCCATCATCAGCCCGGCCAGCGCCAGCACCGCGCCGCCCACCTCGACATGGGCAATCGCGATCAGCCGCGTGTAGGCGACGAACACGCCGAGCAGGAACACTTCCACCATCGACCACGGGTTCAGCCACTCGACCCAGCGGAACACGGCATACAGGTGTCGCGGCGGGCGGGGGAAAGTCAGGCCGATCAGCACGTAGGTCAGCGCCAGCAGCCGGCCGAGCGGCGCGCCGAGGGTGGTGACCAGCACCGCGAGCGACAGTTCCCAGACGCCCTGCTGCTCCAGTTCGGCGGGGCCGGTCAGCATGGTGGTGGTATGCGTCTGTCCGCCGACATCGACGTCCATGAACGGCAGGCGCAGCGCCAGCACGAACAGCAGCAGGCCGGTCACGGCGAGCGCCAGCGAGCGGCCGACCGGATCGGTGCGGCGGCGGCGCAGCACCGCGGCACAGCGCGGGCAGCGCGCCACCGCGCCGCGGGGCAGCGACGGCAACCGCATGAACAGCCCGCAATCGGGGCATTCGCGCAAGCGACCGTGGCCGCGCACGTCGGTTGCCGGGGCGGCCGGTCCGATGGCGGCGAAGGCGGGCATGGCTGGCTCCCGAACGGCAGACCGCCCAGCCTGGGACACGCCAGGCCGGAAAGCGGCCTGTGTGTAGCAAACCGCGGGGCGTGCCGCCATGCAGCACGGCGGCCCGGCGCAGGCCGCCCTTGACTTTCCGGCCGGCGCATTCTTTCTACCGCGCCTCGGACCTGGTTTCCCGCATGTGCGGGGGGGCGGCGCCGGTAGGGGTGTAGCTCAATTGGCTAGAGCGCCGGTCTCCAAAACCGGAGGTTGGGGGTTCGAGACCCTCCACCCCTGCCAAACCGAGCCGATTCCGGGATGATTTCCCGGTGCGGCATCCCCACTTCCAGTGATCCGTCAGCGTGAAGGGCGTCAGAGGAACATGAGCGGCGTGGCGTTCCATCCGGTGAAATTCGTCCGCGAGGTCCGCAGCGAGATGGCCAAGGTCACGTGGCCGTCGCGCAAGGAGACCCTGGTGACGACCGGCCTCGTGCTCGCCATGGCGGCGTTGGCGACGGTCTTTTTCTTCGTCGCCGATCAGGTGATCGGTGTCGGGGTGCGCGCGCTCTTCGGCGCCAGCGTTTGACGGAGTTATAGCATGGCCAAGCGCTGGTACGTCGTCCACGTCTATTCCGGGTTCGAGAAGAAGATCGCGCAGCAGATCAAGGAGCAGGCCGCGCAAAAGGGCCTCGCCGACCATTTCGACGAGGTGCTGGTGCCCTCCGAGGAGGTGGTGGAACTGCGCCGTGGCCAGAAAGTCAACGCGGAGCGGAAATTCTTCCCCGGCTACGTGCTGGTGAAGATGGAACTGACCGACGACGCCTGGCATCTCGTCAAGGACACGCCAAAAGTCACCGGCTTCCTGGGCACAAAAATCCGGCCGACGCCGATTTCCGAGGCGGAAGCCGAGCGGATCATGAAGCAGACCCAGGAAGGCGTGGAACGGCCGCGCCCGGCGATCCTGTTCGAGATCGGCGAACAGGTGCGCGTCGCCGACGGCCCGTTCACCAGCTTCAACGGCACGGTCGAGGAAGTGGACGAGGAAAAGGGCCGGGTGAAAGTGTCCGTGTCCATCTTCGGCCGTTCGACGCCGGTGGAACTGGAATACAGCCAGGTCGAAAAAGTCTGACGCGCGCTGCCGGCGCAAGCCGGCAGCCGAAACGACCCCCGGCGTGCGGCGCGCTCAGATCGCCGGGGCAAAACTCTCGGCCGGGGCCTCGGCCGCAGGCTCCGGCGGCTTGGCGGTGCGGCCGAGATAGCGGTCCATCACCTCGGCCGCCGGGCCGTCCGCCATGATGCGGCCCTGCTCCATCCAGATCACGCGGGTACACCAGTCCAGCACCACCTGCGCCATGTGCGACGACAACACCAGAATCTCGGCGCCGCGCACCAGATCCTCCAGCCGGATGCGCGCGCGCTCCATGAACTGCGCGTCGCCGGCCAGGAACCACTCGTCCATCAGCAGCACCTGCGGCCGGATCGCGGTGGCCAGCCCGAAGCCGAGGCGCACCAGCATGCCCGAGGAATAGATCCGCACCGGCAGGTCGAGGAAGTCGCCGAGGTCGGCGAAGTCGCGCACATCGTCTTCGAGGCGGCGGATCGCCGCCGGGTTGAGGCCGTTATACAGGCCGCGCAGCATGATGTTCTCGCGCCCGGTCAGGTCGAGGTTCATGCCGAGTTGCGGGTCGAGCAGCGCGTTCAGGCTGCCCTGCACGCGCACCGTGCCGACCACGGGTTCGTAGATGCCGGCGAGCGTGCGCAACAACGTGGTCTTGCCGGCACCGTTGGTGCCGACGAGGCCGAGGCGGTCGCCGCTGGCGAGCGAGAAGGTGATGTCGCGCAGCGCCGCGACGACGACGCGGTGCTGCGCGTCGCTGCCGATGCGGCCGGAGACGCGCGAAAACACCATCTTCTTCAGGCTGCGCGCGTTGCCATGGTACAGCGGGAAATCGAGGTCGACCCCGCGCACGTCGATCTTGGCGCCCATCGCCCTACACCCAGTAGGCGATGCGGCCGCGCACGCGGGCGAACAGCCACCATGCGGTGCCGCACAGCGCCGCCGAATACAACAGCGCCGAGAGCAGCGTCATCGCCGTCGGCAGCGTGCCGAGCAGCGGCGCGCGCACCAGATCCATCAGCGAAAAGAACGGGTTGAACGGCAGCAGCCACTGGCGCTGCGGGCCGGCCAGTTCCGGCTTCCAGATGATCGGGGTGACGAAGAACGCCATTTGCAGGATGCTGCCGACGATCGGCGGAATGTCGCGGTAGCGGGCGCACAGTGCGCCGAGCAGCACCGACAGCGCCAGCGCGTCGAGCAGCCAGATCGCGAACCCGCCGATCGCCAGCAGCGCCTCGGCGCCCGGCCAGGTGCCGAAGATCGCGAACACCGCGATCACCACGACCATGTTGTGCGCCAGCACCATCACGTTGCGCAGCACGATCCGCGCCGCATACAGCGTGTACGGCATCCGCACCGAGCGGATCATGCCCTCGGCCGAGGTGTAGGCGAGGCAGGCCTCGGTCACCAGCGAGCCGAGGAAGCCCCACAGCACCAGCGACAACACCAGGAACGGCAGGTAGTTGCGCATGTCCATCTTGAACAGGCCGGCGTACAGCGTGCCCATCGCGGCGACCATCACGGCGGTGGACAGCGTCAGCCAGAACGGGCCGAGCACGGAACCGCGATAGCGCAGCTTGATGTCGAGCCAGCTGAGCGTCCAGCACAGGCGCCACAGCCGCGACGCCTCGCGCAGATCCAGCACGGCCAGGCCATTCCGCGAGGCCGGGCCGGCGTCAAGATCGAGGGTCGCCGGCTCGCGCGCGGCAATCTGCACAACGGCACTCATCGCGAGCGCGGCGATACAGGATCGGGCGGGGCGCTGCAACCATCGCGCGTGGGCGTCTGCCGCATCTCCGGCGCCTAGCTGCCGGGCGGCGGCGGCGGCGCGCCGCGCGCCAGCCGGGTTGGGTCGCCGCCGGTGATCAGCACGCGCTCGCCCGGCCGCAAGCCGAGGTCGTTGGCCTGCACCACCGAGACGGCCGGGCCGGCATCCTCGCGGACGATGAATTCCACGGTCTGCACGCCACCGGTCTGCCCGCCGCCGCCGCCGCCGATGGCAACGAGAACGCTGGCACGCGGGTCGCCCGCGTCCGGCTGCGCCGGCCCGGTCAGCAAGCGGATGGCCACGATGGTGCCGGCCCCGGCGGCCACGCCGCGCGCGGCGCTCTGGCTCGCCACGGCGGGCTGTGCTGCGCGCGGCGCGCAGGCGGCAACGCCGAGCGGCAGCGCCAGCACGGCGACGGCCACGGCGGCGCGGACGGGGACAGGCATCGGGCGGTCTCCTCGGGGCGGGCCGTCGTGCCGCTCATATAGCAGCGCCCTTGCGTCCGCCACCGCAGCCGACACCGGCTTTGCGGCGTTTTCGTGGATGCCGCGATGACACAGATCCGTGGCGAAAGCCATCCGAACCGAGCGAGGATATTGCATGCAACATTGATTTGCCGTAGGGGCTTAGCCGAGTTTCCTGAGCATCCCGCTCAAAGACGGCCGGCAAGGTTGTCTTTCTGGGCGGCGGGGTTGTTGTGCCCCGCCCCGACGGAGGTTTGCGCCCGAATGACGCGTCCGCAGCCGACCCGCCACGCCTTCCGCGTCGTGCGCCTGAGCGCCGTCATGGCGACGCTCGCGGTGCTCGCCGGTTGCTCGCATCCGGCGCCGCAGGTCAGCGGCAGGCAGGAAGCGCAGCAATACGCCGCGCACGCCCAGCACAACTACACCCCGCCCGGTCCGCCGGACGACCCGTGGGGGCCGTACATCGCCGAGGCGTCCGGCAAATACGACGTGCCGGATCGCTGGATCCGCGAGGTGATGCGCCAGGAATCCGGCGGCAGACTGTACGAGAACGGCCAGCTGATCATCTCCGGCGCCGGCGCGATGGGGCTGATGCAGGTGATGCCGGAGACCTACGACGGCCTGAAGCAACGCTATAGCCTGGGCGACGACCCGTACGACCCGCACGACAACATCATGGCCGGTGCCGCCTATATCCGCGAGATGTACGACCTGTACGGCGCGCCCGGCTTCCTCGCCGCCTACAACGCCGGGCCGAAGCGGCTGGACGACTATCTGACGCGCAACCGGCCGCTGCCGGACGAGACACGGCATTACGTCGCCAGCATCGGCCCGTACATCGCCGGCGTGTATCCGCAGCACACGTCGCAGGCGCAGCAATACGCGATGAACCAACTCCCGATCGAGATCCCCGCGGGACCGCGCTATCCGAAGTCGCATAGCGGCGGGGCGCCGGTGGCGCTGGCCGAGGCGCGGCCCGCGCGCGCAGCGCCGTCGCGCGGCGAGATCGAGGTCGCCGAGCTGCCGGCGCCGCCGCCCGCCGCCCCGCCACCGCCGCCGGTGCTGACGGCGTCGGCCGATCCGGCGCCGAAAGTCAGCCGCGGGTTCCATCTGATTGGCAAAGCGATGGCAGATACGCTGCCCACGCATACCGGCGGCCCGGCCGGCGGCAACTGGGCGATCCAGGTCGGCGCGTTCGGCAACCAGTCGCAGGCGATGGCGGCGGCCGAGGCGGCCAAGGGCCAGGCCAGGATCACGCTGGCCAGCGTCCGCCCGGTCGTCGGCACGGTGCATCAGCCGAAAGGCACGCTGTATCGCGCCCGCCTGACCGGCCTGTCGCGCGACGCCGCGATCCAGGCCTGCGAGAAGCTGTCGCAGCACAAGGGCAACTGCATGGTCGTGTCGCCGGACGCGCAGTCCTAGCGGGTCGGCGGCGCGAGCCTAGCCGGCCGGCGGCGGCAGCGACCGCCGTCCGGCATCCTCGGCGCGCATCTCGATGCGCGTCACACGGGTCACAATGTCGGAAATCACTGCCCCGGCCACCATGGTCGCCGCGGCGGACGAACCCGGCTCCTACCGCGCGGCAGGGCGGACCAGTTGCTCCAGCAGCAGGTCCATCGCCTTGCGCTGTTCGGCGATACCGACTTCGAGCCGCGCCAGCGCCGCGTCGATTTCGCGTTCCAACGCACGCCGCCCCATCGGCGCGGCCGGCGCCGCAGTGTGCGTCCCCGACTTGCCAACGCGGCCGACGTTCCCGGATTTGGCTGGCATGGGCCTGGACTGCTTCGTCGTGATCGGCGCCTGATCCCCAATCTTAGCCAGAGGCGACGCCAGCGCCGAGCGAAAACGTTACGGTCACCGCCGCACCAGTTCGATCGACCCCTTGGACAGCGTCTCCGACCCCGCATCCGTCACCAGCGATGTCCGCCCCAGCGTCATCGCCAGCCCCTGGGCGGCGTCGAAGGCGATGATGTGGATGAAGAACACCATGCCCGGCCGCGCCTCCACCGCCTGCCCGGCATACAACATGGGAAAATCCATCCAGTTCGGGGCATAGGTGGTGCCGAGCGCATAGCCGCAGGCGTTCAGCCGCGCCTCCCGCAGTCCGCGCGCGTCCAGCGCGCGGGCGTGGGCAAAAAACACGTCTTCAAGCGCCGCGCCGGGCCGCAGCGCCGCCTCCGCCGCCAGCAGCGATTCGGCGCAGGCCGCGTGCATCGCCACCAGTCGCGGATCGACGCGGCCGATCACGAACGTGCGCATCAGGCAGGCGTGGTAGTGCCGGTAGGCGCCGGCGAATTCCAGCGTCAACTGGTCGTCGGCGTCGAGGTGGCGGCGGCCGGTGTAATAGCGGCACATCTGCGCGCCGGCGCCGGAGCCGATGATGTACTCGTTGGCGGGGTCGTCGCCGCCGCCGCGGAACACGGCGGCCTGCATGTCGGCCAGAATGTCGCCCTCGAACGCGCCCGGCGCGGTGCGCGCCTCGGCGGCGGCAAGCGCCGCGTCCACCAGTTCGCCGGCGCGGCGCACATATTTTATCTCCGCCGGGCTCTTTGTCAGGCGCAGCGCCGAGATCAGATCCGACGCATCGGCGGTCGGGGCAAAACCGTCCAGCGCGGCGGCGAGGCGCTGGCCGTTGCGGGCGGTCAGGCCATACGCCTCCCACTCGACGCCGAGCGTGCCGCCGGCAACACCCAGTTCCGCCAGCAGCGCGCGCAATTCCCGCGCCGGCGCGGCATCGGCGCCGTCCACCCAGATGCGCACGTCGGCGACAATGGAGGTGAAGCGCGCCTGCAACCGGTCCGGCGCGCGCGTCAGCAGCGCCAGCCGGCCGTCGTCGGTCAGCACCAGACACTGGAAATAGACATAGCCAAAGGTGTCGTAGCCGGTGAGCCAGTACATGCTCTCCTGGCGAAACATCAGCAGCGCGCGCAGGCCGCGCCGTTGCAATTCGGCGACGGTGGCGGCGCGACGCGCATCGAACTCCGCGCCGGAAAAATGCGTGTGCTCGCCCTGGGTGATGATCGCCATGCCGCCCTCCGTCGCTGCGCTGGCGGCGACGATGCCACGCGTGCGGCCGATGCGACAGCGTGTGCAGGGCGGACCTGCGCGGCAGCCCGGTTGTTCGTGCCGGCATGCGCCGACAGCATGGCGGCAACGCCCGAGGGATTCGATGCAGCAACGCCGTGACCATCTGGATGCCGCGGCGATCGCCATCATGGTGCTGCTGTGCGCGCTGTGGGGCTTTCAGCAGGTGGTGGTGAAGATCTGTGTGGCGCAGGGGCTGCCGCCGGTGCTGCAAACCACGCTGCGCTCGGCGGGTGCTGCCGCACTCGGCTGCCTGTGGCTGGCGTGGCGGCAGGGCGCGGGGCCGCTGCGGGCGCTGCTGCGGCCGGGCGAAGCGACGGCGCCGGCGCTGTGGCTCGCCGCGATCTTCGGCATCGAGTTCATCATGATGTATGTCGGCCTCGGCCTGACCACCGCCTCGCGCGCGGTGCTGCTGATCTACACCGCGCCGTTTTTCACGGCACTCGGCGGCCATCTGTTCATGCCGAGCGAGCGGTTACGCTGGGTGCAGGCGCTCGGCCTGCTGGTGGCCTTCGGCGGCGTCGCGGCGGCGTTCGCCGACGGCCTGTGGCACGGCGGCGGCAACCTGACCGGCGACCTGCTGTGCTTCGGCGCCGGTGCGCTGTGGGGCGGCTCGACCGTGCTGGTCAAGGGCAGCCCCGGCCTGCGGCGGATCGACGCCTCCTCGCTGCTGGTCCTGCAACTCGGCGGCTCGGTGCCGTTCCTGATCGTCGGCAGCGCGCTGTTCGGCGATCTGAGCCGCTTCCCGGATGCCACGGCGGTCGCGTGGCTCGGCCTCGCCTACCAGACGGTGATCGTCGCCTTCGCCAGCTATCTGGCGTGGTTCTGGGTGCTGCTGGCCTATCCCGGATCGAAGGTGGCGGGCTTCACCTTCCTGACGCCGCTGTTCGGCGTGCTGAGCGGCGGGCTGGTGCTGGGCGAGCCGATCTCGGCAGCGTTGCTGGCCGGGCTGGGCGCCATCGCGGTCGGGCTGAAGCTGGTCAACCG
>Ga0302279_10003612_pt1 | contig 18993 bp, 19 predicted proteins | sample III_Bog_N3_3_FD_194541 | JGI IMG/M metagenome (GOLD analysis project Ga0302279, IMG submission 194541) | Peat permafrost microbial communities from Stordalen Mire near Abisko, Sweden - III_Bog_N3_3 | ecosystem: Environmental > Terrestrial > Soil > Wetlands > Peat | place: Sweden: Abisko...
TGCAAACCTTCGGCACGGCGGTGTTGTCGCGCGACGCGCTCGCCGACGCCTTCGATGCGAGTCGTTGAGGCCGCGTCGCGACGGCCGCCGAGCGTTTGAGCCTCACGCACCGACTCGCGCGCGGGACGCGCTGCCGCATCCTCTGCGACCGTCGACCGCAGCGCCTCAAGCGTGCCGCTGCTCTTCGTGCGCCAGCAACCAGCGTGCGGCCTCGGCCAGGTTCGCACAGGTGAAGTCGGCCGGCGGGTCGGCGATGTCGCAGGACGCGTGGTCGATCGCGTCGGCGATGCGGATGCACGCCGCCACGCCCGCGGCGCGGCCGGCCAGGATGTCGGACGGCTTGTCGCCGATCATCACGCAGGCGGACAGGTCGAGCCGCAGGTCGCGCGCCGAGCGTCGCAGCATGCCGGGCGCGGGCTTGCGGCAATCGCATTGGCGTCGCCAGGCGGCCAGCGGCGCGTCGGGCAGGTGCGGGCAGTGGTGCACGCCGTCCAGCGTGATGCCGTGCAGCGCGAGTTCGCTGTGCATCCACGCGGTGAGGTTCTCGTATTCGGCCGGGCCGTACAGCCCGCGCGCGATGCCCGACTGGTTGGTGACGACCACCAGCGCCCAGCCGGCGCGTTGCAAGGCGCGCAGCGCGTGCATGGTGCCGGGCATCCACTCGAAGTCCTCGGGCCGGCTGACGTAGCCGCGGTCGTGGTTGAGCACGCCATCGCGATCGAGGAAGACGGCACGACGCGGCTGGATCATCGCATCGCCTCCGCTGCATGGATCGCGGTGCGGGCGCTCATGTCGCGTCGGCCGCGGCCAGCCGTGGCGTGGCGCGGATCCGGTCCATCAGCGACGTGGTGGAGAATCCTTCGACGAACGGCAACGCCACCGCGTGGCCGCCCCAGCTGCGCACCAGCGCGCTTTCGGCGAGCTTGCTCATGTCGTAGTCGCCGCCCTTGACGTAGACCGCCGGCCGCAGCCGCGACAGCAGCGCGATGGGCGTGGGCTCGCCGAAGATGACGACGGTGTCGACGCTCTCGAGCGCCGCGATCTGGAACGCGCGATCGCCTTCGCGGTTCATCGGGCGGTCGGGGCCCTTGTCGAGGATGCGCGCCGACGAATCGCTGTTGATCGCGACGATGAGGCGATCGCCGAGCTGGCGCGCCTCGGCCAGGTAGGCGATGTGGCCGCGGTGCAGCAGGTCGAAGACGCCGTTGGTCAGCACCGTGCCGGGCTGCGACGCGAAGCGGGCCACGGCCTCGTCCACGTGCATCAATTTCCGGAGCGGATCGAATCGGTTCATGAGAAGTCTGACGGTGACGGGTGCGGTGCCAGCGGCGAACTCACGCGAGCGCGGATGCGCGTCGTTGGGTCGTCGAAGTCGCCAGGCCAGTGTGACGCCGCGGTCGAGCGACGGCGCATCCGCACGTGCGGGCAAGTGTTCATTCTCGGATCGATTTCACGATCCTTGCAGGTTTGAAGTTGGCAATCGGCTTGCCCGACGGCGGGTGGAGCAACGTTGTTTCGACTTTTGTTTCGGGCCTGTTTCAGTCGCCGGCATGCGCCGCGGCAAGATCCTGCGACGACAGTGATGCGACTGCGTCTTCGAGCACGCGCGTGACGCGCGCGAGCACGCCCGCCCAGTCGCCGGGCGTCGCCTGGCGGAACAGCCGCATCGACGGATACCAGGCGGTGGAATCGGCCTCGAGCCCGTAGCGCCAGTCGGGCGTGTGCGGCAGCAGCACGAAGGTCGGCTTGCCCAGTGCGCCGGCCAGATGGGCGACGGCGGTGTCGCAGGTGACGACGACGTCGAGGTGGGCGATGAGGGCGGCGGTGTCATCGAAATCGCTGATCGTCGCATCGAGATCGATGAAGTCGGGCGGCATGTCGGCGCCGGCCAGGTCGGCGCGGCCAGCGCCTTTCTGCAGCGAGAAGACGCGCACGCCGGGCATGTCCGCCAGCGGCCGCACCACCGCGAAACCCGGCGAGCGTTCGCGGCTGTTGCGCAGCGCGGGATTGCCGGCCCAGGCGAGGCCGACCGCGAGTTCGCGGCCGGGCGCGTGGCCGTGCGTGGCCAGATGTTGCCGCATGCGCGCGCCGCGCGCCGCGCACGCGCGCAGGTACGGCGTGCGTGCGGCGGACGTCGAAGGCCCGAGGTCCAGCACGTGCGGCAGGCTCATCAACGCGACGTGGGTGTCGAACGGCGGCGGCTCGGTGCCGCGCACGACGACCGCCGCGATGCCAGGTATCCGCGACGCCAGGCCCTGCAGGCCATCCATGACCTCCAGCACGACGCGTCCGCCGCGGCGCACGACGTCGGGCACGAAGCGCAGGAACTGCAGCGCGTCGCCGAATCCCTGCTCGGCCCAGGCGAGGATCGTCCGGCCGTCGAGCGCCGAGCCATCCCAGGCCGGCTGCGCGCAGTCGCGCGGCGCGGGTTCGTTGCGCCGGAAGCGCCATTCGTATTGCCGGAAGCCTTCTTCGAAGCGGCCGGCACGCAGCAGCGCGAGCGCGCTGTTCCAATGGGCGTCGACATGGGCCGGATCGCACTCGATGGCGGCCTGGAACGCGGCGAGCGCGCCGTCGTGCAGGCCGAACTGTTCCAGCGCGATGCCCAGGTTGTAGGCCGGCTCGGGCGAGCGCGGCGCGCACCGCATCGCCTGCTGGAAGGCCTGCAGCGCGCCGGCGCGGTCGTCGCGCGAGCGCAGCAGGTTGCCCAGGTTCGTCCAGGCGTCGGCGTAGTCGGGCCGCGCGCGCAGGGCCGCGCGGTAGGCCGCCTCGGCGGCGTGCGGCTGGCCCAGGCGTTGCTGCAGGATGCCCAGCAGCGTCCAGGCATCGGCGCGCAGGGGCATCGCCTCGGCCGCGCTGCGGGCGTGCGGCAGGGCGTCGGCATCGCGCCGTTGCAGGAACAGCGCGTGCGCGTGCGCCAGCGCCGCGGCGGGGGCGGCGAGCGTGGGCGTGGCTGTTTCCATGTTCGCAGGGTAGGCCCTCCCGGCGCGGGCGTTGGCCTGAAAAGACGGCCTCGCCCGGGCCTTCTCCGCGCGCCGGTTTGAGACAATGCCCGACGGTGCAAACGGTGTTCGGGGAGCGACGATGGGCAAGGGGCGGTTCGAGGCGTTCAGCGACGGCGTGCTGGCCATCATCATCACGATCATGGTGCTGGAGCTGCACGTGCCGCGCGGCGCGACGCTGGCCGCGCTGGTCGAACTGTGGCCCGTGTTCCTGAGCTACGTGATCAGCTTCATCTACGTGGGCATCTACTGGAACAACCACCACCACTTGCTGCACGCCACCACCAAGGTCACCGGCGGCATGATGTGGGCCAACCTGCACCTGCTGTTCTGGCTCTCGCTGATGCCGCTGGCCACCGGCTGGATGGGCGAGAACCACTTCGGCGCGGTGCCGTCGGCCGTGTACGGCGGCGTGTTGATGGCGTCGGCGGTGGCGTGGTTCATCCTGCAGATGACGATCGAGCGCGCGCAAGGGCGCGACGGGCTCCTGCGGCGCGCGCTGGGCGCCGACTGGAAGGGCAAGCTGTCGCCGCTGCTGTACCTGGTCGGCATCGTCTCGTCGTTTTGCGTGACGGGTCTTGCGCAGGCGATCTACCTGCTCGTGGCGTTGATGTGGCTGGTGCCGGATCGACGCATCGAGAAGGTGTTGGCGCATGAAGATCATTGAGGCCTCCGTCGTTGCCACGATACCCGCGGGCCTGAGCTCGAGGCAAGCCGCTTCGCGCGTCAAACACCCGGTTTAGTCGCCGTTTGGCGCCGGGCAGTTTGCCGGCGTGCTCGCAGAATCGTCTCGACCATGAGAGCCGATTCACACACCTTCCCGATGCCGCGTGCCGTGCTGGCGCGGGCCTTCTGCGGCGCCCTGTTGCTCGCCGTCGGCGGCAACGCGCTGAGCCTGCCGGGCCGGCGCTTCGTGGGCCAGTACGACTTCGGCTATGCGATCCACGGCGACAAGCCTGCACGGCCCGCCCAGGTGTTCGACGACGGCGGCGGCAAGGTCTATTTCGAGGCGCGGCCCGGCCAGGCCATGCCCGCAGTCTTCGCCGGCAAGGATCTCGCGCTGCTGGTGATGCAGCCCGAAGGCCAGTACTTCACGGCCAGGACGACGGCCAGCGAGTTCACGCTGGTGCTGGGCAGCGCCCGCGCGGCGGTGCGACGCGGTGAATCGGCGCTCGGCGAAGAGGCCGTCACGTTGCGCGAGGACGGCGCGCGGCTGCTGGCCACGGCGGAAAGCGGGCTGACTGCGGGCGTCGACTACGGCAGGGCGCCTGCCGACGCGGCATTCAGGAAGGCCACGCACGAGCAACCGGTCGTCTTCGCGCCTTCCAGTTCGGCGCTCAGGCGCGAGGTGCTGGACGCGTTGTCGGCACTGGCCGTGCGCATCGGCCGCGACACCGTGATCACGGTCATCGGGCGCAACGACACGGGCGACCACGATGCGCTGGCGACGCTGCGGGCGCAGGCCCTGCGCAACGCCTTGCTGGCGCGCGGCATCGCGGCCAACAACCTGCGACTGGTCGACGATGACGATGCGGCAGGGAGTTCGCACTCGCACGCGTCCGTCTTGCGCTGGAGCAGCAGCGTCCAGGCCTCGGCCTTGGCTTTCGCAGGCCAGGACCCATCGCTGCCATTCGACATCGCGTCGACCGATGGCGATATCGCCGTCTCGTTGCGGCGCTGGGCGCGCGCGAGCGGCTACGACGTGGTCTGGGACGTCGGCTGGGTTGCGCCAGTCAACGGTGCGATGCGAGTCGAGGCGCCGACCTTCCTCGACGCCGTCAAGCAGGTGGTGATGGGGCTGCGTGCGCAGGGCTATCCGGTGCAGGCGCAGGCCCATGCCGACCACGTCGTCCGGTTCACGGCATCCGAGCCATGAAGCGCTTGCAGTCCACCCGCGCAACTTCCGCCGTCGCCCAGCGATGGCCCTCGAGAACTGTCGCCATGAAGATCGTCGTCGCTTCTTTCCTGACCTGCATGGCCGGAATCGCGTCCGCCGCCGAGCCCTACCAGGCCGTGGCGCAAGCCTGGCATGCATCGGCTCCGGCGGCGTTGCCCGTTGCGCCGTATGCCGGTGCCAGCGCCAACGCCGTCGATCCCGCGGCAGGACACTGGAGCGTGCTGGTGCAGGACATCACGCTGGCCCGCACGCTGGAACGCTGGGCCGCGCAGGCAGGCTATCGCATCAAGTGGGACGCGCAGCGCAACTTCCTGATCGGCGCGCCCGACAGCGTCGACGGCACGTTCGAGACCGCGTTGAAGGCGATCCTGGGTTCCGCCGGCATTCGCCAGAGCGACTATCCCCTCGAAGCCTGCATCTATGCCAACACGCCTCCGCTCGTGCGCATCACGCGCCAGGGCGAGCAGGCGCGCGAGTGCGACGCGCAATGAATGCCGCCCGCCTTCTCGCGACAGCGTTGCTCGCGGTGCTGGCCGGTTGCGCCGAGCCGGGCGTCACCGACCACGTGTCTGCTGATCACGCGCAGGGGTTGGCAGGAACCGCGTCGCTGCACGCCGGGCGCACGCTGGCCGAGCACGGGGGCGCGGCGGCCGGTTCGCAGCAGGACGCCGACCGCCGCGCCGTCGAACAACTGGCCAAGCCCGTGTTGCGGCGCGCGCGCAGCCCCTGGGTGGGTTCGGTCAGCGTGCCGATGGGCAGTGGCGAGCGCCTGCCCAGCATCTTCACCGAGCCGGTGAAGTTCAATTTCGACGACGCTGCCAGCGGCGGCAAGGTCGGCCTTCGGACGATGGCCGACCGCATCACGGCCATCACGTGCGTGCCGATCCGGTTGAAGCCGGACGTGTTCGGCTCCGCCGACGCAGCCCCGCGTCCGCAGCCCGCGACGCCAATGCCGCTTGCGCCCCAGTTGCCGAGCTTGCCAGGTCGCGCCGCCGCCGGGCCCGAAGGCGTGCCAGCGGCGCCACCCGCTACGCCAGCTCCGCGCGAAACCTCGGTGAATGCGGTCGCGATGCGTTGGTCAGGCTCGCTGGAGGGCTATCTTGACCTCATCACCGATCAACTGAGCCTGACCTGGGAATACCGCGATGGCGTGGTCGTCATCGAGCGCTTGCGCACCGAGTTCTTCGAGATCGCGGCGCTCGAGAGCGAGACCGACTACCACCTCGGCCTGAGCGGCGCCGACCAGGCCAACGCCAACAGTTCTGGCAACGGCGGCGGTGGCACCAACAGCACCGCAAGTTCCAGCAACGAGGTCAACGAGCATGGCAAGTCCAACGTGATCGGCTCGATCCTCGCCGCCATCGGCCAGATCATCAAGGACGTGCCGGGCTCTTCCGTCGTGCGCTCGGACGGCTCGGGCCGCATCGCCGTCACCACCACCAAGGAGACCTTGTCCAAGGTGCGCGACTTCGTGCACGTCGAAAACGAGAGCCTGCTGCGCCAGGCCCAGGTGCAGTTCGACGTCTACAGCGTCACGCGCAACGAATCCGACGAGCGCGGCATCGAATGGAGCGCGGTGCTGTCCGCGCTCGGTGGCGCCTACACCGGCACGTTCGGTTCGCCCGCCACGCTGGCCGGGACGTCAGCAGCCAACATCGGGCTGTCGATACTGACGCCGGTGCAATCGGGCGTCACCACCTCGGCGACCACGCACCTGGGCGGCAGCAGCGCATTGCTCAAGCTGCTCGCGCAATACGGCACCTCGACGCAGCACCGCGAGGTCAGCCTATTGGCGTTGAACCGGACCTGGGACCGCAAGTCCAGCCTCGGTGGCCGAGCCTATGTCAGCGCGACCGTGCCGGGCGCCGCGAGCACGCTGGGTGTCGGCGCGCCCGGACTTGTCACGTCCACCGTGACCACCGGCGACCGATACCTTGCGCAGCCGTTCATCCTGGACAACGACACGGTACTGCTGAAGTTCGGTGTGGGGCTGTCCTCGCTGGTCAACCTCGTCAATTTCACCTCCGGCACCGGCACGGCTCAGCAGACGGTGCAGACGCCCGAGACCACCGCGATCAACGACCAGGCCACCGTGGCACTCAAGGCCGGCCAGATCCTGATGATCACGGGCCTGAGCCGCCTGGTCGCCAGCGACGACCGCCGCACGCTGACCGACGACGCCCCGATCGGGCTGGGCGGCAGCAAGACGCAATCGCGCATGCGTGAAGAGTTCGTGATCTTCGTGCGTCCAACGATTCTCTGAGGCGGACACGACGATGGCTGCCATCGAACGACTGATCGCAAGTACCGCGCATGGCGACCTGCTCGTCGGCCTGTTCTGGCGCGCGCCCACGTCCGGGCAGCGGCGCGGCCGGGCCCTGATCGAGGCGCGTGCGCTCACCATCGGCGCGACGCACTGGGCGCAGGCGCAGGTGGACTCGCACGTGCGCTACGGCCTGTTCCAGCCGCGCGCGTCGGAAGAAGGCGTGCGTTTGCCCAAGGGGACGCTCGCGGCCGCGGCCTGCTTCTCGCGCCTGGTCGGCCAGCGGGCGCCCAATGCCGCGCTGGTGCTGAGCGTGCCCGCGTCCGGGCAGCGCAAGGAAGACAAGTACTTCGTCGTCTGCCTCGAAGACGGCGTGCCGGTGATCGACGTGCTGAGCAACGAGGTCGACGCCCGCAACGCGCTCGGTGGCGAAGACCGGCCGATCTGGAGCGACAACCCGGTCGCCTACCCCAATTGCGAAGCGGCTGACTTCGCATGGCTCGCCTCGGCGGGCGATCGCCTGGCGCGACTGCAGCCGATGCCGATCAACCCGTGGCCCGTGGCTGGCGCTGCGCTGGTCGCGTCGGCCTCGATCGGTGCGTGGCTGCTCGTGCAGCACCTGCATCGCCTCGACCTCGAGCGCAAGACACTTGCTGCCGCGCGTGCGGCCGATCCTGCGCCCAGGTACCTGGCGGCGCTCGCCGGGCAGCAGGCGACGATGGCCACCGACCGGGCCGCGTTCGTGGCCGCCACCCGCGAGATCTTCGGCTATCGCACGTGGGTTCCCGGCTGGAGCCTCGCTTCGGCCGAATGCAATGCACGCAGCCATGCCTGTTCGCGCGACTGGGTGCGGCGCGGCGGCAGCTACGACGACCTGCGGCGCGCGCTGCCCGACGACAGCCTCGAGATGCTGGTGCCGCAGGGAAGCACGGTGCCCGTGCTGGATGTCGCGCGCACGACGCATCCGTTCAAGGTCGCGCGCCGCACGATGCTGGATGCGCGCCGTCCGCTGCGCTCACTGCAGGCCGCGGTCTCGGAAGCGGGGCCGCAGCTGCAGCGCTGGCGCACGGCCGACGTCGTCATCGAGTTGAAGAAGCCCGCGCTGTGGCCGCATGTCGCCGAGGTGCCGGCGGCATTCCAGCATCCCGCTGCAGTGTTGGCGGGGGACGTCGACATGCGCAACGTTCCGGGCCCGTTCATCGTCGAAGCCCTGGACTCCGCCCCTGATTTCGTGAGCTGGGAATCGGTGCACGTCGATCTTGGCGAAGGTTCCGATGCGCGCGGCCTGCTCAAGTTCTCTGCCACAGGAGTCTTCTATGTCGCGGCACGCTAAGCGTCCTGCCTTGTTGCCCATGTCGTTGGCGTGCTTCCTGACGGGGATCGCCGCCACGGCGGGCGCACAGACCATCGCCGACTACAGCCGCGCGCAACGCGCGTTGCTCGAGAACACGATGACGCAGGCCGCCGCGCGCTTGGCAGGCTTTGGCGCGTCGGCTCCGGCTGCGATGGCATCGACAGCCGCGCCTGCGGTCGCGCCGCCCGCGCCTGTCATGCGGCTGCCCTTGCTGCCGCCGGCTCCCGCGGTGCAGGTCAGCGGCGTCTTCGTATCGAGCGCCGGCGTGGTCGCCGAGGTCGTCGTCAACGCGACGACCTACCTGCTGGGCGCGGGCCAGGGCGTGCCCGGAACGGGATGGCACGTGGAGGCGCTCTCCATCGATCGTGTCGTGCTGAGTCGTCGTGTGAACGACGGCGACGGCGGCGATGCGCAAGGCGCTCGCAAGGTCTTCGCGCTTCCCGCGCTGCGTTGAGCAACGTCATGGGCTTGTTCGAAATGTTGCGTCGTCGTGAGCTCGCCGAATCCGTCGCAGCCTCGGTCGCGGTCGCGGTCACGGATCGTTCCGCGAGGCCGAATGCGACGTCAGGTGACGCTGCGCACGTTGAAGTCGAGGCGCGCCTGCAACTGGCGAACGTCCTGGAGTCGACCTCGGCGAGGTCGCCGTCAGCTCGTCTGGGTCGGCGCCTTGACGTCGCGCAGGTGTCGCGCCCGGCGTTGGCGATGCCGCCCGAGATTGCGCCGGATCGCGCATTGCCGGTGCCGTCGGATGGCATTCGCGAGACGGAAATTCAGGCGGACGTCCTGGCGCATTTCCATCAGCTGCCGCCGTATCAGGCGCTGCTGACGGTGGGTGCCGATGCGGTCTATCAGCTTCCCGCTTCGCAGCATGACAAGCTGATCGCGCTGGATTGCGGCGCACGTCAGGCGCGACTCGTGCGAGCCACGATGCCGGCCGCCGACAAGCTGGCGCTGGATGGCACGGCCAAGGCGGTCAAGGGCGCGCTGCGGGCGCGCGGCTACGGCGTCGTCGGCGAACTCGTGGCCGAGCCGCACGTGCTCAAGGAGATTCTTCGCAACGCGGGCGCATCCGGCAAGGGCGGCGCCAAGGGCGGGCCGATGCAGCTGTTCGAGCGCTGGATCGCGCTGGCGGTGCCCACCGGCGCGACCGACTTGCACATCGAGGTGCGGCGCAATGCCGCCATCGTGCGCATCCGGGTCGATGGCCGCGTCGAGGCCTTGCCCGACGGCCAGGAGGGGCGCTACAGCCGCAAGGAGGCCGTCGACGCCATCGCGGCGGGCTACAACAGCACGCGCAAGGGCAACAATGTCTCGCAGTACAACGCCGACCAGTTCGTCGACTGCATGATCGACCTGGACCTGCCCGGCACCGCCGGCCAGTTGCGCTACCAGAACGTCAAGGGCCGGCTGGGGCCCAAGACCGTCGTTCGCATCCTGCGCACCGGCGACGAGAACCGGATCCGCTTCGACGCCGCCGGCTACGCGCCGAGCCACTTGCGGCTGCTGCGCCTGGCCGGGCGTGCGGGCAAGGGCATCGTGCTGCTGTCGGGCGTCACGAGCTCGGGCAAGTCGACCAGCCTCAAGAGCTTCATCGAGACCTTGCCTGGCCTGGCGAGCAAGGCGATCTACACGGTGGAGGATCCTATCGAATACGAGATCGCCGGCGCCCACCAGATCGAAGTGCTGCGCGACATCGCCAACGACGACGAGACGCGCCGCCGCTATGCCGAGGTGATGCGTGCGTTGATGCGCTCCGATCCCGACGGCGTGATGCTGGGTGAGATCCGCGACAAGCTGACCGCGCTGTTCGCGCTGCAGATCGCCGAAACCGGCCACCTCGCGATGGGCACCGTGCACGCGCACCTGATCTCCAACATCATCCCGCGGCTGACCAACGACCAGATCGGCGTCAGCCGGCAGGCGCTCACAGGCCCCAACATCCTCAACCTGCTCGTCTACCAGGCGCTGGTGCCCAAGCTGTGCCGCTGCTGTGCGCTGCCGACCTCGATCGCGCTGCAGGTCGACCCCGACGTGCGCGAGATCGAAGAGGTGATGCGTCGTCGCTTCGGATTGCCGACGGCGCGGCTGCGCTGGACGCGGCCTGAAGGTTGTGCGGCCTGCCAGGGGCGCGGCACGTTCGGCAAGACAATCGTCGCCGAGATGCTGCAACCGGACCGCATCTGGCTGCGCCACGTCCGCAACAACGACGACGACGCGGCGCTGCAGCACTTTCGATCGACCAGCAACCGCCAGTTCGACAGTGCCGACATGACCGGAAAGACGGTGTTCGAGCACGCGTTGTACAAGGCGCTGCAGGGAGAGATCGACGTGCGCAACTGCGAGGAATTCGACGGCTTCGAGCGTTTCGAGATCCTGCCGGCGGAGCGCACATGAACGTGCTGCCCGCATTCGTCGACTGGATCGCGCTGGTGGACTTTCGGTCGACTCGCGCCGAGTTCTATCGCGACTTCGCCGAGATGTACCAACGCAACGAGGCGATGGTGAGCTTTCTCGAAGGCGAGATCGCCAACGCGAACCTGACACGCCAGCGCAGCCGTGCCCGGGCATTGCGCATCGTGCTCCATCGGCACCAGGATGGCGAGCACGCCAGCCGCGTCTCGCACCTGCTCGAAGGCGTGGTGCCGCGCTCGGACGCGATGCTGCTGACGGCCGTCGATCGCGCGGCCGACAAGCCGCAGGCGCTGCGTGCGCTCGCGGATGCCATCGACAAGCAGCAGCAGATGTTGCGCCTGTTGTTGTCGTACGCGGCGCTGCCCGCGATCACGATCCCGATCTGCTATGCGTTGATTGCGCTGCTGGGCAAGGTGATCCTGGTCATCGACGCCGCGACGCCGGTGTATGCGCAGGAGGCGTTGTGGGAGGGAATGAACGGCTGGGCGAGGTCCATTGCCACTTTTTCCGAGGATTGGGGCGCGCAGACGCTGGCGGCCCTGGGCCTTGCATTGGGCGCCGTGTTGTGGTCGTTGCCGCGCTGGCGCGGTGCGCCGCGATTGCGCGTCGAGGGCTGGCCGATCTACAGCCTCTATCGTGACTTCCAGGCTGGCATGTTGTTCAGCTCGATGGCCATGATGCTCAAGACCGGCGAGACGCTTCAGGGCGGCATCGACGACGTCACCCAGCGCGCCTCGCCGTGGATGCGCTGGCATCTGGGCCGGGTGGTCGATGCGCTCGAGGAGAACCCGACCGCCACGATCGACGCGTTCCGACGAGGACTGTTGTCGTCGCATCTGCTCGCGCGCGCGGCAACGCTGCATCGATCGAGCGCCTCGTTTTCCGACGTATTGATCCAGCTCGGAACCACCGAGGGCGAGCGGGTGTTGGCCCGCGTGAAAAAGGCGGCGGTAATCGCCAATTTCGCGCTCGTGGGCTTGTTCGCTTCGGTGGCAACCTTCATGGGCGTCGCCTCCATGACCGTTCCCGGAAAATTTGCGTCGTTGATGGAGCCGTCCAACCTGATGACGTTGCGCGCGCTCTACGACGCGGAGCATCCCGTGCATTGAGATTGGGCGCCAGACGCCCTGGAACGTGAGCGCATCCGCACGCTCGCCATTGCGGACGCCCAGCGTCCACCACACCAACCTGAGGAGAAGTTCGGATGTTCCACTTCCATCGTCGCGACTCGTTCAAGGATTGCCGCTGTGGGCGCCAGCGCGGAAACGCGCTCGTCTTCAGCATGCTGGGCCTGGTGATCGGCGGCATCGTGCTGGCGCTGGGCATCAGCTACTACCAGAGCTCGCAGTCGAATGCGCAGGTGCAGGGCACGATCAGCGAGATCAGCGCCATCATCGGTGGCGCCCAGCAGAACTACGGCCAGTACGGCTACAGCGGCCTGACGACGGCCGTGGCCGTCGGCTCGCGCGTGATCCCGGACACGCGCGCCGATGCCGGCGGCGCCACTGCCACCAACAGCTATTCCGGCGCGATCACGCTCGTCGACAATTCCGCCACCACGCCTTCCACCGCCAAGCTGACGTATGCGAATGTGCCAGCCGCGCAGTGCACGCAACTGGTCAACGGCGCGCAAAGCCTGGCCCGGCGCGTCACGATCGGCGCGACCGACGTCAAGCCGCTGGACGGCGTCGTCGACATCGTGCGCGTCAACGCGCAATGCACCTCGGCGGCCAATGTCGCGATCGACTTCGTGTTCGGCCGCACCTGAGCCCATGCCGGCGCATCGCAATGTCTTGCGTATCGGCGCCGCCTGGCGCCGACAGCGGGGCAACGCCCTGGTGTTCGCATTGCTGGGCCTGGTCGTCTCGGCGCTGGGTGCGGTCGGCGTCCTGCAGGGCAACCGTCTCCAGGCCAGGCATGAGGCGGGCAACGGCGAGGCGACGATCCTGGACAACCTGCGAATTGCCACCAACAACGCGATCTTCGACGGCATGGGCGCGATCCAGAACGGTGCTGCGTTCAGCAAGAACGGCGTCACGATCGCGCCGGCCGAGGTCGCGGGCGAGCTCGTGTGGAAGCCGGCCATCCCGCAACTGGTGGCCATGGGCTACCTGCCGCCAGGCTGGACGGCGATGTCGTCGACCTTGAACGATGCGCCGTACAGCATCGATATCAGGAGGACGCCGGCGGGCTGCGTCGCCGCGGCCTGCAACATCGAGGGCTACATCGTTTTGCAGGGCGCCATCCGCAGCGGGTCGGCCGACAGCGACGGCGCGGTGATCGGCCCGATCCTGGCGCGCATCGGCGCGGACTCGGGCGTCTCGCTGGCGATGGATCCGACCCGCATCACGGGCTTCGGCAACACCTGGACGCTGGACAACCCCGTCGCCGGTCAACCGGCGGGCGTCGTCGCCATCCGCGTGGGAACCGTGTCGTCGGCCTACGGGCAATTCGTCCGGATCGGCGACACGCGCGATCCCAACCTGCAAGGCGATCTCACGGTCGCCGGCAACACCTCGTTCGGCAACGGCACGACGCGCAGCGAGTTCCGCTCGGCGGTACAGGTCGATGGCCAACCCCTGGACGTGCAGGATGCCGGTGGCAATCCTTGTGTCTCGCTCAGGCCCGATGGCGTCGTCAACATCCTGTGCAACGGTACCCTGTCCGCGACCACCGGTGTGTTCCACGATGCGGCGGGTCACGCCACGACGCTGGCGGCGACCGGACTGGTGACGCCCGGCAACGTGGCGGCCGATGGTGGCCTGTCGACCAGCGCGATGACCGCGTTCGGTGCAGACGATCCGCAGGCGTTGATCGTCAAGTCCGGCGACTTGTTCGTGCGCAATCCCGCCGGTACTGCCTTGCTGAAAGTCGCCGCCAACGGCGACCTCACGGCCGGCAACGACGTCGTGGCGACAGGCGCGGTGCATGCCCAGCGCCTGACCTTGTCGTCGTCCGTCAACGAGGGCGATGCCTGCAGCCCGGGCCAGGTGGCGATGATGAATGCCGGAGGCCTGGCCACCTGCCAAGGCGCGGTCTTTCGCGCGACCTCGCGCTACGCCAGCCTGGGCGCGGCGTGCGGCAGCACGGGCCTGCAGGCCGTCGACACGGCCAGCAACGACGCGCTGGTCTGTCGTGGCGGCTACTACGCGAGCCTGTCGGGCCTGACGTCGTCGCGTGTCTACATGGCCGGCTTCGCAGTCCGCCACGGCGACTACATCGCTTCCGCGACGGCGTTGCCGAACGGGTGTCCGGCCACCGCCGGCCCGGTGTCGCCGCAGGCCACCATCTTCCTGCTGCCGCAGACCGATTCCGAGACGCTCGGCAACCCCGTCCTCAACCGCAACGCGCAATGGACAGGCCAGGGCTGGACGATCTCGCTGACCGATGGCACGGGTGCGGCGACGACCAGCAATGTCGTGGCGGAGGTGTACTGCCTCTATCCGCTGCCTGCCAGTTGAGTTCGTGTTGCGCAGGGCGGTGGCGCATGCCGATTCGTTGGCCATGCACTTGCCATGGCACCGACGTGCACTCGCGTCTTCGTGCAGCAGAGGCGGTGCGCTGCCGACGTGGCGTTCGGCTGCGACTGCGAGCTCAGCTGATCAGCCGATGCAAGGCGACCTCCTCACCTTGGCGGCTCGTGTCGCGTTCATGGACAAGCCCGATCTTCGTCAGCACGCGTCGTGACGGCTCGTTGCGGAGCGACGCGATGCCAACCAGGGATGCGGACAGCTTGCGCAGGCGCCAAGACTCGACGAGCGCTTGCCCGATCTCGGTGGCGAGCCCGCGACCCCACTCCTTGCGGCACAAGGCGTACGCGATCTCGATCTCCGGCCGGCCGTCGAGGGTTATGCATCGCAGGCCGGCGCGGCCCGCGAAGCCGCCTTCGGTCGTGCGAAGCACCCAAAGACCGAAGCCGTGTCTTTCCCAATGGGCCAGGTTGACGCGAAGGTATTCGCTTGTCTCGGCCGGCGTCCTGGTGCCGCCGAGGTAGCGCGACACCTCGGAATCGAGATGGAGCTCCACCAGGTCGCGCAGATGCACCGCCGAGAGCCTCTCGGCACGGAGGCGGTCGGTACCGAAGAATTAGAGCGGCTCAGGCATCGGTCGTCGTTGCTCGCATCAAGCACCCTGCCTTGCGAGGGCATGATCCGGTTCGAACTTCATGAGCCTGCACGATAGCGCAACTGCCGCGACGCGCGTCGCGCATGCGTTGCGATTGCGGCTGCATCTCCCCGCCGCGGCGGCAGACAAGCATCGCCCGCGGGCATGCGGACGCAGGCGCGCCGCTGATCCAAGGGACGCCCGAATCAACGCCCGAAAGAGGCTACTCCCGCCGCCGCAAGCTTCCTCTTCAAGGTCGGAATGTCCGAGGTCTCGCGCATCGCCTCGCTGGCCTCGATCTCGCCGCGCTTGACGAGTTCGACCAGGCGATTGTTCATCGGCACCCATTCGCTGGCGCCCAGGCGGTTGTCCTCGCGGATGGCGCTCTCCAGGCCGATCCAGTCGCCGCGTTCGATGAACTGGGTCACCTTGCCGGTGTTGAAGAGCACGTCGGCCGCCATGAGGTAGCGCTTGCCGTCCTTGGAGGGGACGAGGGCCTGGCGGATCACGGCGATCAGGTTGCCGGCGAGCACCGAGCGCATCACGTCGGCGCTGGTGCCGGTGTACGAGAGGATCTTGCGCATCGTGCCGGTGACCGACTTGCCATGTGTCGTCGCGATCATCAGCGAGCCGGACTCGCCGCCCTGGATCGCCTGTTCGGCGGTCTCTGCATCGCGAATCTCCGAAGTCAGCAACACGTCGGGGCTCATGCGCAAGGCCTCGCGCATGCCGTCGGCGAAGCTGAGCACGTCGTAGCCGACCTCGCGCTGCGTGATGATGGACTTGCGCGGCGCGATCTTCTTCTCGACCGGATCCTCGATGGTCAGGATGTGCCCGGAATGCTGCGCGTTGTGCCAATCGAGGATGGACATGGCCGTCTCGCTCTTGCCCGAACCGGTCGGCCCGGTGATGACGATGAAGCCGCTGGTCGATTCGGCGAGGGTGGCCACCAGGTTGTGCGGCAGGCTCAGGCTGGTGAGCGCGGCGATGTCCGGCGGCGTGATGCGCATCACCAGCGCCAGTTCGCCGGTACCGTGCATGAACAGGCTGTAGCGCAGCGAGTGGCCGCCGCGCCCGTCGAGCCGGATGTTGACCGAACGCTGGCGCGCCAGCACCGGCTTGATGCGCGTGTCCCAGTAGTCCTGCACCGACTGCTGCTGGCCGCGATCGTCGCGGTGCTGCCGGGTCGCGCCGTCGACGTAGCCTGCCAGGTAGGTGACGATGTGTTCGCGCGTGACCAGGAACGGCGGGATCGCCGAGAACAGCTGGTGCAGCGGCAGCGTGCCGCGCGCGGACTTCGCGCGGATGACCTGGCCTTCGTGGATCATGATGTCCGTCATCGATGGTGCGAACATCAGCGCGTGCTTGACGGCAGCGCCGATGCCGTGCTGCTTGTCGGTGGGCAGCTGGAGTTGCTGCTGGAGCGTGGGAATGTCGGTCATGGCGGCCTGCGAGGGTTGAAGCGCGCGCTCAGCGCGGGGTCGGTAGATAGGCGAGTTCACCGAAGGTGCGCGCGTCGCCGGCGGAGGAGGGCGTCGCCATGAGGGCAGGCGAGCGCGCCGATGTCGACGGTGGCAATCGCGCCGACGCGGACGGGCGCTCGACGACGAACGGCAAGGCGCTTGGCAGCATCACCTTCCAGCGCATCAGGATCGTGGCGATCTGGTTCGCGTACCAGGCAGCGCGAGCCGGCGTGTGCGAGTGGTAGGCGCCCACGGCCTGCCAGCTGTCGCCCTGCAGGTCGACCTGGCGCCGGTAGTGCCAGGCCGCGACCTCGGCCGAGACGCAACCATCCGACAGCGCTGCGCGATCGAGGCCGTAGCGGCCCAGTTCCGTGAGATGGATGCTGTTGATCTGGAAGGCGCCCAGGTCAACGGTGCCGTTGGCGTTGCGGCCGATCGCCGTGGGCTGCAGCCGGCTCTCCTGCCAGCCGATGGCGCGCAGCACGTAGGCATTGACCTGGTGGCGCGCAGCGGCGTCGTCGATGCAGTCCGCATGCGCCGCTGCGACAAGAGCGAAGGCCGCGACGAGGGCGGTCGCGCGGCGGCACAGGACAGCAAGGATCGGCATGGTTCGGAGACGTCGTCACCGTGGAAACACACCGATCGATTCTGGGTGGCGCGGGCAAAACGCCGCGGCGCCAAAGGCCGGATTTCGGGCCTGTTCGGCGCGTGGCAGCCCGGCTGCCGACGCGCCATCATGTCGTCAAGGACTCAGCGGCGGTGGCCCAGCGCACGCGCGGGCAACAACAGCAAGGCGGTCAACAGCGCGAACACCGCGCCGACGCTGATGCCCACCAGCCTGAACGGCAACGTCAGCAGCCAGACGATCGGGTACAGCACCAGGGCCAGCAAGGCCAGCGGCCAACAGAAGGCGAACAGCAGGCACCACAGGACAAACGTGAACATGTCGGACTTTCGCGGACGGCCCTTGCGAGCGTTGGATGACGTCACGATGCAGCGATGTCGCGCCGTCTTCAATGTTGCGGCGACGAACGCGGGCGAACGTGCGACAGGCTGCAGGCTGCGACGACAGGCTGCCTGCGCATCGAGAAGCGAAACTCGAAAAATCGGCCACGCCCATGCAGCGGAACAGAATCGCGAGCGGGCAGGCTATGCCTTCAGGCCGGGCCCGCGCGCGGGTACGAGACATCCATGAAGATTCGAAGACAGACCGACGCCCGTGCGAAAACGCCTGCTGCTGTTGCTGCCCCTGTTGGCGATCCCCGCGCTGTCATGGGCCCTCTTCAAGCCGATCCGGGTGCTCGCCTCGCAACTGGCGGGAATGCGGTGCGAAGGCGACGTCTGTGTCGACGACGCTTCCCGGCTGAAGCAGGCTCAGGCGATCTATCGCGATGCCCTGGTCTTTGTCGACCAGTCCGTGGGCCCGATCCAGTCACCGCCGCGCATGATCTTCTGCAGCACGTCGGCATGTTCCCGGCGATTCGGATTCACCAACAATGCGGCGTACACGATGGGACGGGCATTGCCACCAGCCATCGCGGCCGGGCGCCTCATTTCGCTCGACATGAGCTCATCCACCATCTGCAGAACGAACGCCTGGGCGTCTTCGGTGCGTGGCTCGGGCGCCCCGCGTGGTGGCGCGAGGGCATGGCCTGCTCGCTGAGCCTCGACGAACGCAGGCCGCTTCCCGAGCCGCTCGAGAGCTATCGTTCAGGCTTCGACGAATGGATGGCCGAGGCGGGCCGCGAGCATCTGTGGACGGCTGTGCCAGGGGCGAATCCGTCGTCCTCGACGGCCATCAAGCACTGATCGGCCTTGCCAGGATGTCAAGCCTCGGGCGTTCCGCGAGCGGCGCGGCGGGCGTCCAGGTCGATGACTGGCGCTATGCGGCGAACCGGTCGTGGCGGTTGTGCATGCAGGCGAACGTGCGGCCGGCCGCGCTCGCGTGCATCCCGCACGCGTCACGCGCCCCGCGCGAGTCAGGCCGCCGGCGCCTCGCCTTCGGGCGCGGCCGGCGTATCGGGTTGAGCGGGTTCGCCTTGATCTTGCGAGCCCGAGTTGTCGCCCGAAGACTTTTTCATCGCCTTCTCTTCCTTCTTCTTTTTCTTTTCGAGTTCGCGCTGGCGCTTCTCGTACTGGTAGTTCGGCTTCGCCATTGGGTCCTTTCAGTGGATGGCCACACGATAACCGATCGCACGGGCTCCTACGATTGTCGTCGGGAAGTCGGCTTCTGGGGCAATGCTTCGGGCCGTTGCGGAAAACAGCGCTGTTAAGGGCTGCGATGGCGGCCGACGATCGACCCGGCGTGGCTCCCGAGCCACGCGCGGGCTCAGCTCGGGTCGACGGCCTTTTCCACGGCCACGTTCGTCGGCTCAGAAGCTGTGAACGAACCGAAGGGCTGGTCCGTTAAGGACTGATGAGCGCTCCGACCAGTCAGCCACCAGAGGAACCGGGTCAGCCCAAGTTGTTCGACGAACTGGAGCTGCCCGCAAGTCCGC
>Ga0302279_10003615_pt1 | contig 18987 bp, 14 predicted proteins | sample III_Bog_N3_3_FD_194541 | JGI IMG/M metagenome (GOLD analysis project Ga0302279, IMG submission 194541) | Peat permafrost microbial communities from Stordalen Mire near Abisko, Sweden - III_Bog_N3_3 | ecosystem: Environmental > Terrestrial > Soil > Wetlands > Peat | place: Sweden: Abisko...
ACGATCCGGTCGTCAGTCCCGATCGCGGGCGCCGCGAACTGGCGGGAGAGCAGGGGAAGCAGGTCGCGGGGATGCAGGCAGTCCCGGACCTGGTGGCCATGCCCGCCGAACCCGATGTAGCGCAGCGGGCGATTCCTTATCCAGCAGTTGATCCAATAGGCAAAGATCCCCTGGTCGGCCCGGCCGAACTGGCCCGCCCCGGCGAGGACCCCGCAGCGGTTGACGAAGACGGGGATGCCGAACGCCTCGCCATATTCCAGCGCCAGGGCCTCGCTGGCCAGCTTTGTGGCCCCGTAAAGCGACAGGGGCGCCAGGGTCGAGAAGTCCTCCGTCACGCCCGCCGGACCCGCTCCGTCCATTTCCGCCCGACCCGTGACGGCCGCTGAAAGCCTGAATGCGCCCTTCTCGACGGCGACGGGGAGCAGGGCGAGCCGGGCCGCGCTGTACACCCGGCTGGTGCTCAGCAGGATCAGGCCCGCGCGGTGCCGCTTGCAGTACTCCAGCGTGTTGAGCGTCCCGACCAGGTTGTGCTCGACGAGCTGTCGGGAGCTGGTTTGCCCGTCCACGCCCGCCAGGACGCTCGGGTTCGCCGCCGCGTCGATCACCCAGTCGCAGGCAGGCAGGGCATCGACGTCGCTGGCCGCCCTCAGGTCGCCATGGAGAACCCGGACACCCAGCTTCTTCAGCCCGGCGCGCGAGGTCTCGCTGCCCGGCCGGATGAAATTGTCGAAACCGACGAGCTCGTGGCCTCCGGATTGGGCGAGAGCCCGGGCCAGCGTGCTTCCCACAAAGCCGCAGACGCCGGATATCAGGATTCGCATCCCGCCACAGTTGGGAAAAACCCCGGGGGGGTAAACACGATTATTGCCCGCCGGCGGCGGCCTTCAGGGCGGCCTGGCGCTTCGCTTCGGCATAGGCTTTGCGTTGCTCCATCCCGATTTGCATCAGGTCGCTGATCAGCATCCGCGCCTCCCGCTCCTGGATCTTCTGCTCCCGGGAGCTTGTCCCCACGGGCTGGGGTCCGACCGGCTGGGGAGCGGCCGCGGCGAGGTTCTCGCCCGGGGGCGCCGGTGCGTACACCGGCGGTGTGAAAACGGGGACGGGGGCGGCGGTCACCACTGCCTTGCGGAGGGAAAGGGTCTTCCGCTGCCCGTGCAGGCTCACGACCGCCTGGTCGCGGTCCGGATCGAAGCTGACAACCTCGACGCCGTCGCGGGACGACCCCACGGCAATCCAGGTGCTGCGTTTCGTCTGGCTGTTGAAAATGCAAACCTCCGTGCCCTGGCCGGTCGCGCTGGCGCCGGCGAGCTCGAACAGCTCCTCCGGGGCGGCCGCGGACCCGGCTGCGCCGGGAAGGGGCGCAAAGGGCGAGTCATTGGCCGCGGCGGCCGGCTCATCGGCGGCCCGCACCCCGATTGCGAGGACCAGGGCGATCCCCAGGCTGGCAATTTGGGCATAGCTCTTCATCTGCATTCAGACACTAGACGGCCGCCCGGGTTGCGTCAAATAGCCAGAAGTACCCGGGTTTGAGGGTGGAGCGCGATCTCCGAGCGCGCTGAGCGACGATAGTCCCAAACCAGCGTGCCCGGAGGTCCCGCTCCACCCTCAAACTAATCCACTTCCGAAGGAAGTGGATCTACGACCGGCTCTTCCAGGCTTCCACGATCTGCCGCAGGGTCTCCTCAAGAGACTGGGTGATGTCCCAGCCGGGAAAGTGCGCGCGCATCTTCCTCAGGTCCGAATAGTAGCAAATGTGATCCCCCTCGCGGTTCTGGTCGACGTAGGTGAAGGACTGCTTCCTGCCGGTCAGCGACTCGGTGATCGTGAAGGCCTCGAGGATGGACGTGCTGTTCGGCTTGCCCCCGCCCAGGTTGTAGACCTCGCCGCGGCGGGGAGCGCCGACAAAGGCAGCCATAAAGCGCGCGACATCGAGGGCGTGGATGTTGTCCCGCACCTGCTTGCCCTTGTAGCCGAAGACCCGGTATTCCCGGCCCTCGAGGTTGCAGCGGACCAGGTAGCTGAGGAAACCGTGGAGCTCCACCCCCGAGTGATTGGGGCCGGTCAGGCAGCCGCCGCGGAGGCAGCAGGTGGGCATCCCGAAATACCGGCCGTATTCCTGGACCATGACGTCCGAGGCCACCTTTGACGCGCCGAAGAGCGAGTGCTTGGACTGGTCGATCGAGAAGGTCTCGGGGATGCCCTCGGAAAACGCCGGATCGGCGTAGTCCCAGCGCGTCTCCAGCTCCCGCAGCGCGATCCGATTGGGCGCGTCGCCGTAGACCTTGTTGGTGCTCATGTGCACGAAGGGGGACTCCGGGCAGGCCTGGCGGGCGGCCTCCAGGAGGTTCAGGGTCCCGGTCGCATTGGTGTCGAAGTCGTCGAAGGGTATGGCGGCCGCCCGGTCATGGCTGGGCTGGGCGGCGGTGTGGATGATGGCCGACGGCTTCAGATCCCTCACCAGGGCGAGGACCCCCGCGCGGTCCCGGATATCGAGCTCGTGGTGATTGAACCCGGGAAGCTCGCGCTGGAGGCGCTGCTGGTTCCATCGGGTGTCTCCCTGGGGGCCGAAGAAGACGGCGCGCTGGTTGTTGTCCACCCCGTGGACCGAGAAGCCGAGCTCGCGCGCAAAATGGACGCAGACCTCCGAGCCGATCAGGCCGGAGGAGCCGGTGACGAGGAGGGTCTTTCCCATGAGTGGGGGAGGGTATTGTCTCAAAGTGCAATTGGGCAAGCCCGACGCTATTTGTTCGGGATTGCGCGGGGATGGGGGTTGTGGGATATTCGGTCGCATGGAAGGCAATCCGGCGGTGGTCGGCGGCGGGCGCTTTGTCGAGGAGGACTACCTCGAGATGTACGCCGATGTCCGCGCGGCGGTGAAGGCGGGGCACTTCACGTCCGGGCGGCAGCATTTTGAGCTCCTGGGCGCCGCCGAGGGGCGGCTGGGTGTCGCGCCCTACCCGGAGGGCGCGGGAAAATTCTTTGGCGAGGTCCCGGTGGCGGTTGAGTCGCTGGGCGAGCTCCACCCGCACAAGTTCCCCTACGCCGGCCCTTATCCCTGGCTCGACCGGGACGACTGGGCCGCCCGGCTCGCGGAGCGGCTCGCGAAGGGGGAAATTTCCGCGGCCGACGCGGCGCTTTGCGAGCAGTGGGCGCTTCACGGCTATGTGATCCTCAAGGGACTACTCGACCCGGCGACCCTGGACGCCTGCTGGCGGGACTACGACGCGGGGATCCGGAACGGCTCCATCCGCCTCGACCCGGAGAACGCCGCCCCGGGCGACCCGCATCCGACCCGTTTCCAGGATCCCCACCTCAAGGTACCGGGCTTTTGCGAGGTGATGCGTCACCCGGAGATCCTGCGGCTGGTCAAGCTCTTCATGGACCGTGAGCCGGCCCCCTTCCAGACGATCGCCTCGCACAAGGGTACCCAGCAGGGCGCCCACTCGGACACCTTCCACATGACGACCTACCCGCTCGGATACCTCTCCGCGGCCTGGGTCGCCTTTGAGGACATCGATCCGGACAGCGGCCCGCTCGCCTATTATCCGGGCAGCCACCGCCTGCCGTATGTGTTCGGAAAGGACGTCGGCATTCCCGAGGGCGAATTCAGCCGGACCGGCTGGAAGCTCTACCACGAGCTCTACGAGCCGTACATCATGCGCCTGCTGGAAAAGCACGGGATGAAGCCGGTCCACTTCATCGCCGGAAAGGGCGACGCACTGCTCTGGCACGCCAACCTGGTCCACGGTGGCGCCCCGCGGCGCAATCTTCAGTTAACCCGCAAGGCCCTTGTCTGCCACTACTACGTGCACGGCGCGGTCGCCTACCATGACAGTTCCGGCGGACTGGCACGGGAGCATTCCGGGACCTGCCTGCTGCGCTCCCCTTGATGCGGGGCTAATCGCGCTTCCAGACGCCGAAATACTCGAAGGCGTTCTGCTCGCCGCCGGAATCGTAGACGGCGCGCGCGGGGACGCCGCAGATTTCGACGCTGCGCCGGAGGAAATCCCGAAACGTGTCCGACGTCCAAACGTGGCTGTGCTCGCGCCGGGCCCGGACGCGGGCGATGTGGTGCGGCAGGTTCTCGGGCGGGCCGTCGAGGATCCCGGGCGCGACGCCGCGCAGGAAATCCACGTAGTGCTCGTCGGAATTCTCGGTCACGCCCGTCCGGTAGTCGGCGAGGACGTGCTCGAAGGGGGTCAGCTTGCGCGACTTGTCGAAGGTGTAGCGCATATCGGGCACGGCGATGATCGCGGTGCCTCCGGGCCGAAGGACGCGGAAAACCTCGCCGACGACCTTGATCGGGTTGGCCAGGTGCTCAAGCACGTGGCTGATGATGACAAAGTCGAGCGATCGGTCCGGGAATCCGGCCAGCCCGTCGACGTCCAGGTCGAGGATGCGGTCGGCCCGCGTGATCTTTGCGGCGTCGATCTCGGGAAATAGGGCGGTCGCCTGCTCCACGGTGAGCGTGTCGACGTAGGTCACGGCCACGCCCGGCGGGACCGGAAACGGCTCATGGAGGGCGCCGATTTCAATACCGGCGCCGCGGATTTCCGACAGGGCCGGCTTCCGGTGTTCTCGTATCATTCGCGCCTAGACTGCCGAGCGCGGGACGGCGCGCGCAACCCTAATAAGGCCGCTCAAAGCGGGCCGAAGCGCGCCACGACCAGCGCCCGCATCCACGTCAGCGGATCGCGGAAAATCCGGATCTTCTTTCCCTCCTTGAAGGAGCGGGAGGTGTAGGAGATCGGGATCTCGATCGGCCGGTGGCCGTTGCGGACGAGCTTGATGAGCAGTTCCCAGTCGAAGTCGAACCGATTGCAGGTGAATGTGATCCCCTTGATGCAGTCCCTGCGGAACACCTTGTACATCGTGAACGGGTCCCGCAGCCAGAAGCCGAGCGAGGCGTTGATCATGAGCGTGAACACCCAGTGCGCCAGGTTGAGGATGAATCCGCGGATCGGCTCGCCCGAGAATTTCCTGATCGCGAGCCCGCCCAGCCCGTGGCGGCACCCCAGGACAAAGGACTGCCGGCCCGCTGCAATCGGTTCGAGGAGGACCTCGTAGTCGGCGAGGTCGTACTCCAGGTCCGCGTCCTGGATGAGGACCACGTCGCCGGTCGCCTGATCCAGGCCCTTCCTGACGGCCGCTCCCTTGCCCTTCGGTGCGTCCTCGAGGATGATTTTAACCCGGGGGTGTCCCCGGTACCCGAGCACGACCTCCCGCGAGCCGTCGCGGGAGTTGCTCTCGATCATGATGATCTCAAGGTCCCATCCCGGGATCTCCTTTGCCACGATGGCGTCGAGGGCCTGCCGGGCCGTCGCGATCTCGTTGTAGACCGGGACGATGACCGAGAGCCTTGGGGGCCTGTCTGCGCCCGGGGCGCTCGAAGTATGCATAGGGCCCATGTTTTCGGGTTGGCCGCCGCTGCTCAAGGCTTTCGTCGGGTCAGGGCGACGCCCAGGATCAACCCGACGATCAGGATTCCTGCGGCGGAGCCCTCCTCAAGGAGTAGGAAGTGGCGCGGACGGTAGCTCACGCTCACCGCGTGCAACCCGGGAGTCCCGATCAGGATTCCCTCAAAGGCGTGGTTGATCCGGATGACGGGGACCTTGCGGCCGTCCAAGGTCGCGTGGGGGTAGCCGGGCCACCAGGCCTCGGTGAGGACGGCCACGCCGGGATCCGGCGCGTTGATCGTGAATGAGGTGGTGTTTTCGGTCAGCCGATAGCCGGTTGCCGGCGCGACGGTTCGGCCGGCCAGGTCGCGGGAGAGGGCGGCGAAGTCGCGATATGAGGGCAATTCGGTCTCCTGGATTGCCGCAAAGGGCCGGCCATCGCCGTGGAGGATCCTGTCCATCAGTTGGACCGCGCTCCCGTAAACAGCCAGTCGATCGGTGAAGAATGCCCTGGGCCACACCGACCGGCTTTCATAGACGTCGAGGTCTCCCGCGCGGACAAGCCGGAGCGAGGCGCCGAGAAGCGCCGGGTCGCTGCCCAGGTCGAGGTAGTGCCGCACGTTCAGGAAATCAAGAAAGGGGCGCTCGGCGGCCACCCCGTCCGATGCCACGTAAAGCCGCCAGTCCCAGAGGCGGGGGACGGGCGAGGCCAAAGTGAGCTCGCGGTAGTAGCGATTCATGAGCGGGTCGGGCCCGCTGAGCCCCTCCAGAGCGTAGATTCCCGTCCAGCCGGCGGAGAAAACGTCATGAATCCCCACGGTGCGGCTGGGGCCCTCCTTCTGGGAATCCTGGACCAGCCCGATCGCCCCCGACCGGGCGTGGAAATCCACCCTGCCGCCCAGTCTCGCCGTGTAGGCCTCGAATCCCGCCGCGGCCGGCTGGACTCCCTGCCTCCAGAGCATCGCGTAGCCGCAGATGGCAAGCCCGGCCAGCACGAGCGCGCTGGGCCGCCCCCGTAGCATCGCGCGGCGCGCCAGCAGGCCCAGCCCGGCCAATGCGACCAGAAGGGACGCGAGATACCCCCAGACAAAGCGGTCCACCGGGAGCGATTCGCCCGGCTTGTACAGCGAGAACGACGTTCCTGGGCCGAACACGGCGCGGTGCACGGCCTGGCCGAAGGCGACGTAGGCGAAGACCAGGCCGAAAAGGAGCAACCCGGCGACGAGCAGGTCGCCGCGCCCCTCCGGGGTTGCCAGCCGGCGGGCCGCAACCGCGAACCCGGCGCCGGCCATCACCATCCAGAGCACGATCAGGGCGCAGGAGAACGAATTGTCGATGTGGGCCACGTTCGCAAGGAACGGGGTGCGGATGATCCAGGACGGCGGGACGAGCCCAAAGGCCATGGAAAGCGGCAGGAGGGAACTGGCGGCGATCGCCACGACCGCGCGGTTGCCGGAATGGCTTCGAAGGGTCGCCAGAAAATAGAGCAACCCGGCGAGGATGAGGAAATTGGCCGCCGGGTTGAATACGATCCGGCCGGCACCGAGCGGGCGGTAGAATGCCTCGTCGAAGGCGCCGAGCATCACGCCGGGCTGGATCTGGTACGCGCTCGGGGCGTTGTATCCGGTGTACGCGGTGCGCAGGGCGTCGAGAAAGGGAAAGGTGATCGGGGCCGACACGAGCAGGAACAGGGCGCCGGTGGCGGCCGCACCGGCGAACTTGGCGATGCGGACCCGGCGGGATTCCGCGGCCGAGAGGAGAACGCAGGCCCCCGAGAAATTCAGGCTGAGGATCATCATGTACGCCTCCTTCACGGTCCCGGTGTTCATCAGCGCGAAGTTGGCCGCCAGGAGGCCCGCGCACCAGGCGATCGCGGAGCGGGGCCGGCCCGCCTGGGCCAGGCCGATCCAGCAGAGCAGGGGCCAGGGCGCGTAGCAGAAGCTGAAAAACGCCGGGTGGTTGATCCGGTAGACAAAGAAACCGGCAAAGGGGGCGGCCAGGCTGATGATCGCCGCCGAATGCGCATGCTTGGTTGCCGCCAGGACGAGCAGGCCGGCGCCGAACGCGAGCAGCGCCTTGGCAATCAGGTAGCGCAGGTCCCAGGCCCAGGCGGCGCTGTTCGCAAGCACCGGCAGGAAATGGAGGGGATCCCCGAACATCGAGTAGCCCTGGGCCAGCAGCGGGGTTCCCGCGGAATTCCAGCGGTTCCATAAAGGAATCTCATGGTCGCGCAGGAGCGCGCGGTGCTGGCCTGCGGCATAGGGCACGAATCCCCAGAGGGTCGATCCGACGTCGGATCCGTGGACGTCCAGCTTTCGGTCGTCGGCATATCCGGGCAGGGTCGGATAACTCCCATAGAGCAGCGTTGTCCCGAGGTTGGGCGACACGTAGCTGCGGCCGAGGAAAACGACCGGGTAGGCGCTGGCGATCGCCGCAACGGCCGACACGAGCGCAAGCCCCCGGCGCGGGTGCGCGGCAAGCGCGCGGACCCAGGCGGCGGGGTCGGGCGGCAGGCGGAGAGCCCGTGCAACTCCGTAAAGGAGGATGAGGGCGGCGAAGACAACGAGGGCCCGAAGCGCCCAATCCGCCGCGATCCCCGCCGGGGTTATCCTCAGCTCCAGGGGAGTGTCGAACTGGATGATCAACTGGGGATCGTCGGCGTGCGCTTCGGTTTCGACCACCAGGCGCCCGGCCTCCCTGCGCAGGGACCCGATCTGGTGCGCCGCGCTGAAGGCTTCCAGCGGGACCGACCGCACGGTGTTTCCCCTGTCATCGACGATCCGGACCCGCTCAATCGTCACGGTGCCGTCGCGATCGATCGGGTCGAAGCGCAGCGCGGAGAACTTTCCGCAGGGCAAATCGAGCCGGTACGGCTCCGGGACGGCGGAGCGACCGAGGGTCGCGGTGGCGGACTCGTCCTCCCGAAACAGGTTGTTCTCGTCGTGGTACACCTGGACATGCCCCTGCCGGGTCGAGGTCATCCACGCCTCGATGGCAAAGCCGCTCGCCCCGTCGTGGGCGATCGTGAGGAAGGGGATGACGACAACGGCGCTGAACAGGGCCGCGGCCAGGAGCGCGGCGATGGAAGAGGTCCGGGCGGGCGGCATCGGGGACCGGGTCATGGGATGTCCGCGGCCGTCCGCCTCCGCCCGCCCGCGATCCAGAGGAAGACCGCGGCGCCCGCGGCGATTTCCGCGATCAGCGCACCGTGCCTGACGGCACACCACGCCCAGTGTGAGCCCCGGGCCATCTCGGCGGGTTCGCTGAACGCAAACCAGCGGGAGGGATCGGCCCGGGTCGCGGCGATAACGAAGGGCCGGTCCGGGGCGCGCACGTAGGCCGGACGCCACGTTTCGCCCGGAACCCGGTCCGGTCGAACCGAGGCAAGGAGCGCATCGGTCCGCGCGTCCCTCAGCTCAAGGGCGAGCCCGGGCTCACCCAACTCGCCGGCGACGACAAACTTCAGCCACCCGGGGCGGCGAATCGACATCGGGCGGCTTCGCCAGGTGGATGATCCCTCCCCGGGGGTGCCGAATGACCCCCAGGTCACGTAGTCGGTAAAGCGATAGGTTCCCGGGGAAAAGCCCGTCGGGCCCAGCGCGGGGTAGGATGCCGGCACGGCCTCCCTCGCCTGGCGGCCGCGGGAGTCATACCGAATGAAGGCGCCGCCGCCGGCCCCGACCACGGCGTCGGGTTCCCTCGCGCTCGCCGGAAGAATGGCCCGAAGTTCGGGAACAGCGAGGCGCACGAGGAGCGAGTCGGAGCCCGGATAGGGAATTTCCTCGTGCTGAAGGTAGGCCGGGTCCCCGGTGGCGACGTAACGCCGGACGTTCTGCTCGCAGTAGGTATGGTAGAACCTCAGGTAGGGGAGCTCCAGGGTGATGTTCTGCCAGGCGAAGCGGCCGGCCCCGGCCGCGAAGGCGGCCGTCCACCCGATACCCAGCAGCGTGAGCAGGGTGCGGCTCTCGGGCAGCTTGGCGCCGTTCGCCCACAGCCAGCCGAGCGCCAGTGCGTTTGCGACGGACCCGGCCAGGAGGGTGTCAAGGTAGCGCGATGCGGGCTCCGGCGCTCCGGCGCCCCTGGCGTAGGCGGTTGCCACGATCTGGAGGAGCGCCCACCCGCCAAATCCGGCCAATGTCATACCCCAGGCGCGGGTCGCCGGGTCGCCGCAAAGGATCACCCGCCCGGTGAGCCATGCCCAGGGCAGCCAGAGAAGGACCGCCGCCCATCCGGTCGAGACGACCGGCCACCGGAGGTTCCGGACCAGGGTCATCAGGAAATCGTGCGCGTCCTGGGCCTTGAGGAATTCGTGGTAGTCGACAAAGACCCGGGTGAACCAGCCGACGGCCACCACGATCGCGCAAAGCACCAGGGTCGGGCCCGCCTTCGCAAGCGACGACTCGCCCCTGATCCACCGGAGCGCGACCAGGCCGAGCACGACGGCCGCGGCGAAAAACCCGGACGCCAGGGTCCCGAGGGCGAGGACGGCGCAGGCGGCGCCCAGCCACCAGGGCCCTGTTCCGGGATCGGACCGGGGCAGCAGGCCGATCGCACCGAAGGACAGGCCGATCAGGAGAAACTGCGGCGAATGAAATCCGCCCAGGACATTCTGCCAACCCAGCGGCAGCGAATAGGCAGCGGCGATGATGACAAAGGCAAACGGGTGCCACCTCCTGCCCATGTTGCCGCTGGCGAAGGCGAACAGGCCGGCGGCTATCAGGGCCGGGAAGAGGGCGTTGATCGCCGCCTCGAGCCGCTGGTCCCACTGGCCGTTGGCGAGTGTCAGCGTGAAATTGAGGGCCTGGGTGAGCACGATCCGGTGCTCGTTCTGGGGCGCGAGGAACGCGCCGGGTGCCAGGCGGTGCTGGAACCAGGGTGCCAGGAGCTTCAATCCCTCCGCGTCCCACTGGTCCCACTCCGGAACGTCCGTGGCGGCATAGTTGACCGTCGCCCAGCGCGAGCCAAGGACGATGAAGAACAGGCACGCTGCCAGGGCGAGGCGTTTCACGTGTTCAACGACTGGCCGGCCGGGGCGGGGCGGGCGCCGGAGCCGAGTAGCTGGGTCGGCAGCCGGTTCGCCTTGATCGGGCACTCGCGGCACCCGGGGGCGCCGCCCGGGTCGAGCATGGCCCGCCGCACCGCCTGGAATTCCGGGCCGAGGAAGATCTCGTCCAGGCCGGCGCCGCCCTCGAGGGTCCCCATCCTGTCCTTGTACCAGGCGCACGGATACACGTCGCGTTGCTCGCGGATCATGACCTCGGTGAAGGGCCGGTCGCAGAAGCAGAACTCGGCCTCGGCCGGACGGTCGGGCCGGCCTGCGGGCCGGCGGGCGGCCGCCGGGGCAGACCCGGCATCAGCGGGCGGGACCAGGGCATCGAACTCGCCGAGCGTGACGGCCGGGTCGCCGGAGGGATCGTGCGCGCCGGCATCCGCGATCTCCGGGGGAATGTAGATGTCCATGCCGAGCGCGGCGGCGGCGGCGACGATCAGCCGGCGGTAGTGGTTGAATTTCCCGGGACGCCTCTCGAGCATCTCGTGGGCGATGTCGTAGGTGTCCATCGGGACCACGTGGCGAAAGTCGATGGTCTCCCCGCCGAGCCGCCGGGCCATCTCAACGAAGAGGGGAGCCTCGTGGATATTGCTGTCCATCATCACGTAGTTGAAAACGAACGCCGGCACGCCGCCGCCGGCGCGCTCGCGCGCCTCCCTGAGGCCGACGATGTTGCCGACGATGCGGCCGAAGTCCGAGCCGACCCGGATCCGGTGCAGGGTCCCGCTCGTGACCCCGTCGAAGGAGAACATGATCCGGTGGACCCGCGCGGCGACGATCGCCGCGGAGATCCGCGCGTTCATCAGCATGCCGTTTGTGCAGAAGACAATCCTCACCGCCGGATCGCGGGTCGCCAGCTCGCGGAGGATGGCCTCGAAATGCGGCGACATGAGCGGCTCGTCGCCGCAGGAGAGGACCACCTCCCTGACCATCGGGGCGATCGGGGCGAAGAACGCCGCGAACTGCTCCGGGGTGATGCGCTGGGCGGGCCGGCCGGCGATGGCCTCGTTGGAGTAATGGCACATGACGCAGCGCAGGTTGCACTTGTTGATCAGGTCCAGGCGCAGCGTCAGTCGCCGCTCCCGGGCCATCGTCGCAAGCAGGCGATCCTCGAGCAGCGCGCCCGCCTCCGCCCCGGGAATTTCACTCAATTCGGGAGCCGGGGACAGGAGGGTATCCGGCCCGAGCGGCACGCGGACGGTCGCTCCGGGCGACGGCTCGATCGCGAAGCCGTGCCAGGCGCCATTGGCGCTTACAGTAAACGAAAGCGGCCCGGGACCGATGGCCAGGCTCGCGGGCAGCACCGCGCAGAACCCGGCGGGCGTGGCATCGCCCGTCCCGCCCTCCACATTCGCCCGGTAAAAGGGATAGGGAAGGCGCACATGGGAACCGCCGACCCGCAGGCCGATTGAGCCGATCCTCAGGCCGGCACCGGGGGCGATCCAACCGGTCAGGCAGGCGAGGGTGACCGAGCCCGGGTGCCGGTCGACGGTGTCGAGATGAAGGGAGATCGTCGGGTCTGCGGGAAGGGACGAGGTCACGAGGGTGCCGGATACGCTGGCCCGGCCCCGTGCAAGCGTCAACGATCATGCCCGGCCTTGATTTGTTGGCCGTAATGGAAAATCATGGCCGCTCGCACATGCCCACGAAACAGACAGCGGCCCGATTCCTGATGCAGGCGACCCTCGGGGCGGGATCCGGCGACATCGAAAGGGCCTGTTCGGCGGGGCTGGAGGGCTGGATTGAGGAGCAATTCCAGGTCGCGCCGAGCGTCACGCACGAGGAAGTCCACCGGCACCGGGCCGCGGGCGAGCATTACGAGATGCACCACGCCTGGTGGCGGCAGGTCCTGACGGCCGACGACCTTCTGCGGCAGCGGATCGCGGTGGCGCTGACGGAGGTGTTCGTGGTCTCGGAGATGTCCATCGAGTTCGTCCCCTGGGAGATGATGAAGTATTACGACGACCTCGGCCGGCTGGCGTTCGGGAACTGGCGGGACATCCTCCGGATGGTGTCGCTGAGCCCGCTGACAGGCTACTACCTCAGCCACCTGCGGAATCGAAAGGCCGACCCGGCGCTCCAGCGGTACCCGGACGAGAACTACGCCCGGGAGATCATGCAGCTTTTCAGCATCGGGCTCTGGGAGCTGGAGCAGGACGGGACGCGGCGGCGGGACGCGGAGGGGCGGGAGATTCCCACCTACGGCAACGCGGACGTGATGAATTTCGCCCGGGTCTTCACGGGCCTGGCCTACGGGGGACCGCTCGCCGACACGTCCCGGCCGGCGGACTTCATGGACGCGCCGGCGGATTTCGGCAACCCGATGAAGCTCTGGGAGGAGGAGCACGACCGGGACGCGAAGCGGCTCCTGCGGGGCTTCCGGACACCGTCCTTTGCGGATGCCCCGGGCCGCCGGGGAATCGACGACATCGAGGACGCGCTGGACAACCTTTTCTACCATCCCAACGTCGGGCCCTTCTTCGGGCGGCTCCTCATCCAGAGGCTGGTCACCTCGAATCCCTCCGCCGGTTTCGTCGGGCGGGTCGCCGCCGCCTTCGAGAACAACGGCAGGGCCGTGCGCGGCGACATGAAGGCGGTGATCAAGGCCGTCCTCCTGGACGAGGAGGCGGTCAATCCGCCGGCAGACCGCTCCCGGTCCGGCCGGCTCCACGAGCCCTACCTGCGCTACGTCCGGCTTGCGCGGACGTTCAACGCCCGGTCGGCGGACGGATCCTTCCGGGTGAGCGATCACGATACGCTCGAGTCGATGAACCAGATCCTCCTCAACGCGCCGAGCGTGTTCAATTTCTTCCTTCCCGACTACCGGCCGCCCGGCGCGCTCGCCGAGGCGGGGCTGTGCGCGCCGGAATTCCAGATCATGACCTCCTCGACGGCGGTCACCTCGCTCAACCATTACGCGCGGATGGTCTCCGGCGGATTCGGGGATGATCCGGCCGGGCCGGGTGCGATGCGGCTCGACTTCAGCGAGGAGTTGGCAGTGGCCGGCGACCCGGACGCGCTGATCGGGCTGCTCGACCTCAAGCTTGCCTGCGGGGCGCTCGGCGAGGAGACAAGGGCCGTTCTCCGGGCGGCGTACGCGGAGATGCCCGAAGGCAGCACGGCCGAGGACCGGGTGCGGGCGATGGTCCAGCTCGTCGCGATCTCGCCGGACTGCGCCGTGATGGAATGAACCGGGCAGGATCATGAGCAACATCGATAAAATGGAGGGGGCCGGGAACGCCGGAGAGCAGGCGAATTGCGAGGGAGTGGGTTCGACGACGGTAAACTCGCTCCTCCTGAACCTGGCGGTGGCGGGCGGGGCCTCCGCGCCGTCGCCGGGGCGCGGCTACAAGGCGCTTGTCTGCCTCTTCCTCGACGGGGGTAACGACTCCTTCAACATGCTGGTTCCGACCGAGCCGGGGGAATTCGCCCGGTATCGGGCGGCGCGGGGAGACCTCGCGCTGCCGCGGGAGGGACTGCTTGGGCTCCGCGGAGCCGCCGGGGCGGATGCGGCGCGCAGCTTCGGCCTGCATCCCTCCCTGCCGCGGGTGCGGGATCTCCACGACCAGGGAAGGCTGTCCTTCGTGTGCAACGTGGGCACCCTGGTCGAGCCGACCGACCTTGCGGGCCTCAACGGCGCCCGGGCCCGCCTGCCGCTCGGGCTTTATTCCCACGCCGACCAGGTCATGCACTGGCAGACCTCGATCCCCGACTCCCGCGCGAGCGTGGGCTGGGCGGGCCGTGCCGCGGAGATCCTGCAGTCGATGAACCGTGACAATGGGATTTCGATGAACGTCTCGCTCTCCGGAACGAACGTGTTCCAGTCCGGCCGCAGTCTCGTTCCCTATTCGATCACCCCGGACGGCGCCGCGCTGCTCGACGGCTACTCCGACCCGGCGCGGCCCTTCTTCGCGAAGGCGGTGGACAGCCTGCTCGGCCAGCGGTACCCGAATGTCCTCAAGCAGGCGTACGCGGGACTGACGCGCGACTCCATCAAGTCGGCCGGATATTTCCTGGACGCGTGGCGGCGCGCGCCGCGGGTCGCGACCGCGTTTCCCGGCACCCGGCTTGGAAAAAGCCTGCGGGGCGTGGCCCAGGGCATCGCCGCCCGCGACAACCTGGGCGCCCGGCGCCAGACCTACTTTGTGAAGGCGCCCGGCTGGGACCACCACGACGAGGTCCTGGCCAGCCAGGCGGCGATGCTGGCGGACGTCGATGCGTCGGTCGCCGCCTTCTGGACGGCGATGGGCGAACTCGGCCTGCAGGACGACGTGCTGCTTTTCACCGCGTCGGATTTCGGCCGGACGCTCTCCAGCAACGGGAAGGGTTCCGACCACGGCTGGGGGGGCAACCAGTTCATCCTCGGGGGGGCCCACCGCGGCGGCCGGCTGTACGGGAGCTATCCCGACGACCTCTCGCTGGGCAACGGGTTGGACACCGGTCGCGGTCGGCTGATCCCGACGCTTTCCGTGGACGCCTTTTTCTGCGAGCTGGCGCTCTGGCTCGGCGTCGGGAAAGGGGATATTCCCGCGGTTCTCCCGAACATTGGCCGCTTTCACGACCTCAACGGGGCGGCGGCCCCGCTGGGCTTCCTCAACTGATGATTTGTCGCCCGAGCACCCCATGAGCGAATCGGAAATCGACCGTCTCCGGATTGAGGCCGGGCGCCGCGACGCCTATGTCCACCAGCTTCACCTGGCACGGCAGGACGACGAACGGAGGATCCGGGAGGCGCTTGCCGACCGGGAGGATTATTCGCGCTGGCTCGGCGCGGCCGAGGAGGAGAGGGACGCGCTGAAGGCCCGGCTGGCCGCCATCGAGGCGGCACGGCCCGTCGGATTTTTCGCCCGCCTGGGCTGGCTGCTCCGGGGCGGGCGGGTGGCGGCGCCCGCGCTCACCCGATGGGAAGCGGCTCCCGGCGCCCGCTTCGTCTACCACCTCACGACCTCGCCCTACAGGGTCTTTCGCGAGCCCGCGTCGATGCTCGAGGGATGGGCATTTCCTTCGGACGGAAGGCCGGTCACCGCGCTCCGGGTCCGGATCGACGCGATGGTGTATGTCGGGACCTACGGCCTGGAGTCGCCCGGGGCGATCGCGCAGCACGGGCCGCAGGCGGCCAATCCGAGGCCGGGATTCCGGATTCCCATCCTGACTCCTGAGGGCCGGCATTGGCTGGGGCTTGAGGCGCGCCTGGGGGACGGCGACTGGGTCTCGATCCTGGCGACCCCGATCTGGGTGAGGTATTCGGCCGATTCGCCGGTACACTGAGGGTCGAGCGGCCATGAAGTGGTTTTTCGCCATCAACGAGGGTTCGCCCTACTTCAGGCAGTACGGGGATATGATCCGGGTGGCCGTCCTCACGGCAGCCCGGCACACCCATCTGGAACCCCACCTCCTTTACGACGGCGAACCCTGTGAGCTGACGCAATGGCTTGAGGGGCGGGGCGTGGTGATTATCAACCGCCGCTGGCGCCTGCTCGGCGAGTTCAACCGGGTGGCGCGGGAGTGCGGGCGCACGGAATTGATGGGGTACGCCGGGGGAATCTTCCTTCGGATGGAAGTCCCCCGGGTATGCGCGGAGCGTGGCTGGGCGGACGAGGAGGTGCTCTACACCGACTGCGACATCATGTTCATGGGCGATCCGCAGCCGCTCTTTCCGGACCTGCGCGGCGCGTTTTTTGGCGTCGGGCCGGAGTCTGACCCGGAGGATCCCGCCCACATGAACTCGGGTGTAATGTTGATGCGTTTGCCGGCGCTGGCGGCCCTCGACGGCAGTTTTGAGGAATTTGTCCGGATCGCGATGGCCGATTGCGCGCGGTACACCGACCAGTTCGCCTACGACGTGTATTTCCGCCACGGATGGAGGGCGCTGCCGCCGGAACTGAACTGGAAGCCCTACTGGGGGGAGAACCCCGCCGCCCGGATTGTCCATTTCCACGGGCCCAAGCCTTTTATCCGCGCCGCGCTCGAGGCGGGAATGGCGGGAACCCAGACCCAGCGGGACATGGCCCGCGGGGCATACGCACATTATTCCGAGGTATGGGAGTCGGTGCTGAGGACGGGGGGTGAAATTAGTAATTAGTAAGTCATGGTTGGTAGGTGCAGGAGGGCGCGAAGCGCATTCGGCAAACCATCAATTAATAATTACTACTTACTAATTACTACTTTCCGTACCCTATATCTTTGAAACACACCAAATCGGCAGATTGAGGATCGATACCCATTCCTTCCCCTCAATCTGGGCCTCGATCCGCAGGCGATGTTTCCCGGCCGGCGTCTCGAAATCGATCTCGAATCCTGGATTGGAATTTTGCGCCTGCGGGCCGACCTGGGCGATCGCTTCCGGCGCCGCCAAGCCCGACCGACCTGGGAAAACCTTTTCATCCACCCGCGCCCGAACCGAGGTGACCGCCCGGCCGTCCTTGGGCACCGCCCATCCCCTGAGCGCGAAGCGACTTGAACGGTAGATCCGGTAGGGCGGTGTCTGAAAGTGATAGGTGAACGCGGCGCCGGGCAGGTCCGGCGCACCGGCCGGCGCGCCGGCGGCCGCGCCGGCCTCCTGCAGCAGCCACGTAAAAGTCTCCAGATCGGCGTGATGCGAGTGCAGGGCCTCCTGGAGGGCGATCTTCTCGAGATGGAGCTCGTGGACATAGCGGTCGCGATCCACCGCGGCGAGATTGAGCGCGTGGATCTTCGTATCGCGTTCGGCGATGGCTTCGACTTGGGCGCGGATCTGTTCCTCGGCGGCGAGAAGCCCCCGGGCTCCCTTCAGCCGGAATTCGCCCTCTCGCTGGATCGACTCGGCGAGTTGGTTCCTGAGCCGGCTGGTCTCTTCCGGGGGGGTGTTCATCGGGAAAAAATGCGGCGGAGGGAACGCAGCGGGGCGGTCATCCGCCAGGAGACGCTCGATTCCATCGCCCGCTTTCGCGCCTCCGCCTCGCGCAGCGCGGCAATCGACTGGTCGCGCTCGGAGATGACGCGGGTCAGGTGGGCGCATTGGCCGTCGAGCTCCGAGATCCTCCGCTCGAGCGCATCCCGAAGCGCCTCGAGATTGTCGGCGTGCTGCCGGGTCAGCCGAAGGCCCTCGTCGGCCCAGGCGCCATGCGTGCGGGCCGCCTCCAGCGCCGTCTCGGCTGACGCAAGCTGAGCCCGCGCCGATTCCAGCAACCGGTCGCGGAGGTCTTGGGCGTCAGGTTCTGCCATCCGGGGATTTCTAGCATGAAGGACGGCAAGATCAAGAAGTCAGGGCTCCCATGTAGCCGGCCTCCAAGAGGCCGGACCGGGGTCTTGGACCCCGGCTACAATTTTCAGACCCGCGGCGGCGACGCCAGCGTGAAGTCGTTCAGTTCCAGCGTCAGGTTCGGATTATAGGCCGGATCCCCCGTCAGCAGCGGTCCCCAGCGCAGGAGCATCAGCTCCACCTCCCGGCGGAAACGCTCGGCCTTCTCGGGCGTGTCGTCGGATCCGCGGCTGGCGCTCTCGTGGTGGTAGAACTCGGCAAAGGGGGTCCACAGGTTGAGATAGCCGGCCTCGCGCACCTTCAGGCAGAAGTCCACGTCGTTGAAGGCGACCGCCAGGTCGACCTCGTCGAGCCCGCCGACCTGCTCGAAGACCGCCTTCCTGACCACCAGGCAGGCCGCGGTGACCGCGCTGTAGTTCTGGACCAGCCGCGCCCGGTTGAACTTTCCCTCCGTCCCCCGGGGAAAGCTGAGGAAGGCGTGCCCGGCGACACCGCCCAGGCCGACGATCGACCCTGCGTGCTGGATCGTGTCGTTCGGGTAGTAGAGCATCGCCCCGACGCATCCGATCTCGGGGCGGAGCGCCTGCGACGCCATTTCGTCCAGCCAGCCTGGCGTGATCACCTCCAGGTCGTTGTTGAGCAGGGCCACGAGCTCACCGCGGGCGTCGCGGACCGCGAGGTTGTTGATCGCCGAGTAGTTGAAGGGCTTGTCGTGCCGCAGGACCGTGACGCTGCGGGCGGCGACGCCGCGGCCGCCCCATTTCCGCGCCAGTTCCGTGAGATAGTCGAGAGCCGCCGGGTCGTCGGAGCCGTTGTCGACGATGATCATCTCGAAGCGCGGGTAGGTCGTCTTTTCGAGGATGCTTCCGACGCAGCGGCGCAGCAGTTCAAGACCGTTTCGGGTCGGGATGATGATCGAGACCAGCGGGGCGGGGTCCGGCAGGGAATAGCGGACCCGCCAGTGGTCACCGGGAACGGGGACCAGGTCCACCTTGCGGCCGGTCCTCTGGAAGTGCTCCGTGAGGGCGCGGCGTGCCGCCTCGAGCGGGTAGTTTTTCTCGCTAAGCATCAGGGCGGTCGAGCCCGGGATCGCCCGCCAGTGGTAAAGCACCTTGGGGATGTGCCGGACCCGGGAGACGTCGGTGCGCTCCCAGACCCTCAGGGCCACGTCCCAGTCCTGGCTCCCCTCGAAGCCGGCCCGAAACCCGCCGGCCTCCCTGACGAGCGAGGTGCGATAGACGGACAGGTGCGAGGTGTAGTTCTGCGCGAGGAAAAGGTCGGGGAGGAAGTCGGGCTTGAAG
>Ga0302279_10003619_pt1 | contig 18978 bp, 30 predicted proteins | sample III_Bog_N3_3_FD_194541 | JGI IMG/M metagenome (GOLD analysis project Ga0302279, IMG submission 194541) | Peat permafrost microbial communities from Stordalen Mire near Abisko, Sweden - III_Bog_N3_3 | ecosystem: Environmental > Terrestrial > Soil > Wetlands > Peat | place: Sweden: Abisko...
GAAGGGTCCGTTCGTCGACGACCACCTCCTGAAGAAGGTGGACGTCCTCAACGCGGCCGGCGACAAGAAGGTCATCAAGACCTGGTCCCGGCGCTCCACGATCATCCCCGACATGGTCGGCCACACCATCGCCGTCCACGACGGCCGCAAGCACATCCCGGTCTACGTGACCGAGTCGATGGTCGGCCACAAGCTCGGCGAGTTCGCGCCGACCCGTACCTTCAAGTTCCATGCCGGCCAAGAGCGGGCGGGGAGGCGCTGACGTGCCCGGAGTGAAGACCAACGAGCGCGAGGGCACCCGTGCGGTGCTGCGCCACAGCCGGATGTCGGCATACAAGGTCCGCCAGGTGCTGAACCTGATCCGGGACAAGGACGTCACCCTGGCCGCCGAGATCCTGGCCAACGGCGACCGCGAGGCCGCAGCCGTGGTCGGCAAGGTCCTGGCCTCGGCCGTGGCCAACGCCGTCCACAACGACGGGCTCGACGCCGAGGAGCTGTTCGTGTCGGCCTGCTACGCCGACGAGGGCAGCACGCTCAAGCGCTGGCGCCCCCGTGCCCGTGGCCGTGCCACCCGTATCCGGAAGCGCACGTCGCACATCACCATCATCGTGAGCCGCATGCCCGACGAGCGCATCGCCCGCCGCCGGGCCAAGCAGTCCGCCACCGGCTCCCAGCGCACCCGCCGGGTGGCCGGCTCGCGCCGGGCCCGCACCGAGGGGACGGCGCCGACCACGACGCCGGACACCACCGGTGCCGAGGCATGGCCCGAAGACGCCGTGCAGGCTGACGACGTGATCACCGAGACCGAAGCCGGCCCCCTCGAGGAGTCGGACCTGGAGGACGAGGCCACCGCGACCGACGAGGTCGAGGACGAAGCCACCGACGGCGAGGCCACCGACGACGAAACCGGCGATTCCGCCGAGGAGAAGGGCAAGTAGATGGGCCAGAAGGTAAACCCCTACGGGTTCCGGCTCGGCGTCACGACCGACTGGAAGTCGCGCTGGTTCGAGGAGCGCAACTACCAGAACTGCGTGATCGAGGACTGGGAGATCCGTGACTATCTGATGTCGCAACTGGAGTCGGCCGCCGTCAGCCGGATCGAGATCGAACGCACCCGTGACCGCCTGCGGGTGGACATCCACACGGCGCGGCCGGGCATCGTCATCGGCCGCCGCGGCGCCGAGGCCGACCGCCTCAAGAAGAAGATCGAAGAGATCACCGGGCTCAACAATCGGATCCAGCTGAACATCCAGGAGATCAAGCAGCCCGAGCTCGACGCCGCGCTGATCGCGCAGGGAATCTGCGACCAGCTGGCCCGCCGGGTGGCGTTCCGCCGGGCCATGAAGCGCTCGATCCAGACCGTGCAGAAGGCCGGCGCCCTGGGCGTCAAGGTCCAGTGCTCCGGTCGCCTGGGCGGTTCCGAGATGTCCCGCAAGGAGTCCTACCGCGAGGGTCGGGTGCCGCTGCACACGCTCCGGGCCGACATCGACTACGGCTTCCGTGAGGCCAAGACCACCTACGGCCGCATCGGCGTGAAGGTGTGGATCTACAAGGGCGACATCCTCCCGTACAAGATCTCCTCCGAGGAGAAGATCACCCGTGAGGCCGCCATGGCCGTGGGGGAGACGTCGGGGCAGGGCGGCGAGTCCGCTCCCCGCCGTCTGATCACCGCCGGTGGCGGCCGCCGCATGGCCGGACAGGGTGCTCCGGGCAGCGTCGTCACCCTCGACGCCGACGCCACCGAGACCGAGGTCCCCCAGGGGCTCGCCGACCTGAACCCGGCCGACATCGCCGCACCGCCGGCCGTCCCCGACGAGCTCGAGCGCATCCTCACCGAGGACGAGGAGATCGAGCGCAAGACGCGCGAGCACCACGAGACCCCGCACTTCCGCAAGGAGGTGGACTGAGATGTTGATGCCCCGCAAGGTCAAGCACCGCAAGCAGCAGCGCGGCCGGATGAGCGGCAAGGCCAAGGGTGGGAGCGAGGTCACCTTCGGCGACTTCGGGATCCAGGCCCTCGAGCCGGCCTGGATGACGGCCCGCCAGATCGAGGCCGCTCGTATCGCCATGACCCGCCACGTCAAGCGTGGCGGCAAGGTGTGGATCCGGGTCTTTCCGGACCGGCCGGTCACCAAGAAGCCTGCGGAGACCCGCATGGGCTCGGGCAAGGGCAACCCCGAGCACTGGGTGGCCGTGGTCAAGCCCGGACGCATCCTGTTCGAGCTGGCCGGCGTGGAGCCGGACCTGGCCCGCGAAGCCATGGACCGCGCCATCCAGAAGCTCCCGTTCAAGGCCCGTTTCGTGGTCCGACCCGGGACCCACGGAACGCCGGAGGTGCAGGTCTGATGGCCACCGCCGCCGAAATCTCCGAGTACGACACCGAGGAGCTGGAGCGCCAGCTGGGCGAGACCCGGCGCGAGCTGTTCAACCTCCGGTTCCAGCTGGCCACCGGCCAGCTCGACAACTTCTCGCGGATGAGCCACGTGAAGCGTGACGTGGCCCGCATGCTCACCGAGCTCCGCAACCGCGAGATCGCCGAGGCCGAAGGCCTCGCCCTCGACCAGCTGCCGGCCCACAAGGCCGCCGCCCGTCGCCGGGACGAGGACGCCGCCAAGGGTCGCGACAAGAGCACGGCATCGGAGCGTCGGGCGGCAGCCCGGGCCGAGGCCGAGGAGCAGGCCGCCGACGAGGCGCCTGCGGTCGACGACGAGCCTGCCGAGGACGCAGAGGAGAAGGACTGATGGCCGACGAGCAGCGTGCCGAGGGCACGACCGAGGAGCGGGCCAACGCCCGCAAGGTCCGCGAGGGCCTCGTGGTGTCCGACGCCATGGAGGCGACAGTGGTGGTGGCCGTCGTCGAGCGGGTGCGCCACCCGCGCTACGGCAAGACCGTCCAGCGGACCAAGAAGCTCTACGTCCACGACGGGGAGAACACCGCCAAGGTGGGCGACCGGGTCCGGGTCATCGAGACCCGCCCGCTGTCCAAGCTGAAGCGCTGGCGGCTGAGCGAAGTGCTGGAGCGTGCACGATGATCCAACAGGAATCGCGACTTCGGGTGGCCGACAATTCGGGTGCCAAGGAAGTGCTCTGCATCAAGGTCCTCGGTGGCTCCCGCCGCCGCTACGCCTCGATCGGCGACATCTTCGTGGCGACCGTCAAGGACGCCATCCCGGGTGCCGCCGTCAAGAAGGGCGACGTCGTGAAGTGCGTCGTCGTCCGGACCAAGAAGGAGAAGCGCCGTCCCGACGGCAGCTACATCCGTTTCGATGAGAACGCCGCCGTGCTCATCAACGACCAGCAGCAGCCCCGGGGGACCCGCATCTTCGGTCCCGTGGGCCGGGAGCTGCGCGACAAGCGCTTCATGCGAATCATCTCGCTGGCGCCGGAGGTGCTCTAGATGCGAATCAAGAAGGGCGACAAGGTCCAGGTGCTCTCGGGCAAGGACCGCGGCAAGCAGGCCCACGTGGTCCGCGCCATGCCGGCCGACGGCCGGGTCATCGTGGAGGGCGTGCACGTGGCCAAGCGCCACGCCAAGCCGACCCGCGCCACCATGCAGGGAGGGGTGATCGACAAGTTCATGCCGATCTCCGTCTCCTCGGTGGCCATCGTGTGCAACTCGTGCGGGGTCCCCACCCGCATCGGCATGCGCGTGGACGACCAGGGCCGCAAGGTCCGGGTCTGCCGCAAGTGCGGGGCGGACCTGTGATGGCCTCCACCTCGGCACCCGAACGGCCGCGCCTGAAGCAGCGCTACGACGACACGGTGCGGGCCCAGCTCCAGGAGACCCTGGGCCTGGCCAACATCATGGAGGTCCCGCGCCTCACCAAGATCGTGATCAACATGGGCGTCGGCCGGGCCACCCAGCAGAAGTCCCTGATCGAGGGCGCCATGCGCGACCTCGAGATCATCTCCGGCCAGAAGCCGATCGTGACCAAGGCCAAGAAGTCGATCGCCTCGTTCAAGCTCCGCGAGGGGCAGGAGATCGGCGCCAAGGTCACCCTCCGGGGCGACCGGGCCTGGGAATTCTTCGACCGGCTGGTATCCATGGCCATCCCCCGGATCCGCGACTTCCGTGGGCTGTCGCCCCGGTCGTTCGACGGCCACGGCAACTACACCTTCGGGGTGACCGAGCAGCTGATCTTCCCCGAGATCGACTACGACAGGATCGACACGACCCGGGGCATGGACATCACCATCGCCACGACCGCACGAACCGACGACGAGGGCCGGGCACTGCTCGCCGCCTTCGGCTTCCCGTTCCGCAAGGAGAACCAGTAACCCCATGGCGAAGAAGGCTTTGATCGAGAAGCAGCAGCGCACGCCCAAGTTCAAGGTGCGCGGGTACACACGGTGCCGCCGGTGCGGACGCCCGAAGTCGGTGTACCGCAAGTTCGGCCTGTGCCGGATCTGTCTGCGGGTGATGGTCCACGCCGGGGAGATCCCCGGCGTGACGAAGGCCAGTTGGTGAGAGGAGGCGACGAACGATGACGATGACCGACCCGATTGCCGACATGCTGACCCGCATCCGGAACGCCAACACCGCCCACTTCGACACCGTGTCGATGCCCGGCTCCAAACTCAAGGAGTCGTTGGCCGCCATCCTCGTGGAGGAGGGCTACATCGGCGGGTTCCAGGTGAGCGATACCCCGGGCAAGCCCGGCAAGACGCTCCAGATCACCATGAAGTACGCCCCCGACCGTGCCCGGACCATCTCCGGGATCAAGCGGGTGTCCAAGCCCGGCCTGCGCATCTACGCCCGGGCCGACAAGATCCCGCGGGTGCTCGGCGGGCTGGGCGTGGCGGTGGTCTCCACCTCCAAGGGCCTGATGACCGACCGCGAGGCGCGCAAGAAGCGCATGGGTGGCGAGGTGCTCTGCTATGTCTGGTAGCCGCCGCCTGACCACTGCAGGAGGTACCCGCTGATGTCCCGTATCGGACGTTCGCCCATCACCGTGCCCTCGGGGGTCACCGTCGCCGTCGACGACGACCACCGCGTCACGGTCAAGGGCCCCCAGGGCGAGCTGGCCCGCCAGGTGCCCGCCGCCATCAGCATCCGCGTCGAGGGTGACGTGCTGACGGTGGAGCGCCCCGACGACCAGCGTCAGAACCGCGCGCTCCACGGCCTCACCCGGTCGCTGGTGGCCAACATGGTGACCGGCGTCACCGAGGGCTTCTCCAAGGAGCTCGAGATCGTCGGCGTCGGCTACCGCGCCGTGCCCAAGGGTCCCTCGGCCCTGGAGCTGGCCCTCGGGTTCTCGCACCCGGTCTTCGTGGACGCCCCGGCCGGGGTGACCTTCGAGGTGCCGAGCGCCACCCGCATCATCATCAAGGGAATCGACAAGGAGAAGGTCGGACAGGTCGCCGCGGACATCCGCAAGCTGCGCAAGCCCGAGCCCTACAAGGGCAAGGGCATCCGCTACGCAGGCGAGCGGGTCGTCCGCAAGGCCGGGAAGGCAGCCAAGTAATGGCACGCACAGATCACAAGCTCGAATTGCGGCGCCGCCGCCACAAGCGCGTCCGCCGTCGGGTCGAGGGCACCGCCGAGCGCCCGCGCCTGGCCGTGTTCCGTTCCAACAAGCACATCACCGCCCAGCTCATCGACGACCTCGACGGCCGCACCCTGGCCTCGGCGTCCTCGGTCGAGGCCTCCCTGCGGGGGTCCTCGGGCGGCAACATCGACGCGGCCAAGGCGGTGGGGACCCTCGTGGCCTCCCGCGCCAAGGACGCCGGGATCACCACCGTGGTCTTCGACCGCGGCGGCTTCGCCTACCACGGGCGGGTGGCCGCACTGGCCGATGCCGCCCGCGCCGAGGGACTGGAGTTCTGAGATGGCCGTGAACAACAACGAGCTCCAGTTCGAGGAGCGCACGATCCGGGTCAACCGGGTGTCCAAGGTCGTCAAGGGCGGCCGCCGGTTCTCCTTCGCCGCCCTCATGGTGGTGGGCGACGGCAACGGGCGGGTGGGCCTCGGCTACGGCAAGGCCAAGGAGGCCGGCCTGGCCGTGCAGAAGGGCATCGAAGAGGCCCGCAAGAACATGTTCGACGTGCCGCTGGCCGGCTCGACCATCACCCACCCCATCGTGGGGGAGAGCGGTGCCGGACGGGTCATGCTGAAGCCGGCCGCCCCCGGTACCGGCGTCATCGCCGGCGGGGCGGCCCGGGCCATCCTGGAGATGGCCGGCATCCGCGACATCCTGGCCAAGTCGCTGGGCTCGTCCAACGGCATCAACGTGGCCCATGCCACCATCGCCGGCCTGAAGGGCCTGAAGCGCCCCGACGAGATCGCCGCCCTGCGGGGCAAGCCGGTCGACGAGGTCGTGCCGGCCGCCATGCTGCGGGCCTACCGTGAGCGGCGCCGTGAGGCCGACCTGTTCACGGAGGTGAGCTGACATGGCGTCCCCCACCGACACCCCGCTGTCGACGACAGGCTGGATCCGGGTCACCCAGGTCCGCTCCTCCATCGGCACCAAGCCCAAGCACCGCGGCACCCTGCGGGCCCTCGGACTCCGTGGCATCGGACGCACCAACGTGCTGCCCGACCGCCCCGAGATCCGTGGGATGATCGCACGTGTCCCGTTCCTGGTGGACGTCACGTCCGCCGGTGAAGACGAGAAAGGCTGACCATGAAGGTCCATGATCTCCGCCCCCCGGCGGGCTCCAACCGTGCCCGCAAGCGGGTCGGCCGCGGCATCGGCGGCAAGGGCGGCAAGACCGCCGGCCGGGGCACCAAGGGCCAGGGCGCACGGGACACGATCCCGATGGGCTTCGAGGGCGGCCAGCTGCCCCTCATGCAGCGGATCCCCAAGCTCCGCGGCTTCACCAACCCGTTCCGGGTGGAGTACACCCCGGTCAACGTCGGCGCGCTCGACGCCGTGGCCGGCGACGTCGCCGACATCCCCGCCCTGGTGGCGGCCGGCCTCGCCCACAAGGGCGACCTGGTCAAGATCCTGGGCGGCGGCGAGCTGACCCGCCCCCTGCGGGTCGAGGCACACGGGTTCTCCAAGTCGGCCGAGGCGGCCATCACCGGTGCCGGGGGATCGATCTCGATCGTCCCGCTGCCGTTCGGCAACGACCGCCCGCCGGCCAAGGGCAACGCCCTCACCAACCGCTAGCATCTTCCGAACGCGGCGTCGAGGAGTCCCATGCTTGCCAGCCTGGCCAACATCTTCCGCATCCCCGACCTTCGCAAGAAGGTCATCTTCACGCTGACCATCATCGCCCTGTACCAGTTCGGGGCCAACGTCCCGGTCCCCTTCGTGAACTTCTCGAAGGTGGCCCAGCTCGAGGCGGCGTCGAAGTCGTCCGGGGTCCTCGGGTTCCTGAACCTGTTCAGCGGCGGTGCCCTCACCCGGATGGCCGTGTTCGGACTGGGCATCATGCCCTACATCACCTCGAGCATCATCATCCAGCTCCTGGCCACGGTCATCCCCAAGCTGGAGCAGTGGCGCGACCAGGGCGCGGTGGGCCAGAAGAAGCTGACCCAGACCACCCGGTACCTCACGGTGGCCCTGGCCCTCATGCAGTCGACCGGCCTGGTCTACCTGTTCCACAAGGGCGGAGGGGGCCTGTTCGGCACCTCGCAGAACATCGACCTCATCCTCAACTACTCGATCTGGCGGGCCGGGTTCATCGTGCTGACCCTGACCGCCGGCACCGCCTTCGTCATGTGGCTGGCCGAGCTCATCACCCAGCGCGGCATCGGCCAGGGCATGTCGATCCTGATCTTCGCCAACGTCGTGGCCGGGATCCCCTCCGGCCTCAACACCGTCCTCCAGGAGGGCGGCCGGGTGAAGTTCGTGACCATCCTGCTGGTGTCGCTCGCCCTGCTGGTGCTGATCGTCTTCGTCGACCAGGGCCAGCGCCGGATCCCGGTGACCTTCGCCAAACGGGTGGTGGGCCGCAAGATGTACGGCGGCTCCAACACCTACATCCCTCTCAAGGTCAACCAGGCGGGCGTGATCCCCATCATCTTCGCCAGCTCGGTCCTGTACATCCCCGTGCTGCTGTCGAACATCATCCCGTCGGCGGCCTTCCGGTCGTGGGTCAACCACAACGTCACGCCGACCAGCGTCTTCTACATCCTCACCTACTTCCTCTTCATCCTGCTCTTCACGTTCTTCTACGTCTACGTGGCCTTCGACCCGCACCAGCAGGCGGACATCATCCGCAAGCAGGGTGGGTACATCCCCGGCATCCGGCCGGGGCAGCCGACGGAGCGGTACCTGGCCCACATCCTCAACCGGATCACCTGGCCGGGCGCCCTCTTCCTCGGCGCGGTGGCGGTCACGCCGTCGCTGCTGATGGCCGCATGGAACATCACCAGCTATCCCTTCTACGGAACGACGCTCCTGATCGCCGTGGGTGTGGCTCTCGAGACGATGAAGCAGATCGACAGCCAGCTCATGATGCGAAACTACGAGGGCTTCCTCAAGTAGGTGGCAGCCGGCGCCAGGCTCGTCGTCCTCGGCAAACAGGGGGCGGGGAAGGGGACGCAGTGTCTGTCCCTCTCCCATCACTACGTCGTCACCCACGTGTCCACGGGTGACATGCTGCGCGAGGCGGTCAAGCAGGGGACCCCGCTCGGCCGCAAGGCCAAGGAGCTCATGGACCGTGGTGAGCTGCTGGGTGACGACCTGATCATGGAGATGGTCTCGACCCGTCTGGCCGAGAGCGACACCAAGGACCGCGGCTTCATCCTCGACGGCTGCCCCCGGACGGTCGACCAGGCCAGGATGCTGACCGACTGGCTGGCCCCGTTCGACCTCGACCTGGTGATCGACATCGAGGTCCCGACCTCCCAGGTGCTGCGCCGGCTGGCGTCGCGCCGGGTCTGCGTCGACTGCGGCGCCAACTACTCGCTTACCGCCCGGCCGATGATCGGCTGGACGTGCGACGTGTGCGGCGGCGAGGTCGTCCAGCGTGAGGACGACACCGAAGAGGCGATCTCGCGGCGCCTCGAGATCTACGAACTGCAGACCGCACCGCTCATCGACTGGTACCAGGCCCGGGGCCAGCTGGCCCAGGTGTCGGGGACCGGATCGCCCGAGGCCGTCACCAAGCGCATCGTGCGGGCCATCGAGGACACACGGAACCGCAAGGGCGGGCGGTTCTCGTGACCCGACCGTCGTGACCGGGCCCCTACGATGACGGGCATGTGGAACACGACCGCCACGGCCCCGCGGGGACTCCGGTGAGGCGCAACGCCGAGGAGCTGGCCAAGATGCGCAAGGCCGGCCGCGTGGTCGCCGAGATCCACGAGGCCACGCGGGCCGCGATCCGCCCCGGGGCCACCACCCTGGATCTCGACCGCGCCGCCCGGGACGTGCTGGAGAAGCGGGGCGCGGGATCCAACTTCCTCGGCTACCACGGGTTCCCGGCCGTGGTGTGCACGTCGCCGAACTCGATGATCGTCCACGGCATCCCCTCGGCCAAGGTGGTGCTGGTGGAGGGCGACATCATCTCGGTGGACTGCGGGGCGATCATCGAGGGCTACCACGGCGACGCCGCCTACACCGCACCGGTGGGGGAGGTGTCCGCCGAGGCCACCCGCCTGATGCAGGTCACCGAGGCCAGCCTGTACGCCGGCATCGACCAGCTGACGCCCGGCAACCGCCTCCACGAGGTCGGGCGGGCGGTCCAGCAGGTCGCCGAGGCCGCCGGGTTCTCGGTGGTCCGCGAGTACGTGGGCCACGCCATCGGCACGGCCATGCACGAGGAGCCCCAGGTGCCGAACTACTGGCCGGGCACGCCCGGCCCCACCCTCAAGGAGGGGATGGTCTTCGCCATCGAGCCCATGGTCAACGCCGGGGGCACCGGGACGGTCCTGCTCGACGACGGATGGAGCGTGGTGACGGCGGACGGACGCCTGTCGGCCCACTTCGAGCACACCATCGCCGTGACCGACGACGGCCCCGAGGTCTTCACCGTTCCGTGACGGTCTGACCTGGGAGTTCGCCCCCGGAAGGGGCGGGTCCGGGGTTCATCGGGGTCGGACTGGCAATTTGCGCCCGAAGGGCTAGACTAGTCCTTCGGCTGGCCACGGGTGTGTGGTGGCGTGCCGATCCCGCTCCCGGTGGTGCTGCTCTGGCACGCCCCCGGATGCGGCAGTCCGGACGACGCAGCCCGTCGTCCGTGGCGCACGTCGGCCCCCGGGCCGGCGACGGACGAGAACGAAGAGTAGTAGGAGATTCACCTGCCCAAGCCCAAGGAAGATGCCATCGTGCTGGAGGGGACGGTCGTCGAGCCGCTCCCCAACGCCATGTTCCGCGTGGAGCTGGAGAACGGCCACAACGTGCTGGCGCACAGCTCGGGAAAGATGCGGATGCACCGCATCCGCATCCTCCCCGGGGACAAGGTGCAAGTGGAGATCACCCCCTACGACCTGGCCCGCGGGCGGATCACCTACCGCTACAAGTGAGCCGGGCCGCCCTGACGGGGCGGGGCGTGCAGAAGGAGCCGGCGGCCGGGTGGCCGTGCGGCACGAGGACTAAGGACGACAGTGTGAAGGTTCGACCCAGCGTCAAGCCGATGTGTGAGAAGTGCAAGGTGATCCGCCGGCACCGGCGCGTCATCGTCATCTGCGACAACCCGCGCCACAAGCAGCGCCAGGGCTGACGCGGACCAGGCTGAGTAGAGAGAGAAAGAAGAACACGTGGCCCGCATCTCCGGCGTGGACATCCCCCGCGAAAAGCGGTTGGAGATCTCCCTGACCTACATCTTCGGCATCGGCCGGACGACCGCCCAGCAGATCTGCGCGGCCACCGAGACCAGCCCCGACACCCGGGTCCGGGACCTGACCGACGAAGAGGTCACCCGTCTCCGCAACTACATCGACGCCAACCTGCAGGTCGAGGGCGACCTGCGCCGCGACATTTCCCAGGACATCAAGCGGAAGATGGAGATCGGGTGCTACCAGGGCATCCGCCACCGCAAGGGCCTGCCGGTCCACGGCCAGCGCACCCACACCAACGCCCGCACCCGCAAGGGTCCCAAGAAGACCGTCGCCGGAAAGAAGAAGGTTCGAAAGTAATGGCCAAGCCCACCAAGCCGGGAGCCGCCCGTCGGCCCCGCAAGCGCGAGCGGAAGAACATCACCTTCGGCGTCGCCCACATCAAGAGCTCGTTCAACAACACGATCGTGTCGATCGCCGACCCCGAGGGCAACGTCCTCGCCTGGGCGTCGGCCGGAAACGTGGGCTTCAAGGGCTCGCGCAAGTCGACCCCGTTCGCCGCCCAGCTGGCCGCCGAGCAGTGCGCCAAGCGGGCGATGGAGCACGGTGTGCGCCGGGTGGACGTGCTGGTGCGCGGCCCGGGCTCGGGACGCGAGACCGCCATCCGCTCGTTGGCCGCCGCCGGCATCGAGGTCGCCGGCATCAAGGACGTCACCCCCATCCCGCACAACGGCTGCCGCCCCAAGAAGCGGCGGCGGGTGTAGGGACGGGAACGAAGGGAACCAAGGACCAACATGGCTCGTTACACCGGACCCGTCTGCCGGCTCTGCCGCCGGGAGCGCACCAAGCTCTTCCTGAAGGGGGAGCGCTGCTACTCGATGAAGTGCCCCGTCTCCGAGGCGGTCACCGACCGCCACAGCCGCGCCTACCCGCCCGGCGAGCACGGTCGCGACCGCATGCGCCAGGGGTCGGAGTACCTCGGCCAGCTCCGCGAGAAGCAGAAGGCACGCCGCATCTACGGACTGCTCGAGCAGCAGTTCCACAACCTCTACGTCGAGGCCTCCCGGGCCCCGGGCATCACGGGTGAGAACCTGCTGGTGATGCTCGAGCTCCGGCTCGACAACGTGGCGTTCCGGGCCGGCTGGGGCGCGAGCCGCTCCCAGGCCCGCCAGTTCGTCCGCCACGGCCACGTCCTGGTCAACGGCAAGCGGGTGACGATCCCCAGCTACCGCCTGCGCCAGGGGGACACCATCGCCCTCAAGCCGGCGTCGCGCGAGCTCTTCCACGTGCGCCGCAACATGGACACCCTCGACCGCTCGCTGCCGCCGTGGCTCGAGACGGTGGGGGACCGCTTCGAGGTAAAGGTGTTCTCGCTGCCGCTGCGCGAGCACATCGACGAGCCGGTGCAGGAACAGCTGATCGTCGAGCTCTACTCGAAGTAGCCCCGGCCGGCGTCCGCCGGCCACCCGCACCACCGACCACCGAACCCACCCGAACCTGCGCACCACCTGCCGAGGAGCCACACACGCATGCTCATCATCCAGCGACCCACCGTCGAAGCAATCGGCGAAGAAGAGGACAACCGCCAGAAGTTCGCGGTCGGCCCGCTCGACCCCGGCTTCGGGCACACGCTCGGCAACTCGCTGCGGCGCACGCTGCTGTCGTCGATCCCCGGTGCCGCCATCACCCAGGTCCGGTTCGACGAGGCCCTCCACGAGTTCACGACCCTGGCGGGCGTGAAGGAGGACGTCACCGACATCATCCTGAACCTGAAGGACCTGCTGTTCAAGGTCCACAGCGACGAGCCGGTGACCATCCGCCTCGACAAGCGGGGCCCGGGCGCGGCCACCGCCGGTGACCTGCAGCTCTCCTCGGACGTCGAGGTCCTGAGCCCCGGCCAGCACATCGCCTCGCTCAACGCCAAGGGCCACATCGCCGTCGACCTGACCGTCGAGCGGGGCCGTGGCTACCTGTCCGCCGACAAGAACAAGGGCACCGGCGCCATCGGGGTCATCCCGGTCGACGCCATCTTCTCGCCCGTCCGCCGGGTGGCCTTCACGGTCGAGCCCGTGCGGGTCGAGCAGTCCACCGACTTCGACCGCCTGGTCATCGAGATCGAGACCGACGGCTCCCTCAACCCCCGCGAGGCCCTGGCCTCGGCGGGCGACACGCTCCGCACCCTGGTCAGCCTGGTGGCCGACCTCGAAGAGGAGCCCATGGGCCTGGAGCTCGGCGAGTACGGCACCGTCACCACCGGCTCGCCCGATCTCGACCTGCGCATCGAGGACCTCGACCTCACCGAGCGTCCCCGCAACTGCCTCAAGCGGGCCCAGATCAACACCATCGGCGAGCTGGTGGACCGCACCCTCGACGATCTCCTCAACATCACCAACTTCGGGCAGAAGTCGCTCGACGAGGTGCTCCAGAAGCTCGACGAGCGGGGCCTGTCCCTGCGCGTGAAGGACTGAGGTCCGCCCATGCTCGGCACTCCCAAGAAGGGCCGTCGCTTCGGCGGCAGCTCCGCACACCAGAAGGCCATGATGGGCAACCTCGTGGCCTCGCTGATCGCCGCGGAGTACCTGGTCACCACCGAGGCCAAGGCCAAGGCCCTGCGCCCGGTGGCCGAGAAGGTCATCACGGCCGCGGCCAAGGGCGGCGTCGCCCGGCAGCGCAACGTGGTGGCGTTCATCCGGGACAAGGACATGGCGAACAAGCTGTTCGCCGAGATCGGCCCCCGCTACGCGGAGCGGCCGGGCGGCTACACCCGCATCTTGAAGCTGGGCAACCGCCAGGGCGACAACGCCCCGATGGCCCGCATCGAACTGGTGTGAGCGCGCCCCCCGACACCGGGGGGAGTGACACCGTCGGACACGGGGACGGCCCGGACCACGCCGGCGCGGACTCCGGCCCCCCGGACGGCACGCCGTCGGGTGGGACGGTCCGCTGGCGCCTCCGGGTGGCCTACGACGGCTCCGGCTTCCACGGCTTCGCCGCCCAGGAGGGCCTGACCACCGTGGCCGGCAGCCTCGCCGCCGCCCTGTCCCGGGCGGCCCGCACCCCGGTGACCCTGACCTGCGCCGGGCGCACCGACGCCGGCGTGCACGCCCTCGACCAGATGGTGCATTTCGACGTGCCCGCCGAGCGGTCGGCGGCCCTGGATGCGGCCGCGCTCCTCAAGTCGTGCAACAGCCAGGTGGGCCCCTCGATCGTGGTGCGTTCCGCCGAGATCGCGCCGCCGGGCTTCGACGCCCGCCACTCCGCCACCGCCCGGCGCTACCGGTACCTGGTGGTCAACGCCCCGGTGGCCGACCCGCTCCTGGCCGGGCTGACCTGGCACGTGGCCGAGCCCCTCGACCTGCGGGCCATGTCCGCCGCCGCCGACGCCCTGCTGGGCGAGCACGACTTCCGGGCCTTCTGCCGCCGGGTCCCCGGCACCACGGCCGAGGCCCCGATCCCGAGGCGGGTGCTCGACGCCCGGTGGACCCGGCTGGACGGCCGGCCGGCCGGGGCCCGCACCGCCGGGACCTCCGACCTGGCCGCCGCCGACGCCACGACCGGCCCGTGGCTGGCCCCGGTGGTGGGCGACCTCCTGGCCTTCGAGGTCGAGGCCAACGCCTTCTGCCACCAGATGGTCCGCTCCCTGGTGGGGACCCTGGTCGACGTGGGCCGGGGCCGCACGCGCCCCTCCGACATCCTCCACATCCTCCGTTCGGCCGACCGGTCCCAGGCGGGCCAGCCGGCCCCGCCCCGGGGCCTCACCCTGATGGCGGTCCGCTACTGACGGGCGGCTTGCCCGGACCCCCCCATCCGACCTAGTGTGGGAGGTCGCCGGGTCGGGCCCCGGCCGGTCCGAGGCGTGTCTGCGCCCCGCCGGTACGCCCACCTCCCGAGGCCCCGCACCCGCAGGTGCCCGGACACCCGACACCATCGAACAAGGATCCACGTTGCGCACGTTCTCCCCCAAGCCCGCTGACATCACCCGTACCTGGCACATCGTCGACGCCGACGGCCTGGTGCTCGGTCGCCTGGCCACCGAGGTGGCCGCCGTCCTGCGGGGCAAGCACAAGCCCACGTTCGCCCCCCACGTCGACATGGGCGACCACGTGATCGTGGTCAACGCCGACAAGGTCGTGCTGACCTCGGGCAAGGCCGACTCGAAGATGTCCTACCGGCACTCCGGCTACCCGGGCGGCCTGACGGCCACCACCTACGCCGACCTGATGATCGACCGGGCCGACGACGTCGTGCGCGAGGCCATCCGGGGAATGCTCCCGAAGAACCGGCTCGGCCGCCAGATGGTCACCAAGCTGAAGGTCTACCGCGGCGAGGAGCATCCCCACACCGCCCAGTCCCCCGTCCCCCTCGAGATCCCCGGGGCGCGCCGCACGTCGTCCGCCCGCAGCGGCGCGTAACGCACCGCACCGGACCGATCCCGACAACGCACGAACGCACCGAGCGAAGGAACCACCAGTGACTGCCCCCATCTGCCAGACCACCGGACGCCGCAAGCAGGCCGTCGCACGGGTCCGCTTCCGCCCGGGCCAAGGCGCCATCACCTGCAACGGGCACACGTTCGAGGAGTACTTCACCTCGGCCACCCACCGCATGATCGTTACCGAGCCCCTCCGGCTCACCGAGACGACCGAGTCCTGGGACATCGACGTGACCATCGACGGCGGCGGCGTGTCCGGCCAGGCCGGCGCCTTCCGCCTGGGCATCGCCCGGGCCCTGTGCGAGCTCGACCCCGAGCTGCGCGGCGCGCTCAAGAAGGCCGGATTCCTCACCCGTGACTCGCGGGAGAAGGAGTCCAAGAAGTACGGCCTCAAGAAGGCCCGCAAGGCGCCCCAGTACTCGAAGCGGTAGGCCCGGTGTCCCGAACCTGGTTCGGCACCGACGGAGTCCGGGGCAACGCCAACACCGAGCTCTCCCCCGAGCTCGTCCTCGCCCTGGGCCGCGCCGTGGCGCGGACCATCACCGCCACCACCTTCCTGATCGGTCGCGACACCCGCAAGTCCGGTCCCATGCTGCAGGCCGCCCTGTCCGCCGGCCTGGCCAGCGAGGGGGCCGACGTGGTCGACGTGGGCGTGCTGCCCACTCCCGCCCTGGCCTGGCTGTCGGTCAAGCGCGACCTCCCCGCCGTGGTCATCTCCGCCTCGCACAACCCGTTCCAGGACAACGGCATCAAGCTGTTCGGGGCGGGTGGGACCAAGCTGAGCGCCGAGCTGGAGGCCGCCATCGAGGACGAGCTCCACCGGGTGCTCGACCCGTCGGTGAAGGGCCCCCGGCCGCTCGAGGGCCACGGGGTGGGCACCGTCCGCACCGAACCCGACCTGGGCGACGCCTATGTGGAGTACCTGCTCGGCACGCTGGACGGGCGCACGCTCGAGGGCCTGCGGATCGTGGTCGACAGCGCCAACGGCAGTGCCTCGGCGCTCGCCGCCCGGGTGTTCGAGGGCGCCGGAGCCGAGGTCGTGGCCATCGGCTGCGACCCCGACGGGACCAACATCAACGCCGGGTGCGGGTCGACCGCCACCGAGCTCCTGTCCAGCGCTGTGGTCGAGCACGGCGCCCTCCTCGGGGTGGCCCTCGACGGTGACGCCGACCGCATGCTGGCCGTCGACGAGACGGGGACGCTGGTCGACGGGGACTCGTTGCTGGCGCTGTTCGCCCGGGATCTGGCCGACCGCGGCCAGCTGGCCGGGAACACGGTGGTGGTCACGGTGATGACCAACCTCGGGTTTCGCCGGGCCATGGATGAGCGCGGCATCCACGTCAAGGAGACCGACGTCGGTGACCGGCACGTGCTGGCCGCCATCGACAAGGAGGGCCTGTCGCTCGGGGGCGAGCAGTCCGGGCACATCATCTTCCGGCGCCTGGCCACCACCGGCGACGGCCTGCTGACCGGGCTGGTCCTGGCCGACCTGCTGGCCCGCACCGGCTCGACCCTGGTGGCCCAGCTCGACGGCCTGATCGATCCGGTGCCCCAGACCCTGGTCAACGTGAGGGGGGTCGACACCTCGCTCTACGGGCACGTCGAGGCCATCGGCATGGCCATCGAGCAGGAGCAGGCGGCCATGGGGGAGACCGGACGGGTGCTGGTGCGCCCGAGCGGGACCGAGCCGGTGGTGCGGGTCATGGTCGAGTGCACCCGGCCCGGCGTGGCCGAGGCCACGGCGGCGCGGCTCCACACGCTCATCGAGCACGAGCTGCTGGCCGCCTCGGCCGTCCGCGAGGCGGAGTCCCTGGCCGCCGCCCAGGCGCTGGCCCTGGAGCTCGACGGCGGGGTCTGAGCCGGCGGCCGTGGCGGCCGTGCCCGTCCCGTGCCGCACCGGGAGCCGGGTTCCCCATCCCTCCCCGGTCCCGTGCCCGGTGCCCCGGGCCACTACCCTGGGCATCCATGTGCGGCATCATCGGCATCACCAGCGGATCCGGGCCGGACGGTGGCGACCAGGGGATCCTGGACGTCCTGATCGAGGGCCTGGCCCGCCTGGAGTACCGGGGCTACGACTCGGCCGGGCTGGCCCTGGTGGGTCCGGCGCCTGACGACGGCATGTGGCGGGTGCGGGCAGCCAACGGCACCCGCTCCCTCGAGGATCTGGCCAAGCGCACCGACGAAGCCCCGGCCCACCCGTCGGCCGGCATCGGCCACACCCGGTGGGCCACCCACGGCCGACCGAGCGAGGACAACGCCCACCCCCACGCCGACTGTTCCGGCCGCCTCGCCCTGGTCCACAACGGAATTATCGAGAACCACCTCGAGCTGTCCGACGCGCTCATCGCCGACGGCCACCGGCTCGAGTCCGAGACCGACACCGAGGTGCTGGCCCACCTGATCGAGTCACACCTGGCCGCCGCCCCCGAAGAGGGGCTTACCGGCGCCGTGCGGGCGGCACTGGGCCAGGTCCGCGGGGCATTCGCCCTCGCCGTCGTGCACGCCGACGACCCCGATGTCATCGTGGCCGCCCGCCGGGTGTCGCCGCTGATCATGGGGGTGAGCGACGGAGCGGCCTTCCTGGCCTCCGACGTGCCGGCCATCCTCGGCCTCACCCACGACTTCTTCATCCTCGACGACGACCGGGTGGCCGAGCTGCGGCCCGGCACGATCTCGGTGACCGACCTGGACGGCACCCCGGTGGAGCCGTCCCCGCTGCACGTCGACTGGGACCTCGACGCCGCCCGCAAGGACGGCTTCGACGACTTCATGTCCAAAGAGATGCACGAGCAGCCCAAGGCGGTGGCCGACACGCTCCTCGACCGCCTGCTGCCCGACGGCACGCTGGTGCTCGACGAGGTGCGGATCACCAACGAGGAGTTCCGTTCGATCACCAAGGTCTTCGTCGTCGCCTGCGGCAGCAGCCACCACGCCGGCCTCATGGCCAAGTACGCCATCGAGCACTGGGCGCGGCTGCCCGTGGAGATCGACATCTCCAGCGAGTTCCGGTACCGGAACCCGGTGGTGGACGAGCACACCCTGGTGATCGGGGTCAGCCAGTCCGGCGAGACGGTCGACACCTTCCAGGCCGTCCGTGAGGCCAAGGCGCTCGGTGCCCGGGTGCTGGTCATCTCCAACGTGGTCGACTCCTCGATGGCCCGCGACGCCGACGCCGTGCTCTACACGCGGGCCGGACCCGAGATCGGTGTTGCCGCCACCAAGACCCACCTGGCCCAGATCACCGCCCTCGAGATCCTCGCCCTCTACCTGGCCCAGGCCCGGGGCACCCTCACCCCGGCCGACGCCCGGGGCCTGCTGGACGCCATGGGCTCGCTGCCCGACAAGGTGGCCACCGCCGTCTCCCGGTCGGCCGACGTGCACGCCGTGGCCGAGCGGTTCCGGGACTCGCGGTCGTTCATCTTCCTGGGGCGCCACGTGGGCTACCCGGTGGCCCTCGAGGGCGCGTTGAAGTTCAAGGAGATCTCCTACCTGCGGGCCGAGGGCTTCCCGGCCGGCGAGCTCAAGCACGGTCCCATCGCCCTGGTCGAGCCGGGCACCGTCGTGGTCGGGGTGGCCACCCGCACCCCGGTGTGGGAGAAGATGATGGCCAACATCGCCGAGGTGAAGAGCAGGGGTGCGTCGGTCGTCCTGGTGGCCAACGACGGAGACGAGGAGACGGCCCGCCACGCCGACGCCGTGTTGTGGGTCCCCGCCACCGAGCACCTCTTCTCGCCGGTCATCGACGTGGTGCCCATGCAGTGGTTCGCCTACTCCATGGCCCGTCTGCACGGCCTCGACGTCGACCGCCCCCGCAACCTGGCCAAGACGGTCACCGTCGAGTGACGGCCCGGGCCGCCGCCGACCTGGCCGATCACCTG
>Ga0302279_10003621_pt1 | contig 18976 bp, 22 predicted proteins | sample III_Bog_N3_3_FD_194541 | JGI IMG/M metagenome (GOLD analysis project Ga0302279, IMG submission 194541) | Peat permafrost microbial communities from Stordalen Mire near Abisko, Sweden - III_Bog_N3_3 | ecosystem: Environmental > Terrestrial > Soil > Wetlands > Peat | place: Sweden: Abisko...
TTTTACCTGATCTTCCGCAACTACGCGCCTTCGCCGGAAGTCACAGCGGCCCTCAAGGACCGCGCGACGTTCCAGGGTCCACCGGGCGTCACGCCATTGGGCGGGGAATGGCCTCACGCCAGCCCGAGTAAGCGATCACGGCGAATGTCTCCTTCGTCCCGAAGTGAGCTACGGCACGATGGGCTGCTTTGAGGGGGAACCCAGACATTTCGCGGCAGCCGTCGTGGTCAGGGCGCGACCCATTCCCCGGCTCCAGGGAGCTGTCTGGAAGAGGAAGTTCCGAACTTCTGAGGAGGGTGGAAAGCCGACACGGGCCTAGCGGGGACTATTCTGGAGATGAATGCTGGGAGCAAAATCCGGCGCGATGCGTCAGGTGAGCAGGTGATTAACGATCTCATCGCCGCGCACGAACAAGATGAGCACCATCTGCTTGCCGGTCGCAGTATCCAGCACCTTGTACATGTGAGTCGTCGTGCCAGCGGGTCCCACCGACGGTATCCCTGCGCCGCCCAACAGCTTCTTGACGTCCCTGAACGACTTCTTCTCTTTCAGCGTCGCTTCCAAGCTTGCCGCCTCGAACCGCAGGGCCGGGACCTTGGCGCCGTCAATTTCCCTCACGCCGGGCGCGACATCAGTAACACCAGGCGTGGGTGCGTCTTGCGCTTGGCAAACGGACGTTCCGGCCAAGCACGCAATGGCTACCGCGTAGGCTAAAGCTCTAAGCATTGGACGTCCCCGTTGTCCGAATGACAGACTAGCGCCGGCTCAAGCCGCCTGCAACGACGGAACAATGTGAGAGGGGTTTCTGACGCGACCATGAGGCAATGACCGCCGTGGGTCGATTTTCGCCGTTGGCGCGCGCGCGCAAATCGGACGCTCCAAGCTTCACGCGCGGCCTACACTCGGCCTTCGCATTGCGACTGACGAATGTCTCCTTTGTCCAGCCAAAGAGGTCCTGGGGATCGCCGGCTAATGCGTACTTTCCGTTCAAAGCCGCAAACGCGCTACCATGGATTTCGAGTCTAACCAGGAGGCGGCGCCTGATCCCAGACGATGTTTGGCTTCGCCCGGCCAGGCGCAATCGGGACCACCGCCGCGTAGCCAATGCAAATCGCTGACACGGGGGTCACGCCCTCCGGGATTCCGAGTTCGCGCCTGGCTTCCCGGGTGCGTAGCCAGAGCATCGGGGCCCCCACCCAGCAGGACCCAAGACCACGGGCATGGGCGGAAAGCAGCAGCAGCTGTCCTGCGCGACAGCAGTCCTCGACCGGGCCCGAGATGATCACCACCGCAGGGGCGTTCCAGAAGACCTCGAAATCCGCTCGCTCGGTCCAGGCCCATCCTGCACCTTCGGGTCGATTGTCCCGGGCGAATTGTTTCGCCCGGGCGCCGTAGCCGGCGATACGAACGGCCCCCTCAAGAACGTTGAAAATCCAGGGAGACTGTCCGGCGAACGGAGGCGGCGCCTGGGCTGCGTCCCAAATGAGATCCTCGATCAGGTCGCGTTGCACAGGTTGGTCGATAAAGGCCCGAACGGACCGCCGGGAATGGATCGCCTCAATGACTTCCATTGGCCTTCCCCCAAGATATGTTCGACGAAAAAGACTTCAGTCTAATGCTTCATCGCCATTCTACGCCTCGCCAAGACGGCAGTCGCCTCGAAGGGGTCCGGTCGCACGCATTAACAAGGGTCCCGGGTGGTCTGAGCGTGCGGCGCGGCGAAGCGTGGGGCAGGGAAGCGACACGACCAAGGGCATTCCCGATCACATCAAAGAGCTGAATTTCATGTGGACCTTCGCCCCGGACAACAGGATCACCGAGCATCACATCCGTTTCGGGACCTCCGAAGGCGAGTGGACCGCCGTCATGGGCTATCTCGACGGCGCCTTCACCAGGCCAATGACAATCGGAGGAAAGGCCATCCAGCCCACCGGAAACGCCTACCATCTGCTCATGGCGACGCTGGGGCATTGGAACAAGCAGGGCACGATGGATGAGGAATATCTATTCCGGGACAACGCCGCGCTGATGGCGCAGATCGGCGCAAACCGAGTCCCCGCGGCCCTACTCCTCGGAATGCCGTCGTCCGAAATCCGGTTCGGCGGTTTCCTGGCCGGCCTCGATGACGCTGCGGCGGATGGAGCGGGTGCGGGTGAAGAGCTCCTCAAGCTTGTCGCCCTCGCCCCAGCGGATGGCGCGGGACAGGGCCTGCAAATCCTCCGTAAAGCGGCCGAGAATTTCCAGGACGGCGTCCTTGTTGGCCAGGAAGACGTCACGCCACATGATCGGGTCGGAGGCGGCGATGCGGGTGAAGTCGCGAAAGCCGCCGGCGGAGTATTTGATCACCTCGCTTTGGGTCACCTCTTCCAGGTCGGCGGCCGTGCCGACGATGTTGTAGGCGATGAGGTGGGGCAGGTGGGAGGTGACGGCCAGCACCAGATCGTGGTGCTTTTCGTCCATGACGTCCACCAGGGCCCCCATGGCGCGCCAGAAGGCGGTGAGGCGCTCGACGGCGGCCAGATAGGGCGCATCGTCCCGGGCCTGGGGCGTCAGAACGGTCCAGCGGCCATGGAACAGGCCGGCGAAACCGGCGTCCGGGCCGCTGTCCTCCGACCCGGCGATGGGGTGGCCCGGAATGGCGAAGACATTGGCGGGGAGGACCTGGGCGAAGGCCTCGGCCACAGCGGCCTTGACCGAACCGACGTCGGTGACCGTGGCGCCGGGCTTGAGCGCGCCGGCGACCAGGGCGGCGGCGGGGCCGATGGCGAGCGGCGGGGTGGCGAAGACCACCAGATCGGCGCCGGCCACGGCCTGCGCGGGATCGGCGGTGACGCTCTGGGCCAGTCCGAGCGCCAGCACCCGCTCGCGCACGGCGGCGCTGGGATCGGCCACGGTGACCCGGCCAACGGCGCCGGCCGCCACGGCGGCGCGGATCACCGACGAGCCGATGAGGCCGCAGCCAATCACGGCCATGGTGTCGTAGAGAGGCGCGGTCATCGGCCGGCTGGCTGGAGAAATTCGGCGAGGGCCTCGACCACGGCGCGGTTGTGCGCCTCCAGGCCGATGGTCAGGCGCAGATGGCCGGGCAGGCCATAGCCGCCGACTCCGCGCAGGATCAGGCCCCGGCGCGCCAGAAAGTCTTCCGCCTCGACAGCCGTTCGACCGGGCGTGGCCGGGAAGCCGATGAGCACGAAGTTGGCCGCCGACGGCGTGACCTCGAGACCCAGGCCCCCGAGCTGCTGCGCGAGCCACGGACGCCATTTTTCCACAAGGGCCAGGGAGCGGGCCTGGAACTCCTCATCGGCCAGGGCGGCCACGGCGGCGGCCTGGCCGGCGATGGAGGTGTTGAACGGAAGGCGGATGCGGTCCACCGCGTCGGCGACGCCGGCGGGAGCATAGGCCCAGCCGACACGCAGGGCCGCCAGGCCGTGCATCTTGGAGAAGGTGTGGGTGACCACGACGTTTTCGCTCCGGCGCGCGAGATCAAGGCCATCGCTGTAGGTCGGGTCGGAGGCGAACTCGGCATAGGCGCCGTCGAGCACCAGCAGGACGCTGGGCGGCAGGCCTTCGTGCAGCCGCTCGACCTCCGCCTTTGTGATGAAGGTGCCGGTGGGATTGCCGGGATTGGCGATAAAGACGATGCGGGTGCGCTGATCGACATGGCCCAGGATCGCGTCCACGTCGATCCGGTAGTTGGGCTCGGCCGCGAAGCGCACTTCCCCCTGGTTGGCCCGCGCGCCGATGGCGTAGGCGCCAAAGCCGTATTCGCCCTGGACGATATTGTCGCCCGGCTCAAGAAAGGCCTGGTTGAGGAGGGCGAAGATCTCGTCGGTGCCGCAGCCCAGGATCAGGCGATGCGGCTCCAGGCGGTAGTGGCCGGCCAGGGCGGCGCGCAGGGTCTCGCCGCGACCGTCCGGATAGGCGCCCAGACGTTCGCCGGCGGCGACGAAGGCCTCCCTGGCGCGGGGGCTGCAGCCCAGGATGTTCTCATTGGCCGAAAGCTTGACCGGATCGTCGATCCCCTCGGCCGTGGCCTTGCCGGGCACATAGGGGCGGATATCCATGACCCCGGGCTTGGGCAGGGGGCGATCGGCGCGGGATCGAAGATCGGCATCTGGAGTGGCGTCGGCGCTCATGGCGCGCGGGTATGGCGGCGATCGAAACAGACTGTCAATAAACCTTGGGCGCGGGACCGAGCGCCACGGGCCCCACCAGGGTGCGTCCGGCCTGGAATCCGAGAGTGATCGGGACGGTGGGCCCGGCTCCCCGGGCGGCCAGGACGAGAAGGGCGCCGGCGAGCGCCTGGGGCGAGACCTTGCCCTTGTCCGCCATGACCGTCAGGACGCGCGGCGCCTGGATGAGCGTGGCGACGAGCGAGCCTTTCAGCCGGCCGTCCGCATCCACCGTGAGCCCCCCGCCCCGGGCGTCGAGAGAGGCGGCGCCCGGCTGGATGAGCAGGCGGCGAACGTCGAGCCGGCCGCCCGCATCGGACCAGGCGCGGACGCTGTCGGCCCATGTCGCGCCGGTGAACGCATCGGCGCGGGAGTAGATGGCGTCGGCGTTCAGGGTCAGGGGCTTGCCTGCCGCGACGCTCCCAAGAACGCCGTCCGGCCGGGCCGCGGCCTTGTCGAGCTCGACATAGAACGCCCCCTGGTTATCGGGTCCGGCGCGGGTGTGGAGATGCAGCTCGGCGGCGCTCTGGACGAAAAAGGCATCGGCGCCGGGGCCGGGCGTGAAGGTGAGACCCAGACCCTCCAGGGAAAACCGGGGCGGATGGGCGGTCGCTTGAAACAGGCTGGCGCGGAGCACCTTCGCGGTGACGATCAGGGCGCCCTTTCCCGGCCTCGTGACCGTGACGCCGCCGGGAGCGCTGGCCACCCAGTGGTCCGGCGCCCAGGCGAAGGCCTCGGTCTTGAGGATCGGCGCGGCGACCTGAAAGCCGGAGGCGTCGCGCCAGGCGGCGCCCGTGAAATCCACATCGATGCGAAAGGGAAAGCCGGTGACGGTGAGGCCCCGCCAGTCGGGACGACCGCCGGACGCTTCGGGCTGACCACGCAGGTCATTCAGCCTCCGCTCCAGAGTCGCGGTCAGGCTCAGCCACACAAAGCTCCAGACCGCCACGGCGAGGCCGAGGGCGATGAAAGGGCCGTAGAGGCCGAGACGCCGGGGGGGCTTTTTGGCGACCGAGGGGTCGGGCGAGGTCATGGACGCATCTGGTGGAGGGCGGTCGCGCCGCGGTCAAGCCGCAGAGAACGAAGGCTAGAAACCTCCACTCGTCTCTCTAAGCTAGGTTGACAGCTGGCTGTAAGGAGATTCGCGATGCATAGCGTCGGCGTATTCGAAGCGAAGAACCGTCTTACCGCCCTGCTTGAGGAAGTGGAGGAAGGCGGCGAGGTCATCATCACCGGTCGCGGCAAGCCGATCGCCCGGCCGGCGCCGCTGGAGACCGGGTTCAACCGCGCCAAGGCCAAGGCGGCGGCTGAAGGATTGCGCGCAGCCAGTAAGGGCCAGACGCCGGGAGGGCTGGTTCTCAAGGACCTGATCAGTGAAGGGCGGCGATGAGTTTTGTTGTCGATAATTCGGTCGCGCTTGCCTGGTGTTTCGAGGATGAGCGGCGCCGCCTGACGGCCTATGACGCTACCTACCTTGAACCGGCCATGCGCGCTGGCCTGCGTTTGGCGACCCGCGGCGCCGAACTGATCACCGCGGCGAAGGTGGTTGGCGTGACTCTGACAGCGGCTGGCTGAGGAACTGCGTGGCGGAGGAGGATCACAGCCGGATCCCCGAACGGTGGGTGTTCGGCTATGGCTCGCTGATGTGGCGGCCCGGATTCGATTATCTGGAACGCCGGCCCGCGATCCACCAAGGGCGCCGGCGCGCCTTCTGCATCTATTCGGTCCACCATCGGGGGACGCCGGAGCGTCCGGGCCTCGTGCTGGGGCTGGCTCATGGCGGGGCGGTGCGCGGGGTGGTCTATCGGGTGGCGGAGACGGCCTGGCCCGAGACCTACGCCTATCTGCTGGAGCGGGAGCAGCCCACCGAGACCTACAGGGAGGCCGTGGCCGAGGCGCGGCTGGACGACGGCCGCAAGGTCGGGGCCCTGACCTTCCTCTCCGACCGCAAACATCCGCAATGGGCCGGGGATCTGAGCCTGGAGGCCCAGGCCGATCTCATCGCCGGTTCGTCGGGCCTTTCAGGCCGCAACGTGGACTACCTCGCCGATCTCGTGGACCACCTGAACGCCGAAGGTATGAGCGACCCGTCGATGGAGCGGCTGCTGACGATCGTGCGGGCGCGAGGGTGAGCGGGAGGATCGTGAGGTTTCTGGCAGAAATGGCCGCGCAGTCACCCGATCCCTCCGGCCGCCGCTTGGCCGCGGCGGTGTTCGCGGCGGGCTGTCTCATCGCCGGCGCATTTGCCTTCGTAGGGCTCTCCACGGGCGGTTTCTGGACCGACGAGCTCTTCACGCTTTTCCTGATCGACCATCATGGCGGCGCGGGCGAAGTCTGGCGTCGTGCGCTTACCGACACCCAGCCGCCGCTCTATTATCTGCTTCTCTACGGCTGGGCGGGGATCGCAGGTCGCTCAGAGGCCGCGCTTCGCGCACTGAGCGGCGCGATGAGCATCCTCGCCCTGGCGGTGTTCTTCGTTGGAACTGCACGGCTGATCACCCTGCCGGGACGCCTCTTCGCCACCGCCGCAGCGGCCGCCGCGCCGTTCTGGTTCCTGCAGTCGCAGAACGCCCGGAACTACGCCCTATGCCTCCTGATCTCCTCGATCCTCCTCGCCTTGGCGCTCCGCGCCCGCGAGGCCGCCAGGGAGGGGCGGCCGGTCTCCCCAAGCGTCCTGGCCGGCCTCTCCGTCTTCGGCGCTGTGGGAGCCTTCACGCACTTCTACGAGTTCCTGGCCGTCGGCCTGCTCTATCTTTTTCTCATCATCACCCTGCGCCAGCGGCGGCTCACCGTGGTGTTGACCCTGGCCGGGGCTATGATCTTCGGCGGCGAGGTCGCCTTCATCCACGCGCTTCTGGCTGGGACGCAGCAGAACATCCACGACATGTGGTTCGGCCGCAGCGTGGGGTTCTTCCTGATCCAGGGCCTTGACGTGCTGGAGGGCTTCTTCGCGCCGGGGACCGCGGTCGCGGTGCTGGTTCTGGCCGGACGGTTTGTAGTCCGTCCAAGGGGCGCGGCGCGCCAGGACCGGCCCCACGCCGTCTCGATCGCCGACATGAAATGGTCCCTGAGGCTCGCCGTGATGATGGCGCTGGGATTGGTCGGGATCGGGATCGCCGTCTCGCTCCTGTTCGCACCGTCCTTTTCCGCTCGCAATATCCTGGTGGCCAGTCCGTTCTTCTGGCCGGCCCTGGGCCTGATGTTCGACGCCGCAACGGTGGGGGCGCGGCGCTCATGGGTTGCCCTCGCGACGGCCGCGGCGCTGGCGGCGCAGCTCTTGGGTCAGACCAACAGGTGGCGGCTGATCGACGAGCCCTGGCGGGAATCGGCGCGCTATGTGCTTTCGACATCGGCCTGCGCCGGGGCGGAGATCCCGGTGGTCATGCCCGGGCAGTTCGGACCGCCCACGCCCTTTTTCCGGACCCTGTTCGCCCAGGATTTCTATGGCCGCTATTTTGACGGACAAGCGGCGCGACTCACGGTCCTGACCGCGGAGGATCTCGCCGTTCCCGCGCGCAATCCGACACTGCGACGGCGCCTTGGACCCGACGCCGATGATGCCTGTCCGATCCTGGCCTGGGCGGTGCACGACATGGACGCGATCGCCGCGCGGCGCCTGGCCGACCGTATGGCACTCGCGGCGGGCGTGCCGCGCGGCGCCGTGACGGCCAGGGCGATCTGGAACTACCGAATGGTGTGGGCCTTCGTCCGGCCAAATCCGCGGGCCTGGGTGTTGATCCGAACCCCCGCTCCGACCGACGCCCCAGAGGGCGCGCTAGCGAAGGCGCTTCGATGACGCCTAGAGTGCTCAGGGCACGGGCGCCGCCTCGCGCGAACTGGCCGCGTCTCGTCTCCCTGCCACGAGGGTGGGACCCAGGGCCAGGGCGAGGAAGGCGAGAAAGGCGGCGGCGCTGACGCCTGGAAAGCCCGCGACGGCCAGGCCGATGAAGGCGGCGAGAGAGAACCAGGCTGCGCGTTCGGCAGGCGCGGCGAGGAGCGCCAGAACGGCCCCGGGCGCCAGGAGCGTGGTCTCGTAGTTCATGGCGTAGGGGCTGGCGAGGAGGCTGGCGCCGAAGAGGGCGGTGAGGCGCGGCGCGAGCTCGCCTGTGCGGCGGAACACCAGGATGACGACCGCGAGCCCCAGCAGGGCGAAGGCGCCGCGCCAGAGGGTCAGGCCGAGTCCATCGACCCCTAGTTGGGCGGCCAGGCCCCCAGGGGCGACTATGCTGGTGAAAAACCGGGGGTTGTGGGTGATGTGCGCCAGATAGGACGGCGCCACGGCGATCCAGGCGAACCAGGGGGCCGTTCCGAACACCGCCGCGCTGGCGAGTATCACTGCCAGACCGGCCACGCCGGAGGCGAGAAGGGCCCGCCAATGGCCGCCCGCGATGAGGGCGACGGGGGCCATGATCAGCACTGTGGGCTTGATGGCGGCGGCGAGGCCGATGAGCGCGCCGGCGAGGAGCGGGCGGCGCCGCAGCAAGGCGACTCCGCCGATCGCCAGGGCGCCGATGAGGAAGGCGATCTGGCCTGAAAACGCGGCCCAGACCACGCCCGGCGTCAGGGCGACCAGACCCAGCCCAAGGCCCCGCGGGCGCGGAAGGAGGCTCCAGATCACGACGGCGAACGCTGCGCCGGTGAGGAGGATCCAGGTCCAGGCCGCCGCCCAGAACGGCCACCGGCCCAAGGGCTCGAAGATCAGAAGGGCGCCAGGCGGATAGGGAAAGGGCCGGTCATGAACCCCGGCGCCCAGCAGCCACGCCTGGGCGCGATCGATGGCGGCGAAGTCATAGGCCGAGGCAGGCCGGGCGTGAGCCGCACGACCGCCGGTCCACATGGCCAGGAAATCGATGAACAGGGGCTGGCGCGCGAGCTTGAACGCTGTGAGACGCCAGGCGACGACGGACAGGGCCGCCAGCATCGCCCACGCCGATAAATTCGGCGCCGCGCGCGGACGACCGGGGTCAGGCGTCGTCAACAGGGACAATTCGCGGCGAGATCGTGTCAGGGCGGACATATTGAGGTGGGGTTTGGCGCATAGTTAAGATAGGCGGCGACTCGAAGCGCGCCGCATAGCTGATCTAGCCTGGGGGGCTCTCTTTGTCTCGACCGCGCTCATGACCGCCGGCGGACTCGCACGAAAACCACGTCCCGACGTGTCCGCACGCTCCGGCGCGAAGCCGGTTCTCGCGACGTCGGCCGACCGCCGGGTCCGGGTGATGATGCTGCTGGGGGATCTCAACGGCGGGGGGGCCGAGCGTGTGGCGCTCACCCTGCTGAACCGATGCGATCCCGCCGCCGTGGACATGCGCATCGGCATCATGCGCCGGGCCGGAAGCCTGCTGGGGGCGCCTGAGCCGGACCGCCTCACCGCCCTGGCCCAATGGCCACGCACGTGGACCGAGGCGATCGGAACGCCCGGCCAGGTCGCCGACCTGATCGCCGGGACCGACCCGCATGTGGTCATGAGCTTCGGCATGGGCGTGGACGCCCTGATGTGGCCTGCCCTGCGCCTGCTGGGGCGCCGGGCGCCGCGGTGGATCTGTCGCCAGGACAGCAACCCGGACGCCGAGATCGTCGATCTGGGCACAGGCCCGGTTCTGCGCTGGATCGTCACCCGATACATGCGCGCCATCCAGGGGTCCGCGCACGCGCGCGTGGCGGTCTCGAGCGATCTGGCCGCGAAGGCAGACCGCGGCTCACGCTGGAGCGGCCTTGCAAGCCAGGTGATCCACAATCCCCTCGACCTGGCCCAGATTGAACGCGACGCCGCGCGCCCCTTGCCGGTCACGCCGGTCAGGCCGTTTGTCGTCGCCGCCGGCCGGCTGGTGCATCAGAAGGGGTACGATCTGCTGATCCGGGCCTTCGCCGACAGCGTCGAGGCGAGAGGCATGGAGCTGATCATCCTGGGCGAAGGGCCCCTGGGCGGCGTCCTTCGGGCGCAGGCCGCGACGCTGGGCGTCGCCGACCGGGTCAGATTCCCCGGCTATCAGGACAACCCCTGGGCCTGGTTCGCGCGCGCGCGGCTGGCCGTCCTGCCGTCGCGATGGGAAGGCTTCGGCAATGTGGTCTCCGAGGCCATGGCCTGCGGCGCGCCGACCCTGGTCACCGACTGCGATTTCGGCCCGCGCGAACAGGTTGCGCACGGGATCAACGGCTGGGTTGTAAAGACGGAGGACCCCGCCGCCCTTACCCGCGGCCTCGACACGATCCTCGGCGACCCGGACCTGGCTCGACGCCTGGCGGCCGGAGGGAAGGAGAGGGCGCAGGACTTCGCCATCGACCCGATCGTGGAGGCCTATACGGCGCTGTTTCTGGAACAGGGGGCTCGGGGACGCCACGCTGCGTGAGTGTGGAGCGCGCGGCTTTGCGCCCCAGGCGAACGCCGAGCTCCTGGCCGTGCGCGCCCTCCGTCTCGGCGCGAGAGCTACTCGCCCAGCAGCGCCGTCGACGCGGCCTCCAGCCGGGTCTCAAGCTCGGTCATGAAGGCGGCGCGGGAGAGGCCGGGGGGGATGGGCTCAAGGAATTCATAGACGATGAGGCCCGGGCGTCGAAGGAAGCCATGGGCGGGCCAGTGCGCGCCGGAGTTGGTGGCCATGGGCACGCAGGGCAGGCCGAGACCGCGATAGAGGGCCGCGATGCCCGGCTTGTAGTCGCCGGTCTCGCCCGGCGCGATGCGGTGTCCCTCGGGGAAGATCACCACCTGGCGCTGCTCCGTGGCAGCCTGTTTGCCCGCGACGATCATGCCGCGCAGGGCCTTGGCCTGGGCCTCCCGATCGATGACGATCTGGCCGGCCTTGACGCAGAAGGCGCCGTAGAACGGGATAGCCAGAAGCTCCTTCTTCATCACGAAGCAGGCGTCGGAAAACAGGGTCATGGGCGCCATGGTGTCGAACATGCACTGGTGCTTGGCGGCGATGAGGGCGGCGCCCTGGGGCAGATGCTCGCGGCCGCGGATCTCCACCCTGATGTCACAGATCCAGCGCAGCAGGGTCATCATGACGCCGGCCCACAGCGCCATGGCCCGGAGCATCGGCCGCCGGTCCGGGGCCAGGAGCAGGGGAATCATGAAGACGCCGCACACCAGGGACCACAGGTAGAAGGCGGCGACGAAGATCAGCGACCGCAGGGCGATCATGCGGGCGCCCCCAGAGGCTGGCCCCGGTCGAGCCGGCCGCCCAGCGCCGCCTCCCGCACCAGGATGGCGAGGTATTTGCTGTACTCCACGATCATCCGCCGCGCGCCCAGGGAGGTGGCCCACCAGCGGCGGCCGTCGAGGACAGGCGTCACCACCGGAAAGGGCGCGACCTGCACGCCGGGCAGGGCGGCCTTCAGCTCGATGAGGGCGCGGGGCATGTGATAGTCGGCGGTGACCAGGATCAGACTCCGATAGTGCATGGCGCGCGCCCACTGGGCGGTTTCGCGGGCGTTGCCGATGGTGTCCTCGGCGGTGAACCCGAGGTCCACGCAACAGTCGAACAGGGGCTTGGCCGCGCCGGTGACGGCCCAGACATCGCGCCTGGACGCCATGCGGTTGACACCTGACACCAAGAGCCGCCTCCCCTTGCCAGCTTCCAGCAAATGGGTAGCCGCTTCAAGCCGCAGATCGGAGCCGCCGGTGAGGGCGACAATTCCGTCGGCGGTCTCCGGGTCCTGGGCCGGGGTCAGGCGGGCGACCCGGTCGGCGAAGGCCAGCAATCCCGCGACCCATATCAGCGCCAGTACAAGCAACAGGGCCAGGCCCTTCACCGCACGCGCCTCAGGGCCATCCTCGCCGAGAGGGATGCGGTCGCCGCAGCGATCAGGACGACGAGCAGGATCCAAGGCGCGGGCCATGCGAGATCGAGGCGCGACAAGCCCAGAGAGGGCGCGGCCGGAAGTCGAGGCGAGACTCGAACCCACAGCCCGGCCAGAGCCGCGGCCGCCGCGGCGCCCAGACAGGCCGCCCAGAGCGAAAGCCGAAGGGTCCGGGCGGTGAACAGGCGGCCGATGTATCCCTCGCCGGCTCCGGCCAGACGCAGCAGATCCACCTGCCCGGCGCGCGCCGAAATCTCCCGGCGCGTGATCCAGCCGCTGATCACGCCCGTGAGGACCGCCATGAGGGCGACGATGACCAGGACCGCTCCAACCGAGGCGGCGATGGCTGTCAGGGTGGGGCTGCCTGGCCATCGGTGGTCATCGACCCGCGCTGGAACGGCGGCCGACGCCAGGGCCCGCGCCGCATTTCCGGCGACCACGCCCGGATCCCGGGTCGTATCCAGAACCAGCAGCCTCACATCATCGCTGTGGCCGGCCGGAACGCCCATGAGACGGGCGAGGCCCGCGTCCGCCTGGTCGGGTTCGAGCAGCCGGACATCCTTGACGCCCTCCACCCGGGCGAGACTCTCCGAGGCCCGGCCCGCCGCGGCGTCGGCGCTCTCGAGCCCGGAGGCCCAGACGGCGACGGTGACCGGATCGGCCATTCGCTCCCGAAGATCCTGGGCCTGGCGCAGGGCAGCGCCGGTGGCCATGGCGCCGAGCGCGCCGACCGCGGTGAGGAGGACCAGCAGCAGTCCCGCCCAGCTCCTGGCGCCGACTCCGGGCCGCGCCAGGGGGCCGATCAGGTCGCCGGGGCGCGGGCGATCCTTCGCAGCGGTCATGACGGCGCCGAGATGATCGGCCCCTGTGCGCCCGGAGCCTGAAGACTCGATTCCAGGGCGGTGGCGCGGCCGTCCTGGAGATGCAGCACGGGATAGGCTGAGCGCGCGGCGGCGGCAGGATCCGCGCCGGCGGCGATGACGGTGATGCCGGCGCGATGGATCTCGGTGAGCAGGCGCGGGACGTCCGCGTTCGCGGCGGCGGGCGCCTCCCCGGCGACCTCCTCCGCCAGATCGTCGATCACCAGGATTTCCGGCCGCCCCGCGATGGCGCGGGCCAGGGCGAGACGGGCCTTCTGCGCCGGGTCGAGGACGGAAGGAAGGCCGTCGGAGAGCCTGCCAAGGCCCACCCAGGCGAGAACCTCATCCACCTGCGGCCGATAGTCGGCCAAGGCGCGACCGGCGATGCGCGGAACCAGGGCGGCGTTGTCCCACACCGAGAGGTGGTCGATGAAGCGGGGCGGCCCGACGGCCGAACCGATGCGGCGCCTCAGGGCCAGGCGCTCGTCGCGCCCCACGCTGGAAACGTCGCGCCCGAAGAGCTGGAAAAGTCCGCGGGCCGGAGGCTGGGCAAGGGCGATCTGTCTCAGGAGCGCCGACCTGAGCGGCGCCGAGGCGCCCGTAAGGCGGTGAAAGGACCCCGGCGCCAGGGCGAAGGAAAGGGCCCATCCGTCCGCAGCGCCGCCTTCGGCGACCACGGACACGCCATCGAAGCGAACACACGGCGTCAGCTGGGCCGAGGCGTCGACCGGTTCGAAGGCGGCGGAGGCGGGGTCAGTGGACATGAGGACGGAAATGGGCGACCCCGGAGCTTTGAGGAGGCGGTTCGCGGGACGCGTCTTGGGACTGGTTTAACGGAGCCTGATTCTTGAAAACCCATGATACCGCCGCTTCCTCGCGCCGCCAGCGCTAATCCCCCGGCGGGCCTGGAGATCCTGCTCTCCGCGGAGGAGGTCGCCGCGCGGGTGGACGCCCTGGCCGCCCGCCTGGCCCCGCGTCTCGTCGACGATTGCGTGGGCGTCTGCCTGCTCATGGGCGGCCTGTGGTTCGCCGCCGATCTGACACGCGCCCTGGCCGGTCTCGGCCGCAACCTGGCCGTGGACGCGCTTTGGCTCGCCTCGTACGGCGACCGCGAAACCAGCGCGGGACGCTGTGAGGTGCGCGCCGGCCTGCAACGCCCTGTCATCGGGCGCCAGGTGCTGATCATGGACGATGTGGTCGATACGGGCCTCTCGCTCGCCTTCGCCGTGGAGATGGCGCGCGAGGCCGGCGCCCGCGAAGTGCTCTCCACGGTCTTCGCCCGCAAGCCCTGGCCGAGCCCCCGCGCGGTCGAGCCGGACGAGGCCGCCTGGGACGCGCCGGCTCGGTTTCTGGTGGGGTATGGGATGGATCGCGCGGGAGGGATGCGGGGCCTGCCGTATGTGGCGGCGGCGGGGTGAGGGGCGCGTCCTCCCTCCCCTTTATGGGGAGGGTCGGTCCGAAGGACCGGGGTGGGGATGTTTGAAGCCTACACAGCGCTGTGGAGTTCAGCGGACTTCCCCACCCTGACGGCTGCGCCGTCTGTCCCTCCCCTTCAGGGGAGGGAGGACTTTCGAACCCCTACCTGGGCGCGAGGATCATGATCATCTGGCGGCCTTCCATGCGGGGCTCGTATTCGACCTTGGCCACGGGTTCGAAATCGGTGCGGACCTGGTTGAGGAGCTTCATGCCAAGCTCGGGGTGGCGCATCTCGCCGCCGCGGAAGCGGAGGGTGACCTTGACCTTGTCGCCCTCCTCGAAGAAGCGGTGCATGGCCTTGGCCTTCACCTCATAGTCGTGGATGTCGATATTGGGGCGGAGCTTGATCTCCTTGACCTCCACAAGCTTCTGACGCTTGCGGGCCTCGTTTTTCTTCTTCTGTTCCTGGAACTTGAACTTCCCGAAATCGAGAATCTTGCACACCGGCGGGTCGGCCGTGGGCGACACCTCCACAAGATCGAGACCCGCTTCGGTTGCGGCCTCCAGGGCCGCCGAGGTCGGCATGATCCCTTGTTTTTCTCCGTTCTGATCGATCAACAGGACGCGTGGGACTCGGATCTCATCATTGATGCGGGGACCATCCTTGGACGGCGGCGCGGGCATGGGACGACGAATAGGCTGTGCTCCTTGGGGCTGTTTCAGCAGGGTGGTTTCGAGGCGATAGCCGCCTCGTATAGCAGAATATGTCCAAGGCGCCTCCCCGGTTCAAGGCGGAGGGGTGACGCCTTGGCGGAAGTGCGTTGGATTTGAGAGGTCTGAAGAGGATTCACCACAAAGGACACAAAGATCAGACGAGGGCGGCTTGCCGCCAACTTTCATCGCTCACATCCATTCCGGGGATTGGGGCTACGCCCCTTTGCGACTCCTTCGTGTCCTTTGTGGTGAAATTCTTACTTTCGCTGCGCGCGACGATCATTCCGGGGGGCGGGCGAGGGCGAGGCCGGAGGCGAGGACGGTGTCGACGGAGACGTCGGCGAGGTCCGGAGCCTGGAAGACGGTGACATGGCCCCGGGGCGCCGAAAGGGTCGGCGAGGAGGCCGAGGAGAAGAGGGAGATGGTGGGAGCGCCGGCGGCGGCGATCAGGTGAACCGGGCCGGTGTCGTTGCCCACCGCCAGGGCGGCTCTCGCGCCCAGGGTCGCGATCTGGGCGAAATCCGTGCGGCCGGTAAGGTCTCGCGCCCGGGGCGCGAGGCGCTGGATGGCCCGGGCCAGAGGGCTCTCCTGGACGGCGCCGATGATGACCACGTCATAGCCCGCATCCTGAAGCCTGGCTGCGAGGCGTCCGTAGTGCTCGGCGGGCCAGCGTTTCTCGGGCCGGTGGGCGGAGCTGCCCGGAATCAGCAGGACATTGGGCCGGGACGGCGGCGCGGCGATTGAGCGGGCGGCCGGGGTGCGCGCCAGGATCCAGGAAATATCCGGCGGGGCGGCGGAGAAGGGCCTGGTGGGGGCGTCCGGCCAGATGCCGGCATCCTCCAGCTGCTGCGCCTGACGCTCCAGGGCGTGCATGGACATCCGGTCGCGGTTGCGATGGGGAAGGGCGCAGCCGAAGGCCGTCCCGGACCAGATCGGCGGCGACGGCCGCAGAGCCTGGAAGATGAGGTTGGTGCGATCGTTGTTCTGGAGATCGTAGACGCGGTCGTAGCGATCGCGCCGGATCCGCACCACCAGGCGCAGCCAGTCGCCGGGGCCGCCGGGGCGACCGTCGGTCTGGACCAGATCGAAGAACGGGCTCGACCGTGCGAGACCCTCGAAGGGCGGGGTGGTGAGCAGGGTGATGCGCGCGGTGGGATGGGCGGCGCGGATGCGCGCGAAGGCGGGACAGGCCAGGACAAAATCGCCCAGGGCCGAGAGCTTGATGACCAGGATTTTTTCGGTGTGAGGCTTGCGCGACGTCATGGCCGGCCGGTGTCGCACAGTTGGCCGTAGAGGTCGAAGGTCGCCGCGCACATGGCGGCGACAGAAAATCGGGACAGGATAAGATTACGGGCGCTGAGGCCCATGGCGGCGCGATCTTCCGGGCTCAGACCCATGGCGTGATCCAGGGCGCGAACCCATGCGGCGCCATCCCCGGCCGGCGTCAGCCAGCCGCTGACGCCATCGACAATGATCTCGGGCGCGCCGCCGATGCCGGAGACCACAGTGGGTCGCCCCATGGCGCCGGCCTCGGCGACCGTGCGGCCGAAGGATTCGGCCTGGACCGACGGGGAGGCGACGATATCGGCGGCGGCATAGGCGGCGGGCATGTCGTCGCAGGGCCCGGGCAGGCGAACCGCCTCCGCAAGGCCCAGACGAGCCGCGTCGGCGCGAAGCCCGTCCGCATAAGCCGACGACTCCCCGGTCCCGGCGAAGACAAGGACCGTATCGGTGCGCGCCGCCATGCCGGCGAGCGCCTCGACCATGACCTTGTGGCCCTTCCAGCCGGTCAGGCGCGCGGCGACGAGGATGACTTTGCGCGGATCGTCCGCAGGCAGGCCCCAGGCGGCTCGGATCGCCGCCACGCGCTCGGGGCCGACCGCGGCGGGATCGAAGAGGGCCGTGTCGACGCCCTCCGGGATGACCGCGACCCTGGCGGCCGCCCCTGCGTGTTCCGCGGCGATGTGGTCGCGGGTGAAGCCCGAATTGGCGATGACCCGATCCGCGCGCGTCATCACCGCATTGTACCAGCGCTTCAGGCCTGAGCGCGCGCTGTAGATGCCGTGATAGGTGGCGACGATGGGGACTCCGGCGCGCCGTGCGGCCCGAAGGGCGCTGAAGGCCGGCGCCCGCGAGCGCACATGAACGAGGCTGACCCCCTGCTCGCGAATGACGGTCTCGAGGCGCGCGGCGTTGGCGAGCAGGGTGAGAGGATTTCGCGAGTCCATCGGCAGGCGGATCAGTTCGCCGCCGCCCCGGGCGAGTTCGCCTTCCAGCCGGCCGCCGCGGGAGGCCACCAGCGAACGGGCGCCGGCCTCAGCCGCCGCGCGCGCGACATCCACGGTCAGGGCCTCGACCCCGCCTGCATCCAGGGCGGGGGTCACTTGCAAGAGTGTGAACTTGGCGGGCAGCATGGCGGCCGGGGTTTACTGGACGCGGAAGGCAAGCGCCATGAGCGAGACGTCGGGCGCGCTGGAGGTACAGGGCGCGAAGGTCGCGTGGCGGCGGGTCCTGGGCTGCGGCCCGACAGTGGTCTGGCTGGGCGGATTTCGCTCGGAAATGTCAGGGACCAAGGCGCAGGCCCTGGCGGACTGGGCGACGGCGGTGGACCGCGACTTCCTGCGCTTCGACTATTTCGGACACGGGATTTCGGGCGGCAATTTCGAGGCGGGGACGATCACGCGGTGGCGTTTGGATGCCCTGGCGGTGATCGACCAATTGACGGAAGGACCCCTGGTGCTCGTGGGCTCTTCCATGGGCGGATGGCTGGCCTGCCTCACCACGCTCGCGCGGCCGGCGAGGGTGAAAGGCCTCGCGCTGATCGCCCCGGCGGCGGATTTCACCGACCGGCTCCTCGCGCCCTCCCTGCCGCCGGAGGGTCTTGAGGCCATTGAGCGCGATGGCGTCTGGAATCGGCCCTCGGCCTACGACCCGCAGGGGTATCCGATCACGCGGCTGCTGCTGGAGGACGGCGCCCGCTGGTCGATCCTGCCGGGCCCGGTGTCGATCACAGCGCCAGCGCGGATTCTGCAGGGGGGCGACGACCCGGACGTACCCTGGCGCCACGCTCTGGATCTGGCCCTGGCGCTGGAGAGCGAAGACGTTGTGTTCAGCCTGATCCGCGACGGAGACCACCGGCTCTCGCGGCCGGCGGATATCGCGCGGCTGATTGGGGCGATCGAGGAGTTGGCAGGATCGTAATTGGCGCGCGCCAACGGCAGCTTCTTACCTCGACACCCGGTTCACCCCCCGTCCTTGACCCGCAGCAGATTGGCCGCGTGCACCAGGAAGGCGAGCACCCCGGCGGCGGACACCAGCATCAGAAAACGCCAGGGCATAAGTCGGGGCCCGCGCTTCGGGTCCGGCGGGCGGGCGCCCAGCCAGCCGCATAGGATCGCGAGCGCCAGGGCGATGGCCGCCGCGGCGAGGGTGACGGTCAGGGTCATGGATCGGGCGTCAGGCGGCCACTTTCGCCCGGTGCGCGCCGGCGGCGATCTCCTTCATCAGGTCGGCGACATAGGTGGTGAAGTCCACCTGGATCGTGTGGCGGGCGGACTTGTAATACTGGCCGAGATGAAAGGCCTCGTCCTTGACCGTGATGGCCTCCATGTCGGCCGGCGACGGCGGGCGATATCGGCCGGTGAGACAGCCGACGGCGAGCTTTGACTGCTGCTCGGCGAAATTGACCAGGGTGGGCAGGGGCTGGGCCAGACCCATGAAGAAGAGATCGTCGATCCCGGGCTTCATCATGCGCTTGAAGAGGGGAAAGCGGCTCTCCGCATCCGGCAGGAGGGCCGGATCGCTGAAGAAGGGGAAGCTGATCTTGTAGCCGGTGGCGTAGATGATCGCGTCCACATCCTCGACGCTGTCATCCTCGAACCGCACCTGTTCGCCCTCCAGCGCCTTGATATTGGGCTTGAACTTGATGTCGCCGCAGCCGGCCCGGGTGAGGAACTCTCCGGACACGGAGGGGTGGGCCTCCAGGGGCTCGTGATCGGGCTTGGGGAGGCCATAGTC
>Ga0302279_10003624_pt1 | contig 18974 bp, 13 predicted proteins | sample III_Bog_N3_3_FD_194541 | JGI IMG/M metagenome (GOLD analysis project Ga0302279, IMG submission 194541) | Peat permafrost microbial communities from Stordalen Mire near Abisko, Sweden - III_Bog_N3_3 | ecosystem: Environmental > Terrestrial > Soil > Wetlands > Peat | place: Sweden: Abisko...
ACACAGACGCCCAGGTGGAAGGCTGGCGGAAAGTCACCAACGCTGTCCATGCTGAAGGCGGGACCATCTTCGTGCAACTTTGGCACACGGGCCGGGTGTCGCACACCAGCTTCCAGAAGGATGGCCGGGCCCCGGTCGGTCCGTCGGCCATTCGGGCGAACACCAAGACCTTCATCGCCGGCCAGGGCTTCGTGGATTGCTCGACGCCTCGCGCCCTGGAGCTGGATGAGATCCCCGGCATCATCGCCGACTTCCGGCATGCAACGATGCGGGCCCTCGACGCCGGCTTCGACGGTGTGGAGTTGCACGGCGCGCACGGCTACCTGCTCGACGCCTTCCTGCGAAATGGGACCAACCATCGGACAGATGCCTATGGCGGATCGATCGAAAACCGCGCGCGGCTGCTACTGGAGGTCACCGAGGCCTGTACCAAGGCCATCGGCGCGGACCGGATCGGAGTGCGGATTTCGCCGGTCTCCACCGCAGGCGATTCGCACGACAGCAATCCTCAGCCCTTGTTCGATCACGTGGTCGACCGGCTCAGTCCGCTGGGCCTGGCTTATGTGCATGTGGTGGAAGGTGAGACCGGCGGGGCCAGGGATAGTCTTCCCTTCGACTACGCCGCCTTGCGTGACCGCTTCCAGGGGGTCTGGATGGCCAACAACGGCTACGACCGTGGGATGGCGATCAAGGCCGTCGCTAGCGGCCGGATCGATCTGATCTCGTTCGGCCGTCTCTTCATGGCAAATCCGGATCTGGTGAGGCGGCTAAAGGAGAACGCAGCGCTGAACCCTCTGATGGAGCCGGCGACCTTTTATGGCGGCGGCTCCCACGGGTATACCGACTACCCGACGCTCGATCAGGTTCAAACGGCCTCGATGCTGGCTCGAAGCCCGGTCGGATGAACCCGGCGCCGCAGCCCTGCATGCCCATCATCCGTCGATCTCGCGAGGACGTTTGCGGCGATGCGCGCTGACGGGTCGATCTGGTCCGAGACGGCCGCCTGGGTAGAGGCCATAGGCGCCATCGCGGCGGTCGTTGGCTCGGGCTGGGTAGCGGCCAGCGAGTCGCGCGCCACGCGCCGCCGCGAGGAGCGCTCGGCTGCCGCCGCTATCTTGAAGGACGCGCAAGGCGTGCTCGCCACCAAAACAGCAGCTCTGAATCTGGCCATCCTCGCCGCAACCCAGATCCACGACCTCCATGTTCGGCTGGTCGATGAAGCGTGGCGAGGGCGGATCGCGCGCGTGTCCCCGAGCCGCGCGCTTCTTGTCACCGAGCGCATGTTGACGGCTTTCCCAATCCAGTCATTGAGCGACTCTGCGGCCATGGTCGAGTTTTCGCGTTTTCCGGCTTCGCTGGCGACGGCCGCGGAGGTCTACGCCAATCTCGAAACTGCCGTTCGCGCCAAGCCAGAAGCAGAACGCGGCGGCATGTTCGATGCTTACAACAAGCAGATGGCGAGTTTGGACAGCGCGGCGCAAAACCAACTCAGAGACCTAAAAATTGCGCTGAAGCTGACGCCTGAGCCAATCGACCCATCCGTAGGAACGACAGATCGGAAGACATCCGCGCGATCGTTGCCGGTGGATGAGCATCCTGCCGGCAAAACCGAACCGAGCGCGGCATGAACTCTATTGTTGTCAGTGATCGGGCGTCCATTGGGTGGACATGACCAACCTGGCGAGTTCTGGCAGCGAGTGGGCCCCGGTGCGATCCATGATCGCCGCGCGATGATTCTCGACAGTCCGTTGGCTGATCCCGAGGTCGGCCGCAATGTTCTTGCTCGGATGCCCTGAGAGCACGAGGGCCATGATCTGCTTCTGCCGGCTGGTAAGGCCCTGGAGATGGCGGAGCGCTTCGCCCCGCGCGACCGAGATCTCCTCGGATTGCCGAGATTGAACCAAGGCGCGCATGACGCAGTCGACCAGCTGATCGCGCGCGACCGGCTTTTCGATGAAATCGAGCGCGCCCTTCTTCATCGACCGCACGGCCTCGTTGATTTCGCTGCTGCCGCTGACGACGATGACCGGCGTATGGTCCGCCACCTCGCGCATGTGCCGGAGCAACGCCAACCCACCCATGCCGGGGAAATGAACATCGAGCACAAGACAGGTGTTTGGGCCGTGCCGATGGCCGTCGAGGAAGTCCTCACAGGAGGAAAAGGCTTCTACCTCCAGGCCAACATCCTGAAGCAGGCCGCAGATGCCCTCTCGGACAAAATAGTCGTCGTCCACGACGAATATCTTTCCGGCGGCACCAGCCTGAGGGTCGGGGTTGTCCGACGCAGCGTGCGAGGAGGTGGAGCCCGCGTGCATCGCGCCTTTGGCGGCATCACCTTGCCCGGCGACTGATTGGATCGCCTGGAACATGGGAATACTCGCCTACTACAGCTATCGAGCTTTGCGTGGCGCAGACGGCCCGCGCCTCGGCACTCCTTCTGGAGCTAAACAGAAACGGCACGGCCCCCGATTTGTTCCGGCTTTGGCGGAATCTCCAATGCAGGGGCGAACCTGACGGCTTGGTCCGCGATCAATCCCCGTCCGACCTGCCGCGACCTTTAGGTTCACTGCGGTCTTCAATGACCGTCAGCAAGCGTCGCCCATGTATGTCTCGCGATCATCGCCTCCTCGTCGGTAGGGACGACCCTGACCTCGATCTTGCTGTCTGGAAGGCTGATACAGCCCCGGCCGATCGCATTGGCGGCGGGGTCGAGCCTTATCCCCAACCAGCTCAGCCTGTCGCAGACCTCCGCGCGGATGGCGGGGGCGTTCTCGCCCACCCCTGCCGTGAACACCAGGCCGTCCAGTCCGCCCAATGCACTGACCAAGGCTCCGGCTTCGGTGGCGATCCGATAGGTGAAGAGGTCGATCGCCTCGCGGGCGCGAGGGTCGTCGCTGGCCAGCAGCACCCTCAGGTCGCCGCTGATTTCCGAAACGCCCAAGAGGCCTGACGCGTCGTAGAGCAGGGCCTCGATATCGGCGAAGGTGCGACCCTGGCGGCCGAGATAGAGGATCACGCCTGGATCGAGGCTGCCGCAGCGCGTGGCCATGACCAGGCCATCGAGCGAGCTGAAGCCCATGGTGGTCGCTATGCTGCGTGAGGCCTTTAGCGCGCAAAGGCTGGCGCCCGATCCCAAATGGGCGACGATCACCCGGCCTTTGGCCAAGCCTGGAGCTTGCGCCTCCAGACGCCCGGCGATGTATTCGTATGACAGGCCATGAAAACCATAGCGGCGCAGCCCCGCCGCCCAAAGCGCGCGCGGCAGCGCGATCTGGGCGGCCACGGGCGGCATCGTATGGTGAAACGCCGTGTCGTAGCAGGCCACCTGCGGGAGGTCGGGGTGGGCCGCCGCGATGGTCCGCATGGGGGTTAGGCTATGCGGCATATGCAGAGGGTCTAGCGGGGTCAGAGCTTCAAGAGCCGACAGCAAATCCGGCGTCACGCGCGCCGGCGTGACGTGGTCGGCGCCGCCATTGACAACGCGGTGGCCCACTCCAGCCAAACGCCGGGAACCCTGGTGAGCTTCGACGAGCCGCATCAGCGGCTCTAGGATGTCGGCGAACTCTGGCGCGCCGGACAGCCAATGCTGTTCAGCAATCACCGCGCCCTGCGCGTCGCGGGCAAGGAGCTTCGGGGCGGTGGCCATGTCCTCGATCTCGCCGCGAAGCGCGACCCCCATCCCTTCGCCGGCGTGGAACAGGGCAAATTTCAGGCTGGAGGATCCTGTATTCAGGGCCAGGATCGGGCCCATCGGGGTCATGCCTGCGGCCCGGCGGCGGCATCAGCAAAGACATGGCATGGGCCTGCCGGGCGCAGGCGGGCCGCCGGCAGTTCAGCGTCGTCGTCGAGCAGTCGGTTGAGGATGGCGCGCTTGTCGGAGCCGCAAACCAGAAAGGCCACCTGGCGACTGCTCTCGAGCGCGGGGTAAGTCAGTGTAATCCGCGGCTCGGCGCTTTCACCGGTCACCGCGACCGCCCATCGCCGCGTCTCGTCCAGGGCCGGGGCGCCCGGGAACAGTGAAGCGGTGTGCCCATCCGGCCCCAGTCCGAGCAGGGTGACGTCGAACAACGGCCTGGCCCGGTCGAACCGCGCCGCGCCGTAGAAGCGCTTGAGGTCCTGTTCATAGGCCGCCGCCGCCGCGTCGGGGCTGATGCCGCCCTCAGTTGGAATGCGATGGATGTTGAGCAGAGGAACCGGGGCGTGGGCCAGCATCGCCTCTTGCGCCATGTGGTAGTTGCTCGCGGAGTCCGTACACGGCACGAACCGCTCGTCACCCCAAAACCAGTGGATTCGAGACCACGGCGTCGCTTCGCGGTAAGGCGACGTCACCAGGGTCTGATAGAGCCTGCGAGGCGTTGCGCCGCCGGAAAGCGCGATAGCGAAGTCCCCGCTTTTTGAGACCGCCAGATCGACCAGCCAGCCGGCGACCCGGTGGGCTAAGGTTTCCGCATCTGCGAGGACTTCCAACGCTCTGGTCACGGCGCGGGCCAGGGGCGCTCGGGGTCGATCTCTGGCCGGGGGGCCGCGCGAAGTCCGGCGATGGCGGTCGCATAGTCGGACGATCCGAAGATCGCGCTGCCAGCGACGATGGCGTTGGCGCCCGCGGCGATCGCCGCCCCTGCGCTGTCGCCGTTGAGGCCGCCATCCACTTCTATGACTGGACTGAGACCGCGCCGCTCACACAGCGCCCGCAGCCGCCGGATCTTCGGCAGCATCTCCGGCAGAAACCGTTGCCCGCCAAACCCCGGATTGACGGTCATAACCAGCACCACGTCACAGAGATGCAGGACGTATTCGATCATTTCGACGGGGCTGGCCGGATCCAGCACCACCCCCGCCTTCTTTCCGAGGTCGCGGATCTGCGAGAGGACCGCATGCAGGTGGACCGTCGCCGAGGCCTCGGCATGGACGAGAAGGTGGTCTGCGCCGGCCCTGGCAAAATCGGCGACATAGCGCTGCGGCTCGACGATCATCAGATGCACATTGAGCGGCTTGGCGGTGCTGCGCCGAACGGCCTCCAGGACCACGGGTCCCAAGGTAATGTTCGGCACGAAGCGACCGTCCATGACGTCGACGTGAATCCAGTCGGCGCCCGCCGCGTCCACGGCCTGGACCTCGGCGGCCAGCCGCCCGAAATCTGCGGACAGGATCGAGGCGGCGATGATGATTGAACGCTCCGCCGCGCCCTGCGGCACAGCGGTGACGGCGCTCAAGCGACCAGGCCAGAATCGGGCGGCCCCTGGTAGATGTCCATCACCGCACTGAGCATCTTCAGCGCTTCTGGCTTTGAGCGCTGGAAGGAGTTGCGGCCCAATATCGAACCAAATCCCCCGCCCGCATGGATCGCCCGGATTTCGGCCAGCAGGGCCTCGTCGTCGAAGGTCGCGGCGCCGCCGGAAAATATGACGATGCGTCGCCCCGCGAAGGCGCACTCGAGAACGTGGCGAACCCGCTCGGTCGGCGTGCGGATCGCGATATGCTGGGCTTCGTAGACCTTTCGCGCTTCTTCCTGCTCGATGTGCTCGGTCGGCAGCTTCACCTTGATAATGTGCGCGCCAAGCTGGGCGGCGATCTGAACGGCGTAGCCAATGACATCGATCGCGGTTTCGCCCGCTTTGCTCAAGCCTGAGCCGCGCGGATAGGCCCAGGCGACGACGGCCAGGCCATTGCGCTTGGCTTCCTCGGCGTAGGATCGCAACTGGCCGTACATCTCCAGCTGATGGGCAGAGCCGGGATAGATGGTGAAGCCGATAGCCGAGCAGCCCAGGCGCAGCGCGTCGCCGACGCTGGCCGTCAGCGCCTGGTTGGGGTCGGTCTGCGCCAGCAGCATGTCGTCGTCATTGACCTTCAGGATGAGGGGAAGGTCTCCCGCGAATTCCCGGGCCGCCGCCTCCATGAACCCTAGGGGCGCGGCGTAGGCGTTGCAGCCCGCCTCGATCGCCAGCTCGAAGTGGTAGCGCGGGTCGTAGGCTGGGGGGTTGAGCGCGAAGGAGCGCGCCGGGCCATGCTCAAAGCCTTGGTCGACCGGCAAGACGACCAGCTTTCCGGTGCCGGCCAACCGGCCGTGGTTCAACAGCCGCGCCAGGTTGGTGAGGGTTCCGACGTTGTCGGCGCCATACCAGCTCAGGATTTCGCTTACCCGGGGTGTCAAACGGCTGTCTCCTTCGACGCAGGCTTGGGTCCTTGCGTTGGCGTTGGCAGGACGAACCTGCGCACGGCGCTGGCGAAGCCGTCGTCTTCATTGCTATCGGTCACATGGTTGGCCTTGGCCTTCACCGCGTCGCTGGCGTTGCCCATGGCGATGGAGAGGCCGCTCTTGACGAACATCATGACGTCGTTGGGCATGTCGCCGATCGTCGCGATCTGCGACGGTGGGATGTTCAGGATCCTGGCCAGGGTGATCACGACCGCGCCCTTGTTGGCCTGCGGGTTGGTGATATCGAGGAGATAGGGGTTGGACCGCGCGGCGCTCACCGTGCCGCCCAGCACGGTGCGGGCATGGCCCTCACAGGCGGCGACCAGGTCCGAATTCTCGGAGACGCCGACGATCTTGACTGCCTGCGCCAGATGCGCGTCCGTAAAGGCCGCCACAACGGTCGGGCTAAACTGCAGGATCCAGGCCTCGCGGGCCACGTGAGGCCCGGCGAGATTGCGCACCAGCCAGTCGGTTTCGGTATAGACCCAGACGTCCAGTCCCTGTTCCTGGAGCAGGCCAACCGCCTGCCTGGCGCTCGCCGGATCGAGCTTGCGGCATTCGATGACCGACAGGTCGGGATTGACGAGGACGCCGCCGTTCAGACCGGCGAGGGGCATCTTCAACGTGAGGGGTTCAACCAGCATCCGCAGTCCGCGCGGCGGCCGGCTGCTGGTGATGGCGAACGCGATGCCGGCTCGGCCCAGGTCGCAAACGACAGCCTTGGCGGCGTCGGTAAGGACCTTGTCGTCGGTAACCAGGGTGCCATCCACATCGGCCAACAGAAGGCGAATTTCCGGCTGGCTCATTGGGTCTTGCCCAAGCTGGACGAAACCGGCCGCCAAGTTCGTCCCTCGCGCGCCAAAAGCTCGGCGGCCGCCTCCGGCCCGTCACTTCCGGACGGGTAGCCGGCTATGCCGTCTTCGGCCATCGCCCAGGCGTCGAGCACCGGCTGGACCAAACGCCAGCCCTGCTCGACCATGTCGGCGCGCATGAACAGGCTCTGATCGCCGGTCATCACGTCGTGGATCAGCGTCTCGTACCCGACATTCGGCGCCTTGCGGAACCACGCGTCATACCGGAAGTCCATCGTCACGGCCGCGAGGTCCATGTCCGCGCCCGGACGCTTCACCTCGAACTGCAGCGAAATGCCTTCCTCCGGGGCGACACTGAGAACCAGCCAGTTTGGTCGCAAGGCGGCGACCGGCGTGGCCTCGAACGCGGCGTAGGGGGCCTGCTTGAAGCGGACCGCGATCTCCGTCATCCGATCTGACATGTGCTTGCCGGTCCGGACATAGAACGGCACGCCAGCCCATCGCCAGTTGTCGATCTCAAATCGCAAGGCGACGTAGGTCTCCATGTTGGAGCCCGCGGCGACATCCTTTTCGTCACGATAGGCCTTGGCCGCTCGATCCAGCACCGTGCCGGCCAGATACTGGCCGCGAACCGCCCGGTCAGGCGTGACTGCTGGCATGGCTAAAAACACGTCGGCCTTGCGCGAGCGCACGGCTTCGGCGTCGAAGCCCACGGGCGGCTCCATCGCCACCAGGGAAAGGAGGCTGAGCGCGTGGTTCGGGACCATGTCGCGTAACGCGCCGGTCGCCTCGTAGAAGGCGCCTCGACCTTCGACGCCCACGGCTTCGGCCACAGTGATCTGAACCTCGTCGATCCGGTCGCGATTCCACAGGGGCTCGAACAATCCATTGGCGAACCGAAACGCCAGGATGGCCTGGACGGTGTCCTTGCCCAGGAAATGGTCGATACGGAATATCTGGTCTTCGTGGAGACTTCGCAGGAGATCGGTATCGAGGGCGCGCGCAGAGGCCAGGCTGTGCCCGAAGGGCTTCTCGATCACCACCCGCCGCCATGGCCCGCGTCCGGACGCAGGCTGGTCGGTAAGCCCGGCCTTGCCCAACTGCTCGACAATGGGTCCGAACAGCCGGTCGGCCACAGCCAGGTAGAAGATGACGTTGCCCGCGGCGCCCTTGCCGGCGCCGACCTGATCGAGAACCTCGCCCAGCCTGGTGTGGAGCGCCGCATCCGTCGCATCGCCCTGCACATAGGACATCGACCCCGAAAGCCGGGCCCAAGCCGGCTCGTCGATATGGTCGGTGCTGAACGTTGCGGCGGGGTCGCCGACGAAGCTCTGCAGGTCGTTGTACAGTTGCCCGCGCCAACTCTCCGCCGATCCCGCGGCCCGGGCCACCCCGACCAGGACGAAGGGATCAGGAAGCCTGTTGGTCAGCGAGAGATTGTAGAGCGCCGGGATCACCAGGCGCTTGCAGAGGTCGCCGGTCGCGCCGAACACAACCATCGTGCATGGCTCCGCCTCGGAGGTCGGTTGCGCTTGAGGCGCGTCGTTGCCCCGGACGGCGGGCATCCTAGGCGGCGGCGTTCTGGGCGATCGGATGACCGGGCTGGGCCGCCGTCTTCGGTTCTGGATCGATCGGTTCCTGGCCTTCGATGTGACCCCCAAAGCCGAACCGCATCGCCGACAGCATCTTTTCGGCGAAGGTGTGCTCCCTGCGCGAGCGGAAGCGGGCGTAGAGCGCCGCGGTGATGACGTCGGCCGGCACGGCCTCCTCGATCGCCGCCTCCACGGTCCAGCGGCCTTCACCGGAGTCCTGCACGAAGCCCGAATAGGTGGCGAGCTCGGGATCCTTGGCGAGCGCCGCGGCGCCCAGGTCGAGCAGCCACGACGAGATCACGCTGCCGCGCCGCCAGACCTCGGCGATGTCGGGTAGGTTGAGGGTAAAGCGCTCGGCCTCGGGCAGGTCCGCCGCGTCCTTGTTGCGCAGGATGTCGAAGCCCTCGCCGTAGGCTTGCATCAGCCCATATTCGATCCCGTTGTGGACCATCTTGACGAAGTGGCCCGCGCCCGAAGGGCCGGCGTGGATGTAGCCCTGTTCCGCCCGCGCATCAGCGCTGTCGCGCCCGGGCGTGCGCGCGATCTCACCCCGCCCAGGGGCCAGGGCCGAGAAGATCGGGTCGAGATGCTCGACCGCCGCCTTCGGCCCCCCGATCATCATGCAGTAGCCACGGTCGATGCCCCAGACCCCGCCGGACGTGCCGCAGTCGATGTAGTGGATGCCCTTTTCGGCCAGGATCTTGGCCCGTCGGATGTCGTCCTTATAGAAGGAGTTCCCGCCGTCGATGATGATGTCCCCGGCCGACAGCAGGCCGCCGAGTGTGGTGACCATATCGTCGGTGACCTGGCCGGCGGGCAGCATCAGCCAGATCGCGCGCGGGCCCGGCTCCAGCCGCTTGACGACGTCCGCCACGGACGATGCGGCGGTCGCGCCATCCTTGGCCAGCGACTCGCGGGTCTTGTCCGACCGCGCATAGACGACACAGCCATGTCCCGCCTGCATCAGGCGGCGGGACATGTTGCCGCCCATCTTGCCCAATCCGATCATACCGATTTGCATTGTCCGCTCCTTGGACGGCGCCGTCAGGCGAACGCCGCCTCCATCGCCTGTCTCAGGTGGGTCAGTCCGGTATCGACGTCCTTGAGATGCACGCGCATCAGGCGCCGCCCTCGTTCGCCCAGGACCTCGAAATCGCCCCGCGCCTGGGCGGCCTTCACGACGCCAAAGCTGTAGGCGTGTCCGGGCACGTCAATGTCGTGGGCGTCGTCGCAGGTGACCTGCAGGAACACCCCGCTATTGGGGCCTCCCTTGTAGATCTGTCCGGTGGAGTGCTGGAACCTCGGCCCGAACCCCAGGCAGGTCGCCGCGTGGGTCCGGTCGCGAAGCTGCGTGCGGATCGCGGTCAAGGCGTCGGTATGAGCCTGGTTGCGCTCCACATAGGCCAGCAGCGCCACATAGTCGCCGTTGTGGGCCTGGCCGAAATGGCTTCGCAGATAGCCGGCCAAGGTGTTGTGCCGACCAAGCGCCTCGGCGTTGCGCGGATCAGCATAGAGGGCCACGCCGTTCTCGCGAAACACCGGATCATCCTTTGGCAGGCTATGGGTGACCTCGTAGGCCTTGATCAGCGCGCTCGACGTCTGCTTGCTGGCCTCGACATCCGGCTGGTCAAAGGGATCGATGCCAAGGATCGCGCCGGCCACGGCGGTGGCGATTTCCCAGCGGAAGAATTCCTGGCCGAGGCTCCAGATGTCTTTGATCCGGATACGGATCACCGGATGGCCAGCGTTTTCCAGCGCTTCAACCGCGGCGCACTGGGCCGGGTCGGCGCTGCCGTCCAGTTCCAGGTACGCGAAAATCCGGTCGTCGCCGTAGACGCGGGGCGCCGCGAGGGGCTCGCCCGCCAGTGGGATCAATCCGCGCCCAAGCTTGCCGGTGCTCTCGGCGATCAGCTGCTCCAGCCAGGCGCCAAGATCGGCGATGGCCGGTGAGACGACGAGAGTGAGCTTGTCGCGACCCAGGCGTGTCGCGGCGACGCCCAGGGCGACGCCCAGCTGAACGCCAGGATTTTCCGCCGGCGGCACATCCGGTCCGCAGGCGCGCGTCATCGACGGGGTAGCGTCCAGCAGACGCTGGATGTCGATACCCAACGCCGCGGCCGGAGCCAGGCCGAACTTCGACAGGACGGAATAGCGCCCGCCAATGGTGGGCGCGCCATAAAGGACGTGCGCGAAGCCGAGCTGTTCGGCCCGGTCATCGAGCGCGGAACCGGCATCGGTCACCGCGACGAAGTGCTCCCCGGCCCTCTCCGCGCCGCGCACCGCCGCCACGCGATCAAAGAAGTAGTCGAGGAAGATATTGGGTTCGAGCGTGTCGCCCGATTTCGAGGACACCATGAACAGCGTGTGGTTGAGATCGATCGCCTGCTCAAGGGACGTGATCTGGGCCGGATCGGTGCTGTCGAGCATGTGGAAGCGCGGCCAGCCCGGCTGCTGGCCGAAGGTCTTGGCCAGGACTTCCGGGCCAAGACTCGACCCGCCCATGCCCAGCAGCACCAGATCGGTGAAGGCGCGACGCTGCACCTCGGCCGCGAACGCGAGGAGTTGCTCAAGGTCGCGGGACTCCCGCGCCGCGATGGTCAGCCAGCCGAGCCACCGGTTCTCGTCAGCGCCTGTCCACAGGGTGGCGTCCCCCGCCCAAAGCGCGCGGATGCGACCGTCTCTGCGCCAAGCCTCCAGCTCATCTGCGTAGGCGGCTCCCATCGCCGCAGAGGCCGACCGAACCTCCAGGCGCGGCGCGCTCCCATCCATCAGGCGTAGACGGTGGCGCGCGACGGCCCCGAGAAGCTCGTCGAAGGCGTCTGCAAACTGCTGCACGCCGTTGGTGACCAGCTGTTTGGTGATCGCCGGCAGAGAGATGCCGTGCTCCTCCAGGGCGGCCAACACCGCGCGGGCTGAACCTACATCCTGTCCGATGGCGTTCGGCGTCGCGTGGCCGTGATCGCGGAAGGCGTCCATCGTGGCGGGCGGCAGGGTATCGACCGTGTCGCGCCCGATCAGCGCCTCGACATACATCGTGTCGTTGTAAGCCGGACTTTTGGTGCTGGTGGAGGCCCAAAGCAGGCGCTGCGTCCGCGCGCCAGCCGTCGCCAGGGCGTCCCAGCGCGGGCCGGAGAACAGGGCCTGGTAACGGACGTAGGCCAGTTTCGCGCTGGCGATCGCCGTCTTGCCGCGCAGGGCGCTGGCCAATCGCGCATCGCCCAACGCATCCAGCTGCTTGTCGACGGTGGTGTCGATCCGGCTGACGAAGAAGCTCGCGACGCTGGCCACCGTCGACAGGTCGCCATGGGCCCGCGCCAGATCCTCCAGTCCGCCGAGATAAGCCTCCACGACGTGCTCGTAGACGGCCACCGAGAAGAGCAGGGTCACATTTATATTGAGCCCGCGCCCGATCAGCCGCCGGATCGCCGGAAGACCCGCCGGGGTCGCCGGAACCTTCACCATCAGATTGGGACGCGCCACCGCCTGCCAAAGCCGTAACGCTTCGCTGACGGTCTGCTCGGTGTCGTTTGCCAGATAGGGCGAGCACTCCAGGCTTACATATCCGTCGTAGCCGTGCGTCTCGTCGAATATGGGCCGCAGCAGGTCTGCCGCGGCGCGGATGTCGGTGATCGCCAGGTGCTCGTAGATCTCGGACACGCTGTGATCGCCGGTCGCCTGGAACGCCGCGATCGCCGCGGCGTAGTCATCGCTCTCGCCGATCGCCTTCTCAAAGATGGAGGGATTGGAGGTCACGCCCTTGAGGCCGTCGCGTTCGATGAGCGTGCGAAGCTCGCCGGACTCGATCAGGCTGCGCCGCATGGAATCGAGCCACGGGGACTGGCCGCAGGCTTCAAGTTGCATCAGCGGATTCATGACGCCTGCGTCCCGACTGCCGTGAGTTGCTCCCGCGCCAGGGCCACCACGGCCTCGACGGTGAAGCCGAACTTGGCCATCAGGGCGCCGATCGGCGCCGAGGCGCCAAACGTCGTCATCCCGATCCGGGCGCCGGTGGCGCCGACGTAGCGATCCCAGCCGATCACCGAGGCGGCCTCGACCGAGACGCGCGCCGTGACGGCGGGCGGCAAAACGCTGTTGCGGTAGGCCGGGTCCTGCGCCTCGAACAGCTCCCACGATGGAAGACTGACGACCCGCGCGGCGACGCCTTCGGCCTTGAGCACCTCATAGGCCGCCACGCACAGCCCGATCTCACTTCCCGTACCCAGCAGGATCAGCGCAGGGCTTGCGGACTCCGCATCGGCGAGCACATAGCCGCCGCGCGCCAGGCCCTGCGCCGGCCCATACCGGGCCCGGTCGAGGGTGGGCAATGGCTGGCGGCTCAGAACCAGGCAGGCGGGCCGGTCCTTCAGGCCAACGATGACCCGCCAGGCCTCCACCACCTCGTTCGCGTCCGCCGGGCGAAGCGTGATGAGGTTTGGGATGCTGCGCAGAGCGGTCAGCTGCTCCACCGCCTGGTGGGTCGGCCCGTCTTGTCCAAGGCCGATGGAATCGTGCGTGAAGATGTAGATCGCCGGCAGTCCCATCAGGGCGCTCAGCCGGATGGCCGGCTTCATATAGTCGGAGAAGATCAGGAAGGTGGAGCCGAAGGCGCGCAGCTCCGATAGGGCCAGACCGTTGACCACAGCGCCCATGGCGTGTTCGCGAATGCCGAAGTGCAGGTTGCGGCCGCCATAGGTTCCGGCCTCAAAATCCCCCGCGCCCTCGATGGTCAGGCGGGTCTTGGTCGACGGCGCCAGGTCAGCGGCGCCGCCGATCAGCCAGGGGCAGCGCCGGGCGATGGCGTTCAGGACCTCGCCAGAGGACTCGCGGGTGGCCAGGCCCTTGGGGTCGGCGGGGAAGCTCGGCAGATCGGCCGCCCAGTCGTCAGGCAGCCTCCGGGTCTGCATCCGATCCATTTCATCCGCGAGCCCAACATGGTCGCTCCGGTAGGCGGCCATGCCCGCCAACCAAGCCGCGCGCAGCGGCGCCATTCGCGCGCCGATCGTCGAACGGACGTGCTGGCAAACGCCCTCGGGAACCAGGAAGTGCGCATCCTCCGGCCAGCCGTAGTTGCGTTTGGCCAGGCGGATTTCTTCCTCGCCCAGCGGTTCGCCGTGGGCGGCGCTGGTGTCGTGTTTGTGGGGCGCCCCATAGCCGATGTGGCTCTCGACGATGATCAGGGTCGGCACATCCCCTGCGGCCCGGAACGCCTCGAACGCCGCTGCGAGGCGGACGGTGTCATTGGCGTCGCCAACCCGCTCCACATTCCAGCCGTAGGCCAGGAAGCGGGCCGCAACGTTCTCGCTGAAGGCCAGATCGGTGTGGCCTTCGATGGTGATCCGGTTGCTGTCGTAGATCCAGCAGAGCTTGCCGAGCATCAGCTGGCCGGCCAGCGACGCGGCCTCGCTGGTGATGCCTTCCATCATGTCGCCGTCACCGCAGAGGACGTAGACGTCATAGTCGAAGGCGGCGAAGGCCGGCTGATTGAAACGCGCTGCCTGCCAGCGTCCGGCGATGGCCATGCCGACGCTGGTGGCGCAGCCCTGACCCAGGGGCCCTGTCGTCGCCTCGACCCCGCTGGTCAGGCCGTATTCGGGATGTCCGGGACACCGGCTGCCGAGCTCACGAAACGCCTTGATGTCGTCCAGGCTCACCGCAAGGCCGCCAGGGCGCGCCTCGTCCTGGGCGAAGTCCTTCACGCCGGCGAGATGCAGCATCGAATAGAGCAACATCGACGCATGGCCGTTGGACAGCACGAAGCGATCCCGGTTGGGCCAGTGCGGGTCTTCGGGATCGAAGCGCAGAAACTGCCGCCACAGGGTGTAGATCACGGGCGCCAGGGCCATGGGCGTGCCCGGATGGCCGGACTGCGCCCGCTGCACGGCGTCCATCGACAGGGTGCGGATGGTGTTGATGCAAAGATCGTCGATTGCGTCGACGCCGGGGTTGGGCGCGGTCTGGTGGGCGGAGGTCGCGCTCATCGGCGCATCGCAGCAGCTTGGCCGTCGCGGTCGCCAAACCACCCAGCTCGCAACAGCGGACGCATCTCGTCGCTAAGAACCGACATTCCAATCCATTCGCGAAAAGCCGATCGGCAGGGCCTGGGCCAGCCCCGAGGCTTGGCGATCGGATGAAAGGCTCGCGCCGAGAATAGGCGTCACGCGTGTCGCCGGGGCAGGATCGGAAACTACTCAGGACCGCGCGTCGGCGCCGGGCGAGGGCTCCATCGCCAGTCGCGCACCTCCGGCATGTCTTCGCCATGTTCGCTGATGTAGAGCTTGTGCCGCTCCATGGTTTCCCAGTAGCGCGCCGTCGCCATCTCAACCTGGCCGGCCAGCCGCGGGATACGCTGGATCGCGTCCAGCGCCAGTTGGTAGCGGTCGAGATTGTTCAGCACGACCATGTCGAAGGGCGTCGTGGTGGTGCCCTCCTCCTTATATCCGCGCACATGGATGTTGTCGTGATTGCGCCGCCGGTAGGTCAGCTCGTGGATCAGCGCCGGGTAGCCGTGGAAGGCGAAGATCACCGGCCGGTCGGTTGTGAACAGCGCGTCGAAATCCTGGTCCTCCAGTCCGTGCGGGTGTTCGGAGCGGGGCTGCAGGGCGAATAGATCCACAACATTGACCAGGCGGATGCGGATGTCGGGGACGTAGTCGCGCAGCAGGGTGATCGCCGCCAGGGCCTCCAGCGTTGGAACATCGCCGGCGCAGGCCATGACCACATCGGGATCCTCGCCGCCGGGGCTCGCCCAGTCCCAGACGCCGATGCCGGCGGTGCAATGGCGAACGGCTGTGTCGATATCCAGCCACTGCCATTCCGGCTGCTTGCCGGCGATGATCAGGTTCACGTAGTTGCGGCTGCGCAGGCAGTGGTCGGCGATCGACAGCAGGCAGTTGGCGTCGGGCGCCAGATAGATCCGCACCACGTCGGCCTTCTTGCTCGCCACATGATTTATGAAGCCAGGGTCCTGGTGAGAGAACCCGTTGTGGTCCTGGCGCCAGACATGGGAGGTGAGCAGGTAGTTCAGCGAGGCGATCGGCGCACGCCAGGGGATTTTGCGGCTGACCTTCAGCCACTTGGCGTGCTGATTGAACATCGAGTCGATGACGTGGATGAACGCCTCGTAACAGGAGAAAAGACCGTGGCGGCCGGTCAGGAGGTAGCCTTCCAGCCAGCCCTCGCAGAGGTGCTCGCTCAGCACCTCCATGACCCGCCCATCGACGCTCAGATCGACATCGACCGCCTCGACGGCGCCCATCCAGGCCTTTCCGGTCGCCTCGTAGACGGCGTCCAGCCGGTTTGATGCGGTCTCGTCTGGGCCGAACAGCCGAAAGTTCTGTTTGTCTTGGTTGAGCGAGAACAGATCGCGAAGAAACCGGCCGAGGACACGCGTGGCCTCCGCGGTCACCGCCCCCGGAGCTGTGACGTTCACGGCGTGGTCGCGAAACCCCGGCATCGACAGCGCGACCAGCAACTCGCCGCCATTGGCGTGCGGGTTGGACCCCATCCGACGATGACCGGTCGGCGCAAGCGCGGCCAAGTCCTCGCGGAACTTCCCGGTCTGGTCGAACAGCTCCTCCGGTCGGTAGCTCCTCATCCAGGTCTCGAGCTGCTGCAGGTGCTCTGGATTCTCCATGTGAGCGATCGGCACCTGGTGCGCACGCCAGGTCCCCTCGACAGGCAGACCATCGACGACCTTGGGGCCCGTCCAGCCCTTCGGGGTCTGCAAGACGATCATCGGCCAGCGCGGTCGTTCGGGGGTCTCGCCCGGGGCGCATGACCGGGCCGCCTGCTGGATTTCGCGGATCCTGACCAGGATGGTGTCCAAGGTCGAGGCCAGCGCCTGGTGGACCAGGGCGGGATCGTCGCCCTCCACGAAATGAGGCTCGTAGCCGTAGCCCTGAAGAAGTGATGTGAGTTCCTCCCGGCTGATGCGCGCCAGGACGGTCGGGTTGGCGATCTTGAAGCCGTTGAGGTGCAGGATCGGGAGGACCGCCCCGTCCCGCGCGGGGTTCAGGAATTTGTTGGAATGCCAGCTGGCCGCCAGGGCGCCGGTCTCCGCTTCCCCGTCGCCGATCACACAGGCGACGATCAGGTCGGGGTTGTCGAAGGCCGCGCCATAGGCATGGACCAGGGAATAGCCGAGCTCGCCGCCCTCATGGATTGATCCCGGCGTCTCCGGCGAGACGTGGCTGGGGATGCCGTAGGGCCAGGAGAACTGGCGGAAGAGCCGGTAGAGGCCGTTCCGGCTACGCTCGATCGCGGGATAACGCTCGGTGTAGGAACCCTCCAGGTAGGTGTTCGCGACGATGCCCGGGCCGCCGTGACCGGGACCGATCACGTACATCATGTTGAGGTCGTTCTCTTTGATCAGCCTGTTCAGGTGAGCGTAGAGAAGGTTCAGGCCGGGCGTTGTGCCCCAGTGCCCCAGGAGGCGAGGCTTGATGTCGCTAAGCTTGAGCGGCCTCTCGAGCAGTGGGTTGTCCTGCAGATAAATCTGCCCGACCGAAAGGTAGTTGGCCGCCCGCCAGTAGGCGTCCACCTTGTGAAGAAGCTCGGCCGACAATGGATTGGACATCTCGAACTCCGGATTGATCCAGGGTGACGTGCCGCCCAGGCTCCCGCGATCGACGATCCAGCTTTCGGCCGAATTCGATTTCGCCTGCGTGGACCTGGCCTGGCGCCGGCCGATCGCAGGCGGCGCGACGATAACGGTCCGCTCAGGGCCGGCGGTAGGTTCGGAAATTACCCATGGGCGCGCCTCCGATGTCGCCGCCGCGCCGTTCGCTTCATGCCGCTCGCACGCTGGTGGCGCTGGGCCTATAAGTCCCTGGCCCGACGGGCGCTTGCAGCCCTGGCCGACAGGAACGCCAGGACGCTCCTGATCTCAAACGCCGCCAACGACGCAGCGCCGAGCCGTCGACCAGAACGGCGGGCGTCGCCCGTTTGCGGCTCCTGCAACTGAAGGCTGGTCGATGAGAACGCGCTACCTGTTCGCCGCGCTGAAGAACCGGCTGGACCCGCAGCAGACGGTGGCCCTGGCGCTGGCGGTTCGCGGCTCAGTGCGGCCCGACGCCTGCGGCGTTGTCGGTCTTTCCCCGTCTTGCGCCGCCCTGGCCTGGGCGGCCGGTTGCCGTGGTCAGCTCGCACTGGCCGCTCAGAACTGCGGATGGAGCGGCCCCTATTCGCTCACCGGGGAATCGAGCGTTGGCGACCTGCAGGCTTTTTCGGTCCGGTTCTGCATCGTCGGACATAGCGAGCGCCGCCTTCACCTTGGCGAGACGGAGGCGATAGTGGTCAACCGGCTCGCCGCCCTGTTCGCGGGCGCGATCATCCCCATCCTCTGTGTCGGCGAGACGCTCGATCAGCGGCGCAGCGACACAGCGGTTGCGGTCATTCGCAGCCAACTGATGTCACTTCACGCCGCCTTCCAGGCCAGTGGCGTCACACCTGATCCCGCAAAGATCATCGTGGCCTACGAGCCGGTGTGGGCCATCAGCACGTCCGGCTCCAACCTTGAGGCGGCGCCCGGCGACGTCGTGACCATCCACGCCGCGATCCGCACGACACTGGATGAAATGTTCGGCTCGGCGTTCGGAGCGGCGACATCGGTCATATTTGGCGGCAGCATCGATACTGGGAATGCCGCGACCTACCTCCGCCAGTCGGAAATCGACGGCGCGCTCGTCGGGGCCGGCATGCAGACCGCGCCCGGCTTTCTGGGCGTGCTTGACGCCTTCTACCAGTCAGCGGCGGATTAGCCGCCACCCAGCGCCGCGCTGATCGTGGCCTGGGCTTCATGCTGGATCTGCGCCAGATGATCCGCGCTGACGAAGCTCTCCGCATAGATCTTGTAGACGTCCTCGGTGCCCGAGGGCCGCGCCGCGAACCAGCCGTTGCGGGTCGTCACCTTGATGCCGCCGATGGGCTGATCATTTCCAGGGGCGCGGGTGAGCGTTGAGACGATCGGGTCGCCGGCCAGGTCCCTGGCCTTGACGTCATCCGGGGCCAGCTTGGCGAGCCGCGCCTTCTGGACCGCAGAGGCCGGCGCGTCGGTGCGCTCGTAGAACGATGTCCCCAGCTCGCGCGTCTGGGCTTGGTAGAACTGTCCGGGATCCTGGCCAGTGCGGGCGCAGATCTCCGCGGCAAGCAGGCCCATGATCAGGCCGTCCTTATCCGTGGTCCACACTGACCCGTCGCGCCGCAGGAAGGACGCGCCGGCGCTCTCCTCCCCGCCGAACGCGAGCGAGCCGTCGATCAATCCGGCGCTGAACCACTTGAAGCCGACCGGCACTTCGAACAATTCGCGCCCGAGCTTGGTGGACAACCGGTCGATCATGCCGCTGGAGACCACGGTCTTGCCGATGGCGCTCTCGC
>Ga0302279_10003628_pt1 | contig 18956 bp, 19 predicted proteins | sample III_Bog_N3_3_FD_194541 | JGI IMG/M metagenome (GOLD analysis project Ga0302279, IMG submission 194541) | Peat permafrost microbial communities from Stordalen Mire near Abisko, Sweden - III_Bog_N3_3 | ecosystem: Environmental > Terrestrial > Soil > Wetlands > Peat | place: Sweden: Abisko...
CCGCGGTGGCGCGCGCCAGCACAATCATGCGCCGCGCCGCGACGCCCGCCCCGGCGACGTCGCTGGCCAGCCGTTCCACGATCGGGTTGGACAGCAGCGCCCGCATCGTCACGTCCGCCGCCAGATCGGCGGCCACCACGCCGGCGGCCGAGAAGGCGACGCGGCGCAGCAAGGACAGCGTGCCGAACAGGCCGGGGCGCAGCCCGTGCATTTCCGCCACCTGCCGCACCAGCCGCACCCCGCGCCAGCCGACCAGCAGCCCGTCCAGCGCCGGCGACGGGATTGCCGCGGCCGCGGTGAACACCTGTAACGCCGCCGTTCGGCCCATCTGGTCCGCGCGCGTGGCCAGCGTCGCCACCGGTCCCGCTTGCAGCAGCGCCAGGATCGCTGCCGGGTCGTTGGTGGTCCGCACCGCCTCGGCCAGCGCCGCGCCGTCCGGAAGGCTCGCCAGCCAGCCGAGCGCCGCCACATGGACACGGTCCGGATCGGCCAGCGCCGCGCGCAGCCGCTCGACCCGGCGCAGCCCGAACAGGCCGCGCAGTTCCCGCCATCCGGCCCAGCCGAGCAGCCCGAAGCCGCCGGCTGCGACCGCAAGCGTCGCCCAGCCAAGCGCCGGCGCGCGGGCGAACTGGCTGGCCACGAAATTGCCGGCATCGAGCCCGGCAAAGCCGAGCACCAGCACCGCCGCACCGGCCGCCGCCAGGCCCGCGCCGCCCCGCGACGTCGGCGCCCGCGCCATGGCCAGCGCCGGCACCTGCTCCGGCTCCAGCCGCGCGATCGGCGGCCCCTCCAACTCGAAGCGCGGGCGCACGCGGCTCTCGCTCACGACAGATCCTCCGCTCGGCAGCAGATGGCAGGATATAGCGGAACGCCAACGCCTTGGTCGCCCCCCGTCGGCCGGGCCGACCCACGCATCATGCACCAACCTGCCGCCACGCCTCGCCGCTTGTCCCGCGGCGCGTTTCGTGGCTTGTGGCCGCGACGGCGCACAACATCTATGGCACTCAGGACAGACGAGGACGCCCGCAATGGACTATATCATCGGCCAGAAGCCGGGCCAGGGCGGCGGCACCCCGGCGCGGCAGCAAGCCCCAAGCCGGGCGCCTGACCCCGGCGCCGACGCGCTGATCAGCGACGGCGACCAGGCGACCTTCATGCGCGACGTCGTCGAGGCGTCGCGTGCGGTCCCGATCATCGTCGATTTCTGGGCGACCTGGTGCGGTCCCTGCAAGACGCTGACGCCGACGCTGGAGAAGGTGGTGCGCAGCGCCGGCGGTCGCGTCCGGCTGGTCAAGATCGACGTCGACAAGAACCAGGCGCTGGTGCGGCAATTGTCGCAGCTGGGCCTGCCGTTGCAGTCGATCCCGACGGTGGCGGCGTTCTGGCAAGGCCAGATCGCCGACCTGTTCCATGGCGCGTTGCCGGAGTCCGAGGTCAAGCGCTTCGTCGAGGCGCTGTTGAAAGTCGCCGGCGGCTCGATGCCGGCGGCCGATCTGGCCGCCGAGGCCAAGGCCGCGCTGGACGCCGGGCAGGCGCAGGACGCGGCGGAACTGTATTCGGCGCTGCTGCAACAGGAGCCGGAAAACCCGGAAGCCTGGGGCGGCCTGGTGCGCGCGCTGCTGGCGCTCGGCGATACCGAGCAGGCGCAGGAAGCGTTGGATCAGGTGCCGGCAAAGCTGCGCGACCATGCCGTGGTCGCCGGTGCCCGCAGTGCGTTGTCGCTGGCCGAGGAAGGCCGGCAGGCCAAGGAGCAGCTGAACAGCTTCGTCGTCCGTCTCGCCGCCAATCCGCAGGACCATCAGGCGCGCTACGATTTGGCGACCGCGCTGAACGCCAGCGGCCAGCGCGCCGAGGCGGCGGACGCGTTGCTGGAGATCATGCGCGCGGCGCCGAAATGGAACGAGGACGCGGCGCGGCTGCAATTGCTGAAATTCTTCGAGTCCTGGGGCTTCGACGATCCCACCACCATGGCATCGCGCCGCAAACTGTCCGCCTTGCTGTTCCGGTAGGCGGCCCATGAGCGCGACCGGGCAGCCGACGCTGCGGCCGGACGATCTGCCGGCGACGTTCCCGGTGTTCCCGCTGAGCGGCGCCCTGCTGCTGCCGCGCGGCCGGCTGCCGTTGAACATCTTCGAGCCGCGCTATCTGGCGATGACCGAGGATGCGCTCGGCCGCGGCCGCGTGTTCGGCATGGTGCAGCCGGACCCGCAACGCCCGCGGCTGGAGACCGGGCCGGCGCTGTACCGGGTCGGCTGCCTGGGCCGGCTGTCGTCGTTCAGCGAGACCGACGACGGCCGCTACCTGATCACGCTGACCGGCGTCTGCCGCTTTGCCATCGCCGAGGAACTGGCGCCGTGCCGCGGCTACCGGCGGGTGCATGGCGTGTTCGCGCCATTCGTCGGCGACCTGGAGCCGCCGGACGAACCCGGCTTCGACCGCACGGAGGTGCTGGCGGCGCTGCGCAGCTACTTTGCCCATCGCGGCTTCGACGCCAACTGGGACGCGATCGGGCAGATGAGCGACGAGTTGCTGCTGATCACGTTGGCGATGGTCTGTCCGTTCGAGTCGGCCGAGAAACAGGCGCTGCTGGAAGCGCCGACGCAGCCGGAACGGGCGGCCACACTGCTGGCGTTGCTGCGCATCGATACGCACGACACCGGCGCGGACCGCCTGCGGGCGAGTTGAGCGCCTTGCGTCAAGCCAACAAGGAACTGGCCATGTCGGACCCTCACGCCGCGATGCCCGAAGCCCCGCCCACGCCGGTCGCGGTCGATCCGCGCCTGCTCGACGTGCTGGTGTGCCCGCTGACCAAGGGGCCGCTGCTCTACGACCGCGCCGCCAACGAGTTGATCAGCCGCGCCGCCGGGCTCGCCTACCCGATCCGCGACGGCATCCCGATCATGCTGGCGGAGGACGCGCGCCGGCTGGACGAGGGCTGATGCCGACGCCGACGGAACTCCGGCTGAAGCAGGCGGAACGCCGCCTGGAAGTCGACTTCGACGACGGCAGCCGCTTCGCCTTCGCGGCCGAGTATCTGCGGGTGGAAAGCCCGAGTGCGGAGGTGCAGGGCCACGGCCCGAACGAGCGCCGCACCGTGCCGGGCAAGCGCCAGGTCGGCATCGCCGGGCTGGAACCGGTCGGGCATTACGCGGTGCGCATCCTGTTCGACGACACCCACGATACCGGCATTTTTTCCTGGGACTACCTGTTCAAGCTCGGCCGCGAGCAGGCGCAGCGCTGGCCGGCCTATCTGGCGGCGCTGGCGGCGCAGGGGCTGAGCCGGGATCCGCCGGCCTCGCCGGCACGGCGTTAGCAGAAATTTCAAGCTCTCCGGTGTCCACTGCGGTGCAACCGCAATGCAGTGGGGCCGCCCGGATGCCTGCTTACGCAAAAATTTCGCTCGTGACCTCGGTGTTCCACCCGTCCGACATCGCCTTCGTGCGCGGCTGGAGCGCCGCCGCTCCCGGCCTCGGCGGTTGGCAGGTGTTGCTCGACCGCGACGACGCGCCGGAGATGGTGTCGGTGTTGCCGCCCGGGGCAGAGGCGCCGGTGTTCGTGCTGACGCGTGGCAGCCGCGACGTGGTGTTGCAGCGCCGCCGCGCCAACGGCGCGGTCGAGGAGATCGGCAGCTTCGATGGGCTGCGCGAGGCGGTGCTGGCGCTCTGCCCGCTTGGCGACGAGGCGCTGGAGGCGATCAACGAAGGGCTGGAAGAGAATTTCCCGCGGCGCGACCGGCGGTAGCCGTCCGGCTCACACCTCCGGAAGGTTCTCGCGAAAAATCGCCTGCGCCCGAATCGGCGGGATACGCAGCGGGCTGCCGCCGCCGCGAACCGCTTGCAGCAACGAGTCCACCGCCACTTCCGCTTCCTGGCGCGGGTTCTGGTCGATCACCGCGTCGAGCGCGCCCGACAGCAGGAAGCGCCGCGTGTGCTGCGTCACCTCGTGGCCGATCACGGTGACATCGCGGACACGCCCGGCTTCCTCCAGCGCGCGCACGATGCCGCGATTGCCGGCGCCGACATTGTACATGCCGGCCAGATCCGGCGTCGACGCCAGCAGCGCCGTCGCGGCGCGGTAGCACTCCTCGACATCGTCGTGCATCTCGCGGGTTTCCAGCAGTGCCAGGTCGGAAAATTCCTCGGCCAGAATGCGGCGGAAGCCGGTCGCCCGCTCCTCGTGGCCGCGATAGCGCAATGAGCCGGCGAACAGCGCCACCGAGGCCGGACCGCGCCGCAGAAAGCGGCCGAGCAACTGCCCGGCGAGGCGGCCGGCGGCATGGTTGTCGATGCCGACATAGCCGTGCCGTGGCACGTCGGAAATGTCCGACACCAGGGTCAGGATGCGCGACCCGGCCGACGCCGCCTCACGGATCGCGGTCCGCACCGCCGGATGGTCGAGTGCGATCAGGCCGATGCCGTCGGCCGCCCCGGCGAGGTCGCGCAGCCCGGCCGCCAGCGTCTCCGGCCGGAACACCTCCATGCGATGCACCTGCACCCGCACCTCCGCCGCGCGTTGCAGGCCGATCTCGGCGAGGTGCCGGCTCAACGTGTCGAGGAACGTGTTGGTGCCGCCAGGGACGATGAAAGCAAGGTCGAACGGTTCTTGCGACTGCACCCCGTCCGGCGCGCCGCCCGGTTCGAGGTAACCGATCTCCTGCGCCGCCGCGAGCACCCGGCGACGCGTGCGTGCATGCACGCCGGCCCGATGGTTCAGCACCCGATCGACGGTGGCGGTCGAGACGCCGGCGACGCGGGCGATGTCGGTGATGGTCATGCGCATGGCAGGCGACGATCCTCGTCCGGGCGGGTGCCTTCGCCGTTTAGCCGATGGCAACATCATAAACCATCAGAAAATTCGGCCAATCCGACCAGAAAAAATCACTTCCGGGGAAACAGATGACGTGACATGATGCTGCGCAGGAGCGGGCACAAACCCCGCCACATCGGATTGCCAGGGAGAACGCCATGAACGACGCGCTCGGCTTCGTGCCGGACGTCGCCATCAGGTGCCGTGAATTTCGCATCGGCTGCATCGGCGCCGGCTTCATCATGGCCGACGTGCATCTCGCCGCGTACGCCGACGCCGGTTTCCCCGTGGTCGCCATCGCCTCGCGCACGCCGGCCAAGGCCGCCGAGGTCGCGGCGCGCTGGCACATTCCGCGCGTCCACGCGACGCCGGAAGCGCTGATCGAAGACCCGGCGGTGGAGATCCTCGACCTCGCGTTTCCGCCGGACCAGCAGCCCGACCTGATCCGCCACGCGCTGCGCCAGCCGCATATCCGCGCGATCCTCGCGCAAAAGCCACTGGCGATGAACTTCGCCGATGCCAAGCAGATCGTCGCGGAGGCGCACGCCGCCGGCAAAGTGCTGTCGGTCAACCAGAACATGCGTTTCGACCAGTCGATGCGCGTGCTGCATCAGATCCTCGGCCAGGGCGCGCTCGGCACGCCGGTGCTTGCCACCATCGAGATGCGCGCGGTGCCCCACTGGCAGCCGTTTCTGCGCGACTATGACCGGCTGACGCTGCTCAACATGGGCATCCACCACCTCGATGTGTTGCGCTTCCTGTTCGGCGACCCGACCGAGATCTACACCGCAGCCCGCCCCGACCCGCGCACGCAATTCGCCCACACCGACGGCATCACCGTCTCGACCTTGAAATTCCCGAGCGGCTGTCTCGCGGTTTCGATGGAGGATGTCTGGAGCGGCCCGCGCGAGGCGGGCTACGAGTCCGACATCTTCATCAAATGGCGCGTCGAGGGCACGCTGGGCGTGGCCCAGGGCACCATCGGCTGGCCCGACTATCCGGCCGGTTCACCTTCGACGCTGCGCTACGCCTCGACGACGCACACGTCCGGCAAATGGGTCGAGCCGCGCTGGCAAACCATGTGGTTCCCGCACGCGTTCCGCGGCGTGATGGAGCAGTTGCAATACGCCCTGCAAACCGGGGAACCGCCGCTGCTCGACGGCGACGACAATGTGAAAACGATGGCGCTGATCGAAGCGGGCTACCGCTCGCTGCGCGAACACCGGCCGGTGCTGCTGGCCGAGTTCGGCTGTTAACCAATATAGGGGGACACACGCATGATCCAGGTCGGCATCTTCACCGGATATTTCCCGTATACGCTCGCCGAACAGGCGCAAAAAATCCGCGCGCTCGGCTTCAACACCGTGCAGCTCGATCTGGCGTTCAAGGACATCGACTTCTCGACGCCCGACTCGATCACCGAGGCAAAAGCCAGGAAGGTGCGCGAGACGTTCCGAGACCACAACCTGCCGGTCTGCTGCCTGTCCGGCTATACCAACATCGTCCACCCCGACCCCGCCGCCCGCAAGCAGAAGCTCGATCTGCTGAAGGCGGTGATCCGCAACGCGCGGCATTTCGGCTCGCCCTATGTGATTTCCGAGACCGGCACGTTCGACACCGACTCCGACTGGGTCGCGCATCCGAAGAACAAGACCGAGGCAGGCTGGGACACCTGCCGCACCATCATCCGCGACCTCGTGCAGACGGCGTACGATCACGGCGCGGTGTTCCTGCTGGAAACCTACGTCAACAACGTCGTCGGCTCGGTCGAAGAAACCGTGCGCATGTTCGCCGAGATCGACCATCCGGCACTCGGCCTGCTGATGGACCCGACCAACTATTTCGAGTCGCACAACATCGACCGCATGGACGCCATCCTGAAACAGATCTTCGACACGCTGGCGGACAAGGTGCGCATCTCGCACGCCAAGGACGTCAAGCGCTCGGGTGACGACAAGTCGGAAAAGCACGCCGAGATCGACGCGTCCGAGGCGCATTCGTTCCGTGGCGTCGGCGAGATCGAGTTGCCGTCGCCGGGTCTCGGCTCGCTGAACTACGACTACTATCTGAAACGCCTGTCCGAGAAGCACCCGAACATCCCCATCGTGATCGAGCACCTCGACGAAAGCGATGTGCCGCGCGCGAAGAAGTTCATCGACGGCAAGCTGCGCGCCGGCGGCCTGTAGGCGACCGCGATGGTCGAGCTGTACGGCGCCACCATGTCGCGCCACGACGTCGCGGCGCATGCCGGCGCACTCTCGCAATTCGCCGGCGTGCGGCTGATGACGCTCGGCGACGGGCTGGAGCGCGGCATCCGCATGCTGGAATTCCGCACCGGCAGCGGCCTGCGCTTCACCGTGCTGGTCGACCGCGCCTTCGACGTGGCCGACTGCGAGTATCGCGGTGCCGCCATCGGCTGGCATTCGCCGGCGGGGTTTCGCAATCCCGCTCTGCACGAATACGAGGGCGAGGGCGGCCTGGCGTGGCTGCGCTCGTTCTCCGGCCTGATGGTGACGTGCGGGCTGGACCACATCCTGTTCATGCATGCCGACGACGCGGCGCAGTACCACTACGTGCATCGCAAGTCGGTGGACAGCTCCATCCACGGCCGCGTCGGCACCATTCCCGGAAAATTGCAGTCGTATGGCGAGGAATGGCGCGGCGACGAGTGCTGGCTGTTCTGCGAGGGGCTGGTGCAGCAGGCCACCGTGTTCGGCGAGGATCTGCACCTGATCCGCCGGATCGAGGCGCGGGTCGGCAGCAGCGAATTTGTTCTCCGCGACCGCGTCGTCAATCACGGCTTCTACCGCACGCCGCATATGTTCCTGTATCATATCAACATCGGCCATCCGATCCTGGCCGAGGGCAGCCGCTATCTGGCACCCATCGCGCACGTACCGTGGGCATCGCACGCCGACAGCTATCGCGCGCAATCGGTCGGCTACCGCACGATGCCGGCACCGACGATCAATTTTCACGAGCAGGTCTGGGAACATGCGATGGCGGCCGATGCCGACGGGCAGATCCCGGTCGCGCTGGTCAACGACCGGCTCGGCCTCGGCTTCGTCGTCGAGACGAATGGCGCAGAATTTCCGTGCCAGTACGAATGGCAGAACTTTCATGCTGGCCACTACGCGCTGGGCATCGAGCCATCGACCAATCACGTGTTCGGCAAGCCGTTCGCCAGGGAGCGCAATGAGCTGATCTGGTTGGAGCATGACGAGGAGCGTCGCTATACGACCCGCTTTGCCGTGCTGGACGGCGCGGCCGCCATCGCCGCGGCCGAGCAGCGCATCGCCGCGATCGCCGTGCAACCCGCCGACGCGTTTGCGCAGATTAGTGGACGCTGGGACACGATTGCGGGCCGCTGAACAGACAACATGGAATTTTCGGGCAAGACGGTGTTGGTGACGGGCGCAGCCGGCGGGCTTGGCGTCGATATTTCTATCGGTTTCGCCGAACAGGGCGCGCGCGTGCTCGCTGTCGACATCGACGACGTCAAGATTACGGCGCTCATTGCGCGTGCGGTCGCACTGTCGTCGGGCGACGTTCGCGTCGAGCGGATCGACCTGTCACAGCCGCAATCGGTGCAGTCGCGCGTCGCTGCGTTAGCCGAAGAACGCGGTGGCATCGACATCGTCGTCAACAATGCGGCGATCTATCCGTCAAAGCCGTTCGAGACGTATTCCATCGCCGATTGGGATGCCGTGCAGCGCGTCAACGTCACCGCTTCCGTCGCCATCGTGCAGGCCGCACTGCCCGGCATGCGCGCAAAACACTGGGGCCGCATCATCAACGTCTCCAGCATCACTTACTACGGCGGCTGGGCGAATTTGGCGCCGTATGTGGCGTCCAAGGGCGCGATGGTCGCACTCACCCGCGCCTGGGCGCGTGAATTCGGCGCCGACGGCATCACCGCCAATTGCATCGCGCCCGGCGCGTTCCCGACCGATGCGGAAAAGATCCACCCCGACCCAGTGGGCTACACGCGGTTCGTGCTCGACCACCAATCGATCAAACACCGTGGCACGCCACGCGACATTGCTGCCGCCATGATGTTCTTCGCGTCCGACCGCGCGGGATTCATCACCGGCCAGACGCTCAATGTCGATGGCGGCTGGGTGATGCAGTAGGACAGGCCGAAGCGCATGGGCATTCTCACCGGCTATCGCGTACTCGATTGCTCCATCGCCATGGCCGGCCCGTTCGCCGCACAGCGGCTGGGCGATCTGGGCGCGGACGTCATCAAGATCGAGCCGGTGACGGGTGAATGGCAGCGCCATGTCGCCGCCGGCGGCGCGCGCGGCAATCGCGTCAACGTGTCGTTCCTATCGCTCAACCGCAATAAGCGCTCGCTCGCCGTCGATTTGAAATCGCCGGACGGCAAGACGCTGCTGCTCGATCTGGTGCGCAGTGCGGACGTGTTCCTGCAAAACTATCGCCCCGGCGTCGCCAAGCGTCTCGGCGTGGACTACGAGTCGCTCGCCGCGATCAATCCGCGCCTCGTCTATGTCTCGATGTCCGGCTATGGCGAGAGCGGCCCGTATGTGAACCGGCCGGGCCAGGACCTTGTGTTGCAGGGCATGTCCGGTGCGATGCTGTCGGCCGGCCGCGCCGGCGAACCGCCGACGCCGGCGGGGCAATATCTTGTCGATGCGGTGACCGCCTACACCGCGTTCGAGGGCGCGCTGGCAGCCCTGCTGCATCGCGAACGCACCGGCGAAGGGCAGAAGGTCGAGGTCAACATGCTCGACGCCATCACCACCTTGCAGATGCAGGAACTCGCCGTGTTCGGCATCGCGCACAAGCCGCAGACCCGCTCGGCCGAGCCGCACGCGCATGTCTATATCCGCGCGCCGTACGGCTGTTTCGCCACCAGCGACGGCTTCATCATCGTCGCTTTTCCGCCATTGAAGAAATTCGGCGCGCTGATCGGCGAGCCCAGTTTTGCCACGATGGACGACGAGGTCGATACCTGGAGCCGCCGCGACGAGATTTTTGCCAGCACGCGCGAGCGGCTGAAGACGAACACCACGCGCCACTGGCTCGACCTGTTCGCCGCCAACGACATCTGGTCCGGCCCGGTCTACGGCTACGCCGACCTCGTCGAAGATCCACAAATCCTGCACAACGGCACGTTCGTCGAATACGACCACCCGACCGAAGGCCATGTGAAAACCCCCGGATTCCCGATCCGGTTCTCCCGCACGCCGTCCTCGGTGGATCGCGGCGCGCCACTGGCCGGCGAGCATACGCGCGAGGTGCTGCGCGAAATGGGCAAGAGCGACGGCGAGATCGACGCATTGCTGGCCGCCGGCATCGTCGGGGAAACTTCGCTGTGAGCACGCCGGACGTGCTGTTCGCGGTCGCCGACCATGTCGCCACCATCACGCTGAACCGCCCCGCCAAACTGAACGCGGTGACGCCGGAGATGGCCGACGCGCTGATCGCCCATGTCGCGCACTGCAACGCCAGCGACGCGGTGCGTGTCGTCGTGCTCACCGGCGCCGGCGAGCGCGCGTTCTGCGCGGGCTCGGACATTCGCGACCTCGACGGCTACGACACGCCGTGGAATTTCCGCCAGCGTCCCGACTATTGCGATGCCATCAGGCGACTGACCAAGCCGGCGCTCGCCGCGGTCAACGGCATCGCCTTCGGCGGCGGGCTGGAACTTGCGATGAGTTGCGACATCCGCATCGCCGCCGACAGCGCGCGGTTCGCGGCACCGGAGATCAAACTCGGCTGGATCGGCGGCGGCGGCATGACGGCGTTTCTCACGCATTCCATCGGCCCATCGAACGCGGCGCTGATGGTGCTGACCGGCGATCCGGTGGCGGCGGAGACGGCGCGCGGCTGGGGCCTGGTCAGCGAGATCACGGCGCCGGACAAGCTGGCGGAGCGCGCGCGCGAGATCGCCAAAACCATCGCTGCCCGCGCGCCGATCGCGGCGGAAACGGCGAAGCTGAACCTGCGCGCGGCGCTGTCGATGCCGATCGAGGCGGCGATCCAGTACGAGCGCGACCTGCAAACGATCTGCTTCGCCACCGAGGACGCGGCCGAGGGCCGCGCGGCGTTCAAGGAAAAGCGCCCCCCGCAGTTCCGCCGGCGCTGACGTACGGCACGGCATGTGGCATCGTCCGGCCTCGCCGCCGCCACGGATGCCGACCCATGGACGACCTGAAACACGCCGAAATTCGCGATGCCGTGAAGAAGCTGTGCGCCCGCTTCCCTGGCGAGTATTGGCGCCACCTCGACGCGGCGCGCGGCTATCCCAGCGAGTTCGTTCACGCGCTGACCGAGGCCGGCTATCTCTCCGCCCTTGTTCCGGAGGCGTATGGCGGCGCCGGGCTTGGGCTGTCGGCAGCGGCGGCGATCCTGGAAACCATCCAGGCCGAAGGTTGCAACGGTGCGGCCTGCCATGCGCAGATGTACATCATGGGTGCGATTTTGCGGCATGGCTCGGCGGCGCAGAAACGGGACTATCTGCCGGGCATCGCCAGCGGCGCGCTGCGTCTGCAAGCGTTCGGCGTCACCGAACCGACCAGCGGCACCGACACCACGGCGCTGCGCACCTTCGCCCGGCGCGACGGCGACGAATACGTGGTCAACGGCCAGAAAATCTGGACCAGCCGCGCCGAGCATTCCGATCTGATGCTGCTGCTGGCGCGCACCACGCCCCGCGAGCAGGTGGCGAAAAAGACCGAGGGCCTGTCGGTGTTCATCGTCGACATGCGCACCGCCCTCGGCCATGGCCTGACCATCCGGCCGATCCGCACAATGATGAACCACAATTCCTGCGAGGTGTTTTTCGACGACATGCGCATCCCGGCAGCCAATCTGGTCGGCCAGCTGGATCGCGGCTTTCGCGTGATTCTCGATGGCATGAACGCCGAACGCCTGCTGATCGCCGCCGAGTGCGTCGGCGACGCCAAATGGTTCACCGGCAGGTCGGTCGCGTATGCCAGCCAGCGCGAGGTGTTCGGCCGCCCGATCGGCAAGAACCAGGGCGTGCAATTCCCGATCGCGCGCGCCTACGCGCAGATGCGTGCGGCGGACCTGATGGTGCGCGAAGGCTGCCGCAAGTTCGAGGCCGGCGAGCCGTGCGGGCCGGAGGCGAACATGGCCAAGCTGCTGGCGGCGGACGCGTCGTGGGCGGCCGCCGAAGCGGCGGTGCAGACGCACGGCGGCTTCGGCTTCGCCGAGGAGTACGACGTGGAACGCAAGTTTCGCGAAACCCGCCTGTATCAGGTGGCGCCGATCAGCACCAACCTCATCCTCGCCTATCTCGCCGAACACGTGCTCGGCCTGCCGCGGTCGTATTGATGGGCGCGCTCGACGGGCTGCTGGTGGTGGCGCTCGAACAGGCGGTGGCGGCGCCGTATTGCTCCTCGCGGTTGGCCGATGCCGGTGCGCGCGTGATCAAGATCGAACGGTCGGAGGGCGATTTCGCGCGTGGCTACGACCGCGCGGCGGCGGGGCAGTCCAGCTATTTCGTCTGGCTCAATCGCGGCAAGCAAAGCCTTGTCGCCGACATCAAAAATCCGGACGATGCCGCGCTGCTGCACCGCATTCTGGCGCGCGCGGACGTGTTCATCCAGAATCTGGCGCCCGGTGCCGCCGCCCGCGCCGGCTTCGCTTCGGCCGTGCTGCGGGCCAAGCACCCGCGGCTGATCACCGTGGACATCAGCGGCTACGGCGACGGCGGCGACTACGCGACGATGAAGGCATACGACCTACTGGTGCAGGCGGAATCCGGTCTTGCTTCGATCACCGGCCACCCGGCCGGCCCTGGCCGCGTCGGCGTCTCGGTGTGCGACATCGCCTGCGGCATGGCCGCACACGCGGCGGTATTGGAAGCGCTGATCGAGCGTGGCCGCACCGGGCAGGGCCGCGCGCTGTCCACCAGCCTGTTCGCCGGCATGGCGGACTGGATGGCGGTGCCGCTGCTGTATCTGGAGGGCACCGGCCGGGCGCCCGAGCGCGTCGGGCTGGCGCATCCCTCGATCTGTCCGTACGGCGCGTTTCCGCTGGCCGACGGTGCGCTGGTGCTGGTGGCGATCCAGAACGAGCGCGAGTTTTTGTCTTTTTGCCGGTTCGTGCTGCGTGAGCCTGACTTGCCGGTCCGCGCCGGCTTCGAAACCAATGTTGTCCGCGTCGGCAATCGCGCGGCGGTCGATGCCCATATCGCCGGCGTGTTTGCCTGCCTCGGCCGCGAGGACGCCGTCGCCCGCCTGCGCGAAGCGGGAACGGCGTACGGCTTCGTGCGCGACGTGGCTGGTCTGGCCGAGCATCCGGCGCTGCGCCGCATCGCTGTCGCCACGCCGAACGGCCCGGTATCGCTGCCGGCGCCGCCGGTCGGCGTCGAGGGCGCGGCCGCCGTACTCGGCGCGGTGCCGTCCGTCGGCGCGCACAGTGCGGCGCTGCGGGCGGAATTCGCGCCGTTGCCAGCGGCTTGAGCGGCTTCTAGCCTCCGCGCGACGGCGGCGCGGGGGACGGATGAGCACGGCGGCGGACCACATCATTGTCGGCAGCGGCATCAACGCGCTGGTCGCGGCGGCGCTGCTCGGGCGCAAGGGCCACCGCGTGCTGGTGTTGGAGCGTAACGACCGCATCGGCGGCTGCATCCGCACCGAGGCGATCACCGAGCCCGACTTTGTCCACGACGTGCTGGCGACGACTTTTGTCCTGTTTATCACCTCGCCGGCTTACGCGGCGCTCGCCGACGATCTCGGCAAGCGCGGCCTGCAATTCTCCCACACGCCGACGCCCTCCGGCGTGCTGCTGCCGGACGGCCGCGCCGCGGTGCTCCACATGGACCGCGCCGCCAACACCGCCACCTTCGAGGCACTGGCTGCCGGCGACGGCGCCGCCTACCTCGCCGATCTGGACAAACTCGGGCCGGATCTGGGCCTCGTGTTCGGGCTGCTCGGCGGCCAGTTGTGGTCGTGGCCGACGGCGAAACTGCTGTTTGCCGAAGTCCGCCGCCGCGGCCTGCGCGGACTGGCGGAATTCTTCGGCGCCGCACTCGGCACCGCGCGCGGCTGGCTGGAACAGACTTATCGCTCCGACGTGTTCCACGCGCTGTTCGCGCCCTGGGTACTGCATTGCGGCCTCGGGCCGGAGAGCGCCTATTCCGCGCAGATGGCGCGCGTCATCGCCTTCGCGCTCGAAGCCGCCGGCGCCCCCATCGTCACCGGCGGCGCGCAAAACCTGCTGACAGCGTTCGAGAAGCTGATCGCCGACCAGGGCGGCAGCATTCGCACCGGCGCCGACGTGGACCGAATTCTGCTCGACGAGACCAGCGGTGCCGCGCGCGGCGTCCGCCTCGCCAGCGGCGAAGATATTTTGGCACGCAAGGGCGTGATCTGCTCGGTCACGCCGACGCAGCTGTATCAGCGCCTGCTCGGCCCGTCCGCGCTGCCCGCCCCGGTCGCCGAGGGCGTGCGTGCGTATCGCTACGGCAAGGGCAACATGCAGATCCACTACGCGCTGTCCACGCCGCCGCGCTGGCGGACGCCGGGGCTGGAGGGGGTGGCGCTGCTGCACCTGACACCGGGGCTCGACGGTGTCTCCCGCGCCGCCAACGAGGCGGAACGCGGCCTGCTGCCGGCCGTGCCGACCATCTGCGTCGGCCAGCCAACCGCGCTCGACCCGTCACGCTGCCCGCCCGGCCGCGCCATCCTGTGGCTGCAACTGCCGGAAGCGCCGCGCCACGTCAAAGGCGACGCCGCCGGCATTTTGGCCCCGCCCGCCGACGGGCACTGGACGGAGGCGCTGCGCGAGGCTTACGCCGACCGTGTCGAGGCCGTTCTCGCCGCGCACATCGACGGTTTTGCCGAGACGGTGCTGCGCCGGGTGGCCTATTCGCCCGCCGATCTGGAGCGGATGAATATTAATCTGGTCGGCGGCGACCCGTATGGCGGGTTTTGCGGTTTGGACCAGTTTTTCCTGTGGCGGCCGTTCAAGGGAACGGTCAATCACCGCACCCACATTGCCAAACTGTACCATATCGGCGCTTCGACGCATCCGGGGCCGGGACTGGGGGGCGGCTCGGGATTCTTGCTGGCGAAGGCGATCGGGTAGTCGGGGGCGCCCCGCCAGCCGGCTACCGCCGGACCTGCCGCAACGTGCCGGCATAGACCACCCGCCCGGTCGGTGCCCCGGTCGGCGAACCACCGAGCGGCTCCAGGCTGATCGATAACGACGTTCCGTCCACCGGCATGGCCGGCAGCGTTGTCTGCTGCCCGGCAGCCGCAAGCTTGCCCACTGATTTCGGCGCCGTCGCGCCCGGCGGCTGTATCCACAGTTCCAGCGTCTTGCCGCCCGGCAACGGCACCGGCGACAGTGCCGTCAGCACCACCGTGCCATCCGGCCACACGGCGACGAGGAAGCCCGTCATGCGCGCCGCCTCCGGCGCCGACTCGGTGCTGCTCGCGGGTTGCGGCTCGACCAGTCTCGCCAGTCCGGTATCGCTCGCCATCTGCGCCGACGCGTCCTGGTGCGGTGCGGCCGGGCTCTCGGGCTGCGCCAGCAGCGCCACGAACGCCACATCGCGGCCACCCGGCATCGGGGCCTCGGTGCGATGCGCCAGCGAGGGCATCAGCATGAACGCCGCCAGCCCCGCCGCCAGCGCCAGCGAGGCGCCCGTCGCGGCTTTCCACGGCCAGATGCGGCGCGTCGCCGCCGGCCGCTGCCATGCCGGCTCAGCCGGCGGTGGCGCCGCCGTCGATGGCACGACGGTCAACCGCGGTGGCGCTGTCGCGCGCTGGCGTCCGTCCACCGCCTGAGCCTTCGCGTGCTCGATGCGGGCCCACAGCCCGTCCGGCGGCGCGACTGCGGCAACGGCGGTGAGCATCGGCGCGAAGCGCCGTTCCCAACCGGCGATGGCGTGCGCAAGCTGTGGATCGACGGGGGCCCGCTCGTCCACGGCACCCATCTCGGCGCTGCCAAGCACGCCGAGGACGTATTCGCCAGCAAGCATATGCAGCTCCTCCGGGGTCTCGGGCCGTGCGCCGCTCATGCCTCACCCTCCAGACACACGCGCAGCGATTGCAGGCTGCGTCGGATCCAACTCTTCACGCTGCCGATCGGCACGTGCAGCCGTGCCGCGAGTTCGCCGTGCGACAGGCCATCCAGGAACGCCAGCGTGAGCAGCGTGCGCCGGTCCGGCGGCAGCTTGTCCAGACACGCGCGCAGGGCCGCCGCCTCGCTCGACGCTTCCATGCGCGCCAGCTGATCCGGTTCGTCGTCCACCGCTTCGGGCAGGCCCTCGTCGGACACCTCGCGACCCGAACGGCGCATCATGCTCAGCGCCCGGTAGCGCACGAGGCTTGCCAGCCACACATCTGGGTCTCCCCGCTGCTCGTCAAATCGGTTCGCATTGCGCCAAAGCTGTAGGAAAGCCTCTTGGACGGCGTCCGAGGCGAGCGGCCCCTGCCGGGTGATGCGCAGCGCGATGCCGAACAGGCGGGACGCCCGCAGGTCATAGATTCGCCGAAATGCCGCGTCGTCGCCGCCGGCAACCGCCGCGATCAGCGTGGCAAGCGAGACCGCGCTGTCGTTGCGCGCCGCTGGGTGATCCATGTCACCGACCCCTGCGGCGCTGATGGCAGTCAGACGCCCCCGCGCGATCAAGCTGCTCCAAGCCGCTCTCCTACAAGTCCGACCCCTCCATATACCGCATTATCGCCAGACTCCGCCAAGGAGCCTCCTGACGTAACTACGCCGGAGCGGCGGCAATGGATGCAGTCGGCGCGGATTGAATCCGACTCGTCAACGAGTGCAATGCCACGTGACACCGGCCCGGCCGCCGCCGTCAGCCGACAATCCGCAGAATCTCCGCCACCGCCGCGTCGCTCGCCCAATCCGCGCCGCCTTCCAGCCGACCGCGCTCGCGCCCTTGCCGGTCGATCACCAGCGTGGTCGGCAGGCCGCGCGCGCGCAGTGCCTCGGCGGCCGATCCTTTCGGGTCGAGCCAGACGCCCAGCCCGGCAATGCCGTGGCTCGCGTAAAATTTTTGCACCACGCGGGCACCGCCCCGATCCGTCGACAGCGGCAGCACCGCCAGCCGCGGCGCCTTCGCCGCCAGGGCGGCGAGCGAGGGCAGTTCGGCGACGCAGGGCACGCACCACGTCGCCCACAGGTTCAGCACCACGCCCTTGCCGGCGAACTCCGCCAGCGTGTGCGCGCCACCGTCGGCATCGAGGAACGCCAGCGCCGGCAGCGGCACCGGCGGGTCGGTCGGCACCAGCGCGGAAATGTCGGCCAGTTCGACCGTCTGGTCGGCCACCGGGACAAAAACCTGCGGCGCCGGTTTGCGCAGCCACGACGCCGCCGCTACCGTCCCGCCCGCCACCAGCGCCGTGCCGGCCAGCACGAGGCGCCTAGTCATTGCCATGATGGAACCGCTCCCGTGACCGACACCCTGCGCAACGCCCCGCCTCTGCGCAATACCCAGGCCAACCAGCAATGGGGAGGCCGCTTCGCCGCCGGCCCCGCCGTGGTGATGCAGGACATCAACGCCTCCATCGGCTTCGACAGGAAGTTGTGGCGACAGGATATTCGCGGCTCGCTCGCCCACGCCGCCATGCTGGTCTCCCAGGGCATCATCGCGCCCTCAGATGAGCGCGCCATCGCCGGCGGTCTAGCGGCGATTGCCGCCGAGATCGAGTCCGGCGCCTTCCCGTTCACGGAGGCGCTGGAGGACATCCACATGAACATCGAGGCGCGCCTGACCGAGCGCGTCGGCGAGGCCGGTAAGCGGCTGCACACCGCGCGCAGCCGCAACGATCAGGTGGCGACGGATTTCCGCCTGTGGGTGCGCGACGCCATCGACGGCTTGTCCGCCCAGATCACCGACGTGATGCGCGCCCTCGCCGGCCGCGCCGCCGACCACGCGGCGGACCCGATGCCGGGCTTCACCCATCTGCAAACCGCGCAGCCGGTCACGCTCGGCCATCATTTTCTGGCCTACGTGGAAATGTTTTCGCGCGATTGCGGCCGGTTCGCCGATTGCCGCCGGCGCCTCAACGAATGCCCGCTCGGCTCGGCGGCACTCGCCGGCACGTCGTTTCACATCGACCGGACCATGACCGCGACCGCGCTGGGTTTTGATCGCCCGACCGCGAACTCGCTGGATGCGGTCTCGGACCGCGATTTTGCCCTCGAATTTTTGGCCGCCGCCGCGATCTGCGCCATGCACCTGTCGCGGCTGGCAGAGGAAATCGTCATCTGGTGCAGCGCGCCGTACAAATTCATTCGGCTGTCCGACGCTTTTACGACTGGCAGCTCAATCATGCCGCAGAAAAGAAACCCCGACGCGGCCGAACTGGTGCGGGCCAAGACCGGACGAATCACCGGGGCATTGGTCGGGCTGCTGACGGTGATGAAGGGTCTGCCGCTCGCCTATGCCAAGGACATGCAGGAGGACAAGGAGCCGGTGTTCGACGCCGCCGACGCGCTGGCGCTGTCGCTCGCGGCGATGGCCGGCATGGTGCGCGACCTACAGCCCGACCTGTCGCGCCTTCGCGAGTTCGCCGGCGCCGGCTTTGCCACCGCGACCGACCTCGCCGACTGGCTGGTGCGGATTCTAAAAATGCCGTTCCGCGACGCGCACCACGTCACCGGACGGCTGGTGGCGGCGGCGGAGGCCAAAAACGTCGATCTGTCCGGGCTGTCGCTGGCGGAGATGCAGCAGATCGAACCGCGCATCACGCAGGACGTGTTTTCCGTGCTGACGGTCGATGCCTCGGTGCGCTCACGCACCAGCTATGGCGGCACCGCGCCGGCCAATGTCGCCGCCCAGGCGGCGCGCTGGCTGGAGGCGTTGGCGTGAAGGCGGCACTCGCCTTGGCCGTGGCACTCGTGCTGCTCGCCGCCTGCGGCCGCAAGGCCGGCCCGGTGCCGCCGGGTCCGCCGGATCAGGTCACCTATCCACGCAGCTATCCGGCGTATTGAGCATGATCGACCGCGCCGCCATCGCCGCGACCCACACATTGATCCGCCCGCATGTGCGCCACACGCCGATCCTGACGGTGGACGGCCGTGACGTCGGGGTGAATACCGGGCCGCTGCGCTTCAAACTGGAATTCCTGCAACATTCCGGCTCGTTCAAGGCGCGCGGGGCGATGGCGCATCTGGTCGGCCAGCCG
>Ga0302279_10003629_pt1 | contig 18953 bp, 14 predicted proteins | sample III_Bog_N3_3_FD_194541 | JGI IMG/M metagenome (GOLD analysis project Ga0302279, IMG submission 194541) | Peat permafrost microbial communities from Stordalen Mire near Abisko, Sweden - III_Bog_N3_3 | ecosystem: Environmental > Terrestrial > Soil > Wetlands > Peat | place: Sweden: Abisko...
CTTGGGTGCGCCGCGCAGCCATAAAAGCGATTACCCCGTACAATCCGATCGCCGCCATGGCCAGCCCGCAAATCGCAAAGAAACCGAGCAGCGCCGACTCGAAGCGCGGCCGATCGGCCAGTTTGCTCACACTCATCCTCAGTGTCTCCGTCTCCACGGGCGCCGTCGGGTCGAGGGCGGCGATCTGCGCCCGCAACCAGGGCGCCACGCTCGCCGGCGGCTGCGTCGAGTCGACCACCATCAGGGGCGCGGCCCCGCTCATCACTTCTCCCACCGGCGCGCGCCCTCCCCAATCCTGCGCCACGCTGCGGCGCAGGAAGTAGATCTCCGGCAAATCCGGCTCGGTCAGCCCGCCATTCTTCGCGTTTTCGGCCACCCCGGCCACGGTCAGCCACAATCCGTCCCGAACACGCTCGATGCGCTTGCCCACAGCCTCTTCGCCGGGAAAAATCCGCGCCGCCGCAAGCCGGCTCAGCACCACCCAGTAGGCGCTGCCGCTCCGGTCCTGCTCGGAAAAGCTCCGCCCGCGCACAATCGGGATATTCAGCGCCCGGAAGTAATCCGGCGTCACGCCGCGCGTCAGAATCGAGCCTCCCGTTCCCTGCGCCGCGGCGGCTTTGCCCTCGGCGCGTATTCCGGAAAAGCGCTCCTCGTCGTGCCACCCTCCCGGGGGCAGGGAATCGCTGTAGGCCACCGCGCGGACGCCTGGAAGTCTGCGCATCGCCTCCTCCGCCCTCAGATAGAACTCCATCTTCTTCTGCGGGGTGTTGTAACGGAAGCCAGGCAGGGCGATGCGCGCCGTCAGGACTCCCTGAGTGTCGATTCCGAGGCTCTGTTCTTGCATTTTCTGAAAGCTCCGCAGCAGCAGCGCCGCTCCTGAGAGCAGAACCATGCTGATTGCGATCTGGCCGGCCACCAGGCTTCGCCTGAGCAGCGCGCCCCGCCGCGCGCCAGCCGTGTGCGTCGTCAGGGAGCGCGGCTGGCGCAGCGCCGGGGCAAGCCCGAAGAACAATCCTGAGGCAATCGCCAACAGCGCGGTAAAGCCCGCAATCCGCAAGTCGACGCCGGCCCGCGCCAGGAACGGAATGCCGGTCGGCGCAAGCGCCACAAAGACGGGCAGCAGCCCCACCGCCAAAAGCAAACCCACGGCCGCGCCCGCCAGCGAAAGCAGTGCGGCCTCGGTGAGCGTCTGGCGGATCAGCCGCCCACGGCTCGCGCCGAGGGCCGCGCGCACTGCCAGCTCGCGCTCCTGGCGCAAGCCGCGCGCCAGCATCAGCCCGGCCACGTTCGCGCAGGCGATCAGCAGCACCGCCAGCACCGCGCCCAGCAGCACCCAGGCCGGCAGTTGCGCGTCCTTGGTCTCCCGGTCGCGGAGCGAACGAATCGACAAGTGAAAATCCTTGGCGATCTGCGCCGGAATCAGCGAGTCGCGCGTGTGAATGAAGAGCGGCTCCATCTCCGCTTTGGCCTCCGCGATGCTCAATCCCGGCCGCAGCCGCGCAAAGGCCCGCATCGGGCCTCCGGGATTTGCATTGCGCTCTTTTGCTTCATCGCGCGCCATCGGGAGCATGATGTCCGGCACGCCCAGCGTCGGCAGCTCAAAGTCCTTCGGCAAGACGCCGATCACCCGCACCGGGCTTCCATCCACATCGATTGTCCGGCTGAGGATGCCCGGATCCTGGCCGTAGCGGCTCCGCCACAGTCCCCAGGAGATAAGCGCAACCTGCGGGCCGTTGGGCCGGTCCTCCTCCGGCAGAAAATTCCGCCCCAGCACGGGCGCGACCCCCAGCAGCGGCAGAAAGCCGGCCTCGGCGGTAATGCAGTTCAACTGCGCCGGATTGTTTTCGACCAGCGCACAGGCGTGGAGCATCGTTCCCTGCGCGGCGAAGGCTTCGAATGGCTTTTGGTTGTCGCGCCAATGGTAGTAAAACCCGCCCACGGCAAACTCCTGCCGCTCCAGCGACTGAACCAGCCCGACCGAAACCAGCCGGTCGTCGTGCGCATAGGGCAGCGCGCGGAAGAGAATGCGGTCGGCCACGCTGAAAACTGCCGTGGCCGTGCCAATCCCCAGGGCCAGCGTCGCAATCACTGTGAAAGTGAACCCAGGGTTGCGCCCGAAGCCCCGCACCGCGTAGCGGATGTCCTGCGCGACAGTCTCCAGAATCCAGCCCGGCCGTTCGCGCCAGGCGCCCGCCCGCGCACCCTCCACGCCCCCAAAGTCGACCAGCGCGCGCCGCCTCGCCTCCGTCGGGCTCATTCCCGCGGCTTGGTTGACCTCGATCGACCGCTCGAGATGGAACTGCAATTCGTCGTCCAGGTCCGTGTGAGCGCGCGCCACTCCGCTTGGAAAGACGAAAGCCCGGAGGCGCGCGAGTAATTTGAGAAAACTCATGCCTCAGCCTCCCGTCCCAGCACCAGCGCGATGGCGGAGGCCATCCGGTCCCAGTTCGCGACTTCGGCTTCCAGTTGTTTTCGTCCCGTGGGCGTCAAAGAGTAGAACTTGGCCCGGCGGTTGTTCTCCGAGGGCGCCCACTCGGCCTGAATCCAACCTCGGTACTCCAGCCGGTGCAGAGCCGGATAAAGCGACCCCTGCCCGACCTGAAGCACCTCTTTCGAGAGTTGCTGAATGCGCAGCGCGATGCCCCACCCGTGCATGGGCTCAAGCGCCAGGGTTCTCAGGATGAGCAGATCCAAAGTACCCTGCAGCAGGTCGGAACTGGAAGAAGCGGATGAACTCTGGGCTGTCATGTTCCCCTCGCCGCTCGACAGGAATCGAGTATATCCAGAGATACGCTCACTCTTGTCGATTGTCAAGGGGGGGGGACGAATTCAAAGTTCCCCGCTGTCCCCGTCCGCCAGCTTGGCCCTCAGGCGCGGTTCTGGGGCGGCGTGCTGAGTTGCTGGCGCAGACTCCCGGCCAGGTCCGCCATTACGCGCAGTTTCTCCGCCAGGGGCGCCGGAAGCTCCCGGTCCGCCAGCGCCAGTTGAGAGTGCAGCAACAAGCCGGCCACCGTCGACTTCAACTCGCTTTCGATCGCTGCCGCCGCCGCCTGATGCGCAAGCGCCCGTTCCCTTTCCCGGCGGCTGAGCGCGGTGCGGATCTCCCGCGCCACACGCTGCGCTCCGGAGAGGGCAAAGTTCACCTGCACCGGTATCGCCAGACCGGTCATCTCCCAAAGGGCGTCCGCCCCGGCCGGATCGGCGTCCACCAGCGCCTCATCGACCACCACGGCGACATACTCGCTGTGCCGAAGCGACACCAGGGCCGCTCGCCGCCCGCTCGCCACATCGAACTCCAGATCAAGCAGCCCCTTGAGGGCCGCGGCGCAGTTCTGCGCGCCTTCCATTCCAGTAATTAACAACGCCTTCATGGTCATCTCCCGTCGAATGCCCTCCGGTAGACGGATGGGCCGGTTTCGCCGCCGTTCCCGTTCGGGCGCTCACGGCAGGTGAGGTTCAATCGAATGGCTTCTGAGCCGGGGATCCAATCCGCCTCCGCCAAATCAGCGCTACACGCCGTCCTGCATCGGGTCCATGATCCCGTATTCCTTCAGCTTCCGGTAGAGCGTCGTCTTCCCGATGCCCAAGAGGCGCGCGGCGAGCAGTTTGTCGCCTTTCAAAACCCGAATCGCGCGCAGAATCGCCTCCCGCTCGGTGTCAGCCAGCGGCTTCACTCCGCTTACCTGAGCCTCCGGCGCCGCCTCCACCTGCCCCGAGGCCCGATGCGCCTCAAGCCCCTGCTGCTGCAACTGCGTCGGTAAGTCTCCCAGTTGCAGCACCGGCCCGCTGGAGAGCGCGCAGGCGCGCTCGATCGAGTTTTCGAGCTCCCGAATGTTGCCCGGCCAGTCATGGCGCATCATCGTCCGCAGTGCCTCGTCGTTCAGAATGAACTTCCGCGCCTTGCCCCGCGACATCCGGTCGAGAAAATGCGCCGCCAGCAGCGGAATATCCTCCCGCCGGTCGCGCAGCGGAGGCAGCCGCAGGTTGACCACGTTGAGCCGGTAGAAGAGATCCTTGCGGAAGGTCCCCTTTTCGACCATCGCGGCCAGGTCCCGGTTGGTCGCCGCCACAATCCGCGCCCGGATCGGCACTCGGTGCGTCGCCCCCACTGGCCGCACTTCCTTCTCCTGCAGCGCGCGCAGCAGCTTGGCCTGCAAGTCCGTGGTCAACTCGCCAATTTCGTCCAGAAAGACCGTTCCCCCCTCGGCCGAGACGAACAGTCCGTCTTTGGACTTCATCGCGCCCGTGAAGGCGCCCTTCACATAGCCGAAGAGCTCGCTCTCAATCAGCGTCGGCACCAGCGAGCCGCAATCGACCGGCAAAAACGGCTTGCCGGCGTTTGGCCCAAAGGCGTGGATGGTCCGCGCCACCAGCTCCTTCCCGGTCCCGCTCTCTCCCAGAACCAGCACCGGGTGGGTGCTCTGGGCGACTTTCGAAAGAATCCGGTAGAGCTTCTCCATCTCCGCCGAGCGGCCGATCATCGCCCCCAGGCCCTGGCTGGCGCGCAGACGCTCGCGTAGCTGGCGGCTCTCCATATCCACGCTCACCCGGCTCGCGGCCCGCTCCAGCACCGCCGAAAGCTCATCCACCGTGAAGGGCTTGTTCATGTAGTCGCTGGCTCCGCACCGCATCGCCTCGACGGCCAGGCTCACCGAAGCGGACGCGGTCATCGCGACCACCGCCGTGGCCGGGTAAAGCAGCCGAATCTCGGATACCAGATCCAGCCCCTGGCAGCCGTTCGAGGGCAGGTTGACCAGCAGAATATCCGACGCATGGCCCCGCAAAAGGCTGCGCGTCTGGCTCATATCTCCCGTCGATTGAACGGCGTACCCGAGCGACTCTGCGATCTCGACGCAGGCCGAACGCACCGCGGGGTCGGAATCGACCACCAGCAGGTGCAGCCGAACCCGGGCCGCCCCGGCCGCCTCCCCGGAGTTGTGGATCGTCGTCGGTGGGGGAAGAATCTCCATGACGGATGAATGGAAGACTGTTTCGAGCATTGTAATCGCCTTTCTGCTCCTGTGCTTGCATCAGATCAGAAGCCCGGTTGCGCAACTGCGTTGGACCGCCTTGGCTGCCGCCGCGCCTGCTTGCCTTATACGCCGCTTCAACGCGCCGGTCAGGCCGCGCGCGTGCCGGCCACGGGAAACTCGAGGCAGATCACAGTGCCCGGCGGACTCGCTCCGCACGTCTCCCCGGAAGCCGATTCTGGAGCGGACCGATTGCCCCCGGGTGCGGCTGGCCTGCCCCGGTTCGCCGCCCACACCGCGCCCCCCGCTTCCACGACCAGGGACCGTACGATGCTCAGCCCCAGCCCTCGGTGCCGGGCCGGCCACCGGCCCGCGTCCCGATCCAGGCTCAGACGCGTCGAATATCCAGGCTCGAAGACCGACTCCAGCGCCGAGTCCGGAATCCCGCACCCGGTATCGGAGACGCTCAGCCGCAGCTTTCCGTCCCGCTCCTCCACCCCGATCTGGATGTGGCCTCCGCCCGGCATCGCCTCCGCGGCGTTCCTGACCAGATTCACCAGCACCCGGGTCAGATCCTCCCCCGACAAACCGATCGGCCGGGCGCCGCCGTCGAAGTGCATCCCCAGCGTGATCGCCGGCCCGGCCAGAGCGGAGAGCAGGTTCTTGTTGGCAAGCAGTTCCTCGGCCAGATTCCCGATGGGCTCACTCGCCAACTGACTTGCCCGTCTGCCCGCCCGGCCCAACCCTTCAGACTCGGAGCGCGCCCCAATCGAGGATCCCGGTCCTCCGGTCGGGTCCGGCCGGTCCATCCCCCGTATTCCACCCCTTCGGTCGAGCCCGTTCCATGCGTCCGACCCGCCCCGCCGGTCGGCTTCGCTTCCGCGTCGGGCGGCGGGTTCGCGCTTTGCCCAGTTCGCCTCCCCCGCGCGCGCGGCCCGCGGCTCTTCCCCGGCTTCCTGCCAGCCTCGTACCGCGTCCTCCCGATTCCGTCCCCGGTCCACCTCCGCGGGGGTTCCTCTGCCCAGAGCCCCCAGCTTCTCGATCAGCCTTTGGCTCGCTCCCGCCACCAGCCGCAACTCGCCCGCGTAGTGGCGATAGCCGGGCTCAAGAACTCCCGGCTCTTCCAGCAGATCGCAATACAGCTCCAGCGCCGCCAGCATGTTGCGCGCGTCGTGAGCCAGCATCTCCCATCCCTCCGCCTCCTGGCTCACCCTCCGCGCGTCCGCGGGAACAGAGCTGGGCCTGACGCCCGGCAAGGCCGCGGCGAACCCGGGAACCATGCGCCGCAGCGTGGTCTCGATCCACCGCAGCCGGCCCGCAAGCCTTCGGTCCGCGCGTTCTTCGCTGGCGGATCCCGCCGCCCCGGTTTCGCCAGATCCCAGCGCGTCCGCCGCTCTGGACTCCGCGCCGCTCCTCTCAAGCACCCGATTCTCCAGCACCCGATTCTCGAGCACGCGATGAACCGGCGCGGCCGCTCCGCTTACCCGCGCCAATCGTCCGCCCGCTTCTCCCTTCGAGTTCTCCTCCGTGAGCCATCCCCGCATCTCGCGCATCTTGCCCCCTCTCAACGCAGACAAAAGGGGATCGCGGCTCCGCCCGGTCCCGGCGCTTTGCCCTCCATTTGATGTGCGTTCCGATTTTGACCCTTATCTAGCATTCACAGTGCCAAACCAGAACTGAAACGCTAAGTTCCAGATAAGGAATGATCGAGCCTCCACACCCGCCCACTCCGGTCCGCCCGATTCGGGCTCTTTAAATTCCCAATTTGGGACAGATTCCCAGTCCGTCACCGCCTAAGGTATTTATTTTCATGGCGTTAACCACCAATTCCCAAAAAAGAGCGGCTCCCCGAAATTCCCGATTCGGAGCCGCGCCGCTTCCGGCCCCCCCAACCCGCGGCCCGCGCCATCCCGTACAATCTCCCTATGCCCACTCCCCTCGCTCCGGCCGCGCAAACCCAGGCCGCATTCTTCCGCCCCGGTGGCCGGCTCCCCGCCCAGCTCCGCCCCATCACCCTCACGCCCGGCTTCGTCCGCACCGCCGAGGGCTCGGTCCTCATCTCTGTCGAGCACACCCGGGTCCTCTGCAACGCCACCATCGAGCAGGGCGTCCCCGGCTGGCTGCGCAACTCGGGGCGCGGCTGGGTCACAGCCGAGTACGCCATGCTCCCCCGCTCCACCGTCACCCGCACCGCCCGCGAGAGCGAGCGCGGCAAAATCGGCGGCCGGACGCACGAGATTCAGCGCCTCATCGGCCGCAGCCTGCGCTCGGTCGTCGACATGAAAGCCCTCGGCGAGCGCACCGTCATCCTCGACTGCGACGTCATCCAGGCCGACGGAGGCACCCGCACCGCCGCCATCACCGGCGCGGCTGTGGCCTTGGCGTTGGCTCTCGACGCACTGGTGAAGTCGGGCGCGCTGCCCAAATCCCCGTTGAAACAGTTGGTCGCCGCGACTTCGGTAGGAATTGTCGGAGGCGCGCCCCTGCTCGACCTCTGCTACGAAGAAGACTCCCAGGCCGAAGTCGACATGAACGTGGTGATGACCGCCGATGGCGGCCTGGTCGAAACCCAGGCCACAGCGGAAAAGGGCAGCTACTCCCGCGCCCAGCTCAACGAATTGCTCGACCTGGCCGAGGGCGGCCTCAAACAGATATTCGCCGCGCAGCGCGCCGTTCTGGGCCGGAGCTAGCCGGCATTCGGTTCGCAATTGCCCCGAACCAAACAGCCAGGGCCGTGTCGCGGCGGAAATCTACCGCGTCTTCCACTTCGAAGAGAGCGCGGCCAGCTTGTCCTCCATCGAAACCGTGGGCGGCGCCTTCGGTGGCAGCGGCTTTTTCTGGGCCGGTCCCAAATCGGGACGCCGCGCGCCTTGCGGGTGGCCAGTTTCCCTGGCGGCCGGTTTTCCAGTTTCGCTTGCCTGCTTGATCGAGAGCGCAATCCGCTTCGTCTTCGCGTCCGCGCTTAGCACCTTCACCTTGACAATCTGCCCCGCCTTGACCGCCTCCGAAGGGTCCTTCAAAAACTTGTGCGAGAGCTCGCTGATGTGCACCAGGCCATCCTGATGCACCCCCACATCCACAAACGCACCAAATCGCGTCACGTTCGTCACGACCCCCTCAAGCACCATCCCGATCTCCAGGTCTTCAAGCTTATGCACGGATTCGAGAAAGCTCGGCGCCACGAACTTGTCGCGCGGGTCGCGCCCCGGCTTGCGCAGCTCCTCCAGAATGTCGGCCAGCGTAAAACTCCCCGCCTGAATCTTGCCCTTGTCCACCTTCTCCATCAGCTCCGGATGGCGGATCAGCTCCGGCACCGGGTTTCCGGCCAGCCGCGCGATCTCTTCGACCACCTTGTAGGACTCCGGATGCACCGCCGTCGAGTCCAGCGGATTCACGCCGTCGCGGATTCTCAGGAACCCCGCCGCCTGCTCGAATGTCTTCGGGCCCACCCCGGTCACCTGCTTCACCTGCTCGCGCGAGTAGAAGCGCCCGTTCTTGTCCCGCCAGGCCACAATGTTCAGCGCAGTGCGCTCGCTGATCCCCGCCACGTAGCGCAGCAGCGCCCAGGAAGCGGTGTTCAGGTCCACGCCCACCCGGTTCACGCAGCTCTCGATCACCTGTCCCAGCGAAGTCATCAACTGCCGCTGGTCCACGTCATGCTGATACTGGCCCACGCCGATGGCTTTGGGGTCTACCTTGACCAGCTCGGCAAGGGGGTCCTGCAGCCGCCGCGCAATGGAGATCGCCCCGCGCACCGTCAGGTCCAAATCGGGAAACTCCTGCCGAGCCAGCTCCGAGGCCGAGTAAACGCTCGCCCCCGATTCGCTCACTGTCACTGTGAAAACGTCCTTCAGTTCGCGTTCGCGCAGAAACTCTCGCACCAGCGCATCCGTCTCCCGCGAAGCCGTCCCATTCCCAATCGCGATGGCCCGGCAGTTGTGCTGCGCCAGAAAGCGGAAGAGCGTGGCCTTGGCCTGCTCCGTATTCCCCTTGCCGGTGTGCGGATAAATCACGTCATGGGCCAGGAACTTGCCCGTCTCGTCGACCACGGCGATCTTGCACCCAGTGCGCAACCCAGGATCGATGCCCAAAACGGCAATCGGCCCGGCCGGCGCGGCCAGCAGCAGATTGTGCAGGTTCTCCTTGAAGACGTTGATCGCCTCGATGTCCGATTTCCGCTTCAGCTCCAGCCGAATCTCCGCCTGAATCGAAGAATTCAGCAGGCGCGACCAGCAGTCCTCGATCGCCAGCTCTAGCTGTCCGGTCCAATCTCCCCTGGCGCGCAGCACCCGCGCGCGGAGCAGGGAAGTGGCGCGATCCGCCTCAGCTTCGATCAGGAAGTAGAGCACATTCTCCGTCTCGCCCCTCCGGATGGCCAGCATCCGGTGCGAAGGGATGGTCTTCACCGGCTCCCGGTAGTCGTAGTACATCTTGAATTTTTCCTGCTCATCGACAGCATCCGTAGCCTTCCGGCTCACCACCACGCCCTCGGCAAACATCCACTCCCGCAGCATCTTGCGCAGGTCCGCGTCTTCGCTGATGCGCTCGGCCACAATGTACCGCGCCCCCTCAAGCGCCGCATCGACCGTTGGAACACCCTTTTCCGCATCCACAAACCCACCGGCCAGGTCGCCCAGGGCCAGCGGCCCCGCCTCCTGCGCCCAAAGAAAATCCGCCAGCGGCTCCAATCCTTGTTCGCGGGCAATGGTCGCCTTGGTGCGCCGCTTCGGCTTGTAGGGCAGGTACAGGTCCTCGAGTACGCTTCGGTCGAGCGTCGCTTCGATCCGCGCCTTCAGCTCATCGGTCAGCTTGCCCTGCTCGGCAATCGAAGAGAGCACCGTCTCCTTGCGCGAAGCCAGCTCGCGGAAGTACGCAAGCTGCTCCTCGATGGAGCGGATCTGCACTTCGTCCAGATTGCCCGTCGCCTCCTTGCGGTACCGGGCGATAAAAGGCACAGTTCCACCTTCGTCCAGCAGTTCGATCACGGAAACGAGGCCGCGCAGAGGAATGTTGAGGAGTTGAGCGATGTGGAGAAGTACAGCGGGGAGAAGAGACTGCGTTTCGGCCATGACTCAACCAGTTTACCGGGCTCGACTGCCGAGTTCTGAGAAAAACCCGCGCCTAGCGTGTGAGCCGCGCCAAATTGGCCCGCGCCTGGGCATGGTCGGGCTGAATGCGGAGCGCGTGCTCAAAGTCCCTGCGCGCGTCGTCCGGATGCCCAGTGCGCGCCTCCAGCACTCCCAGGTTGCTCCACCCGTCGGCATCCTCCTCCCTTAACTTCAGCGCCTTCTTCGCTTCGACGATGGCCGCCTCCAGCTCGCCAGTTGCCGCCAACACCTGCGACAGCGCCGAGTGCATCTCCGCGTCCTCCGGCTTCAGCCGCTCCGCCTGGCGCAGCTCCGCCGCGGCCTTGGCCAGATCGCCCGCCTGCGCCCATCCCCGGGCAAGCTGAGCGCGGAGTTCCGCATCCGCCGGGTTGAGCGCAACCGCCTTCGACAGTAACTGAATCGCCTCTTCATTCGCCCCAGCGTCGAGGTCCAGCCCGCCCAGCGCGGCCAGCGCGCCCGCATCATCGGGACACTCCGCCGCCACGGCGCGGAGCCCCTCTTCGGCCGCATGCAGATCCTGGTGCCTCAGGTCCAGACTGGCCAAATCGAACCGCGCATCGCAGCGCTGCTCCGCCGGCGCGGAATCATCCGCCGCGGCCCGCGCAAGCGACTTCCGCGCGCCCCGCCAATCGCCCGCCCCCGCCTGCGCCACACCCATCGCCGTCAGCGTGCGCGCGTCCGCGCCGTTGCCCGCCTGTTCCCGCTCGTAAACCTCAACCGCCTCTGCGTAACGCTCCTCTCCCGTCAGCGCAGCCGCCAGGTTGTACAGGCTCACCCGGTCATCCGGGGTCTTGCGCAGCCGGTTGCGCATCCACGCCTCCTCCAGCGCCAACCGCGGATCGGGCTCATCCGGCTTGGGCGGAGCCGGCAGCACCTGGAGCCACATGTGCGCCATCTCGTCCTCCGACCTGTTCCCCTGCCCCACCCGCACGGGCGGATTGTGCGGATTGCGCGGATTCCCGCTCGAATTGTCGTAGACGTAGCGCATGTGCACCACCGTCCCCTTGGGCAAATGCACCGGCTCCCGGTAGCGATACACCGACTGCCGGTCGATATCCCAGTCCTTGATCCACACCAGCCACTTCTTTTCGCCGCCAGGCAGCGTCGCCCACCCCTCCATCTCCTTACCAAGGTAGTGCGCATGAGGATAAATGCCCAGCACATCCACCGCGACCGGCAACGTCAGCTCGTTCTCGACGACAAAGCTGGCATCGCCCGGCGGAATGTTCAGAGCATCGTCGCAATCCAGTTGCAGCAGCATCGGCTGCTTTTCCGGGGGCTTGTCGGTAAAGTAGAGCCCGATCTGCGCATCGATCGTCTCCGCCTTTCCCGAGGGCTTCAGGTGGATGTTCAGAATCAGGTCGTTGCCCTCATCCAGTCGCCAGGGCATCCCCTCGGCCTCCACCAGCGCCGGCGTGTCCGGCTTCCAGAAGAGGAAATGGCTATCCGGATCGAAGGTGTTCCCCGCATCCAGCAAAATCTCCATCCCCTGCACCCCGCCCCGCCAATCGTCCGGATGCATTCGTCGAAGGCTGCCCGTTCGGTCCACCAGCACATTGGCATGGTGCACCACCTGCGGCGCGCCGGGGCGAATCTCCATCGCCCGCACATAATGCGTCCCCTTCAGGGGATTGGGAAAGATGAAGTTGCGGAAGACATCCGTCCCTCCAGCCGGCAGCATAAACGGCGCAGCCGAGCTAAGCACCAGGTCCGGCTTGCCCAACTGCCACGTCTGGTCAAACGTGGGAGCTGCCGGCGCGTCGGCAGACTTCCCCGCCGGCATTCCCGCCGTCACCCACTTCTTCACCAGCGCCAGGTCCGCGTCGCTCAGCCTCCGATCGTCGGCAAAGTCCCCATGCCCCGGCTCCGGCAGCCACGGCGGCATAAACCGCGACTGCGTTACCCGCAGAATCTGCGGCCCCCAACGCCGCGCCGCCGCGTAACCCACCAGGCTGAAAGGTCCCGCCCCGCCCGCATGGTGGCAAGTCACGCAGGTTTTGTAGAGAAGCGGCGCTATCTGCCCCGCCCAGGCAACGGGCGCAGTTGTCCGTGCTTGCCCCGAAGCACACAAGATCGCTGCCGCAAGACCACATAGCCGGATGCCCCACCCTCGCCACGTTCTTGCTTTTGTGGCTAGGGTGGGCCAAAATCGCGCGAAGCGCGATCCCATCGCCCGCACCATCTCGAAAGCTGGCATCCTGAGCAAAGCGAAAGACCTGCTTCTCCATCCGCGCCTGCAAGCTCCACGCAACCAGTCCGTGAGGTTCGCTCCTCCGAATACCCTCATCGCGTCCTCGGCACAATCGAGCATCCCACCGGCTCCCCGCCCGGCGCGGGCGCGGGTCTCCCCGCCAACTCCGCCCGAATCGCCTCCTCCAGCTCATGCCGAGTCGCCCGCGGCCGCTCCTGCCCAAACGCGATGTATCGGTCATCGATGCGCCCGCGGTAAACGAGCCGCATCTTGCCGTTCTCGACCGCAAAGACAGCGGCCTCAGGGGTCACCGAGGCGCCGGCCTGCTTCACCAGCTCCTGCTTCGAATCCACCAAACCAGGAGTGAGCGTTTTGAATTCGTTCAAATGCGTTAGCACCACTTCGGGCGTATCCCCGGGATTGGGAAAAATCCAGCGCACTTCCACGGATTTTCCCAGGAATTCGCGGCTCAGCCGGTCGACCTCCGGCACATAGCGATTCGAAATGGGGCAGTCGGTAGCGCCGAAGACCAGAACCACGACTCGGGCCCCCAGTGCCGTAAGGCTCTGCGCTTGGGCGCCGTCTGGCCGCAATACGCCGCTTTGCGCCGTGAGCGGAACCATGGCCGCAAGCCAGAGCAGACCAGCGCTCGCGATCTTGCCGAGCCGAACTCGCTTCCGATTCATTCGAGCCATACCTTTTTGGACGAGGTACACGCAATTCTATCGCAGAGTCGCGGCGACGCATGGCAATCCGACGCGAACCTCCTGACCGGCTTAGCGGTCGATGCCCAGCTTCGCCCACAGCGCATCCACCCGCGCCTTCGTCCCCCGGTCCATCTCCAGCATCGCCGGCCAGGGGCGCGTAAAGCCTTCCCCGGCCCACTTGCGCGTGGCGTCGATGCCCATCTTGGAGCCGTAGTTCGGCAGGCGGCTGGCGTGGTCCAGCGAATCGATCGGACCCAGCGTGAACTGAATATCCCGCTCCGGATCGATATTGTTGGTCGTCCGCAGCACCACTTCGCCCAGGTCCTGCACGTCGCAATCCTCGTCCACCACCACAATGCACTTGGTAAACATCGCCTGCCCCAGCGACCAGATCGCCGCCATCACCTTCCGCGCCTGCCCTGGGTAGCTCTTGCGGATCGAAACGATCATCAGGTTGTGGAAGACCCCCTCCGGCGGCAAATTGATGTCCACAATCTCCGGAATCGTCATCCGCATCATCGGCAGAAAGATGCGTTCGACCGCCTTGCCCATCCACGCATCCTCCATTGGCGGCTTACCCACAATCGTCGCGGCGTAGATCGGGTCCTTACGGTGCGTGATACAGGTGAGGTGAAAGACCGGGTACTCATCTTGCATGGTGTAAAAGCCGGTGTGGTCCCCAAATGGCCCCTCGGTGCGCAGTTCGCCAAGCTCCACGTACCCTTCCAAAATGATCTCCGCCTGCGCCGGCACTTCGAGGTCCACCGTCTCGCACTTCACAATCTCGACCGGCTTGCCGCGCAGGAACCCCGCAATGAGAAACTCCTCAATCTCCGGCGGCGCGGGCACAATCGCCGAAAACGTAGTCGCCGGGTCGGTCCCAATCGCCACGGCCACCTCCAGCCGCGAACCCTTCAGAGTGCCGAAGCTCACCTGCGGCAGCCCGCCCACGGCCGGAGCGGGCGCATACGCCCCGCCCATCGTCTCTGCCATCGCCGCCACCCGCGCCGCTTTGGGGTCCGTCTCGGCATTCGCCGCCGCTGCCGCCCGCAGCGCCTCGCGATAGTGCTCCGCCGCCACCTTCTGCCGCTGCCAGTGCATCCCCGTCGTCTGTCCGTCGTATACCTGCATCCGGTACATCCCGATGTTCCGCTTTCCCGCTTTCGACCGCGTATGCACACAGGGCAGCGTGATAAACGGCCCTCCATCATGCGGCCAGCACGTCAAAACCGGAAAGTCCAGCAGGTTGAAGTTTTCCTTAAGAATCACCTGCTTGCAGGCGGCGTCCTTCGCCGAAACCGTCTTGGGAAACGCGCTGGTCAGCGCGCCCAGTTGCGGCAGCATTTTGAGCTTGTCCAGAAAACCCTCGGGCGCCTTCAGATTCAGCAATCCCTGGATGCGTTCAGCAATCTCGTCCAGCCGCTCCACGCCCAGCGACATCGCCATCCGCCGTTCCGAGCCAAACTGGTTGATCAAGACCTTGTGCCCGGGGTGGCCGGTCACATTCTCAAACAGCAGCGCCGGGCCTCCGGGCGCGTAGCCCGCCGCACCTTTGACGGTACGCGATCCGCTCCCAGCCTTTGAAGCCCGATCCGTAATTTCGGTGATTTCGAGCCGCGGCGACACCGGTTCCTTGATGCGTTTCAGCTCGCCCGCCTTGTCCAGCGCGGCAATCCATTCGCGAAGATCGTGATAAGCCACTTGCAGCCCCCGGCGCGCCAACACGCAGCGCCAAACCCAGTCTATCGGGCCTGCATCCGAACTACCGCAGCTCGGCCGGAATCGCTTTCATCACCCACTCCGGCAGCTTCCCGGCCCCGAGGCCCGTCCGCCCCTCCCGCCGCACCAGCACCGAGGCGAAATCCGCGCCCGGTGTTGTCGATCACCAGCGTCCGCGCGGCAATCCCCATCGCAACCGGCAGGTTGTCCATGCTGCGCTGGTAGCGGCGCAGAATGTCCTCCGGCGGCACATAATGTAGCCCCATCCGCACCCGGTGCGCGAACCGCCCCTGCGAAATCGCCCCCGACCTTAGACCGACAAAAACCAGATTCACTTTATAACCAAGATTGGCGGCGTCGCGCATCAGCCGAATCTCGCTGCTGCCACTCAGCGTGGTTTCAATCGCGAATGAGCACAACTCCGACAGAAGCGTCAAGCGCCGCTTCACCGCGATCTTGCCGGCTTCCATAATTGCCGGCGTATCGGGATGGTCCCGGCTGATCTCGACAGCAATCACGTCGGGAGTTACGATCGGCAAGCGGTCGCGAAGCCTTCCTGCGACGAGCGTCGACTTTCCCGCTCCACTGGGACCGGCGAATACCCAAAGCTGAGGGCGTTCGGCTTGCATCAGAGGCGACTCAGGAACTCTTCCGAACCGCTGGAAAAAGTCACCAGTTCACGCTGTCCATTCGGATACTCTTTGATCACTGCGGGCTCGGGAGTATCTTCCTCGGCGTAGTAAATCGGCACCCCAGCCGCCAAACTCTCCCGCGCCGCACTGTCGTCCCCCGCCTCCAGCGCTGCCACAAACTCCCGGTTCCACGCCTCCAACTCTTCCGGCGTCATCTCGGAAAAAGGCTTGATCCGTTCGGTAGTCTCGATGGTCTCGGCGGGTTCAGCGATCTTGGGTGTCATGCCAAGACTCTACGCCCAAATCCGCTCGTCGAAACGACGCAAGTTACAGCCGCGCCAACGGTGCCGGCGCCACAGCATCCAGCGGATACCCCAGCCGCTTCCACTCGTCGTACCCGCCGCGCAGCGGCCGCACCCGCGGCACACCCAGCTTGCTCAGCGTCATCGCCGTTCGCGCCGCGGTCGCTTCGCTCGGGCAGGTGCAGTAGAGCACAATATCCCGGTCCAGCGGAATCTCCGCGCTCCGCAGCGTCAGTTGGTCCGGGGAAACGTGGTGCGCCCCGGGCAGCGTAAACGGGTCCGGCACCAGCTCCAGCGGATGCCGCAGGTCCACAATGTATACCAGTTCGCCCGCGTCCAGCATCTTCTTCAGCTCATCCGGCTCCAGCCGGTCGGTGCGCAGCTTCTTCATATAAGCCTGGCGGCGGTAGATGCGCGACCCCAGAAAGCCCAGAATTCCCGCCAGCAGCAGTACGCCGGCAAACTTCCCGGCCAGGTCCAGAATACTCGGGTTGCGCTCCAGCACGTCGCCAAACAGCCGGCCGGCCAGCAGCAGCGAACCCACCCAGATCGTCGCCCCGGCCGTATCGAAGATCAGGAAGCGGCCCAGGCCCATCCCCGTTTGCCCGGCGACCGGCGGCGCAACCACCGAGAGCCCCGGCACGAACTTTGCGAACAGCAGCGTGTACGCCCCGCGCTTGCCAAACGACTCGTGTGTCTTCCTTACGCAGACCGTCGATTCCAGAGAGAACTTGCACAGAATCCGCAGCACCACATGCCCAAACCGGCGTCCAAACAGGAACCAGCTCACGTCGGCCACCACGCAGGCCAGCACGCCCGCCAGCAGCGCAAGGGCAAAGCTCATGTGTTCGGTCGCGGAGAGCGCGCCAGAGGCCAGCAGCACCGGCGTCGCTGGCAAGGGCAGGCCCAGCTGTTCCAGCAGCACCCATCCGAAGATGAGAAAGTACCCGTAATGAAGCAGAATTCCGTAAGGCAATGACATCCCGAGACCTCAGCGCGGCAGAGGATACCGCCTGTGCCCATAGGATGCCACGGGGAAGGGAAGCGGTTCACAATTCAGCGTTGCTGTCCTTGCCGCTTCTACGTCACTGGGCAGCGCCGGGCGTTTTCTCCCGGTACACCGTCCAATTCTTCAAAATCTCCGCCACCACCGTATGTCCCACCGAGTACGCCGCTTCCAGCGAGGGCAGATACGCCCCGTACTGCCCAATCCGCTGGTTGCTCAGGCTGGTCGCCGCGTCCACGCCGCGCGCCTGCCGGTCGTAGTTGCTCACCGTGCGCAGCACTAGAATCCGGCTCCAATCTACCCGCCCCGCCGTCGCCAACCCCTTCAGCGATTCGAGCGTCCCCGTGTCCTCCATCGCCGTGGTCGCGAACTTCCCCGCGCCGCCGGTAAAGTAGTCCATCCACCGCGTTGCCCATTCATCCATCAGCTTCCCATGCCAATAGGTGGAGCCGGACACCTCGTCGCCCAGCGCGACGCGCGGCGGGTCGTGCGCCACGGCTCCGTCAAAACGCGCCCGGATCTCCGCCAGATGCTCGGAATCTTTCAGCGGCAGATCCTTCGTCAGCCCATAAGCCCACAGCATCAGCGCCCGGTTGCTCTGGTACACCTGTCCATCGAGCGGCGCCGCCGGAGTCTCATAGGGCGTGGCCTTGCGCAGCGGAAGCATCCCCGTCGGCCAGCCAACAGGAGTCTCCCGCGCATCAATCTCGTAGCCCAGGTCACCATCCACCACCCAGTTGGCCCACACCGCCGAGCCCAGCGAAGCCCGGTCCGGCGAAGCCCCGGCAATCCCCGCGATCAGCCAATATGCATGCGACAAATCGAAACGCGGGTCCATCCCCAGCGCCATAATCGTCGCCGCCGCGTGTGCCGTCCCCTGCCCGGTCACAATCGCCAGCTCGCCAGCGTCGTTCATCCGCGCGGCATGATAGGCCGCCGGAAGCGGGAAAATGGTGTCCAGGTGATCGCGCTCCACCCAATACTGCAACTCGCCAGGCGCGTCCCCGGTATCCGCGCCCACCTCAAACATGGCCACGACGACCACCTTCACCGGAATGGGCGCAGGCTTGGGCTGCGCCCCAGCTCCACCAGCGAGAACGATCGAAAGAATCGGAAAAATGGGTGAAATGCGCATCGGTATAGCTGCGATGGTACGGCAATCCGGCGCAAACAAGAAAATTCCCGCCCAAAATTGCGTCACCGCTGCTAACCTTCAGGCAAGGACCGGACTCCAGGATGTCCCAGCGACCCCCCAACCCCATCCCCGACCACCCCGAAGGCATGACCCGGGAGCAGCTTGACGACCTCCAGGCCGGCTTTTCGCATCGCCAGACGCAAATCGGAATGTGCGTGATTGTGGTGGCGATCGCGTTCCTGTTCATCGTCCACGAGGCGATGGCCGCCACCAGCCGGGCGCTTGCCATGAGCGACGGCCACGATGGATTGCATCTTCTCGCTCAGCCCATCCTCTGGTGGTTCTTCCCCGGCTTCGGCGCCATCACCCTGTCCTACGAGATCACCTTGCTGCTCTGGTCGGTTTTCTCCGGCCGCCGCATCGTCGGTCTCTACACCGTCTGGGCCAGCCAGCAGCCCAAGCAGACCAAGCAGGGAATCCGCTACTACGATTCCCGGAAGAACATGCGCGTCATCAGCCTTTTTCTCACGTTGCCGGCCTGCATTGGCACATCGCTCGCCCTGAACATGCACACCAGCTTCAGCAGCGACGCCATCCGCAGCTACGGCTACGCATTCGCCTCTCCCACCCTCTACAACTACGCCGATATCCGGCGTATCACGCTGGTCCAGGGCAGACTCGGCAAGCACAACAGTTTCATCGAAGATCCCCGCGTCGTCGTCGACTTCACCGGCGGGCGTCGATGGCAGGAGCCAGACCAAAGCCCTCAATCCCTCACCGAGCTCACGCTGCGCACACTGTCGGACAAGACAAAACTACCCGTCGGCCATGCCCGGCTGCGGCGGGACATTCCCGCCCTCCCGCCGGGATGAGCAAACCGGAGGACAGTCGCCGGCTTACTTCACCGCCAACTGATAATCCTTGTAGTCCTGCGTCACGAAACTGTGCCGTACCGCGTATTTCGCCGCGAACGAGTCGCCGTTGGGCACCACCTCGGAAATCGTGAAGCTGCGCACCGGCACCACCAGCACCTTGCCTCCGATCGACATCGGCGCAAAGTCGGTGCGGATCGCCTCCCGGTGAACAAAGTCCGCCGGCTTGAAATCCGCCTCGGTCACCGTGCGCACCACGACTCCGAGAACCGGATCGATGAACAGCTCGCCGTGGTACCCCGTGCTCGCCT
>Ga0302279_10003630_pt1 | contig 18953 bp, 15 predicted proteins | sample III_Bog_N3_3_FD_194541 | JGI IMG/M metagenome (GOLD analysis project Ga0302279, IMG submission 194541) | Peat permafrost microbial communities from Stordalen Mire near Abisko, Sweden - III_Bog_N3_3 | ecosystem: Environmental > Terrestrial > Soil > Wetlands > Peat | place: Sweden: Abisko...
CCGTCCATCGCTGGATGAGCAGCGGATACCGCGTGGTGTCGATCTCGATCACGCCCGCCCGCCGGGAGAGAAGCGCTGCCGCCATGGGATCCGATCCGAGCTTCCTGCCGTCGCGGTCCGAGCCGAAAGAGCCCTCCGCGCGCCGGGAACGACTCCTACACGGCCCTCCCCGCCATCTCAAGGGCTCCCATGGGAACTCGCCGCAGACCGGCGAGCACGCTAGCTCGCAGTCCTCGGCAGGCGCTGCCCGAAGGTGCCGGCAAGAAGCTCCCCGGCGCCGTAGTAGCAGAGGTACCCCGCCAGCACGTACTTGAGCAGCGCCGCCGAGGTGGGAAAGAGGAGCAAGACGAGCCCGGCCACCATCGCGCCCGCGCCCCCCAGCAGCAGCCAGCGCGCATCCACCAGGCGCTGGAACAGCACCGCCGCCGCGACCCGGAGCGCGCCGGCGAGGAACGCAAAGACGCCGGCCAGCACCACGAACGTCTCCACCACGTATCCCCGCCGCAGCACCACCAGCCCGAGCAGGACGCCGACCGCGCCGCGCACCCGCGAGAGCAGACGCCTGACCGACTGCTCGCGCGCCGAGCCGACGAGGGACACCGCGCCGTCGATGAGCGCATACACGCCGAACGACGTCACCAGCAGGCGCCACCCCGCGGGCGAGCCTCTCCCGATGGAGATGGTGAGCGTGCCCAGCCCGAGGGTGAGCGCGAGGGCGCCCTGGGCGAGGAGGATCCACCGCGCGGGGGAGGGCTTCGTCGGCCGTGGGAACAGCGTGCGGGCGGCGGAGAGGGCCGCGCCGATGGGGTCCCTCTTCCGCGTGGGGACGCGACCGGGTGCGACATCGGCGAGCACGACGGGCATGGCGCGCGCGACGGCGCGGCCGTCCTGCCAGGTGAAGTGGCCGACCTCGCCGTCGGGCGAGATGCGCAGGTAGGTGTTGAGGGGTCCGGTCCACGAGCCGCTGTTGAAGTACCAGTCCCCGATGCGACCCGGCTTGTGCGTGTGCCCGAGCACCGCCACGTCGTGCCCACGCACCTCGCGATCGGCCCGCACGCCGGCGACGTGCTCGACGAGCCGATCCGGATCCTGCGCCGGCGTCAGCGCCTCGCCGGGGTGCACCTCGCCTGCCGAGCCGCCGAGCCGATCCTTCATGCTGGCGGCCGCGCACTTCCACAGGGTGAGCATCGACTCGCCGAACTGCTCGAGGACGTCCCCCACCGCCTCGCCGCCCGCGAGCAGGGGAGAGCCGTTCCGGTCCTCGAACAGGCCGCTGAAGATGGCCAGCATGCGGCCGAACCCGGGGTCGTCCCCGGCGTTGAAGGGATCGGTCTCGTGGCCGTGGAAGAAGCGGTAGCGCCGGCCCGCGATCTCCCGGACGAACGGGGCGCGCATGCGCTCGAAGAAGGGGTGATCGAGGAAGCTCACGCCGATGAAGTGCGCGAGGTCGACGTCGTGGTTGCCAGGCACGTAGGCGAGCGGGAGCGCGGCGAGGTGGTCGAGGATCTCCCGCCGCTTCACCAGGAGCGCGCTCAGGTTCATCTGCCAGAGCTCGAAGAGATCGCCGAGGATGAAGAGCTCGCCCCCCTCGCTCCCGACGTGGTCGAGGAAGGAGCGCAGCTCCCGCGTCTTGCCGCCCGCCTCGAACTTGTCGCGCACGCCGCCGTCGCCGAGGTGCAGGTCGCTGATGACGAAGATGTCTCTGGCTGGGCGCTCCACGGTGCCGGCTAGCCGAGCAAGGCGCGTGCCCCCGCCGGTGCGCGCGGGGGTGGCGCCGGGGGCGTGCGACTAGCGAACCGTCACTTCCACCAGCTCGCGGGGCCGCTCGCGGTAGACGATCCAGCGACCCTGGTGCTCGCGGTAGTAGTGGCCGTCGACCTCGTACACGGCCACCCCGTTGATGTTGTAGCGGCGGTGGCCCTCCCAGTGGGGTCGGTCGACGTAGTTCGCTCCGTAGCCGTCGACGGTGAGGGTGGCCGCGCAGGCGACGGCGCCGAACGCGAGCGGAGCGACGAGGGTGAGAGCAAGCAGGGTGCGATGCATGGGAACTCCTTTGAGCTGCAACTTAGAACGGGAACCGCGTCCCTGGCAACGCGCTCGGCGTCACGACCACGCCAGCCTCCGTCAGCGTCGCTTGAGCAGCCCCTCCGCCTCGAGCGCGGCGATCACCGCGGGGCGGTCGCGTACCCGCTTGCGGTAGGCCACCAGGTTCTTCCACGGCTCGAGGTCGATGCCCGCCGCACGCGCCCAGTTGAGCACCGTCACCAGGTACGCGTCCGCGACGGTGAAGGCGTCGCCCATCAGGTACTGCCGGTCGGCGAGCTTCTTCTCGACCCAGTCGAAGCTGGTGCCGAGCTTGGCCCTGGCCTTCTGGTTCTCCACGTCGGCGCCGTCGTGGAACAGCGGCCAGTAGATCTTGTGGATCTCGGTCGCGATGAAGTTGAGCCACTCCTGGAGGTGGTAGCGAGCCATCGTTCCAGCCGCGGGCGCGAGGCCAAGCTCGGGCTTCTGGTCGGCGATGTACTGGAGCACCGCCGAGACCTCGGTCAGTCGGTCGCCATCGTCGAGCTCGAGCACGGGGACCAGACCCTTGCCGTTGACGTCCCCGAGCGACCCGCCGTCGTCGAGCTTCGCCGCCTTCATGTCGTAGCGGACGAGGGTGAACGGGAGGCCCGCCTCGCGCAGGGCGATGTGGGGAGCCAGCGAGCAGGTGCCGGTTGCGTAGTAGAGCTTCATGCGCGCATCCTAGCGCGTCCTCCGCGGTGTGCGGCCCCCCCGGCTCCTGCTATCAAGGCCGCCGTGGCAACCCTCCGCCCCAAGCGCACCGTCACCGTTCCCGCCCGTCGGCCGGCGCCGCCCGCCGAGCGCTCGCGCGCCCACGTGCTCGAGGTCCCCTTCGCGATGCGCGCCGTGGCGATGGCGGGCGGGGCGCGGTGGGACGCGGCGCACAGCGCCTTCCTCTACCGCGGCGACACGCTCCCCGAAGCGCTCACGCCCTTCCGCCCGGCGCCGTACTCCTGGGAGATGGAGGTCGAGCGGGACATCAACGACGACCCGCCGCCCCCGGTGGGCGCGCCCCGCGGCGCGATCACGCCGCGGGCCCACCAGCTCGAGGGGATGCGCGCCATCCTCGCGGCGGCCGCGGCGGGACGTTCGGGCTTCCTGCTCGCGGACGACGTGGGCCTCGGCAAGACGATCACGGCGTGGGCTGCCGTGCTCCAGATGCCGGCGGCGCGCGCGATCTTGATCGTCTGCCCGCTCGCCGTGGTCGCGCACTGGCGCCGCACGGTGCAGGCGATGGGCGACGGGGGGCGCACCATCGTCCTCCTCAACTACGAGCGGCTGGGCAAGCTCTTCGAGGTCGCGCCCGAGGCGCGGCGGAAGATCCGCTCGAAGAAGGGGCTGGCGCGCGCCGGCAGCGCCGAGACGTTCGACGTCATCGTCTGGGACGAGAGCCATCGCTGCAAGAACCCCACGGCGGCCCGCTCCAAGCTGGCGGCCAAGCTCAACGCCCGGGCCGGGCTGGTGCTCTGGCTGTCGGCGACCGCCGGGCAGAACCCCCTGGAGCTCTCCTACCTCGCGCCGCTGCTCGCCCGCGTGACGGGCAGCCGCGCGGCGGACCTGAAGGACTTCGAGCAGTGGTGCACCGCCCAGGGGCTCGGCGTCACGCGCGGCGCGTACGGCAAGTGGTCGTGGCGCGGGGATCCCGCGGACTGCGAGCGGGTGCGGGCGCTCCTCTTCGACGGCACGCCGGCCGCGGGCATCCGCCGCCGCCCGGAGGACATCGCGGGGTGGCCGGAGATCAACCGCATCCTCACCCCCATCGAGCTCGACCTCGCGGCGCGCGCCCTCTACGAGCGCGCCTGGACCGAGTTTCGCCGCGAGCTCGAGCTCGCCCCGAGCGGGCGCGATCCCAAGTCGGCGCTCGCCGCCACGCTGCGCCTGCGCCAGAAGGGCTCGCTGCTGCGTGCGCCGGGGACCCTGGAGCTGGTGCGCGAGCTGCTCGACAACGGCCACCAGGTCGCCGTCTCCGTCGCGTTCCTGGAGACCCTCGAGGCCATGCGCGCGGAGCTGGAAGCGGAGAGCATCCCCTGCGCTCTGGTCCACGGCAGGCTCCCGGCCGGCGCACGCGAGGACGAGCGCCTGCGCTTCCAGCGCGGCGCGGCGCGGGTGGCCCTCTTCACCGTCGAGGAGGGGATCTCGCTCCATCAAGGCGAGCACAACGACGTCGCGCGCTCCGAGGTCATCCACGATCTGCGCTGGTCGGCCATCCAGATGGCGCAGATCGAGGGGCGCTGCCACCGCGACGGCCGCTTCGCGCAGGTGTACTGGGCCTATGCGGACGGCACCATCGAGGAGCAGATCGCGCTCGTGGTGGCGCGGCGGATCCAGTCCATGAAGGGGATGGTGGGTGATGACGTCGAGACGGTCCGGGAGATCGAGCGGCTGCTGGTGAGCTCGACCTCGGGGACGGGCGACCGCCTCTGCCGTTAGGATGTGCGTGGACGCCCCGTCCGGAGGTCTCATGCACTCTTCCCGGTTTCTCACGAGCAGCACCACGGCGGTCCTCCTGGTCGCGCTGGGCGCCTGCGGCGGCACCAAGGGCACGGCGGCGACGACCGGCGGCGCCACCGGAGGGGCCACCGGCAGCGGCGGCGCTTCGACCGCGTCGACCGCGTCGAGCGGCGGCGCGACAGCCGGCTCCGGCGGCACGAGCGCGGACGGCGGAGACGCCGGGCCCGTGACGCCGACGGTATCTTCCTGGGTGGGCACCAACGTCAACGCGGACTTGCCGCGCGTCGACATCACCTACCAGCTCTCCCCGTTCGACACCGCCGCCGCTCAGAAGGACGCCAACGGCTATCCCGTCGCCGGCGTCGCGGGCACGAGCTCGACGGACATCGGCTTCGTGCTCCCGACCGGCACGTACAACATCTCCTACAAGGGGGGCGGCACCCTGACGGTGTCGGGGATCGGCAAGCTCGCCGGCGCGTGGACGCAGGTCGCCGGAGAGCAGCGCAACACGATCCAGATCACCGGCACTCCAGGGGCGTTCGGCAACTTCCTGACGCTGACGGTGACGGCGACGCCCGGCCAGACGGTGCAGGACCTCCACATCCTCCTCCCCGGCTTCGCCTACGACACCACGCAGATCTTCCTCCCCCAGTTCCTCGGCTTGCTCACGCCGTTCCGGGCCCTGCGCTTCATGGAGTGGGAGAGCATCAACGGCAGCACGCTCGCCGACTGGACGAACCGGCCCGCGGCGACGAGCTTCGGGGCCTCGCCGAACGGCCAGCCCTACGAGCACCTCGTCGCGCTGGTGAACCAGACCGGCAAGGACATGTGGATCAACGTCCCGGAGCACGCGACGACGAGCTTCGTGCAACAGTTCGCCCAGTTCGTGGCGCAGGGCCTCGATTTCACGCAGATCGCCGCGGCGCGGAAGCAGCAGGGGCTCACCGCGCCGTTCCAGATCATCGTCGAGAACGCCAACGAGACGTGGAACACCGGGTTCACCGCCTACCAGACCTTCCTCACGGCGGCGCAGGCGAACCCGACGCGCTACCCGGGCGTCTACAGCGGCACGTACGGGCCCACGTGGATGTCGAGCAACGCGGACCTGATGAAGGTCGGTCAGTACGAGGCCGACCGGCTGGTGCAGATCGCCACCGCCTTCCGCACCGCGCTGATGGCCGTCGGGCACGCCGACAGCGTGGCGCCGGTGCTCTCCGGGTGGGCGCTCGGCCCGGTGTACAGCGACGTGGGCCTGAGCTTCATCAAGGCCAACTACGGCGACCCCAAGACCTACGTCTCGTACATCGCCCAGGCGCCGTACTTCTCGGTCGCCGACGCGGACACCGCCACGCTCGACACCCTCTTCACCAACCTCGACTCCACCATCGCGGCCATGGACGCGACCTTCCAGCAGTTCAGCACCCTGGCGCAGAGCTACGGGATCCAGGTGGTCGGCTACGAGGGCGGCCAGGGGTTCTCCGGGTCGGTGAACCAGCCGATCAAGCACCTGGCGCAGCACGACGCGCGCATGCACGACGCCTACGCCGCGTTCCTCACGCTGTGGAAGAAGGACTTCGGGGAGTCGCTGTTCATGCACTTCGATCTGGCGGGAGAGCCGGGGCTGCCGGAGACCATCTACCAGTACGGGTTCTGGGGCTCGATCATCGGCGCGATGGAGGACCCGGCCACCTGCACGGTCAACCTGCCGATGCTGACGGGCACGGAGACCATCGCCTCGGTGGTCCATCACTGCCCGAAGTACGCCGCGCTGAGCGAGCGGGTGCCCAACTGAGCTCCTCCCTCGCCGGCGCGGTGACCGTTCACCGCTCGGGCCCGATCTTCTGGAGACGGGCTTCGGTCCAGCGGGCGAGATCCGTCAGCCCCTCGCGCTGGTAGACGGCGAGGAGCCGGCGGTAGCGCTCGCGCACGTCGAGGTGCAGGTTCCACGCGAGCTTCTTCAGGCACACCGGGCAGAGGGCGGCGGGGCTCCGATCGGTCTCCTCCAGGGAGTTGCTGCCGCCCATCAGGCACTCGAAGCGCGCGCAGTGCTGGAGGCCGAACATGTGTCCGGTCTCGTGCGAGAGGACCTTGAAGCTCCGCATGAGGCCGAGCGAGCGGGCGGCGGCCGTGTCCTTCTCCCCGGTGAAGTCCGGGAAATAGCGCACCAGCGAGTACACTCCGACGCGCTCGTCGAGCGTCGCTTCTCCGAAGACGAAGTTCCAGCCCGCCTCCGGGTAGAGGTCGCCCATGGTGATGCCGAGGTAGGCGACGGCGTTGACGGGCAACCGCGGCGCCAGGACGTCGTGGAGGATCACCTGGGTGTGGTGCTGGGTCCAGCGGTGGCCGCCCTCCTGGCGCGCCCGGCGCCCCTTCGGGGGAAGCGGCAGGTCCGGGGCGACGATGACCGGGCAGTCGAAGAACGCGGCGGTGAACTCGCGGAGGGTCTCCAGCAACCGGCGCTCGTCGGCGCGAAAAGGACCGAGCGGCTGGAGCACGAGGGTGCCGCGCTGGGCGGTGCGGGAGACCGGCTCGGAGCGGACGTACTCCTCGAAGGTGGTGCCGGTCTCGGGGAACCTCTCGAGCCAGTCGCCCGGATGGGGCGGGCGCTTGGGCGTGAAGCTCGCCGGGTCCGCGAGGAAGGCAGGATCCTGCGGAGCAAACGCTCGCGCACCGCGGGCGCTGGGAGCCGCGGCGTCCCTGCCCGACGAGGCGCCGGTCATTGACGGCGAAGGGCTGCTCGATGCGGCGCCAGCGGAGGGATCGGGCGATGGGGAGGCGCGACACGCGGGGAGGACGGCGCCGAGCAAAGCGTGAAGAAAGAGACGGCGCCGCGAAAGCATCACAGGGCGCTGCCCTACGACTTCGTCCGCTCACTGCCGCAGGTGACCGCGTCGCCTCCGTGCTCCCCCGGGGGGACCGGGAGCACCACCGCCTGCGCGATGGCCTGCGCCCTCACCAGCGCCGTGAGCCGCTCGCTGTCCTCCCAGCGCCGCCGCCGGTTGAGCAGCGACTCGCGCACCAGCCAGATCACCAGCGGGTAGAGGATGAAGTCGACGCCGCGCCCGATGCCCACCCGGTGCGCGACCGCCGTGGCCACGTCCGGGAAGGCGATGAAGAACGCCCCCCCCGTGAAGACGACGCCCTCCAGCAGCAGCATCCGCCGCGCCTGCCGGCCGCGCCGCAGCGTGGCCCAGTCGTAGAAGAGGAGGCCGAACACCAGCGCGAGGAGCGCGACGGCGGCGAGGTTCACCGGGTCTCCTCGAAGAGGTAGCGGTAGAGCAGGTCGCGGAGGATGGCGAACGCGCCGAGCGAGCGCTGCCCCTTGGCCAGCGTCTCGGTGGTGTAGCGCACGGAGACGGGCACCTCGACGATCTCGAGGCGGCCACGGGAGATCTGGCGGGTGATCTCGGTGGCGTGGGCCATGCGGTTCTCCCGGATCTGCACCTGCTCGAGGGCGCGGCGACTGAAGGCCCGGTAGCCGTTGTGCGCGTCGGAGAGGCGCAGCCCGGTGAGCGCCCGCTCGAAGAGGCGAGCCGCATGGATGAGCACCCGACGCGCCGCCGGGACGTTGGAGTCCCCGCGGAAGCGATCGCCGAGCGCGACATCGGCCCCGCTGGCCACGGCGGCCACCAAGGCGGCGAGATCCTCGATGCGGTGCTGCCCGTCGGAATCCATGGTCACGTAGGTGGCGAACGGCGGCTCCCGGAGCGCGAGCAGGCGCGCCGTCTCCAGCGCCGCGCCCTGACCCAGGTTGAGGGGGTGGCGAGCGAGCACGAGGCGGAAAGACGGGGTGGGCGAAGGGAGAGAGTCGGGCGGAATCGGCGGCTCGCTGCCGTCGTCGACCAGGAACACAGAGACGCCGCCGAGCTCCTCGGCCCACGCGCGGATGCCCGCCAGCGTGTCGGCGAGCCGGCCGGGCTCGTTGTAGGCGGGCATGAGGATGGCGACGGACATCGGGGAGGCGCGGAGCGTCAGCCGCGGACCTTGTACTGGATGAAGTGGACCTTCTTGAGCTGCGGTGTCCCCTCGGGGGCGTCGACGACCACCAGCGTGCCCTCCGAGACCATCGCGTTCAACGCCATCGCCACCTTGCCGCGCCCCGTGAGCCCGTTCATCCCCAGCTCCTCTGCGAGGACAGGGAGCGTGAGCGGACCGCGCGCGGTCAGGAGCGGGAGGATGCCCTCGGCCAGGCTCGCGTTCTTCTTGCTCTGCCGCGCCTGGTGAATGCCCAGGCCGATCGCCACGCCGACCGCGGTGGCCACGCCGATGATGGTGCTCTCCATGGACCGGCGGCGTAACGCGGTTCGCAGCGGGGGTCGAGCGCGGCCGGCAGTCAGGGTCGACGACGGGCGTAGAACCCATCCAGGGCCAGCACCGCCGGCCCCAGCACCAGCGCCACCGGAGGCACCCGACCCGCAGCCACGCCTTGAAACGCCGCGATAGCGAGCGCCACCGCAGCCGCTCCCACGGCCGCTCGCCGCGCCGGGGACGCGCGGGCCACCGAGAGCCACGCAGGGGCGGCGATCGCCGCCGCGGCCAGCGCGGCCAGCGTGAACCCCGTCGTCCCCGCCGCCAGCGCCGAGGCGACCACGCTCGGCGCCCCGAGCGCGAGATCACCGTGAGCGCCGACGTGCAGTCCCAGGGTCACCTCGTGAAGGCCGACCCCTTCGATCGTCCAGAGCCTCGCCGCAGGGGGCCGCGGGAACAGTCCATCGAGGTCGGCCAGCCCGGACGCTGCAACGAGTGGCCCCAGGAGACCCAGAGCGCTGCCCCCCGCGAGAGCTCCGAGCACCGCCCGGCCGGGCTCTGCCCCCAGGGCGGCCAGCGCGCGCAGCTCCCCGCGAGCAGCAGCGACCCTCACGGCCGCGAGCGTCCCCACCGCTCCGCACAGCGGCGCCAGCGCGGCGGTCATCCCGAGCCGCGAAGGCCAGGAGCCACCCGCGTCGGTCGCCGCGACGACGAGCAGCGTCAGCAGCACCGCCACGCCCGCGATCGCGGCGGCACGCCGGGCGAGCGCGAGATCCCATGCGGTGAACGCTGCCCTCAGGGGTCGCCCCAGGGCTGGCCTCAGGGTTGGCCTCAGGGTTGGCCTCAGGGTTGGCCTCAGGGTTGGATCGCGATGCCGAGAGACTCGCGCAGCGCGTGGTGCTCTTCGGAGACCGCGAACGCGAGCAGGTCGGCGATCTTGGCGTCCGGATCGAGGACAGCCCGCGGCTCGCTGCGGAGCACGGCGGTGGCGACCTCGAGGTCGCCGGCAAGGAGGAAGCCGGCGCGCGTCGCGCAGCGCTCGACGTCGGCCGCCCAGTCCGCGATGTGGACCCGGCTGCCGTTGGCCTCGAACGCGGCGACGGCCGCGGCGAGATCGACGCGGTTCGCCTCGGAGATTCGCAGCGCGATGCCGCGCTCCAGCTCGGAGACGGCGGCCCGCATCGACACCGGCGCCGCGACGTCGGGGAGCACGATGCGGATGGCAGCGAGGAAGCAGGCGGTGAGCTCCTCGATCGAGGGGTAGTAGAGCAGCAGACGGTGGCCGCCCACGTGGTAGGCGAGGTGACGGCCCACCAGGAACGCCAGCTCGGGCAGCGAGCGGTTGCGCAGCACCTTGCCGCCGGCGAACACGGTGGGCTCGTCGGCGATGACGGCGGCGATGCTCAGCTCGGGGTCGTCGTTGAGGTAGATCGCCGGCGCGGGCACGCCGAGGAAGTGGCTCGCCCAGGCGAACGAGCGGACGATCGAGACGGTCGTCTTCTCCGGATCCTGCCGGAGGGCAGGATCGAGCGACAAGAGCCGCCCCTCCTGGGCGAGCTGGGCGAGGCGCACGGCGATGGCCGCCGGCGTGATCGCCGCGAGCACGGCCTCGGCCTGGACGTCGCGGGAGTGCGGGCGGAGCCACTCCCAGCCCTCGGCGGGCATCGCGTAGGCGGGCTTGGCGACGCCCTCCACCTTGTGCTCTTCGAAGATGAACCGCTCGCGCGCGTCGGCCTGGCGCAGCAGCATGGTCACGGAGGCGGCCTGGTAGGCCTGGTCCGGGCGGCGCAGCTTCTGGAAGGCCTCGAAGAGCTCGTGGAAGGTGGCGACGCGCCCGGGATCGAGGGCGGCCGCCTCGGCGAGGTGGATCGCGACGCGGTCGTGCTTGCCCAGGGATCGGGCGAGCTCCGCGGTGGCGAGGCGCATCGGTAGATCCGCGGGCTTGGTGTGGACGGCATCCTCGAACGCGTCGAGGCCGAGGGCGGGATCCTCGAGGTGATCGCGGAACAGGAGGCCGAGGCGGCGGCAGAGCTCGAAGGTCACCTCGGTGCGCACCGTCCCCTCGGGAATGTGATCGACGCGCCCGAGCATGCGCCGGTAGGCCTGCTCGAGCTGGCTCCACTCCTGCCGGTCAGCGAGCACGCGCGCGACCAGCGCCAGTGGCTCGAGCATGGTGGGGTCGCTCTCGAGGGCGAGGTCGAAGAGCTCGAGCCCGAGCTCGTCGCGGCGCAGCTCGTGGATGCACTGCTGGCCCAGCGTGAAGTAGCGCTCGGCGCGCTCGCGTGGGTCCCGGGTGAGCGCGGCGAGCCTCTGGCCGGTCATCAGGGCCTCGGTGGCCATGCCGCTCACGCGGTAGATGGCCGCCAGCTTCTCCAGCACGGCGGGCTCGTCCGGCTTGAGCGCGCGGGCCCGCTCGAAGGCGGCGCGGGCCCGCTGCGGATCCCCGGCCTCGTCCTGCCAGCGCCCGCCGAACTCGAGCAGGCGCCAGAAGCGCTCGTCGGCGTCGGCGAGCGTCGCGAGGAGCCGGTCCTCGGCGCCGGCCACGCCGCGGTGGTCGCCCTCGGCCACGTTGAGGTCGATGAGCGCCTCCATGGCCGCACGCTGCGCGTCGGGGAGCGGGGAGCCCCCGCCCTCGAGCGCGGGGAACAGCGCCAGCGCCTTCTCGAAGTTGGCGATGGCCTCGCGCCGCTTGTCCTGGGACTGCTTGAGCTGCCCGAGCCGCACGTACACCTCCGCGCGCTCGGCCGCCGCGTTCGGTCCGAGCATTCCCAGCGCGCGCTTGTACGAGGTGAGCGCGGCCTCGGCGTCGCCTGCCCCCTTGAGCGCGTCACCGAGGGCGATGTGGTCGGCGGGCGAGATCGCCTTCGGCGGCGCAGCGTTGGCTCGTTTGGGCGGCTCGGAGCTGCGGGCTGCCGGTTCGGGTGGCGGCGTGTGCCGCGCCGGCGCAGGCTCGGACGGTCGAGGCGTGGAGACCACGACGCGCGGCGGGGGAGCCGGCTCGGACTTGAGGAACGACCTCTGCTCGGGGAGGACGGCGCCGCCCACGAGCTGGCTCGAAGGCTCGGGTAGCAACGGGGCCCGGGCGGTCGGCTCGATGTCGGAGAGATCGACCGAGAACGCCTCGCTGCGGTAGGGCGCGCGGGGCTCCGGGGGGCGAGGTTCGTCGAGCACGACGGGGATCGACGCCATCTCGCTGCGGTAGGGCGGCTGGGGCTCGGGCGCGGGTGGCGGGGAAGGCTCCTCGGCCGGGCCCGGGCTCGACGCCACCTCGCTTTCGTGCGGGGGCCGCGGCCCCGGCATCCGCACGGGCGCCGCGTCAGGCGCGGGTGCGGGAACGGGCGCCGACCTTCGCTCGGGCTCGGCCTCCGGCTCGGCGAACGGCTCGACGTCCTCCGCCACCTCGGCTTCGGGGGCGGGCTCCGGGTTGGCTGCGGGACTGGTCTCGACAGAGGCCTCGGGATAGGAGAGCCGATCGAACTGCGGCTGAGTGAGCTGCCGGACGGCGGGACGCTCGATCTGGGGCAGAACCTCGAAATTGGCGCGTCCACGCACGTGGGCGAAGCAAGGAACGCTCGCCGCGATGTCCGGGTTCTCGCGCGCGAGGGCGACGAAGCGACCGAGGGTGAGGCCGTGCTCGGCGTCGGGGTCGTCGAGCGCCTCGATCAGGGCACGGGTCAGGGGGGAGGTGCGGTCCTCGCTCTCGCCTTCACCGACCGGTTGCGCGGCGACGAGGAGCTCGATCGCGCCGCCCGCGACGGCCACCGCCTCTTTGGCGGCGGCGACGATGGCGGCGCCGCGGAACGGATCGTCGGGATCGGGCGCGTGACGACACTCCAGCACGAAGGCCACCGGCCCCCGGGCGCGCTCGCGGAAGACCAGCGCGATGTCGCGGAGGGAGTCGCCGGTGTCGGGCTCGGCGGGGTTGAAGCTGAGGAAGATCTCCCCGTCCTCGCTGAGGATGACGCGGCAGGAGGCGTAGAAGAGCACCTCTCCTCCACCGGCCTCGCCCTCGAAGAGCAGCTCGATCTGCTCGGCGAGGTCGATCGCCGGATCGAGATCCACGACCAGGAACCCGGCGTCCGGGAGCGGCAGCCGCGCGCGGATCACGTCCCCGTCGAGCGACCCTGGCGCGGGCCGCAGGTCGAGCAGCGCCGCTGGGGTCGCGACCATGGCGAGCCGCATCAGAGTCCTCCACCGTCTGTCATCGCGGGCAATCTACCAGGGCTCCGTGGCCGCGCGCAGCATCCGCGCCGGGGCCACGGCGATTGGGTCCCGGTGCCGCCGGGACATGTTGACGGAGCGCGTCGTCGAGATATACGACGTCGCGACCCCGGGGGCTCCGCCCCGGCGGGCTCCGCCCAAACGCCCCGCGGCGGCGCTGGTCTCACGGGAGCCCCCGCAGTAGAGAGTAGCGACGATGAACTGGAAGTTTGCGCTGGCGCTGTTCCCCCTGGTGACCACCGGCGCCCCCGCCCACCTCGGCTGCGCGCAGGACGAGTGCGACCGCGCCGACGATCAGGTGGCAAACTGCGCCGTCTCGGCCAGCACCTCGAGCTCGGCCACGGGCGGGAACGCCGTGACCCAGACATGCGCGGGGGTGCGCCTCTGCCAGTCGATTTGCATCAACCAGTCCACGTGCGCGGCGATCAACGGCAACCTGCCCAGCTACGCCACGTGCATCACGGCCTGCGACGGGCGCCCGTAGCCCCCGTCGTCAGGGGAGACGCCGCACCAGGTCCGCACCGCTCGAAGGCCGGGCGTCTTCGGGGCCGATGCAGGCCAGCGCCAGGGTGCGGAAGGCGGTGAAGTCGCTGCTCGCAGGGTCGGCGCCCGCTTCTTCGAGGCGGTGCATGACGTCCTCGAGCACCCGGCCGTAGCCGTAGACGTCGTCTCGCGGGTCGCTCGGTTGACCAGCCAGACGCTCGGGAGAGAGGTACCCGGCGCTGCCTCCGCCTTCGTCGGGAGCGCCGGCAGGGCGGGCGATGCCAAAATCCGCGAGGACGGGGTCGTGGGGCTGACGGAGGAGGACGTTCGCCGGCTTGACGTCGGCGTGGACCATGCCCGCGGCATGAACGCGCGCCAGCGCATGGGCGAGCGGGCGCGCCCAGCGTCCAACGGGCGCGAGGGGGGCGAGATCGCCGTGGCGCAGCATGTCCCGGAGGGAGCCGCGGGCCACCCACTCGAGGGCGACCCAGCCCTGGACCGGATCGGCGTCGAGCACCTTGAGCACGCCGGGGCCGGCGAGCGCCACGGCCGTCCGCGCCTCGCGCTCGAGCACCGCCCGGTCCTTCCCCCGGCCGTGGTAGACCTTGAACGCGACGCGGCGGCCGAGCAGCTCGTCCTCGGCCTCGTACACGGCGCCGGCGCCGCCGCGCGCGGCCTCGCGGAGCAGGCGAAACGGGCCGGTGGTGGTCTGCGGCGCGATGACGGTGGCCTCGTCGAGGCGGCGCGCCGGTTGGCGGGCATAGCCGAGCGAGAGGCTCCAGCGCTGGTGCCGCTCGCGAGCGCCGGGCGCGTCGAGATCGCGCGCCAGCACCCGCTCGATGGTGCCCACGGCCCGCGCGAGCTGCCCGGCGCCGGCGTGGAGGTCGGCCGCGAGGATGAGCCCGGGCGTCGAGGAGATCCCCTCGAGCACGCGGAGCGCGGCGCGGTCGTCGCCCCGCGAAGCGAGGATGTCGGCGACGGCGACCCGCACCGGATCGGGGACGGTGCGCGCTCCCACCCCGCGCAGGGCCCACGCGACCGCCGTCGCCTCGAGCGCCGTCCCGCGCACCCGGCGGAGCACCGCGATGGCCTCGTCGACGGTGGGGCCGTCGAGGAGGCCGACCAGGGCGAGGCGCTGGATCGGAGCCGGAGGCTCGCGGTCCGCGCCGGCCTGCGCTCCCTCGTCCGCGGAGCTCGACAGCCTGGAGGCGGGAGCCCCGGAGGGATCGGGGGGATCGAAGCTCCGAGGCCCCCGGCCCGGGCCTTCGGTTTCATCCCCGCGAGGATCGGCGCCGGCCGACCCCACGAGCCAGGAGCGAACACGAGAGAGCAGGCTCATGGTTCGTGGGAGCGGGAGAAATCGGTGTCGTCGTGGCCGGGGGCGCCCCCGCGGGCGGTGGGCACGCGGAGCCGCACCGGACCGCCGCGCGCGCCGCGGAGCTCGTCGCCGTGACAGAGCTCGACGCGGGCCGCGAGCTGGAACTCGCCCAGGTAGGGCCGCGCGCCCGCGCCCGGCGAGGCCAGCACCACGAACGACTCGTCCGAGGCAGCGGCGCCCCCGTCGGAGCCGGCGGCGACCTCGACCTGCCAGCCGTCGACCGCGAGCGTGCCGAGGGGCGCCAGGTAGCGCCCGCCGGCGATCTCGATGGCGAGGCAGCCGATCTCGACGGGGCCGAGCGGCGCCTCCGCGTCGGCGCCGAGGGTCACGGGGAGCACCGCGCAGGGCACCTCCCCGCCGAGCACCAGGCGCAGGCCGTCGCCGACGCGAAGGGGGCCGGCGACGCGCGCCCCCGCGAGCAGCGTGCCGTTGCGCGTGTCGAGGTCCTCGACGAAGGCGGCCCCGTGCTCGCGCCAGATGCGCACGTGTCGGCGGCTCACGGCCCGGGAGCCGATGACGATGGTGGAGTCGCCGCGGCCGATGGTCACCTCGGCGCCGAGGGCGTAGCGGCGCAGGTCGCCGTCGATCTCGAGGTCGACCACCGGGCCGCGGAGCAGGCGCCCGCGGATGGCGCGCGCGACGTCGGCGATGCGGGGGTCATCGTGCTGGGCGAGGGCGCGGCGGCAGAGCTCGAGCGCCTCGCGCCGCTCGGCGGTGCGGTCGAGATCGGTGACGCGGCGTAGCTGCTGCTCGCGCTCTCGCTCGCTGCGGGTGGACTGCTCGCTCTCGCGGAGCCGGGCCTCCAGGCGCTCGATCGCTCCCGCGGCGGTGAGCACGCGCACCTCGGCGTCGTGGTCGCCCGCGAGCACGTAGGCGTCGGCCGCGCGCTCGAGGTCGCCCGCCTCCTCGAGCTCGCGCGCCACCGTGAGCACCTCGCTCTCCAGGAACGAGCCCCCGCTCTTGCGGAGCGTATCGAAGGCGACCCGGGCCTTGCGCCCTCGCGCGAGGCGCCGGACCTCGTCGGTCTCGGCGCGCTGAGCGGCGAGGGCGCAGAACGCGATCCGCTTCTCCACCGAACGCTCGGCGTCGGCGCGCAGCAGCAGCACCCGCGCGGAGTCGTCGCCGAGCCCGGCCTGGGCGTAGAGGTCGGCCGCGGAGCCCAGATCTCCGGCGTTCTCCCGCTCGCGGGCGGCCCGGGCGCTCTTGCTCTCGCGCTTCGACTTGGAGACGAACCGATCGAAGAAGCCCACAGGAGAGCCCAGGTTAGCCTCCCGCCAGCGCTTTGTCGCGCCCCGCCGACGCGCCCCCCGACGCGCCCCCCGACGGCCCCCCCGCGAGGCCGCCTTACGAGTGTTGACTCGCAAGCGGCCGGAGACGACCATTGCGAGACCCGCGCATGTCATCCCAGAACCGCCTCGGCGAGCTCCTCGTCCGCGAGAAGCTCATCAGTCTGCAACAGCTTCGTCAGGCCCAGGAGGAGCAGCGCAAGTCCGGGAACAACCTGGGCTACGCCCTCGCCAAGCTCGGCTACATCTCCGACGGCGAGATCACCAACTTCCTCTCGGCGCAGTACCGCGTCCCGGCGGTCAACCTCGACGAGTACGAGATCGACCCCGACATCGCCAAGCTGGTGTCGCGCGAGGTCTGCGAGAAGCACAAGGTCATCCCGCTCTCCCGCTCCGGCTCGGCGCTGGTGGTGGCGATGGCGGACCCGACCAACCTCCACGCCATCGACGACATCAAGTTCCTCACCGGCTTCAACGTCGAGGCGGTCGTCGCCTCCGAGACGGCGATCACCACCGCCATCGAGCGCGCCTACAACCAGTCCGCGCAGGCCGCCGCGTCGTACGACGACATGCTCCAGGAGTTCGCCGACGAAGACGTCGAGGTCTCCCTGGACAACGACGACGTCAACGTCCTCGAGCTGGAGAAGCAGGCCGAGGGCGCGCCCGTCGTCCGCCTCGTCAACGCCATCCTCCTCAACGCCATCAAGAAGGGCGCCAGCGACATCCACGTCGAGCCGTACGAGAAGAACGTGCGGGTGCGCTACCGCGTCGACGGCGTCCTCCTGGAGGAGATGCAGCCGCCGATCAAGCTCAAGAACGCCATCGCCAGCCGCCTCAAGATCATGGCCTCGCTCGACATCGCCGAGCGGCGACTCCCCCAGGACGGCCGCATCAAGCTCAAGATGGGCAAGGGCAAGGAGATGGACTTCCGCGTCTCCGTCCTGCCCACCATCTGGGGGGAGAAGATCGTCCTCCGCCTCCTCGACAAGGGCAACCTCCAGCTCGACATGACCAAGCTGGGCTTCGACAAGAAGCCCCTCGACGACTTCCTCTGGGCGATCAACCAGCCCTGGGGCATGGTCCTCGTGACCGGGCCCACCGGGTCGGGCAAGACCACGACGCTCTACTCGGCGCTCAGCGATCTCAACAAGATCGCGCACAACATCTCCACTGCCGAAGATCCCGTCGAGTACAACCTCCACGGCATCAACCAGGTGCAGATGCACGACGAGATCGGGCTCAACTTCGCCGCGGCGCTGCGCTCGTTCCTCCGGCAGGACCCCGACATCCTCATGGTCGGCGAGATCCGCGACTTCGAGACCGCCGAGATCGCGGTCAAGGCCGCGCTCACCGGCCACATGGTGCTCTCCACGCTGCACACCAACGACGCGCCCGCCACCATCTCGCGCCTCCTCAACATGGGCGTCGAGCCGTTCCTCATCACCGCCAGCGTCAACCTGGTGCTCGCGCAGCGGCTCGCACGCAAGTGCTGCAACGACTGCAAGGCCCCCATCAAGGTGGAGGCGCAGGTGCTGGCGGACTTCGGCTTCACGCCGGATCAGATCGCCCGCGCCCAGCTCGTCAAGGGCACCGGCTGCAAGACCTGCAACGGCTCGGGCTACAAGGGGCGCATCGCCCTCTACGAGGTGATGCGGTTCAACGAGGCCCTCAAGGAGATGGTGCTACAGGGCGCCTCGACCGCCGAGCTCAAGACCGCGGCGGTGCGCAACGGGATGGCCACGCTGCGCATGAGCGGCATCGAGAAGGTGATGCAGGGGATGACCACGACCGAGGAAGTCGGGCGCGTCACGATCGGAGACTAGTCGATGGCCGACGAGAACCCGCCGCAGGCGCCCGAGCCGCTCAAGTACAACCTGCAGCAGCTGCTGCGCGCCATGGTCGACAAGGGCGCCAGCGACATGCACATCACCGCGGGATCGCCCCCGGTGCTGCGCATCGACGGCGCCATCGTCCAGCTCAAGCTGCCGCCGCTCACCAAGAACGACACCAAGCAGCTCTGCTACGAGATGCTCACCGAGGAGCAGCGCGCCAAGTTCGAGGCCGGCAACGAGCTCGACCTCTCCTTCCCGCTGCGCAACGTCTCGCGCTTCCGCGCCAACATCTACGTGCAGCGCGGCGCCGTGGCCGGGGCCTTCCGCCAGATCCCCTACAAGATCCTCACCTTCGAGGAGCTGGGGCTGCCCCCCGTCGCCACCGAGATCGCCAACAAGCCGCGCGGCCTGGTGCTGGTGACCGGGCCCACGGGCTCGGGCAAGAGCACCACGCTCGCCAGCATCATCGACAAGATCAACACGGAGCAGCGGCTCCACATCATGACGATCGAGGACCCGATCGAGTACCTGCACGGCCACAAGTCCTCGATCGTCAACCAGCGCGAGGTCGGCGCCGACACGGCCTCCTTCAAGGACGCCCTCAAGTACGTCCTGCGCCAGGATCCGGACGTCGTCCTCATCGGCGAGATGCGCAACCTCGAGACCATCGAGGCGGCGCTGAGCATCGCCGAGACGGGCCACCTCGTCTTCGCCACGCTCCACACCAACTCCGCGATCAGCTCGATCAACCGCATCATCGACGTGTTCTCCCCGCACCAGCAGGGGCAGGTCCGGGCGCAGCTCTCGTTCACGCTCACCGCGGTGATGACGCAGGTCCTCCTCCCGCGCGCCAGCGGCCCCGGCCGCGTGCTGGCCATGGAGGTCATGGTCCCCAACGCCGCCATCAAGAACCTGATCCGGGAGGACAAGCTCCACCAGATCTACTCGCAGATGCAGATGGGCCAGGCGGGCAGCGGCATGCAGACCATG
>Ga0302279_10003634_pt1 | contig 18944 bp, 19 predicted proteins | sample III_Bog_N3_3_FD_194541 | JGI IMG/M metagenome (GOLD analysis project Ga0302279, IMG submission 194541) | Peat permafrost microbial communities from Stordalen Mire near Abisko, Sweden - III_Bog_N3_3 | ecosystem: Environmental > Terrestrial > Soil > Wetlands > Peat | place: Sweden: Abisko...
GAGCTTCGTGGAGAGCATCCCGTTCTACGGCTTCGCGGCCATCTGCATCGACGATCCGGACGTGCAGGAGATGGCCGCCGGGGTCGAGAACCGGCGGCTGATCACCTACGGGACCAGCCCGCAGGCGGAGGTGCGGGCGCTGCAGATCGGCATGGGGCCGGAGGGGTCCACCTTCGACGTGCTGATCAACGACCCCAAGGGCGAGACCCAGACGCTGTTGGGCGAGGTGACCCTGCCGATGGCCGGCGAGCACAATGTCAGGAACGCCCTGGCCGCCATCGCCGTCGGCCGCGAACTGGGGGCGACGGAAAAGGCGATCCGCAAGGGACTGGCCGAGTTCGGCGGTGTGCGCCGGCGGTTCTCCTTCACCGGCGCCGGCGGCGGGGTGCAGGTGGTCGACGACTACGGCCACCACCCGGTGGAGATCGCCGCGGTGCTGAAGGCTGCCCGGGCGGTGACTAACGGGCGGGTGATCGCGGTGGTGCAGCCGCACCGCTACAGCCGCCTGCACGACCTGTTCCAGGACTTCTGCCGCTCGTTCAACGACGCCGACGTGGTGGTGGTGGCCGACGTCTACGCCGCCGGCGAGGCGCCGATAGAGGGCGCCAGCCGCGACGCCCTGGTCGAGGGCCTGCGCCGCCACGGCCACCGGCACGTGCTGCCCCTGGAGAGTCCGGCCGCCCTGCCGGCGACCATCCACGACGTCGCCCGCGCCGGCGACCTGGTGGTCTGCCTGGGCGCCGGCGACATCACCACCTGGGCCCACGCCCTGCCGGCGCAGCTCGAGGCGTTGGCGGCCTCGTGAGCTTCCGCGACGACTTGCCAGAGGTGCGCGGCAAGCTGCTCACCGGCGAGGCGCTGGCGCCTTTCACCTGGTTTCGGGTCGGCGGGCCGGCGGACGCTCTGTTCCTGCCGGCCGATCCCGACGACCTGGCGGACTTCCTGCGCCGGCTGCCGGCGGAGGTCCGGGTGACGGTGCTGGGGGTCGGCTCGAACGTCATCGTCCGCGACGGCGGCGTCGAGGGGGTGGTGATCCGGCTGGCGGGGCGAGCCTTCGCCGGCATCGACGTGAACGAGGGCGCCTCCAGCCTGGTGGTCGGCGCCGGCGCCCTGGACGCGGCGGTGGCACGGGCGGCGGCGACGGCCGGGATCGCTCGGCTGGAGTTCTATGCCGGGATTCCCGGCACGATCGGCGGCGCGCTGACCATGAACGCCGGTTGCTACGGCGCCGAGACCAAGGACGTGCTGGTCAGCGCCTGGGGCTTCGACCGCGCCGGCGAGCGAGTTAGCCTCAACGTCGAGGACTTCGAATACCGCTATCGGGAGAGCGCCATCGAACCGGGCCGCTACATCTGGGTCGGCGCGCGGTTCCGCGGACGGCCCGACAGCCCGACCGCGGTCATGGCGCGGATGGCCGAGATCACCGCCCGGCGCGAGACCACCCAGCCGATCCGCGAGAAGACCGGCGGCTCGACCTTCAAGAACCCCCCGCAGACCAGCGCCTGGAAGCTGGTCGACGAGGCCGGCTGGCGCGGCAAACCCTACGGCGGGGCGATGTTCTCGCCCCTGCACGCGAATTTCCTGATCAACACCGGCGAGGCCACCGCCGCCGACCTGGAGGGCCTGGGCGAAGCGGTGCGGGCCGATGTGCGGGCCAAGACCGGCGTCGGACTGGAGTGGGAGATCAAGCGCATCGGCCGGCGCGCATGAGGCGGGCGCTGGCGGCGATGGCGACGCTGCTGGCGCTGGCGCTCGCCGCCTGTGGAGGCCATCACGGCCGGCCGCCCTGCCCGGCCGGCGAGCAGTGCCTGCTGATCGGCAATGGCGCCGAGCCGCTCTCACTCGACCCGGCTAAGATCGATGGGGTTTGGGAAGGCGCCATCGTCGACCAGTTGATCGTCGGCCTCACTGATCGCGACGCCGCCGCCAAGCCAATCCCGGCGGTGGCGAAGTCATGGACCACGAGCGCAGATGGGCTGACTTGGACCTTCAAGTTGCGTGACGACATCGTCTGGTCCGACGGTGTCCCGGTGACCGCCGACGATTTCGTCTACGGCATCCGCCGGGTGATGGACCCGAAGACCGCGTCCTTCTCGGCCTTCATCAACTATCCGATCAAGAACGGCGCGGCGGTGAACGCCGGCAAGCTGCCGCTGACGGCCCTGGGGGTCAGCGCGCCGGACCCGCACACCTTGGTTTTTGTCTTGGAACACCCGTGGCCGATGCTGCCCTACGCGGCCTCGGGCCGGACGTTCTGGCCGGTCCCGCGGCATACGGTCGAACGCTGGGGCGACGCCTGGACTCAACCTGGCCACTATGTCGGCGACGGCCCCTACACCCTGGTCAGCTGGCGTCTGGGCGACCGCGTTGTGATCGCCAAGAACCCGCGTTTCTGGGATGCGGCCAAGGTCTGCATGGATCAGGTATCCTTCTACCCGACCACTGACGCCGTCTCGGCCGAGCGGGAGGTTCGTTCCGGAGAGCTGGACGTCAGCACCGGCGTGCAGTCCAATCGGCTCGCCTACCTGCGGCGCTCGCCGCTAGCGCCCTATCTGCACGTGGCCCCCTACCTCGGGGTCGGCTACCTGGCCTTCAACGTCAGCGGCATGCCGGCCCTGCACGACGTGCGCGTGCGTCAGGCGCTGTCCATGGCCATTGACCGGGACTTCATCACCCACAAGCTGCTGCGCGGCGGCCAGACGCCGGCCTACAGCTACGTGCCGGCCACCATGGATCACGCCCCCGGCGCCCGGGCCTATTGGACCGATTGGTCCTTCGCCCGGCGGCAAGCCGAGGCGCGGCGGCTGCTGGCGGCTGCGGGCTACGGTCCCGGGCATCCGCTGCGGTTCACCGTCACCCAACGCAACAGCAGCGATCCGGTGCTGTTCATGCCCGCGGTCCAGTCTGACTGGAGCCAGGTGGGCGTTGAGGCGCAGCTGCGCCAGAACGACGTCCAGGTGGCCTACCAGGCCTATGAGATCGGCGACTTCGACGTGGCCGACGCCGGCTGGATCTCGGAGGAGGCGATGAATTTCCTCGATCTCGACCGATCCGACACCGGCGGGCAGAACTACGGGCAGTACAAAAACCCGGTCTATGACGCGACGCTCGACGCCGCCAACCGCGAGCCCGACCCGGCCAAGCGCGCCGCCGATATGCGCAAGGCCGAGCAGATCCTGCTCGACGACGCGCCGATCACGCCGGTGTTCTTCCTGGCCAGCCACAACCTGGTCAGCCCGCGGCTGACCGGCTGGGTGGACAATCCGCCGGACGTACACGAGGCGCGCTGGCTCTGCTGGCGCGGGCAGGGCGGTCAGACCGTGGCCACGCGCTAGGGCCCGAGGCCCGCCCACGTGAACCCGAGTTAAGATGCGCTGCCCGCGATCGGGTCTAGGATGGCGCCGTCCGGGGCAGGGGAGCACGCCGTGACCGCCATCGACACCGCACCGCCGTTTCTCGCCGGCACCCAGCCGCCGCCGCGCCGCGCGCCGCTGCCGATGCTCAGCAAGCAGCCGTCCAATTCGTTCGAGAGCATCCCGCTCGGCGCCTATGAGCAGCCGGTGTGGGAGCAGCGGGGCCTGCTCAACCGCGCCTGGCTGATCAACGATCCCGCGGGCCTCAAGCGGGTGCTGATCGACAACGTCGCCAACTACCCGAAGACGGCGATGGAGAACCGCTTCTTCCGCGCCCTGTTCGGCGACGGGCTGCTCAGCCGCGAAGGCGAAGCCTGGCGCGCCCACCGGCGGATCATGGCCCCGTCCTTCGATCCCCGCAGCGTCGCCGGTTACGCCGAGGCGATGGCCGGCGCCTCGGCCGCTTTCGCCGATGGCTGGGCGCGGCTGACCAACGGCTCGGAGGTCGACGTTTCGGCCGAGATGACCAGCCTGACCTTGGACATCATCTCGCGCACCATGTTCTCCGCCGACGCCGCCGAGATGACCGGCATGACCGGCGCGGCCCTGCACCGGGGCCAGGAGGAGGCGTTCGAGTTCGGGCTGCTGGATATCCTGCCGATCATCGGACCACGGCGGCTGGAGAAGAAGATCAAGCTGATGGGCGAAATCTTCGCGCCCATGGACGGCGCCCTCGCCCGGCTGATCGAGGCGCGGCTGGCCGATCCGCGCAAGACCGACCTGCTGGGCCGGCTGGTCGCCGCCCTGGACGAAGACACCGGCGCCCGGATGACCTTCCAGGAGGTCCGCGACGAGGTGCTGACCATCTTCGTCGCCGGCCATGAGACCACCGCCTCGGCGATGAGCTTCGTCTGGTACCTGCTCTCGCAGCATCCGGCCGAGGAGGCGCGGCTGCACGCCGAACTGGACACCGTGCTGCAGGGCCGGGCGCCCACCGACGCCGACGTGCCGAAGCTCGTCTACGCCCGTCGGATCATCGAGGAGTCGATGCGCCTCTACCCGCCGGCGCCGGGCCTCTCGGCCCGGATGGCGGTGGCGGCCGACGAGATCGCCGGCCACCGGATTCCCGCCGGCGGCATGGTGGTGATGTCGCCCTGGGTGCTGCACCGGCATCGCACGCTCTGGGATCACCCGGAGCGGTTCGATCCGGACCGGTTCTCAGCCGAGCGCAGCGCCGGGCGGCCGCGGTTCGCCTACATGCCCTTCGGCGGCGGCCCGCGCGTCTGCATCGGCCAGCAGCTGGCGATGACCGAGGCGACCTTGATCCTGGCCACTATCGCCCAGCGCTACCGCCTGCGGCTCAAGCCCGGCCATGAGGTGGAGATCCAGAACCGGGTGACCATTCGGCCCAAGGGCGGCCTGCCGATGACGGTAGAGCGGCGCTGAAACGAAAAGCGCCCCGGACCGAAATCCGGGGCGCTCTGTTCGTTCGCGGTTGGCTCTTGAAGAGCTTAGCTGGCGACCAGGTTCGACGCGGCGACCTTGCCGGAGCGCTTGTCGCGTTCCAGTTCGTAGGTCACTTGCTGGCCTTCGCTCAGCGAGCGAAGTCCGGCCCGTTCGACGGCGGAGATGTGGACGAAAACGTCCGCGCCGCCTTCATTGGGCTGGATGAAGCCGTAACCCTTGGTCGCGTTGAACCACTTGACAGTACCTGTAGCCATTTCAGGCCTCCAGAAGTGTGCCCCCGGACAATCCGAGGGTTCGTATCGAGATCTGAAAGACGGGCTGCAGGACCGAGCGCGTCGGCCGGTATGTGAGAGCAGATCGCGCAGAGGTCGATGGCTGAAAGATAATCGGACCCAGCGAAAACGTCCAGAGGCGTCGTTGCCGGTTAGGCCGGTCGGCGCCGCTAGAGGTCAGAGTCCCCCCTCTTTTTCGAGCCTTCGTACGAGGTTTTTGGCGGCGCTATCGACGGTCTCGCGGGGATGCGCAGCGCAATAAACATCGATCGACGTCACGTAGTCCTGCGGCGTATCGCTCGGCCAGAGCAGCTTCTGCTCGTTTGATTTTGCGAGAGCGAAATTGGCGCCAGAAAGGAAGCCGTAGAGCCACTGCTCATCGATGGCGCGTGGGCGTACCATGGTCTTGTGCAGCAACCACATTCGACATGTCTCGACACCCGATCCCGTCGGGTTCGTGTATGGTGCAGTTTCTGGCGCTGCGGCTAGCGCGAGCGTCAATACAACCCCGATCATCACCTGCCCCCCAATCAAATGGCATGCTTCGGCTAGTCACGGCTGAACATCAAGAGAACCAACGGCCGCTCACCACCCTACTCGGAAATTCGGAATGCCCGCTTGCCAGACCCTACCATGCTCGCGCCTTTCGCCGGCCCTGGTCGGCCTCCTGAGTGAGTGCGCGACCTAAGCCGGCAAGCGCTCGGTCGGGACCAGCCGGGCGGTGGAGGTCGCCCGTCCAACCCGGACCGGCCTTGCGGCATCCGCTTTTCGGCCGGAAGGCATGACCGGGTTCGACCCTGAGCGGCCGGGTCTTAGATGAAGGGCTACCCCACCAGAGCGGCGAGCGCGGTACGGCGTTGAATGGCGGCGACGGAGGTCAGCAGCCGCTCGACGCCGGCGGCGGTCAGGGCCTGGGGATTGAAGCCGCCCTTGCCGTCGAGCACCTCGACGATAGCCTTGTCTGAAGGCGCCAGCGCGCTGGCGCACATGTTCCACTCGCCGAACAGGCGCTGGTGGGCCTGTCCCTGGAAAATGATGTGCGAGTCATGGTGGCGCGGGTCCAGTGAGATGCGGGCGTAGGTGGCTCGCACCGCCTCGACATTGCCCTCGAGCGCCTGGATGAAGTTGCCCTGGATGGTGAGCAGCAGGCCGGTGAGGCCGAGGTCGCGGTTGCGGCGGATTGCCGTCCCAATGATCTGCTGGACGGCGAAGTCCAGATCCGCGGTGGTCTCCGGCGTCTGGCGGCTGCGGTAGAACAGCCGGTGGAGTGTGCGTTGGGTCGGAGCCATGGGTCGGTCTCGCGGTGAGCCCTGGTTCTTACGGGAGGAGGCTTAACAGGCTCGCGGGCGCCAAAGCCCAGCAGGTTAGGCCAAATGGTCGCAGGTCCCGGCTTGTGGAGGGGCGACTTTCCCCTCCGAGCCGCCCTTCGGTAGGTCCGTCGCTGGCGCTTCAGGCGAACGTCCGCTGGTAGTGTCTCAGTTTGTCCTCGACCTCACCCGTGGCGATCTTGGCGACCATGATGGCCGTGCCGATCACATCGCCAGGGCGCTTCTCGCCTCTAGGATCCTTTGGCATTGCGTCGCTTCCAGAAAAGATAGGCCGCACGCAAAAGGCTGACGGCGCCACTGGCGACCAAAACCGCGCGGGTCAAGACCGGCCGATCCGCCAGCATCCACAGCCCCGCGCCGACTAGCGCGAGGCCGGTCACGACGAGAGCGACGTTGAAAAAGAGTTCATCGCGCTTCATGCGGCAAAGATAGCCGCACGCCCGGCTGGGCGCCATGCTGTCAACGGCGGCGGATTTCAAACTGAGACACTACCCGTCCGCTTCCGGACTTGGAGACAAAGACCGAGTCCGCCCCCTAGCGGACATGTCGCGGAGGTCGTGCTAATTGCCCAGCTTGGCTCTGGCAGTCGGGCGCGGCATGGACATTCACAAGCCGAAAGCTGCGCACAGCGTGCGCGAGTTCCTGATCGAGATCGGAACGATTGTCGTCGGCATACTTATCGCGCTCTCGCTCGAACAGGGGGTCGAGCTGCTGCGCGCCAGTCACGAGGCAAGCGAGACGGACCGCTCGTTGCAGACCGAGGTGCGCACCGATATCGATGAGGCGATCCAGGGCGTGACCGCCAACGGGTGCACTCGGGCGCGCGTCGCGGACCTGACCCGAAAGCTCACGTCGCCGGGCGAGAATTGGAAGGGCGAGTACTCGCCACCGAAGATCGACCGGTTCGGCGGGACGCCGGCGATGGCGGGGTCGATCATGCCCATGGCGCTCGGGACGATGACTCACAATCTATGGGACAGCCCCGCAGTGACGAGCGGGTTGTCACACCTGGAGGTGCTGCGCGCGCACCGCTACTCGGACATCTACCGCTATGTCACTGCGCTACAGGCGGTAGATGACGACGCCGATGTGCGGCTGAGCGAACTCCAGCCTCTCGCCTTCAATCAGACGCTCGATCCGGCGGCGCGGCGAGAGTATCTGCGCTCGCTGGCGCGCCTCGATCAGGACACCTACTTCGCCTACAACATTACGGGATTTCTCGTCGAGCGAGCGCGACAGAACGGGATCGAGCCTGACGCGCAGGACGTGGACCAGCGCTTTAGGGTAATCCGCGCAGCGTATGGCGATTGCGTGCTGCCCTACGCGGTTCCGCCCGGCATCAAGGCCCAGGTCGAGAAGCTGGATCTCATCGGCGAAGCGGGGCGATAGGGGCTTGCCGCAAGCAGTCCGGGCCTTGAACTTCCGCTTTTGGGTCTGGCGCATGTGGCAACATCCGATCCGTTGCGGACATTGCGCTCTGCAAGTACGGCGGGTCGTTACCTCTGCTCGGCCCAACCTGGCGGCAGGAGACGCACGGACGCCAGCGCCGGGCCTCCCTTTGGCGACTGCCCCGCTATCCGCGCCAAAAGGCGTGCGCCAGGACCTAGCGCCTCGATCTTCGCCCAGCTGATGTCGCTCAGAGGGACCTTGACCCGGCCGGCCCACTCAGAGGTCGCTTGGCCAGCGAACCGGCCGACCGACAGATAGACAAAGCGCGCGCCCGGCGGACCCTGGACGAAAGGACCCAGCAGCCGCGGTCGCCCGTCGGGAAGAGAACCCTCCACCGTTACGTCCAGGTCAAACGCGACGGCTTCGGCCGATCGGCGGATTGGCGGGACAAGCCGGGCCTTTGCGGCCTGACCTTGCTGCAGCGCCAAGGCCAGACCGGGCACTGGGCCCTCGACCACGATGCGGATGGGCAGCTCGAACCGGTCAGGCCGCATGGCGGGCCTCGTCCATCAGTTCGGCCGCTTCATCAAGCCCGCGGGCGCGCGCGGCGTCGGCGGGCTTGCGGCCTTTGGCGTCTCGCACGGTGGGATCGGCCCCGTGCGCGATGAGAATGCGCGCGGCCTCCACCGCCAGGTCTTCGTCATCCGGAAGGCAGTAGAGAGGGGTTGGAGCGTCGTCCTCGGCGAGGCGATGGTTGGCCATGGCGGGCTCAGCGTCGAGCACGGCGTTGAGCCGATCGAGAGCCGGCATTCTGGTCAGCGCCCGCACATCGCGGCTGATCGGGATCAGGCGTTCAAACAGCATCGGACGCTCCAGCACCAAAGCCCAGCTCAACGCCGTGCCGCGCCACTTGCCGTCGCGCAGATTGGGATCCGCTCCCGCCGCCAACAACCGGTCCACGGCCGCCAGCGAGCCCGCTTGCACCGCCCGGTGGAGGGCGCCGATCCCGTCGCCATCAAGGCCGTGCACATCGGCTCCCCGCGCCAGCAGCAGGTCTATCGCCGCCACATTGCCCTTACCGGCCGCAGCGTGCAGCGGGAGGAAGTGGCGCACGAGATCCGGCGTCTCCTCCAGCAGCTTCGCCACCGCGCCCTCGTTGCCGCGCAGGCAGGCCGCCACGAACGCCTCCATCCCTGAAAGCGCGACAGGCTGGGCGCCGCGGGTTTCCAGGAGCTGCTGCATCTCATGAAAGCCTGAAAGCTGCGCGACCGCATGAACTGGCCGTTTGGCGTAGGCGTGGGCGGTGTTCGGGTCGGCGCCACGATCCAGCAGCCATCCAGCGCGCAGGACCTCGTTCTGGCCCACGGCGTTGCCGAGCAGATAGTCGAGGGTCGACAGGCCGAAGCCGTGCCCAAGACTGACCTCCCCGGCGGTGCGCCACAGATCGAGTTCGCCCGCGGCTTCGCAATGGCGCCAGAGCAGATCGTACCAGTACAGCGGCGGGGTCAGCGGCTCGCCGACGATCGAAACGTTGTAGAGCGTCTGCGCGTCGAAGGGATCGGCGCCGGCCGCGATCAGGAGCTCGACCAGCTCGGTCGCCTGCGCATGGCTGGGCTTGGCGCCTTCCCCCAACCCGACAGCGCCGGTCAGAACCTTGAACGGAGTTCCCCAGCCATCGTCGAAGCCGAAGTTCGGATCGGCGCCGGCGTCCAACAGACTTTGGGCGATGGCAGGCGCGTTCACCGTATCGAGCCGGCTGTAGGCGACATAGGTCAGCGCCGTCCAGGCCCGGGATCCGCCGGCGCCCAAGGCCGCCTCGGGCTCGGCCGCGAGCCGGCGCTCGACCTCACCTAGGTCGCCGCAGGCCGCTGCGGTGAACAGGCTGTCTCCGGCGATCTCAGGATAGCGCGCAACGATCCGGCGTGCGGCCGGCAGGTCGCCATCCCAGCCGTGGCGCAAGACCTGCTCCACGCGTTCCGAATGAGTTTTCCGATCAAGCGCCAGGTCGGCGAGGGCGTCCTTGAGCGAACTCCAGCTCTCCTGACCATATTCGAGGGCCAGCGCATGTTGGATGTCGCGAAGACCTGGCTCGGGCGGAGCGTCGGCCCAGGCGGCAGCCAGCCGGCTGTGCGCCTTGAGGTCTCCGGCGCGCAGGGCCTTGAGCCAGCGCTTGGCATCCTTCCTGAGGGTGTCGAGACGAGTTTTGGCCGTGAGTCCACGGGGCATCGCAAACCTTCCTTCCCATGGCCAAGTGTCCGCTTACGAAGGCCGGAAGAAGGGTTCGTAAGATAGATCAGGCTGGATGGGAGCCGGCTCCCTTGCCGCGGACAGGCGGCGCTCCAGATGCGCGCTGACGCGAAAAATGCGAGCGCACGGGGCTTTTGTCAAATGTCCGCCGCCCACCCACCTCGGAATTTCGGAATGTCCGCTTGCCGGACATGCCCGCGCCTTTCGCCGGCCCTGGTCGGCCTCCTGAGTGAGTGGGCTACCTAAGCCGGCAAGCGCTCGGTCGGGACCAGCCGGGCGGTGGAGGTCGCCCGGGCGACCAGGGCGCCGGTCTCATCGGTGAGCCGGCCCTCGATGAAGGCGATGGTCTTGCCCAGCTGGATCACCTGGCCCTCGCCGGTCAGCCGGCCGGGCTTGGCCGGCGCGAGGAAACTGACGTTCAGATCGAGCGTGGAGGTGAACAGCCGCCCCTCGCTCATCACCAGCACCGCCGGCCCCATGGTGTCGTCCAGCATCGCCGCCAGCAGGCCGCCCTGGACGAACCCGGCCGGATTGAGGAACTCCGGCCGCGCCTGGAAGGCGATCTTGATCCAGCCGCGCGCCGGATCCTGGTCGACCACCTCCCAGCCGAGCAGCTCGGCGCATGGGGGCCTTGGGAAGCGGTCGAAGATGGTCGCGATCATGGCTGTGTTCTCCTGCGCGCAACTTGCCCTGAAGCTTGGCAAGCCGGCGTCAGCAGAGCGTCAGGCGAAGATATTCAGCGCTGTCGACGTCGGCGACGCGTTCGCCGTGGCGCTCGCGGCGGCGGACGCGGCGGCGGACGCGGGCGTCGTGGTCGCAGGCGCGGTCGCGGCGGGAGCGCCGGTTGTGCTGGATGGGGTTCCGGTGGCGCTGGCGCCCTGCGCCGCCAGAGCGCCGCTCAGCTGGAAGGCCGGTCCGTGGTCTGCCTTCGCCTGCGCCGGGTCGTACTGCGGGCTTTGCGGATCATCCTGCGGCTTGGCCGGGTTGACGCCCTTCTTGGCCAGGGCCACGTCGGAGCAGTTCAGGCACAGGTAGCCGTTGACGATGTCGAGCGACACGGGTGGGTCCTTCTGATCCGCGCGCGGACCCTAACCGAGACGCCTTAACAAGCCCTTCGGAGTCAGCCACAAGGCGGCATGCCTCAGCCCCTATCCGGTCATCATGTCGCGGTCCTGCTCGGCGGGATCTCTCCCGAGCGGGAGGTCAGTTTGGTCTCAGGCGCCGCCTGCGCTGACGCTCTCGAAAGGCTGGGCGCCCAGGTCAGCCGCATCGACGCCGGGCGCGACATCGCCGCGGTGCTGAGCGCCATGAAGCCCGAAGTCTGCTTCAACGCCCTGCACGGCGCCTGGGGCGAGGACGGCTGCGTGCAAGGAGTGCTGGAGACGCTGCAAATTCCCTACACCCACTGCGACGTGCTGGCCTCGGCCCTGGCGATGGACAAGGTCAAGGCCAAGGCGGTGATGGCCGCCGCCGGCGTGCCGGTGCCGGGCGGGCGGCTGTACGACCGCTTCGAGGCGGCGCGCGAGCACGCGATGGCGCCGCCCTATGTGGTCAAGCCGAACGCCCAGGGCTCGTCGGTGGGCGTCATCATGGTGTTCGAAGGCGCCAATGGCCCGCCGCAGGAGCTGATCCAGCCCAGCTGGACCTTCGGCGACGAGGTGCTGATCGAGCCCTACATCCGCGGCCTGGAACTGGCCGTGGCGGTGATGGACGGCAAGGCGCTGACGGTGACCGAGATCGTCCCGCGCACCGGCTTCTACGACTATGACGCGAAATACGGCGAGGACGGCTCCAGCCACGTGGTGCCGGCGCGGATTCCCGAGCCGGTCGCCGCCCGCGCCAAGGCCTTCGCCGAGCTCGCCCACAGTGCGCTTGGTTGTCGCGGCGTTACCAGAAGCGACCTTCGTTATGACGACATTAATGACCTTCTGGTCCTTCTAGAGGTGAACACACAGCCTGGCATGACGCCCACTTCGCTCGTCCCCGAGCAGGCGGCTCATCTGGGTATTGGGTTCGACGACCTAGTGCTTTGGATCACGGAGGACGCGTATGCCCGCGGCAGTGCGGGGGGCTCAGCGCGGCGGCGCTAAGGCCCGGAGCAAAAGCTCCGCAAGTCCACCTCGCAGCTCTTCCGGCGCCCGCAAACCCGGGCCGCAGGCGGCCGCGACGGTGAACGCCGCTGACGGCTATCGTCTCTCGCCACGTCTGATCGCAGGACTGACGGCCATCGCTCTGGTCGGCGGCCTGGCGATCGTGCTTGCCACCGGCGGCCGGGCCGCCCGGCTGGCCGATGCGGCCGGCGAGGCGGCGACCCAGCGCTCCGCGGCCATGGGCTTTCGCCTGGCCAATATCCATCTGCAGGGCGCTTCGCCGGAGGCCTCCGGCGACATTCTCAAAGCCGCCGCGCTCAGTCATGACGCGCCGGTGTTCGGCCTCGACCTCGCCGCCGTCCGCCAACGTGTGGAACAGGTGGGCTGGGTGAAAAGCGCCCGGGTCATCCGGCTGCTGCCCGACACCGTGGTCATCGCCGTCGACCAGCGCCGCCTCGTCGCCGTCTGGCAGCACGCCGGGCGCTCGGCGGTGGTCGACGCCGACGGCGTCGCCGCGCCCGAGGCCGATCCGATGCAGTTCTCCAGCCTTCCGCTGGTGGTCGGCGACGGCGCCAACACCGCCGCGGCCGCGATCCTCCCGGGCGTCCTCTCACGGCCCCGCCTGGCCGAGCGCCTCGAGGCGCTGGTCCGGGTCGACGATCGCCGCTGGGACCTGCGGCTTAAGGACGGCTCGATCATTCAACTGCCCGCGACCGATGAGGAGGCGGCGCTGATCCGCTTGGATCAGCTCGACCAGAAGGCGCGGATCTTGGAACTGGGGTTCTCGAAGATCGATCTACGCGATCCCGAGATGGTGGCGGTGAGACCGCGCGGTGCGCCGGCGGTCGGCATGGGGACGGGCGCGGGATGAGACTGGAAACCAGGGAAGAGCGGAAGGTGTTCGCCGAGGCCGCCCGCCGCGATCCGCGCGATGGCCTGAAAGTCTCGCTCAGCCGCACGCCGGTGACCGCGGCGGTGGATCTGGGCGCCTCGAAGGTCGCCTGCTTCATCATGAAGCCGGACGGCGTCCGCGCCTCCGACCGCACGCTGACCGCCGCCGGCGTCGGCTATGTGCAGTCCCGGGGCGTCCGCGGCGGGGCCGTGGTCGACGTCGATGAAGCCGCCCACGCCATCGCCCAGGCGGTCGAACGGGCCGAGACCCTCGCCGGCGTCAGCGTTTCGGGCGTCACCGTCGCCATCGCCGGCGGCCAGTTGGCCAGCTGCCGGCTGTCCGCGACCGTGTCCCTCGGCGCCCGCCCGATCGGCGACAACGATCTTTCCCGCGCCATCGCCGCGGCCACCGCCGGGGTGAAGATGCCCGGCCGCCGGGCGATCCACATGCGGCCGATCGCCTGGTCGGTCGACGGCCAGCGCGGTGTCCGCGATCCGCGCGCCATGTTCGGCCGCTCGCTCGGCCTCGAACTGCTCGTGGTGACCATGAACGAGCAGGTCTGCCAGACCATCGGCCATTGCGTCGAACGCGCTCACCTGCAGTTTGAAGGCCTCGTCGCCGCCCCGTTCGCCTCCGCCCTCGCGGCGCTGGAGGAAGACGAAATGGACCTGGGCGCCGTCTGCATCGACATGGGCGGCGGCTCGACCTCGGTGGCGGTGTTCTCCGGCGGCAGCCTGGTGCACATCGACAGCCTGGCGGTGGGCGGCTCGCACGTCACCGCCGACGTCGCCCGCGGCCTTTCCACCTCCATCGTCGGCGCCGAGCGGATCAAGACCCTGCACGGCTCGGCCATCGCCTCGGCCAACGAGGACCGCGAGATGATCGAGGCGCCGCCCCGGGGCGACGACCCCGGCGCGGGCCCCGTGGTGGCGCCGCGCTCGCTGCTGAAGGGCATCATCGCCCCCCGGGTCGAGGAGACGCTCGAGCTGCTCCGCGAACGCCTGCGGGCCTCCGGGGCGCCGGTGGAATCCGGGGCCGGCATCGTGCTCACCGGCGGCGCCAGCCAGCTCGCCGGCGTGCGCGAAGTGGCCGTCCGGGTGTTCGACCGCCCGGTGCGGCTGGGCCGTCCGCGTCGCTTGCCGCACCTGGCCGACGCTGCGTCGGGCCCGGCTTTCTGCGCCGCGGCCGGTGTTCTGCACCGTGCGGCGTTCGGTCCCGCCGAGGCCGGTCCAAAGAAGGCTTCGCCCGTCCGCGGCGCGCAAGCCTCTGGCAACGTGGTCGCCCGCGCGACCGCCTGGCTGCGCGAAAACCTCTAGAATTTCAGTGGCTAGGCGCCCTGCGGCGCCGTGTCTCGCGCCTCCGTCTCACTTCCGCCTAAACCTAAGCGTAGCAACAAAAAACCGCTTCATCGGGGTCGACCGGGGTCCGACTCAGATTATGCAGTTAACGCGCAATTAAGGATGGTGGTTGTTCAGTTAACCCCACCACGAAGCAGGATCGACGGCGGGTTGTCGGTGCTGAATTCATTTACATGACGGAAGGACGCGGGGTCCCGGATGACGCTCAAGGTATTCGCACCGGAAACCAAGGAGCTGAAGCCCAGAATTGTGGTCTTCGGTGTCGGCGGCGCTGGCGGCAACGCAGTCAACAATATGATCGAAGCTGGGCTGGAGGGCGTCGAGTTCGTCGTCGCCAACACCGACGCCCAGCAGCTGGCTTTCGCCAAGACCCAGAAGCGGGTGCAGCTGGGCGTACAGGTCACTCAAGGCCTGGGCGCGGGCGCCCATCCTGAGGTCGGCATGTCCGCGGCCGAGGAGTCGACCGCCGAGATCGGCGAGCACCTCGACGGGGCTCACATGGTGTTCATCACCGCCGGCATGGGCGGCGGCACCGGCACCGGCGCCGGTCCGATCATCGCCAAATGCGCCCGCGAGCGCGGCATCCTCACGGTCGGCGTGGTCACCAAGCCGTTCCACTTCGAGGGCCGTCACCGGATGCGACTGGCCGACTCCGGCATCTCCGAGCTGCAGCGCTACGTCGACACCCTGATCGTTATCCCCAACCAGAACCTGTTCCGCATCGCCAACGAGCGCACCACCTTCGCCGAGGCCTTCTCCATGGCCGACCAGGTGCTGCATTCGGGCGTGCGCTCGATCACCGACCTGATGGTGCTGCCCGGCCTGATCAACCTCGACTTCGCCGACGTCCGTACGGTGATGACCGAGATGGGCAAGGCGATGATGGGCACCGGTGAAGCCACCGGTGAAGGCCGCGCGCTGATGGCGGCCGAGAACGCCATCCAGAACCCGCTGCTCGACGAAGTGTCGCTGAAGGGCGCCAAGGCCGTGCTGGTCAACATCACCGGCGGCCTCGACATGACCCTGCTGGAAGTCGACGAGGCGGCCAACGCCATCTCCGCCCAGGTCGATCCCGACGCCAACATCATCTTCGGCGCCGCCTTCGATCCGTCGCTGAACAACACCCTGCGCGTCTCCGTGGTCGCCACGGGCATGGACGGCGCCTCCATCGCCGCCATCGAACCGGCGCCCCGCCGCTCCAGCGCCCGGGCCATCGCCGCCGAAGCCGCCGCCCAGGCGGCGGTCATCGAAGCCACCCCGGTCGTGGTCGAACCCGAGCCCGAGTTCGAGATGACCATGGAAGAGGCCGAACCGGTCATGGCGGAAGTCGCGCCGGAGCCGACCCCGGTCATCCAGCCCTCGCACCCGAAGATCTTCGAGCCGCTTCGCGCCGCCGCCTACGCCATGCCGGCCCCCGCGCCGGTGGAAGAGGCGCCGCTGGTGGTCGCCCGCGCCGAGCCGGCGATCGTCGAACCGGAAATCCGGCCGGTCGCCCGCATCGTCGATCCGTCGGTGGCGGACGATGACACCGAGTTGGAGCCGCTGTTCTCCCCGTCGACCCACTATGCCGACGATCGGCGCCAGAAGAGCGGCTGGCTCAGTCTGTTCGGTCGTCAGCGGCAGGAGCCATCGCAGCCGAGCATGAGCGGTGGCGGCGGCGCCCAGACGGCGCTGCAGATCGCCCCGCAGGAGCCGGTCGAGGACGGCGACGACCTCGAAATCCCGTCGTTCCTGCGCCGGCTGGCGAACTAGCTTCGCCACAGAAGATCGGACGTCCGACGCAGTTCCGCGGCCCGCGATTTCGCGTGGCCGCGGAAGTGTGACAATTGCGTAATTTCGTCATCCAACTCAACGCCTTAGCCGAGAAACAGTCGGAAACAGGAGTTGTGTTGCCGCTCCCGGACCCGGCGCCTACAGCCTAGCTGGCGGATAAGCGGCGCGACTCAACGACCGCCGCGCGTCACGGAGCGGTCGGTCTTGTCCTCATACTTCCAGCACACCCTCGCTGCGCCGGCCCGCATTCTCGGGATCGGCATCCACACCGGCGCCGAGGTCAGTGTCACCGTGAAGCCCTCGGCCCCCGACACCGGCATCGTCTTCGTGCGCACCGACCTGCCCGCCGGGCCGCAGGCGATCACCGCCGTCGGCGAGTCGGTCTGCGAAACCCGCCTGGGCACGGTGATCGGCAACGCCGCCGGGGTCACCGTGTCGACCATCGAGCATTTGATGGCGGTGTTTTCGGGCCTGGGCGTCGACAACGCGCTGGTCGAGATCGATGGGCCGGAGGCGCCGATCCTCGACGGGTCTTCGGCGCTCTTCCTGGCCGGCGTCGACGCAGTCGGCCTGCGCCGTCAGGACGCGCCACGCCGGCACATCCTGATCCTGGAGCCGGTCGAAGTTTCCGGGCCCGGCAAACGCGCCGCCCTGGTCCCCGCCGACCGATTCGAGATGGCGGTGGAGATCGTCTTCGACAGCGCCGCCATCGGCCGTCAGACCCTCGAACTGGCGGTGGACGAGGCGGCTTTCCGCTCGGAATTGGCCGAGGCTCGCACCTTCGGGTTTCTGAGCGAGGTCGATCAGCTCCGCGCCGCCGGCCTGGGACGGGGCGCGTCGCTGGAAAACACCATCGTTATCGATCAGGACGGAGTGCTTAACCCCGGCGGCCTGCAGCGTCCTGACGAATTCGTGCGCCACAAGGCCCTGGACGCCCTGGGCGACCTCTATCTGCTCGGCGCGCCGATCATCGGCCGTTACGAGGCCTCCTGCTCGGGCCACGCGCTGAACAACGCCCTGGTTCGGGCGCTGATCGCCCGGCCGGAAGCGTGGCGATACGTCACTCACGCCCCAGAACTGGCGCAAGCGGTCTGAGCGCCCTTTCGCCGCCGCCTTCGGGTGGTGTAGAAGCTGGGCCCGGCGACGGGCGCGGGGCTCTTGCGAGAGGTGTAACAGGCTTGGTTCGTCATTTGTCAGGCCGGTCGGTCGCCATGGTGGTGTTGGCGTCCGCCGTCGCCATCAGCGGCTGCTCCATGTTTCCGAAGAAGAAGCCGACGCTCGCATTCGAGGAGCGGCCGGTGGAGCTGCTCTACGACGCCGGGGCGACCCGCCTCGACAAGCACGAGTGGACCGACGCCGCCGACTATTTCCACGAGGTCGAACGCCAGCACCCCTATTCGGAATGGTCCCGGCGGGCGATCCTGATGACCGCCTATGCCCACTACATGGCCAACGACTATCCGGAGGCGATCGCCGACTCCGAGCGGTTCATCTCGCTCTATCCAGGCAACGCCTCGACCCCCTACGCCTACTATCTGAAGGCCATCTGCTACTTCGAGCAGATCGTCGACGTGGGCCGCGACCAGGCCAACGCCTCGGAAGCCGGCGAGGCTCTGCGCGAGGTGGTCAAGCGCTATCCCGCCAGCGAATACGCCATCGACGCGCGGCTGAAGATCGACATGGTCAACGACCAGCTGGCCGGCAAGGAAATGAACATCGGCCGCTACTACCTGCGCAGCGGCGACCCGATGGCGGCGATTGGCCGATTCAAGACGGTGGTCGACAAGTACCAGACCACCTCCCACACCCCCGAGGCGCTCTACCGCCTGGTCGAGGCCTATCTGACCGTCGGCCTGGTCGAGGAGGCCAAGCGCAACGGCGCCGTGCTCGGCTACAACTATCCGGGCGATCCCTGGTACGCCGACGCCTACACCCTGCTCACCGGCCGAGGCTATCAGCCGGCGATCCGGCCGCAGCCGATCGGCGGCCGCCAGGGCGGTCACGTGCGCGGCGCCTACGGCGGTAACCCGTTCGGCCATCCGGTGCACAAGGAGTTCACCCTCCCGCCGCCGGACGAGAAGCCGGATCAGAGCTCGGGGGGCGATCAGTCCACCAGCGCCGCGCCGCCGCCGGCCGACACCACGCCCGCGCCGAGCACGACGCAGCCGCCGCCGAAGCAGGGTGGTTTCATCCATGGGGTCCTGGGCCTTTAGACCGAGCCGATTCTGGGTCACCTTGGCGCCATGCTGATCGGCCTTGGCGTTCGCGACGTGGTCCTGATCGAGGACCTTGACCTGGCCTTCGGGCCGGGGCTCACCGCCCTGACCGGCGAGACCGGGGCCGGCAAGTCGATCATCCTCGACGCCCTGGGTCTTGCGTCCGGCCAGCGGGCCGACGCCGGCCTCGTGCGACGCGGCGCGGCCCAGGGGTCGGCCACCGCCATCTTCGCCGTCGGGCCCGAGCATGCGGTCTGGGCGCTGCTGGAGGAAAAGGGCTTCAGCTTCGCGCCGGACGAGGATCTGGTCCTTCGCCGCACCCTGGCCGCCGACGGCCGCTCCCGCGCGTTTGTCAACGACCAGGCCGCCAGCGTCGCCGTGCTGCGCGAGCTGGGCGCGCTATTGCTGGAGGTGCACGGCCAGCACGAAACTGTCGGCCTGCTGGACCCCGCCACGCACCGGCCGCTGCTGGACGCCTTCGGCGCCTGCGCGCCCGAGCAGCTGGCGACCGCGCAGGCGTGGAGCGCCTGGCGCGCGGCCCGCGAGGCGGCCGAGACAC
>Ga0302279_10003635_pt1 | contig 18937 bp, 17 predicted proteins | sample III_Bog_N3_3_FD_194541 | JGI IMG/M metagenome (GOLD analysis project Ga0302279, IMG submission 194541) | Peat permafrost microbial communities from Stordalen Mire near Abisko, Sweden - III_Bog_N3_3 | ecosystem: Environmental > Terrestrial > Soil > Wetlands > Peat | place: Sweden: Abisko...
GGAAGAAGCCCTGGTAGGCGCCGTTGGTGTCGCTCTGGCCCTCCAGCCGGGCCGCCTCCAGCAGCACCGCGCAGTCCTCGAGGCTGCCGACCCCACGCCGCAGGGCGGTGTAGCGCACCGGGCCGCTCTTCACCGGATGCGCCTGCCAGCAGACCCCGTCGTCGCGGGGCGCCTCGCCCTGGTTGCAGCCGGCGAGGATCAGGCAGGCCAGGGCGAAGGCGGTTGGTCGGATCATCGGTCCAACCCTAGCCGAGGCGCAGGCCCCGGGCGAGAGGGTCAGGCGGCCAGGCCCGCGGCCTGGATCATGTCGCGCACCTGCGAAAGGGCTTCCGGCGTCGCCGAAAGCTCCGAGCGGGCCGCGTCGCTGCGCAGCAGCTTCATCGCCGCCGCCCGCGCCCGATCGGCGGCCGGTCCAAGCGGCGCACCTTCGCCGGTGGCCATCTTCAAGAGCAGCTGCAACCGCGCCAGCGTCGGCGCCCTGGCCGCCGAGATGACCGCGCACATCTTGCAGTCGGCCTCGATCAGCCCGCCGAGGTCGCCGAGCTTGCCCTGGATCGGATCGAGATCCTCCGGCACCAGGCCGGTGCGGCCGATGCTCCGCTGCAGGGCGGCCAGCACCGCCAGCCGCGCGCCCGGCGAGTCGGGGCCGTAGCGAAGCTCCTTCTCGAACCTCAGCGAACCGATGTGGGTGACCAGGTAGCGGGCCGCCTGGCGCTTGTTGGCGGCGCCGATGACGTTCTCGGCCAGCCAGATCAGCTGTTCGGCCTCCTGCCGGGCCGAGCCGTCGCGGCCGAGGAGGGCCTCGACGAACTCCGCCGTCACCAGCATCCGCGAGCGGGCGACGAAGGCCTCCTGGACGTTCTCCAGCGGCAGCATCTGGCCGGCGGCGGCGGTCAGCGCCATCGCCAGCGCCCGCAGCAGCTCGATCTCTTCGGCCGGATGACTCGGGCGCAGGCGCCGCGGCCCCATGATCTCGCGCAGGATCCGCCGGCCGATCGCCGAGCGGACGGTGTCGAACTGCGGGTCTTCCATCCACCCGGCCAGGCGCTTGGCCGCGCCTTCCAGCGGCGGCATGCTGCGCGCCACGGCCGGCTCGAAGCGGATCAGCTGGGCCACCGCCCCGCTGGCCGCCAGCCGGGTCATTGCCGCCAGCCGCCCGCCGAGGTCGAGATCGGGACCCAGGAGGTCGACCATGCCGGCGCGGGATTCCAGGATCTCCGACAGCGGCTGTTCCAGCACAGCGAACGCCAGGGTCCGCAGCGCCGGCGCCTGCGGGGCGTCGTCGGCGAGGTCGAGCAGGCAGGCGACCTTGCCGCCCCAGCCCCTGGCTGACTGCAACCGCATGGCCACCGCGCCGCCAAGCAGGTAGGCGCCGTCCGGTTCGGCGGCGACCCGCTCGATCGCCCGGGCGAAACCCTCGGCTTCGAGATTGGGGAAGGCGCCGCGGCGCGCGTCCTTCAGCACCCTTGAGATCGACCGCTCGATCAGGCTCTGAAAGCTGCGGATCAGTTCGTGCACGGTCAGGCCGCGGGCCTGGGCCTCGGGAATGGCGATCTTCTGCACCGCGTGCTGCAGCTCGACCCCGGCGGCGTCCAGTTTCTCGACCAGGTCGGGCCGGTGCAGCAGCTCGAACGGCGTCGCCTGCTGGCGGCCGAGCCAGGACTCCAGCACCCGGCCGATCCGGTCGCGGGCGTGCACCGAATAGAGGTCCTGCGGGGTCACGCAGAGCGGTTCGCGGTCCTCGACCACCTTGCGCTTGCGGCCGCCCTCGACCTTGCCCTTGGACAGGATGCTGACGCTACGAAACTCGCGCGTCTCGGAGTCGAGCGTCTCCTTGGTCACCCGGACCGCCGCGACGCGCTTGTCTTCCAGCAGTTCTTCGGCCGCATCGACGGCCTGGGACCGGCTCTCGGTGGCCATCTCCAGCGACCAGGGGGCGCCGGGCGTGCGTCGCACATAGAGCTCATAGTGGACCTGCTGTTGATCCATCTCGTGGCGTCTAACCCCCTTGGTCGTGGCAGGCACAGTGACTCATTAGGCTTAAGAGCGTCTTGCTTTCCCCGCCGACACGCCCAATTGAGGCCACGAAGCACGGTCATGCCGACGCTCAAGCATCTTTGCAGGTGCGCGGGGCGTTGACTTTAGGGCTGCCGCGGCCTTGACCTGCCGCCGCGGTGGACGCGCAAAGGAAACCAGAAGACCTGATGGCGAAAATAACCTTGGTGGACGACGACGAGAACATCGTCGCTTCCATATCACTGGCGTTGGAAAGCCACGGACATACGGTGAAGGCCTTCTACGACGGCGCCACCGGCCTGGCCGATCTGGAGAGCGATCCGCCTGATCTGGCGATCCTCGACGTGAAGATGCCGCGCCTGGACGGCATGGAGGTGCTCAAGCGCCTGCGCCAGACCTCCGAGACGCCGGTAATCATCCTCACCTCCAAGGACGAGGAGATCGACGAGATCCTCGGCTTCAACCTCGGCGCCGACGACTACATGCACAAGCCGTTCAGCCAGCGCCTGTTGATCGAGCGGGTGAAGGCGGTGCTGCGCCGCGCGCGTCCCGACGAGCCCGAGGAAGGCGCGACGCCCGGCTCGGCCGCGGCCAACCCGAAGGTGATCAAGCGCGGTCGGCTGACCCTGGATTCAGCGCGCCACGACTGCCTTTGGGACGGCAAGCCGGTGCGGCTCACCGTCACCGAGTTCCTGCTGCTGCAGTCGCTCGCCCAACGCCCCGGCTTCGTGAAGAGCCGCGACAACCTGATGGACGCCGCCTACGACGATCAGGTCTACGTCGACGACCGGACGATCGACAGCCACATCAAACGCATGCGCAAGAAGTTCCGTCAGGTCGACGGCGACTTCGACGCCATCGAAACCCTCTATGGCGTCGGCTACCGCTACCGCGAAACCTGACCGGACGGAGCGGCAAGGCCGCTTGTGGACGCCCGGCTCGCTCGGGCGGCTGATCGTCGTGCTCAATCTGGTCGCCCTGGCCATCCTGGTCGGCGGCGCCCTGCTGCTCAACGAGCTGCGCCAGGGGCTGGTGCAGGCGCGGATCGACTCCCTGCAGACGCAAGGGCAGCTGATCGCCAATGTGATCGACCAGCTGGCCACCATCGGCGATCCCGAGCCGCAGATGGAGGCCGATCAGGCCAGCGACATCCTGCAGTCGCTGTTCATCCCCAAGTCCCAGCGCGCGCGGCTCTACGACGCCGACGGGCATCTGATCGCCGATTCGTTCATGGCCGCTGACCAGGTGACGGTGACCCCGCTGCCGCCGCCCCGGAAAGCCGGCGACAAGCCCTTCGCCATTCCCGGCTTCGCGCCCAAGCCCAGGGACGCCGACGCGGCCGAGCGGGCGCTGAACGCCGAGGTGAAACAGGCGCTGGCCAGCGGCCAGACGGTGTCGGAAGTGCGGGTCTCGGAGACCGGTGGGCGGGTGGTGTCCGTGTCGATCCCGATCGAGCGGGTGCGCGCGGTGCTGGGCGTGCTGACCCTGGAGGCCGGCGACGTCGACCAGATCATCGCCGCCGAGCGGGCCGCGCAGATCCCATTCATCGTCGTCGCCATCGCCGTGAACCTGATCTCGTCCTTCGCCCTGACCCAGTTGATCGCCCAGCCGGTGCGGCGGCTGTCGCTGGCGGCCGACCGGGTGCGGCTGAACCGCGCCCGGGCCATCGCCCTGCCCGACATCGCCCGGCGGCGGGACGAGCTGGGCGACCTGGCCCAGTCGCTGGAGGAGATGACCCACACCCTGTCCGACCGGATGGAGGCGATCGAGCGGTTCGCCGCCGACGTGGCGCACGAGATCCGCAATCCACTGACCTCGATCCGCTCCGCCGTCGAGACCCTGGACCTGGTCAAGGACGCCGCGCCGCGTGAGCGGCTGTTGGGCATTCTCAAGCAGGACGTCGGCCGCCTCGACCGGCTGATCACCGACATTTCCAACGCCTCGCGCCTGGACGCCGAGCTGGCCCGGGAGTCGCCGCGCGCCGTCGATGTGGCCAAGCTGCTGCGCGACATCGTCGCCCTATACGACGCCGATTTCCGCACCGGCGAGGCGCATGTGCGGCTGGTCGAGACCGGCGAGCATCTGACGGTGATGGGCCGCGAGGGGCCGCTGGGCCAGGTGTTCCGCAACCTGATCGACAACGCCCGCTCGTTCTCGGCCCCCGAAGGCGAGGTGCGGGTGGTGATCGGCCGCGATCGGGGTCGGGTGAGCATCGCCGTCGAGGACGACGGGCCGGGCATGCCGCCGGAGAACCTTGAGACGGTGTTCGAGCGCTTCTACACCTCGCGTCCGCGCGGCGCGGCCTTCGGCGGCAACTCCGGCCTCGGCCTCTCCATCGCCCGGCAGATCATCGAGGCCCATGACGGCCGAATCCATGCCGAGAACCGCCTTGGTCCCGACGGCCAGGTGACCGGCGCCCGCTTCGTGGTCTCGCTGCCGCCGGGCCGGGCCGGCGGATGATCCTGCATGCCGGCCTGATCGCGCTGCGCCTGGACGGCCACTGGGCGGGCGTCCTGATCGAAGGGCCGTCCGGCTCGGGCAAGAGCGAACTGGCCTTACGCGCCCTGGCCGCCGGCTTTCGGCTGGTCGCCGATGACCGGGTGATCGTCTGGGCCTCGGGCGGGGTCGCCTGGGGCCGGGCGCCGGCGGCGCTGGTCGGGCTGATCGAAGTGCGTGGCCAGGGCGTGCGCCGGGTCTCGCCGGCGCCCTTCGCCCGGATCGTGCTGGCGGCGACCTGCGCGGCCGACGCCGAGCCCATCGAACGCCTGCCCGATATCGAGTACGCCGAGATCGCCGGCGTCGCCACGCCGCGGTTTAGGGTGCACGCCTTCGAGGCCTCGGCGCCGGAGAAATTGCGTCACGCAATGCAGCATCTTGGAGAGGCGCGACAACAGGCGTATCAACCACCTCCTCTCGGCGGCTCCGGCCGCGCAGGGACCGGGGATACCCCTTGAGGCGTCGTTTATGATCGGGCTTGTGATCGTCACCCACGGTCGCCTGGCCGAAGAGTTCGTGCATGCCATGGAGCATGTGGTCGGCCCGCAGGATGCGGTGACGGCCATATGCATCGGGCCCGACGATGACATGGAGCGCCGGCGGCGCGACATCCTGGCCGCATGCGAGCGAGTCAGCGACGGTTCGGGGGTGATCCTGCTGACCGACATGTTCGGCGGCACGCCGTCGAACCTGGCCATCTCGGTGATGGAGCAGACCAAGGCCGAGGTGATCGCCGGCCTCAACCTGCCTATGCTGATCAAGCTGGCCAGCGTGCGCCTGCGCGAGGATCTGCCCACCTGCGTGCGCTACGCCCAGGAGGCTGGACGCAAGTACATCTCCGTCGCCTCCTATGTGCTCACCGGTGAGAAATAGCCGCCGATGACGGCCGAGACGTCTGTGGAGATTGTCAATGAGCGCGGGCTGCACGCCCGCGCCTCGGCCAAGTTCGTCAAGCTGGCCGCCACCTTCGACGCCGAGGTCACCGTCTCCAAGGACGGCGCCACCGTCGACGCCCGCTCGATCATGGGCCTGATGATGCTGGCCGCCGGCCCCGGCTGCTGCATCGACATCAAGGCCGAGGGCACCGATGCCCAGACCGCCGTCGACGCCCTTGCCGAACTGGTCGCCAACCGCTTCGAGGAAGACCGTTAGGGGCTCGCTCCTCCCCTCACGCAGGTGAGGGGAGGTGTCGCAAGCGAGCCCGCGAAGCAGGCGAGATGCGACGGAGGAGAGACGCGCACGGGCCGTCGTGCAAGCCTTGCCGCAGGGGTCCCCCCATCGTCACGCATCGCATCCTGGCGGATGCTCGCCTGTGACACTTCCCCCCGCTGCACGGGGGGAAGAGCGAGGACCAGCAACCGATGCGGCGGCCTGCTTGTTCGTGCTAGGCAACGCCCGCGCGGATGGCGAGGACGGCAATGAGCGGCGAGCCGCGCGAGATCGAGCTGAAGTTCGCGCTGCCGGCGGCGGCCGCCGAGAGCATCGCCGCGCTGCCGATGCTGGCCGGCGCCCATGACCGGGTGCTGGTCTCGACCTATTTCGACACGCCCCGCCGCAGCCTGCGCCGCGCCCACATGGTGTTGCGGGTGCGCGAGGAGGACAGCGGCTTCGTGCAGACGGTGAAGACCGCCGGCGACGGGGCGCTGGTCCGCGGCGAATGGGAGACCAAGGTCACCCGCGCCAGGCCGATCCTGGGCAAGCTGGCCAAGACGCCCGCGGCCGCGCTGCTGAAGGGCGCCAAACTCGTCCCCCAGTTCACCGTCGAGGTCCGCCGCCGCTCGGCCGACGTCTGGGAGGGCGAGACCCGCGTCGAACTCAGCCTGGATGTCGGCGAGGTCCGCGCGGGCCCCAAGCGCGCGGCCTTCGCCGAACTGGAACTGGAGCTGAAGGAGGGGCCGATCGGCGGCCTGCTGGCGCTCGCCCGCCGCATCGCCGGCGCCGGCGACCTCACCTTGTCATTCACCACCAAGGCCGAGCGCGGCTTTGCGCTGATCTCGCCGCTGGGCCGCCAAGCGCCGCGGTTCCAGCCGCCGCCGCTGAACGCCCGGATGACCGCCGGCCAGGCTTTCCAGGCGATCGCCCGGGCCACCCTGCGGCAGATCGGCGGCAACGCCGAGCGCCTGCGCCGCCGGGCCGGGCCGGAGGTGATCCACCAGTTGCGGGTGGGCCTGAGGCGCCTCAGAAGCCTCGACGCCACCTTCAAGTCGGTGGTCGCCGACGCCCGACTGCCAGCCCTGAAGGCCGAACTCGAGTGGCTGACCGGCGAGCTGGAAGCGGCCCGCAATCTGGATGTGCTGCTGCACGGCGACTACCGCGCCGCCCTGCTGCAGAAGGAGAACGCCGAGGGGCTGAAGGGGCTGGGCGCGCGCCTGCGCGGGGCGCGTCGGATCGCCTACGCCCGGGCCGGCGCGGCGGTTGAGAGCGAGCGCTTCCGCCGCCTGCTGCTCGACTTCCTGATCTGGGTCGAGGCCGGACCGTGGACCACCTCGCCCGCCAACCGCAAAGCCCGCGAGCGGCCGGTGGTCAAGTTCGCCCGCCGGGCGCTGGACAGGCGTCGGCGCACGATCGTCCGCAAGGGCCGCGCCATCGCCCAGCTGGACCCGCACGCCCGCCACAAGCTGCGCATCCACGCCAAGAAGATGCGCTACGCCGCCGACGCCTTCGCCGGCCTGTTCGAGCGGCCCCGCCGCGCCCGCGCCTTCCTCGCCGCCCTGAAAGGCGTGCAGGACACGCTGGGCGAGCTCAACGACATCTTCGTCGGCGGCAGCCTGGTGCACGACGTCGCCGCCGCCGCCGGCTGGGCCGAGGCCGCCTTCGCCGCCGGCCGCATCACCGGAACCCAGAAAGCCCGCACCGGCCGCCTGCTGGAGAAGGCGCAAGGCTGCGTGGACGCATTCGGCGATGCCAAGCCGTTCTGGTGAGGCTGGGCTAGTGCTCTAGCAACCCCAACATTCGGTCTTGGCCGGTCGACAGTACCGGCCACCCAGGAACACGGTCGTGCAGTACGGCGGCCAGCGCGAGCCGCCGACGGCGTGGCTCCGGCCTCACGGCCTCGCCTCGATTCACCGCGTTCCTGGGTCGCCAGGACAAGGCCCGGCGATGACCGGCTTTTGGGGTGGTCCCGAATGCCCCAAAGCCTATGAGCGACGGGATATAACGCTTTCCTTATGTCGCATTGCGGCGCGGCCTCGAGGCGGCTATAGAGGCGCGCCAACGCCAGCCCCAAGGACCCGTCATGCCCGACTACATCATCAAGGACGCCTCCCTGGCCGCCTGGGGCCGCAAGGAAATCGAGATCGCCGAGACCGAGATGCCGGGCCTGATGGCCGTACGCGCCGAGTTCTCCAAGGATCAGCCGCTGAAGGGCGCCCGGATCGCCGGCTCGCTGCACATGACCATCCAGACGGCGGTGCTGATCGAGACGCTGCAGGCCCTGGGCGCCGAGGTGCGCTGGGCCAGCTGCAACATCTTCTCCACCCAGGACCACGCCGCCGCGGCCATCGCCGCCACCGGCACGCCGGTGTTCGCCATCAAGGGCGAGACCCTGCCGGAGTACTGGGACTACGCGCACAAGATCTTCGAGTGGTCGGACGGCGGCTACCCGAACCTGATCCTCGACGACGGCGGCGACGCCACCCTGCTCTGCGTGCTGGGCCCCAAGGCCGAGAAGGACCCCTCGATCCTCGACAAGCCGGAAAACGAGGAAGAAGAGGCGCTCTACGCCACCATGAAGCGCTACCTGAAGGAGAAGCCGGGCTTCTATTCGGCGATCCGGGACTCGATCAAGGGCGTCTCCGAGGAGACCACCACCGGCGTCCACCGGCTCTACCAGATGCACGAGCGCGGCGAGCTGCCGTTCCCGGCGATCAACGTCAACGACAGCGTCACCAAGTCGAAGTTCGACAATCTGTACGGCTGCCGCGAGAGCCTGGTCGACGCCATCCGCCGGGGCACCGACGTGATGCTGGCCGGCAAGGTGGCGGTGGTCTGCGGCTATGGCGATGTGGGCAAGGGCTCGTCGGCTTCCTTACGCCAAGGCGGCGCCCGGGTGATCGTCACCGAGGTCGACCCGATCTGCGCCCTGCAGGCGGCGATGGAGGGCTATGAGGTCCGCACCATCGAGGACACCCTGGCCCAAGCCGACATCTACGTGACCGCCACCGGCAACAAGGACGTCATCACCGTCGACCACATGCGCGGGATGAAGAACAACGCCATCGTCTGCAACATCGGCCACTTCGACAGCGAGATTCAGATCTCGGGCCTACGGAACTTCAAGTGGGACGAGATCAAGCCCCAGGTCCACCACGTGGAATTCCCGGACGGCAAGAAGATCATCGTGCTCTCCGAAGGCCGGCTGGTGAACCTCGGCAACGCCACCGGCCACCCCAGCTTCGTGATGAGCGCCAGCTTCACCAATCAGACCCTGGCGCAGATCGAACTGTGGACCAACGGCAAGGCTTACGGGACCGGCGTCCACGTGCTGCCCAAGCACCTCGACGAGAAGGTGGCCATGCTGCACCTGGCCAAGCTGGGCGCCAAACTGACCCAGCTCTCGAAGGTGCAAGCCGACTACATCGGCGTGCCGCAGCAAGGGCCGTTCAAGCCGGACCATTATCGGTACTAGCACTCACCTCCGTCACCCCGGGCGTAGCGCGCAACGCGAAGACCCGGGCCCAGACGGCCCGGCTCCTCTGCCCACCTGAGCTGCGACGCGTCCGGCCCCCCGGGGTGACGGAATTGAAGGGGGCTAGAACCCCACTGCCACGCCCTCGCGCCGGTCGTCCGCACCGCCCTCATACCCACCCGGCACCTTCATGATCCCGTGCAGGCCAGAGCCCTCGGCGCCGCCGTTGCCGCTGAAGACAACGCCCTTGGCCTTGAGCGCATCGACCACGCCCGGGGCGAAGCGGTCGGGTTCGGAGTAGAATCCTGGGCCGTGGGCGATCAGGTTGGGCAGGTCCAGGGCCTGCTGCATCGGCAACTTCCAGTCGATCACGCCGACGATGGCCTTCAGCACGTAGGACGGAATGGCGTTGCCGCCGGGCGAGCCGACCGCGGCCACGAACGCCCCGTGACGATCGAGAATGACGTTCGGGGCCATCGACGAGCGCGGCCGCTTGCCCGGGCCGACCGCGTTGGCGGCCGGGGCCCCGTCGGGATCGGTGGGGCTGAAGGAGAAGTCGGTCAGCTGGTTGTTGAGGAAGAAGCCGTCGACCATCCGCCCGTCGCCGAAGATGCTCTCCACCGTGGTGGTGATCGAGACGACGTTGCCCTCGGCGTCCACCACCACGAAGTGCGAGGTGCCGCCGGGCTCCAGGGTCTTGTCGGGGCCGTAGTGCGGCGCGCCGGCGGGATGGCCGGGCGACGGCGTCGGGCCGGCGGTCTCGCCGATCAGCTTGGCCCGGTCCGCCAGGTAGGCCGGGTCGAGCAGGCCCTTCAGCGGGTATTTCACGAACGCCGGGTCGCCCTCGTACTTGTCGCGGTCGGCGTACATCAGCCGCTCGGCCTCGGCGATCTCCAGCCAGCCTTGCGCGTCGGTGGGACCACGGCTGGCGATGTCGGTATGGTCGAGCAGGCCAAGCTCCTCAAGCAGCGCCGGGCCGCCGGAGGGCGCCTGGGCGGTGCAGACCAGATAGACCCGGTAAGGTCGGCAGAGCGCCTCGGACTCGTGCGGCTTGTAGGCGGCGAGGTCAGCCAGGGTCATGGTCCCCGGCGTCGGCCCCTCGGAAAGGCGCTGGACGATATCCTGGGCGATCTTGCCGGTGAGGATCGCCTTCGGCCCCTCGGCGGCCAGCAGGCGCAGGGTCGCCGCATAGGCCGGGTTCTTCAGCACGTCGCCGGCTTTGTACTTGGCCCCATCCGGACCGGTGAAATAGCGCACGGCGTCCGGGGCGCTGGGCTGAGGCGCGAAGGTGAGGTGGATCATGAAGTCCAGGCGGGGGCTGACCACGAAGCCGTCGTCGGCCAGCTGCTCGGCGTCGCCGAAGAGATCCGCCCAAGGCTTGCGGCCGTGCTCGCTCTGAGCCTGATAGAGCATGGCGATCGCGCCCGGCACGCCCGCCGAGCGGCCGCTGAGCACGGCGTCTCCGAACGCCAGCGGCTTGCCGTCGTCGCCCAAGAACATCTGCGGCGTCGCGCCAGCCGGCGCCACCTCGCGGCCGTCGTAGGCGGTCACGCGATGGGTCCTGGCGTCGTAGTAGACCATGAAGGCGCCGCCCCCGAGGCCGCTCGACTGCGGCTCGACAAGGCCTAGCACCGCCTGCACCGCCACCGCCGCATCCACCGCCGAGCCGCCCTCACGCAGCACCTTCAGCCCCGCCGCCGCCGCCAGCGGATTGGCCGCCGAGACCATGGCGTGCGGGGCGATCACCGGCTGTCCCCTGGCGACGCCGAACCCCAGCGCGGCGAGGGCGAAGAGTCCGGCGATGGTCCGCTGCATGATTCTGTCCTGGTGGGCTGCCCGCCACCATAGACCGACCCTCGCCGTGGACAACAAAGCCCGGCCCGTGCGAGCACTCCGGCCATGAGCCGAGCCGGTCCCCTCAACCTGATCACCGACGTCGCCGGCCTGAAGGTCGGCCAGGCGGAGGATGCAGCTGTGCGCACCGGCGTCACTGTGCTGCTGCCGGACGACCGAGCCGTCTGCGCCGTGGACGTGCGCGGCGGCGCGCCGGGGACGCGGGAGACCGACGCGCTGGCCGCCGACACCCTGGTCGAGGCCGTGGACGCCATCGTGCTGGCTGGCGGCTCGGTCTATGGCCTGGCCGCCGCCGACGGGGTGACGGCGCTGCTCGGCGCGAGGCAGCGCGGCTTCCGGCTGGCGGCCAGTTCCGCGGCGCCGGTCTCCCCGGTCATCCCGGCGGCGATCCTCTACGACCTGGCTAACGGCGGGTCGAAGGACTGGGGGCTGGAGACACCCTACCGCGCGCTGGGCATGGCGGCGGCTGAGGCGGCGGGCGAGCGGTTCAGCCTGGGGACCGCCGGCGCAGGCTACGGGGCGATGGCTGGGCGACTGAAGGGCGGCGTCGGCTCGGCCTCGGCGGTGTCGGAGGATGGCTTCACGGTCGGGGCGCTCGCCGCGGTGAACAGCTTCGGCTCGGCGGTGGCGCCGGGGACGCGCGCGTTCTGGGCCGCGCCGTTCGAGGTCGGGGACGAGTTCGGCGCCCTAGGCGCTGGCGACTTGAGGGCCGCGCCGGGCGATTGGGGCCAGTTCAAGGGCGCGCCGGCCACCGCACGGGAGAACACCACCATCGCCTGCGTCGCAACCGACGCTGTCCTCACCCCGGCCGAAGCCCGCCGCGTGGCGGTGATGGCCCAGGACGGCATGGCCCGGGCGCTGCGGCCCGTGCACACGCCCTTCGACGGTGACGTGGTGTTCGTGCTGGCCACCGGCCGCCACGAGATCCAGGGGCCCCGCCCGATGACCATCGCCCGCGTCGGCGCCCTGGCCGCCGACTGCCTGGCTAGAGCGATCGCGCGCGGGGTATACGAGGCGACACCTTGGCCGGGGACCGAGGTGGGGTGTTGGCGAGATTTGAGGTAGCGGCCCTACCCCTCACCGCACCTCTCCCCACTGGCGTGGGGGAGAGGGATACGGAAAGAGCAAGGTAGCGGTTAGAGCGCGAAGTCGCCGCCGCACCGCTGGTATCCCTCTCCCCGTGAAGCGGGGAGAGGTTAGGTGAGGGGTTGCGCCCCTACCGCGCCCCGGCGGCGCGTTCGATGCGGTGGGACGACGGGCGGCCGGCGAAACCGGCGCCGGGGACGATGGTGACGGTCAGCACGCCCTTCTGCAGCTCCGCGTCGGGACGGCCGCCCTGGGCGATGACCACGTCGCCGATGCGGCTCAAGAGCGCCTTGCCGTCCGGCCGGGCGCCGATGTCGACCAGGGCTTCGCTGGCCACGCTGGCGGTGTCGGCGAGCAGCGCCGAAGTGGCCGGCTCGGCATCCTCGCGCGTCTCGAAGCTGACCTCATGCTGGGCCGCTCGGCTGGCGCGCACGCTGGCCTGGTAGAACCGGTTGAACACCGCGGCCGGGCTGAGCGGGGCCAGTCGCAGCGGCGTCGAGGGTCCGAGGATCGCCGCCGCGGACCCCTCCGGCCGACGTTCGGTGAAGACGGTCATGCCGCCCAGCTTGGTCGCCCGCAGCATCGGCTCGCCCAGGTCGTCGCGATAGATGGTGTCGCCGCGGGGGCCCGGCGCGGGCTGCAACACCCAGATTTCCGGGCTGTCCTCGAACTTCATCAGAGGCTGGGGAGTTGAACGATCGAGGACGAAGCCGCCGCCGGCGTCGAGGACATAGCGGGCGATCACCGGCGTGGCAGACTGTTGCCCGCGCTTGGCCATGAGTTCTTCTTGCCAGGTCAACGGCGCGGCGGGCGCCGGCGACGCCAACGTCGCGAGCGCCGCCGCGGCGAGGCCCACGGCAAGCGTCAAAACCAACCGGAATGCCGTCAGCGGCGCCGCCATTCCTCCGTGAATGCCCCTCGACTAGGGCGCTTTTTGGACGCCTTACTAGCCTGCAATGTATTGACCGCCGTTTACCGTGAGAGTCGAGCCGGTGATGTAGCCCGCGTCCTCCGCGGCCAGGAATGCGACACAGCGCGCGATTTCATCCGCCATTCCAAGGCGTCCCACCGGAATCCCGGCGATGATCTGCTCCAGAACGTTCTGCGGCACGGCGCTGACCATCTCCGTGTCGATATAGCCGGGAGCGATGGCGTTTACCGTGATGCCCTTCTTGGCGTTCTCCTGCGCCAGCGCCTTGGTGAAGCCGATCATGCCGGCCTTGGCCGCCGAATAGTTCGACTGGCCGATCTGGCCCTTCTGGCCGTTGATCGAGGAGATGTTGACGATCCGGCCGAAGTTGCGCTCGCGCATGCCCTCGATGACGTTGCGGGTCATGTTGAAGATCGAGGCCAGATTGACCCGGATCACCTCGCCCCATTGTTCCTCGGTCATCCGGTGCAGCACCGCGTCGCGGGTGATGCCGGCGTTGTTGACCAGGGTGTCGATCGGGCCGAGCTCGGCTTCGACCAGCTTCACCGCCTCGGCGCAGTCGGCGAAGGACGAGACGTTGCCCTTGACCACGAAGGCGCCCAGCTCGCTGGCGCAGGCCTGGGCCGCCACCTCGTTGCCGGCGTAGCCCGCGGCCACCTTGTAGCCGGCCGCCCTGAGCCGGGCGGTGATCGCCTTGCCGATGCCGCGCGTGCCGCCGCTGACGAAGGCCACTCTGGTCATGGGGTCGTTCCTCCCTAATTTTTGCTTCCTTCTCCCCTTGCGGGAGAAGGTGGCCGCGAAGCGGTCGGATGAGGGGTTTGCCGGCGGTGCCCCCTCCTCCGTCGCCTTCGGCGACACCTTCTCCCGCGAGCGGAGAAGGGTATCTCCTTCAGTAAGCCTCGACGGTCATCGCCACGCCCATGCCGCCGCCGACGCAGAGGGTCGCCAGACCCTTGCCACCGCCCCGGCGGTGCAGTTCATGCAGCAGGGTGGTCAGGATCCGCGCCCCCGAGGCGCCGATCGGGTGGCCGATGGCGATGGCGCCGCCGTTGACGTTGACCTTGTCCGGATCGAGGCCCAGCTCGCGGACGACGCACAGCGACTGGGCGGCGAAGGCCTCGTTGCTCTCGATCAGGTCGAGGTCGGAGACCTTCCAGCCGGCCTTTTCCAGCGCCTTCTTGGTCGCCGGGATCGGCCCGGTGCCCATGATTTCCGGCGGCACGCCGGCGTGCGCCCAGGAGGCGATCCGGGCCAACGGCTTCAGCCCCCGGCGCTTGGCCTCGGCCTCTGTCATCAGCACCAGGGCCGCGGCCCCGTCGTTGAGCCCGGAGGCGTTGGCGGCGGTGACCGTGCCGTCCTTGGTGAAGGCGGGGCGCAGGCCCGAGACGCTGTCGATGGTGACCCCGTGGCGGATGAACTCGTCGTCGGCGACGATCACGTCGCCCTTGCGGCCCTTGATGGTCACCGGGGCGATCTCGTCCTTGAACACGCCGCCGGTCTGGGCTTTCTCGGCTTTGTTCTGGCTGGCGACGGCGAAGCGGTCCTGGTCCTCGCGGGTGATCTGCCAGCGGGCGGCGATGTTCTCGGCGGTCTGGCCCATGTGGTAGCCGTGGAAGGCGTCCCACAGGCCGTCCTTGATCATGGTGTCGACGAAGGCCAGGTCGCCCATCTTCTGGCCGTTGCGCAGGTTCTGAGCGTGCGGCGACTGGCTCATGCTCTCCTGGCCGCCGGCGATGACGATGGCCGAGTCGCCCTGGGCGATCTGCTGGGCGCCGAGGGCCACGGCCCTGAGGCCCGAGCCGCACAGCTGGTTGAGGCTCCAGGCCGGGCTCTCGATCGGGATGCCGGCGTTGACCGAAGCCTGACGGGCCGGGCCCTGGCCGGCGGCGGCCTGCAGCACCTGTCCGAGGATCACTTCGTTGACGTCCTCCAGCGCGATCCCGGCCCGCTCGACCGCCGCCTGGATGGCGATCTTGCCGAGCTCGTGCGCGGGCAGGCTGGCCAGGGCGCCGTTGAAGGATCCGACCGGCGTTCGCTGGGCCGATACGATGACGATGTCGCCGATGTTCTCGCTCATGGGAGGCTCCGATCGGGGCTGGGGCGGCGGGATCAGGGGCAGGCCGGGCCGCGCCTTGCGTAGGGATCGCACCATATGCCCAAACAGGGGCCCGGCGTCACCACCTCCCTTGCGTCAGGCGTGCGAAATCAGCGCACTGCGGCGCGCGGTGTTTGCATCCGCGATGCCGCAGTGCGAAATAGCCTCTGCGAACCGGGGCTTATCGCAAAAAAGGGACGAGATGACCGAACAGAGCCAGACGCGTAAGGCCGCGGGCGACAAGGTGGTGATCCAGAAGTACGCAAACCGCCGGCTCTACAACAAGGCGACCAGCACCTACATCACCCTCGACGATCTGGCCGTGATGGTGCGCGATAACGTCGACTTCGTGGTCTACGACGCCAAGACCGGCGAGGACATCACCCGCAAGGTGCTGACCCAGATCATCTTCGATGAAGAGAACAGCGGCGCCCAGAACCTGCTGCCGATCCAGTTCCTGCGCCAGCTGATCCGTTTCTACGGCGACCAGATGCAGGCCTTCCTGCCGAGCTACCTGGAGCTGTCGCTGGACGGCTTCATCCGCCAACAGGAGCGGCTGCGCAGCCAGTTCACCACCCTGACCCCGGCGGCCGGAATCGGCGGCTTCGAGGAACAGATCCGCCAGAACCTCGCCCTGTTCGACAAGGCGATGAAGATGTTCACCCCCTTCGCCTACAAGCCCGAGGACGCGCCCGCCGCCGCCCCGGCCCCCGAACCGGCCAAGGACGACCTGGCCGAGCTGAAGCAGCAGCTGCAGGCCATGCAGGAACAGATCGCCGCCCTGGCGAAGAAGTAGTCGCACACTCTAGCCGGCGAAAGCCGGGACCCAGGCAACTATCTCCGACGGGCTGGGCGCGGGTCGAAGACTGCGCGCCGCGCCGTTCGTGCTTTTCGTGTGGTTCGTGGTTCTCTTTTCCTAGGCCGCCCGCACCTTCAGCCGGGCGCCGCCGAGGATTTCGGTGACCACAACCTTGGCCTTGGCGGCCAGGTCGCCGTCGCCATCCAGTTCGGCGGCCCATTCCTTGCCGTCGACGAACACCCGGCCCTGGCCGCCGCTGAAACCGGCGACGGTCTCGCCCTCCTTGCCGATCAGGCGCGGATTGGGATCGTTGATGTCCGGCGCGTTCTTCGGCACTGGCGGCATGAACCGGCGGCCCAGATAGGTGGCGACCACGCCGACCGCGGCGAAGAGCACGATCTCCTTGGCCCAGCCCAGGTCCATGAACCGGGTGGCCACCGCCACCACCGCCGCCGACCCGGCCGGCCACAGCAGCCAGCCGGAGCCGGTGAGCAGTTCGCCGACCAGGAAGACGCCGCCGATGGCGATCCAGACCCAGAACGGATTGTTGAAGAACAGGCTCTCGGCGCTTTCCATCGATCAGCTCCCTGTCGGCGCCGCGGTCGGCGCCCTGGGCGGGGCCGGCGCGCGGGGCGTCGGCGGCGTCACCGGCCCTTGCGCGCTGCGCACCAGTTCGGTGATGCCGGCGATCGAGCCGGCGATGCTGGCGAAGTCGGCCGGGATGATCACCGTCCGCTGCTGGGTGGAGTCAGCCAGCTTGCCGAACGCCTCGACGTACTTCTGGGCGACGAAATAGTTCAACGCGTTGACCGAGCCGGTCTCGATGGCGTCGGAGACCACCTTGGTCGCCTGCGCCTCGGCCCCGGCCATCCGCTCGCGGGCCTCGGCGTCGCGGAAGGCGGCTTCCTTGCGGCCCTCCGCCTGCAGTATCGCCGACTGCTTGGAGCCCTCGGCCCGCGTGATGGCGGCCTGTTTCTCGCCCTCGGCCTCGGTGATCACCGCGCGCCGTTCCCGCTCGGCTTTCATCTGCCGGGTCATGGCGTTGGTGATGTCCGGCGGCGGCTGCAGGTCCTTGATCTCGATCCGCGCCACCTTGACCCCCCAGGGGCTGGTGGCCTCATCGATCACCGCCAGGAGGCGGGTGTTGATGTGCTCGCGGTTGGACAGCACCTCGTCGAGCTCCATCGAGCCGACCACGGTTCTGAGGTTGGTCATGGTCAGCTGGGTGATGGCGCTGGGCAGGTTGGCCACCCGGTAGGCGGCCGCGGCGGCGTCCATCACCTGGATGAACACGATGGCGTCGACCTGAACGCCGACGTTGTCCTTGGTGATCACCTCCTGCTGCGGCACCGCCAGCACCTGCTCCATGACGCTCATCTTGCGGCCGATGGCCTCGACGAACGGGGTCAGGATGGTGATCCCGGGCTTTAGGGTGCGCGTGTAGCGGCCGAACCGCTCGACCGTATATTCCCAGCCCTGCGGAACGATGCGGATGACCCTGGAGGCCATGAACAGCACCACCAGCACAACCGCCGCGGCGACAAACAGACCGATCACAGCACCCAAAACGTCCTCCCCGAGCCATACGTTGGGGCAATTCTAGCCGAACGCGCGAGCGGCCGCCATGACTCGCCTGAACCGGCTCAGGCGGCGACGGCGGACCCCGCGCGCAGCCGCGTCAGGCGGTCGATCGACGCTTCAGCTTCGGCGACGATCCGCCGGACGATCTCGCCCGCCGGCAGCACGTCGCGCACCCCGCCGGCCGACTGGCCCATGGCGAAGCAGGACTTGTCCGGGTCCAGCCCCTCGATCTGGCCGCCGATGCCCCCCATCGCTCCGGCGCGGGAGGAGATCCCCGCCTGCATCGGGAAGGGTTGGATGTCCTGCGGCCGGCTTTCCCAGTCCTCGGTCCAGAGGTTCTTCTTCACCCGCATCGGCTTGCCCGAATAGCTCTTGGTGCGGATGGTCGACTCGTCCGACGCCTCCAGGATGGTCTCGCGATAAAGGCCGCCGGCATGGGCCTCTTTCGACGCGATGAAACGGGTGCCCATCCAGACGCCGACGGCGCCCAGGGCCAGCACCGCCGCCAGGCCGCGGCCGTCGTAGAGCCCGCCCGCGCCGACCACCGGGATCTTCACCTGCTCGGCCACCTGCGCCACCAGGGGCATCGTGCCGACCAGGCCGGTGTGGCCGCCGCCCTCGCCGCCCTGGCAGATCACCGCGTCGCAGCCGGCCTGCTCGGCCTTTACCGCGTGCTTCACCGCCCCGCAGACCACCATCACCTTCAGTCCGGCCTTCTTCAGCTTTTCCATGATCGGCATCGGCACCCCGAGCCCGGCGACGAAGCTGGAGGCGCCCTCGGCGATGATGATGTCCACCGAGGCGGTCAGGCTCTCGGGGCTGGCGGCCAGCAGGTCGACCCCGAACGGCCGCTTGGTCAAGGCGCGCACCTTGCGCATCTCCTCGCGGATGAAGTCCGGCCCGCGTCCGGCCATGCCCAGAACGCCGTAGCCGCCGGCGTTGGACACCGCCGCCGCCAGCTCGGCGTAGGAGACCCCGCCCATGCCGGCCAGCATGATCGGATGCTCGACCTCCAGCAGATCGCAGAGGGGGGTGTGTAAGGTCATGTCATGGCTCCGGTTTGCCTTGAGGATGCTCGCCCGGCGGGGCCGCGGGCAAGTCTGACCCGGCGTCAGGGGCGTATCGCGCCCCGGCGCGGACGCTCAAGGCAAAGCTTTTTCCCTTGCATTTGGCCCGGCTCAAAGTCTCACTCCTTCGGGTAACCATGATTTGGGAGAAGGCCGCCAAAGGCCCCGCCAAACAGACCGGCGCGCCTCCGCGGCCGTCATCGAAAGCAAACCTCAAGGAGAAGACGACCATGAAGATGGGTGGAACCATTGCGATCGTAGCGGCCGCGCTGGCGATCGGCGGCGGCGTGGGCTTCGGCGTCAGCCGTGCCGACACCAACCAACCGCACATGCAAGCCGCGCTGGTCGCGCTACAGACGGCGCAGCACGAGCTGACCGTGGCCGT